>WNFO01000768.1_pt1 | contig 34569 bp, 28 predicted proteins | sample 5400251 | NCBI WGS metagenome assembly WNFO01 (sample SAMN13153354, study PRJNA577476) | soil metagenome | isolation source: 100 cm saprolite under Madrone tree | place: USA:California | collected 2016-06-14
TCGCACCAGTGAGCCGTACTTGAACTCCTCGCCCGAGGTGTCCTGCGTGGCCAGGCCCACGTAAGCCTTGATTACCGCGACTTGACCTTGTTTCACCATCATCATCGGCACCAGTTCCACGCTGACCAGAAACGGATTTAGCGCGTACGCGCCATAGAGCAGTGGGTCATGCTGCATGCCGATGTGGCCGCCGTGATCCAGGAACGCTTGATAGTCCTGGTAGTTGTTGTGCAGATGGTTTTTGCTTCCAAGCAGCGCTTCGATAATCTGCGCGTCGGAAGCAGTGCCACCTGGCTGTTCGAGTTTTTCAACGTCAGCATACCCGCCAAGCCGGCTGGCCAAATCGCCAGAAGGCAGCGGATCGCCTTCATAAGTCGTCACGATACCGACGACGTCTTGTGTTGTACCGTCTTTGCCGCGCGGTTGCGGTTCAATACGCACCAATTCCAGTTGATCCGATTTCAACCCGAGCGACACCGGCATCAATTCTCCGCCACGGCCCATCTTCGCGCGCAACTCAGGCGATACGGGAACTCCGTAAACGCGGTTACGCGTGAGAACCAGAAAGCCCAGCGGGTGTACCGGCACCAATGAGCCTGGAGGCAGAACCGGGCGCTGCACGCCCTTCTGCCCGCCAAGTTGCACGAAGCTGCGCAGATCAGAAAAGTTGGCGAACTCCTTTTTGTAGACGGCGGACTTCGCACCGATCGGCAACGGATTTCCGACCTGGGCGATCACTACTCCGATTTCGCCGGCCGGAACCTGCACCCACGGGTATTTGTCCACGGAATAGATCGCATAGGGCATCCAGCGCAGTCCGGGCATTAACAAGTCGGCTTGATAGCCGGCTTCCCCGTTAAACGCAACCGGGTTGTCCTTTGCAAGTTTCTTGAATGAGAAACGCTTGGTCACCAGGCCCACTTCCGTAGGCCCGATTTTGTGAAGCGACGCAGCCATCGAGATCGCTGCCAGCACCGCCACGATAAAAAGAATCGGGTAGTGAAAGAAAAGCGCGAAAATCGGTTCGAGCACAGACATACACAAACCTCCGGGGCGCGGAGCGCCATTTTGTCTTGCCTTGTCTAAGGGAGTTACATGTTTCGGACGCGCAAACTCTGCAAGGTTGCAAAGCCCGTGTCAAGTGGCGCACTAGTACGCAACTTAAAGTTGCGGTTTTTCAGCAGCTTGTGCGATTAGCCAATGAAAATAGGCTTTTTTGTATGGTGAGGTTCTTGCGGAAAGAACAAAGGAAAATCTCAAAGCAATTGCAAATGCGCGATTCTCTCGGCGATTCGAACTACAAACTGAGCGCACCAGAATACACCACGCGGGCTTTTGCCGTGTCGCCGCGCTCAATGCGCCCAATTTGGAAAAACTTCTCCCGGCGGCGCTTCAAATCCGTTTCCACTTTTTTGACGTAAGCCGACGGCACCACCAGGATCATGCCGACGCCCAGGTTGAACGATTCCAGCAGCGCGTCGGAATCCATTTTTCCCAGTTTCGCCAGGTACTTGAAAATCGGCAGCACCGGCCAGGACGCCAGATCAATCACTGCCTTTACGCCCGCGGGCAACACGCGCGGCAAATTGCCTGGAATCCCGCCTCCAGTAATGTGCGCAAGCGCCGAAACCCAGCCGTTGGCAAGGATCGTACGCAATGCGGGAGCGTAACAAAGATGCGGCTTCAGCAATTCAGCGCCAATTTTGTTGCCGACTTCCGCGACATAGGTATCCGGTTTCACTTTCGCGACTTCAAACACCAGCTTGCGCGCCAGCGAATAGCCATTGGTGTGCAAGCCCGCGGACGGCAACGCCAGCAGCGTATCGCCCGGCTGCACACTTTTTCCGGTCAGCAACTTCTTCTTTTCCACCGCGCCAACGATGAATCCGGCCAAGTCGTATTCGCCCTCACCGTAAAACCCTGGCATTTCCGCGGTCTCGCCGCCGATCAAAGCGCAATTTGCCTTGCGGCATGCCCGGCTCATGCCATCCACAAGCTGCTCGACGATGTGGGGATCCATTTTCCCCAGCGCCAGATAGTCCAGGAAAAACAGCGGCTCCGCGCCTTGCACCAAAATGTCATTCACACAGTGATTGACCAGGTCTCCGCCCACGGTCGAGTGCACATTCATCGCAATGGCGACTTTCAGCTTGGTGCCCACGCCGTCCGCGCTCGAAACCAGAATCGGTTCTTTGTATTTTTTCTTGTCCAGCTCAAACAGCGCGCCGAAGCTTCCGATCCCTCCCAGAACTCCATTTGTAAAAGTACGCGTGGCGAGATGGCGGATGCGATTTTTGGCGTCGTCCGCGACAGCGATGTTCACTCCGGCGTCTGCGTATTTCATGGGTGTGCTCGCGCGCTCAACCTTCAATTTATATTGCAGAGCGACGAGAGAGGGTTCGCCACTAAGCTGTGAACCGTTTCGCGATCTTAAAAAATGTGGAACAACCGCCTCCATCGCACGGTGCTTGGATGGATAACTCCGTTCAGGTACGCCAAAAAGCGCTCGCCAATTTGCCCGGGCTGCCACGCCTCCGGCGACGCATTCAACGACATGTAGATCAGCACCGGCGTTCCAATAATATCGTTGCGCGGCACGCATCCCCAGAAGCGCGAATCGTAGGAATTCTGCCGGTTGTCGCCCATCGCGAAATAACAATTGGCGGGCACTTGGTACGGCATCTTGATATCCGAATTCTCGACGCGCTCCGTTTTTCCCAGCGTGTAATCTTCCAGCAACTTTTGTCCGTTAATCCACACTGCGCTGTCATGGATGTCAACCGTGTCGCCCGGCAATCCGATTGCCCGCTTTACGTAGTCCGGCTGCGTCGGATCAAATGGCGGCTTGAAAATAATGATTTGTTGCCGTTTCGGATTTCTCCACAGCGGCACATGCAGGTTGGTGAACGGAATTCCTGCATCATATCCCACGCGGCTCATGATTAGGTGATCGCCAATCAGCAGCGTATTTTCCATTGAGCCCGACGGAATCACTCGCGCCTGTCCGATCGCTCCGTTGATCAGCAAAAACACCAGTCCCACCCAGAACCACGCGATGACTTCGCGCCGCACTTTTTGTTCCATGGTCAGCTTTTCCAGCTGCGTTTTTTCGTGCTTGGTTTTTTCCTGCTTCACTTCCGCTTTTTCAACCTTCACGTTCCACCGTTACGGCTGCCGGTTCGCCCAGCTTGCCGAATCCTGTGCCTTCTCGAACCTCAAGCTGAACGGGGTCCGTGGGATAATTTCCCGTATAGCAAGACGTACAAAAGTTGCCCGCGGTGTCATTCACAGATTGTCGCAGTCCCGCCAGCGAAATGTAACCCAGCGAATCCGCGCCGAGGAAGCGGCAAATTTCCTCCGGCGTGTTCGAAGAAGCGATCAGCTCTTCGCGCGTCGGCGTATCCACGCCGTAGTAACAAGGCGAAATCGTCGGCGGACAGGAAATCCGCACATGCACTTCTTTCGCGCCCGCTTCGCGCACCATGCGCACAATTTTGCGGCTGGTCGTTCCGCGCACGATCGAATCGTCCACCAGAATCACGCGCTTGCCTTCCATCAACCCGCGCACCGGGTTCAGCTTCAGCTTAACGCCAAAGTTGCGGATTGCCTGCGAAGGTTCGATAAATGTGCGTCCAATATAATGATTGCGGATCAGCCCCATGCGGAACGGAATGCCCGACTCCATCGCATAGCCCACTGCGGCAGGCACGCCCGAATCGGGCACCGGCACAACCAGGTCCGCGTTTACCGGATGCTCCCGCGCCAACTGGCGGCCCAGCGCTTCGCGGCTGTCATTCACGCTGCGCCCGAAAATGGTGCTGTCCGGACGCGCGAAATATACATGCTCGAAAATGCAGAATTGTTTCGGCTTTTCCGGCGCGAAGTGGATCGATTCGAGTCCCGATTTCGAAATGCGCAGCATTTCGCCTGGTTCGATTTCGCGTACGTATTGCGCGTTCAACAAATCGAACGCACACGTTTCGCTCGCCACAATCCATGCCGTCTCGCCGTTCGGCGTGGTGAATTTTGCAAGGTTCAACGGACGAAACCCGCGCGGGTCGCGCACCGCATACAATTCGTCCGGAGTCAGCACCACCAGCGAATAAGCGCCTTCGCATTGATTCAACGCGTCACCCAACGCTCCGGATAAATTGCGTGCCGGCGACTTTGCCAGCAGGTGCACTACGACCTCCGTATCGCTGTTGGTCTGAAAGATCGATCCTCGATGCTCCAGCCTGCGTCGCCACTCAGCGGCATTGGTCAAGTTTCCGTTGTGCCCGATGGAGATTTTGCCCTTGTTGCAGTCGATCATGATCGGCTGCGCATTCAGCAGCGCTTTATCGCCCGCCGTCGAATAGCGGGTGTGCCCTATCGAAGCGCTGCCCGGCAGCTTGTTCAATACATCAGGCGTGAAAATCTCTTCCACTTCGCCCATCGCGCGATGCGCGTACAAATCCTTTCCATCTGTCGAAACAATTCCCGCCGACTCCTGCCCGCGATGCTGCAGCGCATACAAGCCCAGATACACCAGTTTCGCAGCCTCTTTGTGGCCGTACACCCCAACCACGCCACAATAATCGTGGAAGTGATCGTCAGCGTATGCGATTTTCTCCGTCATTTCGGCTGTAGTCGCGTCATTTCGATTGCAGCGTACGTTCCAACGAATTGGCCCAACCATCGCGCAGGTTTTCGACAGGGGAATCGATAATTGCGCGCCCCTTATATTCGATGCGCAGCGACGGCTCCTGGGTAACCTGACCGATTTCGTTGGCTGCGACGTCGTATTGTCGCGCAATTCCTTGAAGCGCGGCAAGCTTTGCCGGAGCAACGCTAACGACGCAGCGTGCGCCATGCTCTCCGAACAGCGCGAATTCGGCCGCCGCCGAATCTTCGGCCTTAACCCTCGCACCCACGGCATTCGCCGCCGCGAAACACGATTCCGCCAAGCTGACCGCCAGCCCGCCATCCGAAATATCGTGAGCCGATATAACAACTCCATCGGCCGCCAACGCCACCAGGCAATCGATCAACCGCTTCTCCGCCGCAAGATCAATCGCCGGCGGTTCCCCCGCCACCAGCCCTCCTACCGTTTTCGAATACTCCGAGGACGAGAATTCTCGTAGAGGCACGGCGTGCCGTGCCCGCTCCGCCGCATCCGCCCCATCCAACAAAACAATCACATCGCCCGCATTTCGAAAAGCAATCTTCAGCACGCGCGCCGCATCTTCCACAATCCCCAAAACCCCAATTACCGGCGTGGCATAGATCGACTTCCCCAACGTCTCATTATAAAAACTCACGTTGCCGCCGGTAATCGGCGTCCCCAACGCCATACACGCTTGGCTGATTCCATCAATCGCCTGCGAAAACTGCCACATCACATCGGGTTTTTCGGGACTTCCAAAATTCAAGCAATTCGTCGCTGCAATCGGGCGCGCTCCGCTCGTCGCAACATTGCGCGCTGCCTCCGCCACCGCGTGCATTGCGCCCACTTTCGGATTCAACTGGCACCACCGGCCATTTCCATCCGTCGAAAGCGCCAATGCGCGCATCGTCTTTCCGTTCGGCCCGTCCTTTTCCGACTCCTTGATCCGCACCACCGCGGCATCGCTCGCACCCGGCCCTGCCAGCGTATTCGTCCGCACCATGGTGTCGTATTGCTCGGTAATCCATCGCTTTGAAGCAATCGCCGGCGAAGCCAATAATTTCCTGGAATTTTCTGTAAGGTCGGTTCCGAACGGCGCAAACTGAAACCAATCCTTTTCGCTCTCTACGCGTGGCGCAGGCGCGGCCAGCGGCCTTTGATACACGGGCCCTTCTTCCGCCAACGGATGCGCCGGAATTTCCGCCGCCACCACTCCGTGATTTTTCACCACCGCAAGTTCGCCGTCCTTCACTTCGCCGATCACCACCGCGTCCAGTCCCCACTTCTTGAAAACGTCCAACACTTCGCGCTCGCGGCCGCGCTCGGCCACCAGCAGCATGCGCTCTTGTGATTCGCTGAGCATGATTTCGTACGGCGTCATGCCGGTTTCCCGTTGCGGCACTTTCGCCAAATCAATTTCAATTCCGGTCCCGCCGCGCGATGCCATCTCCATCGTCGAGCATGTCAGCCCTGCCGCGCCCATATCCTGAATCGCCACCACCGCGCCGGTGCGCATCGCTTCGATGCATGCCTCCAGCAGCAATTTTTCCACGAACGGATCGCCCACCTGCACGTTCGGCCGCTTCTGCTGTGATTCTTCCGTAAATTCCGCGGACGCCAAGAGCGACGCGCCGTGAATCCCGTCGCGTCCCGTCTTCGCGCCAACATAAATCACAGGATTGCCGACGCCCTTCGCCTTCGCGAGAAAAATGTCTTCCTTGCGCGCAATTCCCAGCGCCAGCGGGTTCACCAGAGGATTCTGCGAGTAGCAAGGTTCAAAACAAACTTCTCCGCCAATTGTCGGCACGCCAAAACAATTTCCGTAGTTCGCTACACCGCGAATCACGCCATCCAGAATCCGCCGATTTGCCTTCAGATCCTCGGTTTTCGCAGCGGTCGCCTTTAGGCCGCCAGCTTCGTCTCTCGTCGCAAACGCACTGCCTTTCGCTCCTGCGAATCCCTCTTCCGTAATCGGCCCAAATCGCAACGAATCCAGCACCGCAATCGGCCGCGCGCCCATGGTAAAAATATCCCGCAAAATTCCGCCCACCCCAGTCGTCGCTCCCTGGAACGGTTCCACATAGCTCGGATGATTATGCGATTCAATCTTGAACGCGGCGACCAACCCGTCGCCGATATCAACCACGCCGGCATTTTCTCCCGGCCCCTGTACCACCAATTTCCCGCGCGTCGGCAACCGCTTCAAATGTACTTTGCTCGATTTATACGAGCAGTGCTCGCTCCACATCACCGAAAAAATTCCTAGCTCGGTAATATTCGGATCGCGCCCCAGAATCTTCTGGATGCGCGCGTACTCCTCGCGCGTCACTCCATGCTCCGCCGCAATCTCTGGCGTCACCTTAATCTCCATCGCTGCGCTTGCCATGTCTTCCTTTGCCGCGAAATTCATGCACTGCATGCCACCGTGCCATTTACAGCGCTGACGTCGAACGTCACGAATTTCATTACCTTCGCATTCGCCACTAGGTCGATGACCGAAGTCAAGGGAAGCTGTATCGGGCGCGCCTTTTGGCGTGCCCTTTGCTTGCAATCGGCCTGGCCGAGAGATCGGGTATCTAAAAACACGCAGTACACCCCGCTTTTGTTTTCAAGGTCTTTGCGAATTTCCGCCGGGGAGTACTCTGCCTTTGGCAGAGCATAGGTGCCGCTAATAAAGGGCGTACCCTGCTCAAAAAACAGATCGAGTAAGGCAGAGGCGTTTTTCAACTCGACGACTGTCACAAACTTCTCGGCGCCTCGTTTGAGATCACCGTCCGAAGCTGCGGCGCGTGTAGCGAGAAGCTGAGGCGAAAAGGTGCAGAAGAGCACAGACGAGGAAAGGAGCAAACTAACTCTGGAAACATTCAGGGTTGCAGTTAGCCCACCCGGCTTCATGCTGTTGCCTTCGCTGCGCCGACCAGCGATTCGACCAAGGATTTGAAAAGCACGAGGCCGTCGGCGGAATCGAGAGCCGATTCGACGGCGCGTTCCGGATGCGGCATCAACCCCACAACATTCCGTTCCCGATTGCAGATTCCGGCAATGTTGCGCACCGACCCATTCGGATTCCCCGCATCATCTCCAGATCCGTCAGCAGTCGTATAGCGAAAAAGAATCTGCCGATTCTTTTCCAGTTCCGCCACCGTAGCTTCATCGCAATTGTAATTCCCCTCATTATGCGCGATCGGAATTTTTAACACTTGTCCTTGCTTCGCCGCGCATGTCACCGGAGTATCCGTCTCCTCGACGCGAACATAAACATGCCGGCAAATGTACCGCAGCCCCTTATTCCGCATCATCGCGCCCGGCAATAACCCGGCTTCCAGCAAAATCTGAAATCCATTGCAAATTCCCAAAACGATCCCGCCGCTCTTTGCAAACTTCTCCACTGATTTCATCACCGCATCGCCAAGAACTTGTCTGGATCGACCAGCAGTTTTTCTGTCCCCTCCAACCCTTCCCGCTCATATAATTTGCTCAGGTCCTTGTTCGCCATCCGCTTCTGACGGTGGCGGCAGATTGGGCTCGCGCGGTCAGGGCTACCTAGAATGCCAGGACGCTGCCCAAACCAGACATGAGAAGGGCTTGGCTCGCAATGGGTCACTCCTGTTTCAGATTGTCGGCGCGAGTCTACGCTTCGCCTCTGCCCAAATCAACGCACGTCTGCGCCTGGTGCGCCTGGCCAATCGCCTCGGCGAGGCCGAGACGAAACCGCCAAGCGGCCCGGCCACCCACTTACCTTCGATCCAGAACGGTTGCCTGTGGCGTCAGCTTTTCGGGGGAGGTGGTTTCGGAGGAACCATCGCAGCGCCTGCCACACCAGCCGCGGCGCCGACGGCGCTATCGAGTCCAAGCACATTCACCAGGCCGGAGTTGGACGGAACAATGTATTTCGTATTTTGCGCCAGCGTATTGTTCAAGACTTCCAGCCGCCGCATCACTTCTGCGCGATCCTTGAAAAAAGTTTCCGCCGCGGTCGAAACCAGGCGAATCGCCTCCGCTTCGGCGTTGGCGCGCGTCACGCGGGCCTGCGCGTCGCCTTCCGCTTTCAGAATTTCCGATTGCTTCACGCCTTCCGCCTGCAAAATCTGGCTTTGCTTGAAGCCTTCTGCTTCCAGGATCGATGCACGCTTGTCTCGTTCCGCTTTCATCTGGCGCGACATCGCTTCCGTAATATCGCGCGGTGGATCGATTTTCTGCACTTCCACGCGCGTAACTTTAACTCCCCAGCCATTTGTCGCTTCGTCCAGCACATGGCGCAAATTCGTGTTGATCATGTCGCGCGCCACCAAAGTTTCATCCAGCGTGCGGTCGCCAATCAGGTTGCGCAAATTGGTTTGCGCCAGCGTGGTGCATGCATAGCCGAAATCCTGGACTTCAAATTGACTTTTCACCGGATCAACAACTTTGTAGTACACGACGGCGTCCACTTCTACCGTCACGTTATCCTTCGTAATCAATTTCTGCGGCGGCACGCTGATCACCTGCTCGCGCATATCCACGCGGATAACGCTATCCGTAAGCGGCATGATGATCGCCAGCCCAGATGGCACCAGGCCGTGAAATTTTCCGAGGCGCATCACGATACCCTTTTCGTATTGATTGACGATGCGCGCCGACCGCGCCAGCAGAATCAATCCAAAAATGAGCGCTGCGATCAGCAGCATCGGCAGAAAAAATGTAGCATCCATGAATTTTCGTCCTCACTTCACCTTCAGAGTTACGCCTTCCACGGAAACAATCTGCACGTCCACGCCAACTTCGCGCGCCGGATCGGAAGGCTGCGCAAGTTCAGCTCGCCATTCTTCGCTGCCAACTTTCACGATGCCGCAATCGCGCTGACCAATCCGCTTGGTTACCACTCCCATTTTTCCAACGATGGCATCTACGTTCGACGCTTGATCTTTTACGTACAATTTTGCTTTCAGCCAGCGGCGGAACAACGCGAAGTACAACACGGCGAAGATCGCCGCGCTGATCAAGCCCACGTGCCATGACTGCGCCAGAAGACCCATGATTCCGCCAGCGGCGAGCGAAGCTCCCACCAGCGCCAGATCGAATCCGGTAAGCGCGCCCAGCGCCAGCTCAGCCGCGGCGCACAGCACACCCACAATCACGAGCAGCCAGTTCACCCAGTTGCCCACAGGAACTCCCTTAGGGGGGTACGTGCAGCGCACGATAACACTGCGGTGCATGGGTTTCAATGCTTCTTGCAAGCACGCTGCGGGGAGAAAAAGTTTGCGACGCCAAAGACCTTCGCCGTTTGGAAATTAGCGGCGCCTGCCGCGTTTTTTTCTGGATTTCTTTTTCGGAGATTTTGCCAGAGCAGCCGCAGCCAGCTCGCGGCGTTTTTTCGCGGCCCAGCCCTTTTTGTTGACCTGGTGGCTGCGCGCAACGCCCAACGATTCCGCGGGAACATTTTTGGTGATTGCGGATCCCGCCGCGATATACGCGCCATCCCCGATTTTCACCGGAGCGATCAGTAATGAGTCGCTGCCGACAAAAACGCGGTTGCCGATCGTGGTCTGATGTTTGTTTACGCCGTCGTAATTGCAGGTAATCGTTCCTGCGCCGATATTTGTTTTCGATCCCAGCCGGGCATCGCCAACGTAGGAAAGATGCGGAACTTTGCTGCCTTCGCCAATCACCGCTTTTTTTGTTTCCACAAAATTTCCCACGCGCGCGCCCGCTTTCAGGTGCGTGCCAACACGCAATCGCGCAAACGGCCCCACGGTCGCTTTATCTTCGAGACGGCTTTCTTCGATCAGCGAGTGCGGTTTGACCGTGACTTCATCATCCAGCACGGCATTCAGCAGAACGCTTCCCGTTTGGATAACGCAACGTTCGCCAAGTCTGGTTTTTCCGAGCAGCTGTACGCCCGGTTCAATCGTGCAATCTTTTCCAGCGGCAACGTCGGGATCGATCAGCACGGTTTCCGGCAACTGGATGGTCACGCCAGCGGCCATCAGCTCTTCGCGTTTGCGTTCGCGGAGAATGCGATCCACTTCCGCGAGGTCGGCGCGCGTGTTGCAGCCCAGAACTTCCCGGGAATCCGGCGCGATTTGCGCAAGAGATAGCGCCAACTTGCGTTTCCGTTTTGCGCACGATACGCCCGTAGCCGCTGGGATCGGCAAGCACGGCAGTGAGAATTGTGGCGGCGGCATTTCCAGTGCGATGCGTGACGAGCAGCGACTTCAAAGTTTCCGTGCGAATCAGTGGGGCATCACCGGGAAGAACTATAGCGATTTTAGCGTTGCCCAGCGCGCGCTTGGCTACAAGCATAGCGTGGCCGGTTCCGTTTTGCGGCTGCTGCAAAACAATTTGCGTTTCTAGCGGTTCCGCCGCAGCGGTCACTTGCTCCGCCTGGTGGCCCACGATGGTGACGATTCGTTTCGGTTTCAACGGCACACAGCAACGCACTACGTGTTCGATGAGTGGACGTCCACCGGCAGGATGCAGCACTTTCGCCAGAGAAGATTTCAGCCGCGTGCCTTTGCCAGCAGCCAGAATGACGATAACCACGTCTTTGTTCGGCATAGTGCGGTCATTCTCTCCCGCCCTCGTGGCTTTGACAATCCCGCACAGCAGTTTTCAAGCAGATTTGTTTTGCGGCGCCCGGGAGGCCTGAATTGCGGGATAGACGGACCGGCCGATTTCCTTATACATTCTCGGCACACATTCAGCGTCCGGTTTGCAGGTTCGCGCTGGAGGAGTTTTCTTGAAAGAATGCACAAACTGCCGCGGAAACCTGGCCGATTTTGTGCCCTTGTGCCCGTACTGCGGGGTGTCGCAGCCGGTGCCGCAGACGGCGATGGCGCAGCAGGAATGGGCCCCGCCGCAAGGCAGCAATAAAGCGATTGCCAGTCTGGTATGCGGGGTGTTGTTTTTGTGTGCTCCGGCGTCCATTGCGGCCATAATTCTCGGCCACCTCGCGCTCGCCGATATCAAGCGCAGCGCCAACCGAATGACCGGTCACGGACTGGCCATTGCAGGGCTGGTGATGGGCTATCTGGGAATCGCGCTGACCACCATGTACATAGTTTTTGTGGTCTTCATGGTTCGTACCACTCTGGGCAGAGATATTCCGGCGAACGAAACAGCCGCTATTGCGACGATGCGAACGTACGACCACGCGCTGAAAGCGTATGCGGCGAAGTGTCCGCAACAGGGTTACCCAGCGACGCTGCTGCCGTTGGGACCCGGCGCAGGAGATTGCACGCGGGCGAATCTGACCGATGCGCGGCTCGCGGTGCCTTTGCCGGTGCGAAAAGGCTACATGTTTCAGTACACGCCCGGCGTAAACGGTTCGGAACGAATACAGGTTTTTGCATTGGTGGCTCGGCCGGTACAGCCAAATTTAACCGGAAAGCGATTTTTCTTCCTGGATGAAGAAGGCTTGATCCGGCAGGCGGATTCAGAAATCATTGGTCCGCGCAGCGATCCAGTCGACACGCCTAAAGATTAGGGCGAGGATGAGAATTAATTTCTTACGGTGAAAGGAGCAGCCTTGAAACAATGCCCGAACTGCCTTGGAAATCTTGCCGACTATGTGCCGGTTTGTCCGTACTGCGGAGTGGCTCTCGCTGTGTCACCAGGAGGATCGGCGCAGCCGGCATGGAACGGCCCGCAAGAGAGTAGCGGAAAAGCGACGGCCAGCATGGTATGCGGAATTCTGTTCTTTTTTTGGCCGTTTACCGCGATCGCTGCCGTTATCCTGGGCCATATCGCGTTGTCAGAGATCAAGAAAAGCGCAGGCCGGCTTGCAGGCCACGGAATGGCGATGGCTGGCCTGATTTTGGGCTACATTGGCTTGGCTTTTGTTCCATTCATATTGATTATTGCGGCGATCGCAATTCCCAACCTCCTGCGGTCCAAAATGGCGACGAATGAAGCCAGCGCCGTGGGAACGTTGCGAACATTCAACACCGCGATGGTAACCTATGCCAACGAATGCCCCAAAATCGGGTACCCGAAAGATCTGGCAAGTCTTGGACCTGGGGCATCGGAGACAGACAGGTGCGCACACGCGGATTTGGTTAGCGCGCAGCTGGCAACCGCACTTCCCGTGAAGTCCGGCTACCATTTCTCTTACGCGCCACAGCGGGATGCCGATGGCTTGGTGACGAAATATATTCTTGCCGCCGACCCCGCCACACCCGGAACTTCGGGAGTCAGGCACTTTTTCACCGACGAAAGTGGCGTAATTCGATACAGCATGGGAGGTGGAGCAGACGTGAACAGTGAACCGCTCATGTAAAGCGGAAAACTCCGATTGAAAACCAGCATTTTAGTGAACGGAAATTAGTCCGCGGCGGCAGCTTCGGCGAGAACGCGGCTTTCCGCGGAACTTTTTTCTTCGGTGGTGATGACCCAGCTAGAAGAGTCGGCAAGGAGACGGCTGACCAGTTGTGTATGAAGCGCGTGGCCAGCCTTGTGGGCTTCGACGCGGCCGAGTAGCGGCAGGCCGACCAGCGCCAAATCGCCGATCAGATCGAGTGCTTTGTGGCGACCAAATTCGTCGGGAAAGCGCAAAGGGCCATTCATCACGCCGTCACTGGTGAGCACGATGGCATTTTCAAGCGAACCGCCCCGAATCAAGCCCATGGAGCGAAGCGGCTCGATGTCGCGCTCAAAGCAAAAAGTGCGCGCGCGAGCCAGCAAGTGGCGAAAAGTGTCCGGAAGCACGACAATTTCGATTTGCTGCTGGCCGACCAGTGGATGCGGAAAATCGACGTAACACTGCACGCGAAATTCGTCGGCGGGATAGATGCCGATGCGGCGATCCTGTTCAATGACTTCAATAGGATGGATGATTTTGAGGTAGCGGCGACGACGACGGAGACGGCGAACCCCGGCCTGATCGAGAAGCTGGAGGAATGGTTCGGCGGAGCCATCGAGGATAGGAACCTCGATCGAATCAATGTCAATGAAGACGTTGTCGATCCCGGACGAGTAAATGGCGGCGAGGAGATGCTCGGTGGTGGAAAGCAGCACGCCCTGTTTCATCAAACTGGTGGCGTAGCTGACGCGGGCCACGTTGCGGCCACTGGCTTCAATCGGAAAATGATCCAGATCGGCGCGGCGAAAAACGATGCCACTGTCAGCGGGCGCGGGTAGAAGGCGAACGTGGCCGAAAACTCCGGTGTGGAGGCCGACGCCTTCGGTTGAGACTTCGTGTTGAACGGTCGTCTGAAACATAGGGGACAGTACTAGCGTAGCATCTTTTGCGCCACAGTCGATGTACTGTTATATCTTTGTTTTCAGTAGTTTACACGGATGTTTGCGATCAGTGGCTCGGGTGGTGTGGTAAACACACAACGTTATGGCCGATTGCCGTGGGATTCTGTCGATTTTCTCCCTTGGCAGCGAAACGAAGTGTCCTTTTCAGTTCTAGGCGCGTCAAAAGAGAGGTCGGTGTATACTTTTCTAAGTGCCGTCGCTAAACCAGCTGTTAAGCCCGTTGTAAGGAAAGGCCAAGCATGAACCGGACTGCTCGCATCGTTATCCTCGCAATTTCTGCGGTGGTATTTTGCTATGCCGGACTCGGGCACGTCCTGGGGCAGACGCACGAGGAGCGCGCGTACAAATCGCTAACGGTTTACGGTGAAGTGCTGCAGAAGGTTCAGCAAGACTATGTGGACGAGCCGAACATGCATCTGGTGACGGCCGGAGCGCTGCACGGCTTGCTGGAATCGCTCGATCCGGAGTCCAGCTACCTGACGCCGCGGGAATACACGGAATACAAACAGAAAATGGCCAGCACCAATCCGGGCGATACCGGACTGACGCTAAGCAAGCGCTACGGTTATGTGATTGTAGTTTCCGTTTTGCCGGACAGTCCCGCGGAGAAAGCGGGCATCCGCAGCGGCGATATTTTTGAGTCGGTAGCGGGATTCACGACGCGCGAAATGTCGGTTGGACAGGCGATGAATCTGCTGCATGGACAGCCTGGCAGCGGTGTGAAAGTTGGAGTAATCCGGCGTGGGAAGAACGATCCGGAACAAGTGGACCTGGTTCGCGAAAAACTGGCCCCGGCAAAAATAGTGAGCCAGAAAAATGATCCAGACATTTTGGCGTTGCGATTGACGACGCTGGAGGCAGGCCGCGCCGATGAAGTGAAAGCGCGGCTACAGGACGCGGAAAAGCAAGGCGTGCACAAGGTAATTCTGGACTTGCGGAATTGCGGCCGCGGACCGGTCTCAGAGGCATTGGCGGTAGCGCGGCTGTTCATCTCGAATGGAAATCTGGCCACGCTGCGCGGCCAGACTGTTTCAGCTCAAACATTTGCGGCGGAACCCAACAAAGTAAGCTGGAAGGGGCCGGTGTCCATTTTGATCGATGGAACGACGTCCGGAGCCGCGGAAGTGCTGGCGTCCGCGATGGTGGGAGCGCACCGCGGCGACGTGGTTGGCGAACGGACGTTTGGGCTGGCTTCGGAGCAGAAGCTGATCACCATTCCCGACGGCTCGGCTTTGATACTGACGGTGGCGAATTATTACAATGCGGATGGAAAATCAATTTTGGAAGAAGGCGTGACGCCGGCAGAAGTGGTGCGGCAGGAAACGGCAGCGGTGGATGACGGCGCGGATGACGACGATGCTTCGGCGAGCGGCGGGCAGACCTCGGCGCCCGCGGAACCCAAACCGCTTTCTCCGGAAGACGCAGTTTTCAAAAAAGCCGTGGAACTGCTGAAAACGCCGGCGAAAAAGGCTGCGTAATTTTTCCGTGAAGTTGAGCGGCGTGCCCGCGAAAATTTTTTTCAAAGTAAAATTTAATTTTGCCGGTATGCGCGAAGCTTTATTCTTTGCGCTGTGCGTGGTTTTGTGTTTCTGCGCGACGGGATGCAAGCGGCAACGTGCCGGCCGGTTGACACTGGCGCAAGTGCATCAGGTAACGCAGGAACTCGCAAAAGCCGCGTCGGATGCGGCGCCGAACGGAACGTTGATCAAGACTCGGCGCGCAAGAAGCGGGATAGCCGGAGGCGGCGCCGACGAGTTATACATCGGATTGCACGGCAACGCCGCTGCTAAGAACAAGCTGCTGCAAAAACTGGAAGGAGTTGCGACCCAGCACCACCTGACTGTGGATGCTGCGGCAGCGAACGGGAATTCATCGCGAATGACATTGCGCAGCGCTGGTGTGGCGACGCATCACATCGAGATGGAAGTTTTGAGTTCGCGTTCGGCGGTGAATAACGAGAATCTGCCGGCAGGCGGGGCAAGATTGGCAATACTGCTGGATGATCTCGGCAGCGATCGCAGCGCGGCGGATGCCATCTTTGCGTTGCAGGTTCCGATCACACTGTCGGTTCTGCCTTATCACGCACATTCGCAGGAGATAGCGCAAGAAGCGCGAAAGCACGGGTGTGAAGTGATGTTGCATTTGCCGATGCAATCAGTAGCGAATGAAACGCCGGAACAGCAGGAGCTGCGGCCGGGGCTTAAGCGTGAAGAGGTCGAGGACATGGTCACGAAAATGCTGGAGTCGGTTCCGGAAGCGGATGGCGTGAACAATCATCAAGGTTCGCAAGCGACTTCGAACGGCGCGCTGATGGATGAATTGATGCCGGTGTTGCGCGATGCGGGAGTTTTTTATGTGGACAGCCGGACGACCGCGGGAACCGTAGCCTACGATACGGCGAAACGGGATGGCGTGAAAACGGCGTTTCGCAATGTGCCGTTTTTGGATGACGTGCAAAACAAAGCCGCAGTGAAACGGCAATTGCAGATCGCCATTCGCGGCGCCAAGGAGAAGGGCGAAGCAATTGCGATCGGACACCCGCACGTGGTGACGCTCGAGGCATTGCGGGAAATGCTGCCGGAAGCGAAGAAGCAGAGCGTGCGGCTGGTGCTGGTGTCGGAGGTGGTGCATTAGCGCGAGGAAGCGAAAAGCGCCCGCCTATGAAGGCGTCCGTTACGTCGGCGAGGACTTACGGGCAGGGAAAACTATGTGGATGGCGAGGACTGCGGCGGCCATGGTCACAAAACTAAAGATGCTGCCTTCCGCTCCGACAGTGCCTCCGGTGAGCCAGGCGGGGCCGTGAAGAGTGGCGTTCGAGAGATGTCCCGGCAACAGGGTACCGCTGTCCGGAACAGAGAAAATGAAGCTTTCACCAAAATCAAAAGCTGCGTGCCAGCCAACGGCGAGCCATAGATTCCCGGTGCGCTTCAGAGTGAGAGCCAGCAGCAAGCCTGTTCCGACAATGTCGACGATTCCTACCCAGTTCTCTCCCGGGTTGGTCAGATGGATTGCACCGAACCCAACGGAAAGCGCAACGGCAGCCGGCCAAAATCCGACGCTCTGCGCTAGTGTAAATTGTGCGTAGCCGCGAAATGCAAACTCCTCCGCGAGACCCACAAGGGAAAAGAAGACGAGCCAGTAGCCAGGCCATGTCCACAGCGACGATCCATGCAAAGCGATCGTTCCGAACGAATAGCCGCCGCAGGCGCTAATCAAGCCGATCAAGGCGGATATTTCCGCCAGTCCGAAGAGACATCCCTGGGAAAATTGCAGCAAACTGCGGGTACTGGCTGGCAAGCCGAAATCTGCGATCGGGCGCCGCTCGGTGAAACCCAGCAACGCCGCGGGAATAAAGGCTGTGAGGAAGAGAAGCAGTTCCTGGAAAAGGCCAGCGAACTCCCGGCTGGAAAACGAGCCTAACCAAGCGGTCGCCAGCGGCACGAAACCATTCCATAAAAAAAAGACAACGATTAAGTAGAGAGCAGCTCGCGCGCCGGGAGGCAAGGGACGCGCATTGCGCGAGGAAAAGCGGGAAGGAGCGGAGATTGGCGACTCTTGGTGGTCCATGCGCTGTGCCGAAATACTTACCGCCGCGTTCGACGTAGAATGGCGTGCGCAGAACGCCTAACGGGAAATCGCAGACGCGACTGCTCCCAAGATATGCAAGGACTTCGGCTCCTCGAGAAGTATCACAAATCGGAGATTTTCGCGCTTCCAGGAGCGATCGAGTGGGACTGTGGCTTTGCTCTCGCTTTGGCCGGACGAGTTTGGCGGAGGAAATGGAATACGAACGAGGGAGCGCAAGACTGGGGCATGAGAAAGGGTGCGGCCTTCGTTTTCGCCGCGAAGGACATTTGAGGAGAGTCCGCGCTCGGTGACGGCGAGCAGGAGCCGGGCGGAGCGCGCTTCGGGCGGAGCGTTTTCAATGCTGATAGAGCACAAGGCGGACTCCGCAGAAACGGCAACGGCTGAGAGGCGCAGAGTGGCACTGGGGATTTTCGATGCTTGGACGATATTTTGCCGAACTTCGCCAGAAGAACTGCCGACAAGTTCGCGGCGGCCGTTGACGACAAGTTGAGGAGTGTAAACGCCATCGTGATTGAAGGCGTGTGCGTACTGCTCTTGCCGCTCGGTCCAGTCGTGCGAGGAGAAGGGGTCGCGCCAGCCGAGATGGTCCCAGTAGTCGACATGTTCTTCGATGGCGATGATTTCGACACTGTTGACGCGGCCGGCGTCGTCAAGTTGCTTGAGAAAGGCGTCGGCGGGAGGGCAGCTGGAGCAGCCCTCGGAAGTGAATAATTCCACAACCACGGGTTGAAGATTGGAGCTTTCAGCAAGAGCGGCTTTCGGCGGCTCGGAGTGAGAGCCCGCGAGCGTTTTGACGCCTAGAAAAGTTACAAGGACCGCAGTCAGTAAGAATACAGGCTTCGCACGCATACAATTCCTTTCTCGAACTCGGCAACAAGTATGAGATAGGGGAAAGGAGAAAAGGTGTCCCGTGTGAGCGTAAAAAGAAGCATTTGACGTGAACTAACTTGAAGTATAGCTTTAACCCGTTAGTTAGCGATTCATGGAGGTGGGCATGGACAGCGCATACGAGCTAGGTCCGGTGAACGCAAACCGCTTATGCCTGGACTTCGCTAATTTGCCTTACACTTCCGGCGATCCCCTGGCTCACCAAACTTCATGGTTGGAACTGGTTGATTTTTTGGCTGAAAAAGGGGTGATATCGGGCTCGCGAAGTGAAGAGCTCAGAGAATTGACTAAAACCGATCCAAAGGCAGCAGGTACCTTGATGAGGCAGGCAGAGCGGTTAGGCAACGCTTTGCGGTTAGTTTTCAGTGCGATGATGAGGGGCCAAAATCTGGAACCGGAACACCTGGCACCGATCAATGCAATTCTGGCGATTACGGAAGGACATGACGAACTGCAACAGGACGATGCCTGCGGCTGGAAAGTGGGTTTCCGCGCGAGACATCAGGGACTGGAGTGGCTGCTGGCGGCGATTGCCCGGTCCGGCGCGGAGTTGATTGCGGAAGGGGCCAAGAGCGGACTGCAACAGTGCAGCAATCCGCGCTGCCAGTTGTTGTTTTATGATGATTCGAAGACCCACCGAAGGCGCTGGTGTTCGATGGCGCTATGCGGAAATCGCAGCAAGGTGGCGGCATTTGCGCGGCGGCATGGCGGGGAGAAAGCGCGAGCACATCATGCCTAGCGCGAAGCTATTTCTGTTCTTTGATGTACTTCGGCTGCTGATTTTTTCTCCACGGATCGTAGCCGTGCGCGAACACCAGGCGTTCGGCAAGCGGCGGGTGGGAGTACATCCAAAAGGTAATGAATGCGGGCGGATTTGGATCAGCAAGATCGATTTCGCCAAGAGCCTGGAAGGCGTGCGCGGCGACCTGCGCGGAGTTTGGCACGATTCCATGAATTAATTCCAGGCCAAAGACGTCGGCGGCATGCTCCTGCGTGCGGCTGTAGCCGTTGATGATGGGCGAAGAGAAAAACATGATGCCTTCGAAAATGAGCAGTAAGACCGCCAGCGCGGCCCAATCCTGCGGCCCATAAACCTTCCAACGAGTTCCCCAACGAGCGAGCATGGCGTGAAGCAAGCGGTAGGCGGCGTACAAAACAATCAGCGAGACGACCGCGAAAAACAGAAAGCCATTTCGAACGTGATTGAGAACGTAGTGACCGGATTCGTGGCCGAAGATGAACAGCGTCTCTTGCGGAGTCAACTTCTGAATGGTGTTGTCGAAGATCACGACGCGTTTGGAAGCGCCAAGACCGGTGACATAGGCGTTAATTTCGTTGTTCTTGGTGCTGGCATTCATCAAAAACATGCGATCACGGGGGATTTGCAAACCTGCGCGTTGCGTGAGCTTCTGCAAGTCGGTGGTGAGCTGGGGATACCGACCGGCAAGCGGTTCGAACTTGTAGAAGAGGGGATCGATGACAATGGGCTCCAGAATGAAAATTCCTAGAATAATGGGCAGCGATGCGAGCCAGAAATAGAACCACCAGCGGCGCGGACTCTTTTTGATGACCAGGAAAAGTATAAGGCCCATCAAGGCGAGAAATGCGAGTTCAATCAATACGGCCTTAGACCAATCCAGGAACCAGGAGCCCCAACGCTGAACAGACTGCTGATAGTGAAGTGAAAGTCCGTGCCAGGCCATGTGTACGGGAAGATCGGCGAGATCGAGAACCAGCGTCAGCACGGGGATGAAAATGAGCCCCTGCAGGAAGCGATTTTCCGTGGATTGCTGGGCAAAATCACGAATGCGGGCGACGAAGCCAAAGCGCAACGCCAATATCAGAACGACAAACCCGATAAAGACGGAAAGAAAATAAAGCGAGTAGCCGGCGCGAGAGTAGGCCACGGCTTTTTCGTAACGATCGTGCGAGAGCGTGTAGCGATTTACTTCGTTAGTAGTGGCGGTGTCCGGCGTATTGCCGGGAGGCTCGATCTGTTGCGGCGGGGGCGTGCGAACAGTGGGAGTTTCCTGTGCCAAGACCGCTTGCGGCGATGCGAGCGCACCGAAAATCAACGAAAAAACGATTAGAAGCAACGCATATGCGATGCGTTGACGCAGCATTCATTTCTCTCTTTTCATTTGGCAACAGCTAACCACGCGAGCGTGGCGAGTATGCAGCACATGCGGCTGTAACTGCAACTTCTCGAGAGCGCCGGCGGGACGCGAAAGCAAAAAGACCGCCGCCTCGGTATGGTTAGATGGCTGGCGGCGAGATAAGGAAAGCAAGAAAAAGAAAAAATTGAGATAGGTTCTAGGGATGAGCGGTCTTCAAGCAATAATTTCGCACGGCTCCGGAAGTAGCAAGGCTGGCGTGGACGATCGAAGTCCAGCGTTCCAGGCGATGGTGATGGGAGCGGTGAAAGAGGTAGGAGACGCCAATGGAGGCAACCGTGGCAGCGGCTTCGATGGAAGCGAAAGCGGCGTGGTTGTCGACAATGTCGTTGGTGAGCAACGCTTCATTGCGGCCGCGGCGGCGGAAGTTGAGAGTGGAGAAGTAATCGAGAGTGCGGGAAGCGCCGACAGCGGCAAAGAGAAGATCGTTTTCACGGTCCCAGAAAGCGTGCTCAGACCAGGGCGATTTTGCCTGCCCGGGCCAGGCGTTGAGCTGCTGCTGTTGCGATGAATTGCTTGGGAATCGAACGACGAGCGTGACAATGGAAGGATCGCCCGGACAGACTGCGAGACTCGCAGGTGAGTAGAATGCAAGATGCGCGGAAATGAGCAGTGGCGGCGAGGTTGAGGCCGTGAGCTGATTTGCGCAATTTTGCATTTGCATTCTCGGAAGATGCAGCAGGTAAGCGTTTTGAGATTGCGGCGCTCCGTACGCAACGGCGGCAGGTAAGAAGAAAGCGAGTCCGAAGATTAGGAAGCGAACAAAAAGAGGTTTCGCCGAACCACCTGACGCGATGCCATACAACGGCGATTTTGGCGCTGAGTCGAAATTAGAACGGAGCACTTTTTGAAAGTCCCTTCTCGACGTTAGAATGCAATCCAATATTTTAAGTCATGAAATGCCGAGGGCGCACTTTATATCGCGCTTAGGCCGAACAGAACAGCGGCAATGGGCCCAGGACGCGAGAGGGCGGTATTAAGATATTTTTTGCTAGCGCCTGGTCAATATATACTTTGGCGGCCGACAGCCGCATCCAACTTTGGCAAAGGAGAACCCCGTGAAAGACCACCGGCAAAAGAGATTAGTGACCATGTGCGCGTTTGTGATTGCCGCAGCGGCGGCGCTTGCGGCTGGAGTTGTGTTCGCCAAAAACGCGGCAAGCGAGCGGCAAAGGACGTTTGAGTTCACCTACCAGGTGCGTGTTCCGGCGACAGTTGAAAGCAAAGGTGAAGAGCGTTTGTGGATCCCATTGCCGCAGACCGACGAACATCAATCGATTCGAAGGCTCGCAATTGAGAGCCGGGTCGCGCATGAAGTGGGCAGGGAACAGGAGTATGGAAACAGCTACGCCGTTTTTCATCCAACGCCAGAGCAGGCAGCATCCGGATACGACATTGCATTGCATTTTGAAGTGACCCGGCACGAGTACGCGCGGGATTTGCAGGCGACAAAGGCGAAAACCCCGCAAGCCACAGAGGCCATGATGCGGCGCTACCTGGAGCCGGACAAGATGGTGCCTTTGAATGCGACCATCGCGGAACTGGCGCGCGCGCAGACGGCTGGCGCAACGGAACCGATGGCGAAAGCGCGGCGAATTTACGACTATGTAGCCTCCACAATGCGCTACGACAAATCCGGCGAAGGCTGGGGGCGCGGTGACGAAATGTGGGCCTGCGATTCGAAGCGCGGGAACTGCACCGATTTTCACTCGGTGCTGATTGGAATGATGAGGTCATCGGGAATTCCAGCGCGGTTTGAGATTGGATTTCCGCTTCCAGCAGGCAAGAGCGAAGGCGATATTTCGGGTTACCACTGCTGGGCAGAATTTTACGTAAAAGGGATCGGATGGGTGCCGGTAGATGCTTCCGAGGCATCGAAGAATCCAGCAAAGCGGGATTACTTTTTCGGAGCTGTGGATGCGGACCGCGTGATGTTTACTTACGGCAGGGACATCCGGCTTTCGAACCCACAAAGAGGCGAATCGCTGAATTATTTTATTTATCCGTACGCGGAATCGAACGGCCAGGCGGTGAAAGGATTAACGACGCATTTTGCCTTCCGGGATTTGGCGCCACCAGGCTCGACAGGCCCCGGAAATTGAATGGACCAGGGGCGGCCGGGCGCCGCTCAAACAGTTCGAGCGTAATTCATTGGAGGCAGCGAAAGGGATACTCCGTTGCACGCGGTGTGTCCGCGGCGTATGTTGAAGATATAGGCCCGCAAAAGGGAGATTTCGATGTCGACCCAGAGAAACCATTGTCCGGCTTTTGTCTTCGCAGCCGCGTGCCTGTTACTGGCTGGTTTGTGTAGCGCAACCGGGGCGCAATCGCAAGCTGATTCTGCGCCGTCAGTTGCCGAAGCAGCCCGGCGCGCGCGCGAGAAGAAAAAGGAAAATGCCAAGCCGGTACGGACTTTGACCAATGACGATTTGCCTGCAGCGCCTGCAGGGGACGCAGCGGCCGGGACTGCAGTTGCGAAGGGCGAGGACTCTGCTGCGCCAGGGACGAATGAGAGCGACGGAAAGCCGGCTGCTGCTGTAAACAATGAGCAGGCAAAGCAGAAGAAGGCCGAGAATGCGGCAGTGTTGGAACGGGCAAAGAAGCAATTGGCGACGGCGCTCAGCGAATTGGACGTAATGCAGCGGAAAGCTCGACTGGACAGCGATAGCTACTACTCGAAAACAGATTACGAGAGCGACAAGGACGGCAAGGCGAATCTGGACGCTGAAGCGCAACAGATCAGCGACAAGAAACAAGCCGTTGAGGAATTGAAAACGCGGGTCGCGGAATTGCAGGCGCTGGTCGGCGACGCGACCGAAAACGAGTCCGACAAATCTGACAAGTCTGACAAAAACCCGCCGTCGCGTTGAGCAGAGATAAAATCCAATTGTCTGGAGACCGTTGATTCGGCGAAGTCGCGTGTACGCGCCTATTATACTGGTTGAGGCAACGCGACATGCCCCGGCCCTTCCAAGCAGACTTCGGCGCACTCTTTCCTGAACGCAAACCGTTTCATAAGGACAATTTCAAGAATTTTGCTATGGCTGGACGCCGCGTCCTGATCACGGGAGCTGGCGGCAGCATTGGATCAGCACTGGCGCGGAGGATTTTGCGTGCATCGCCACAGCGGCTATCGGAGAACGGCAGCGCGCGCTCGGAGCCGCGAGTCGCTGCGCGGAATGACGAATCCGTACGGGGATGGAACGGCGTCGGAAAAGCTTGAGGTTTTGACGAGTGCGCCATTGGGAAGGGAATTGCTGGTGAAAAGAGCGACACCGCTGAAATCTGAATATGCGGCGACAAGTTGAAGCCGGGGCGCAGCATGCTGCGGCCCTACAAAAATCTCACCAAGTCCAATAAACGGGGCGGCCGCTACAACGGAAAGAACAGCGGGATAAACCCGCCGCTACATTCGGAAGCTAAATTCCTGCGAGAATCTACAATTCAACAATAAAACAGCTGCTTTTCAAGGGATTAAGCGGCGGCTATTTGGGTTCTAACACCAGGGGCAAGCCGTTCTTCGGATTGCCGATAACGATTACTTTGGTGTTGTTGCTGGTGGCGAGTTTTTCCGTGGCCTCAATTCCCTTCCATTCGAGCAATTGCGGGCTGATGCCCTGAGCAACGATTTTCTGGAAGTCGGCGATGCCTTGCGCTTCGATGCGCTTGCGTTCAGCTTCCTGCTTTTCTTTTTGCAGGATGAAGCTCATGCGAAGGGCGTCCTGTTCTGCTTGTTGTTTGGCTTCGATAGAGCCTTTCAGCATCGTTGGCAGTTGTACATCACGAAGCAGCACGGCTTCGACGATTACTCCGCGCGTCGCAAGCTGTTTCGTCAAGTCATCCTGAATTTGCTGCTGCACAAGTTCACGTGCATTGGTATAGAGCGCGTTGGCGGTGTGGGATGAAGTAGACGCACGGATCGCCGCGCGGAGAGTGGGTTCAACGATTTTCACCACGTAGTCTTCATTGACAGTCTGGAAGACTTCCGCCGCCTTGTTCCTGTCGAGACGGAAAAGCAGAGAAGTATCGAGAGCCAGAATCAGCCCTTCGTTGGAAGGAACATTGGCGCTTTCCTTGATCGACTGAGTCTGCACGGAGAGTCTCTGCACCGACTTCAGCGGATTGATTAGATGAATGCCTTCACTGAGCGTTTCACCGGTAACTCTGCCAAAGAGGGTCAGCACGCCGACGTGTCCAGTGGGAACGGAAGTGATGCTCGAGAACAGCAGGATCAACAGCAGCCCTGCGACAACGATTGATAAGAACCGCCCCTTTAGATTGCTGAAACCTGGCATTCTATTGAGGGAACCGTCCAAATCAAAGCCTCCGCGTCCGGTCGTGGTCATGAATTTTCTCCGTCCCAAGCTGGGTAGAACTGAATGCTTTCAGGTTGCAGCCATCATCTTACGTCGGAGGGAGGAGCGCAACTTCGGCGGGGCGAGCAAGTCCGACGATTAATTGTTGAATGTTTCACAGGAAATCCACACCCACGCAACCCGACCCCTATATCTTGTGTGGTTTGTTCTTGACACCACTGGCTTCCCGCCCCACAATCCGACCTATCACTGCTTCGGACGCGCGGCGAACAAGGGTTCGCGCGCTGGACCACTGGGGGAAGCACGATGCAATACTTGCCGGGTTGGACCGTGCAGTGTATCAATCAAGAATGTTCCGCACGGGGGCACTGGTTGCGGGCGCATCTCTCGGGTCCTAATGCGGGCTTGGAGTTCTGTCCCAGTTGCGGAAGTTCTTTGCAGGCGGTACCGCCGCCAATTGGTCCGCGCCTTCGCATGAGACCGCGTTCCCTGACTGCGCGTCCTCTGCGGCCCAGGCCACGATAGGGTTTTTTGTTGGCGTCGCGCCATCATACGAAGAGGCCGGAGGCGATTTGTCTCCGGTCTCTTTATTTTTGCAGCTAACGTCTCGTAGACTTAGAGGCATTCCTCGCCAGAGAGCAAGCCTTCGATATAGGGTGCCCCGGCCGCCCTGTTTTTCAGAGCTTAACGGGTAATGCAAAACCGGCGACGATGACGTGTTTCTGGTGGACCGTTGGTACGGAAAGAATGCGAAGAACTGCGCGCGTGCAGATCGGACGAGCGTTTACTCGAAATTATCTGGAAACGATCGTGGTCTCTCGTGAAACGTTAAGCTCAACCTTCCATCAGGCCTTTTTCGAGCATTTCTTCCTCGCTGAGCCACAGGTCGGGGATATTCGCGGAGCCGAGGCGAAGAATATCCTCGAGGGCGCCGCGGACTTCACTGCGACGGAAATCCACGCCGATGCGGTCCAGAAGATCCAGCAGCTGCTGGGCGCCTTCTGCCAGGAGCGGTTTCGGTTTCGCGCCGACGCCGTCCAGGCGGTGGTAAGTGAGCACATACACGGCGCGAGGTCCGGCGCCGTGGCGGACGATGTGAAGAAAAGCACGCGTTTGCGGAACTACCACGTCTGGCGTAAAAGCTGCGCCGGGGGCGGAGGCGCTCATCGCGTGTCTCGGTTCGTTTTTATGTCCGGGTTGGTAAGCACAACTTGCTTATCTAAGGGTTTGTAAGGCAAACCCTTAAACACTGAAACCCGTATCACCGGCATTCTCAACTGCACCCGCTGGTGCTGCCGCAGTTTTCACATTTGTAGCAGGCGCCGTTCGGCACCATCAACATGCCGCACTCGCTGCAGGTTGGCGCGCCTTCGTGGGCGTTGCTCGGTGTACGGGAGCCGGCCGGCTCCGATGGCTTGATGGCTGGCGGCTTGGCCAGCGTGGTCTGCATCGGCGCAGTGGCGATCACTTCCGGCAGGGCGCCGTTGAGCTTGAGGTAGTCCGTAGAGATGAAGCGGCCACCGAGCCAGCGCGCGATGTAATCAAGCACTGAAGAAACAAAACGGATGTTGGCGTTAGCGGTGATGCCGCTGGGCTCGAAGCGGGTGTTGAGAAGTTTGTCCACGAACACCTTAAGCGGGACTCCGTACTGCAGACCGATGGAGATGGTAAGAGCCAGGCCGTCCATGACGCCGGAAAGGGTCGAACCTTCCTTGGACATTTTGATGAACACTTCGCCGGGGCGATTGTCTTCGTACAGACCGACGGTGATGTAGCCTTCGTGGCCGCCAACGCTGAACTTATGCGTGACCGAAGCACGTTCCGCAGGCATCTTTTCGCGTTGCGCCCGAGCGAAGAGTTCGCGCTGCATGGGCTCGACAACCGTGCTGGCAACCGCGGCTGCAACGGCAGAAGCGGAACTGTCGGATGCCTTGTCTTTCTTCTCGCCGCCGGCATTGAGTGGCTGAGATTTCTTGGAATTATCGCGGTAAATTGCGACGGCCTTGAGGCCGAGTTTCCACGCCTCCATGTAGGCATCCATGATGTCTTCGATCGTGGATTCTTCCGGCATGTTGATGGTCTTGGAGATCGCACCGGAGAGAAATGGCTGCGCTGCCGCCATCATTTTTACGTGGCCGGTCCAGGAGATCGAACGGCCGCCGCCCGCGGGAGCGAGCGAGCAATCGAACACCGGAAGATGCTCTGCCTGGAAGTGCGGCGCGCCTTCGGCGGTGCTGTGCTTATCAATATAAGCGACGATCTCGCTAGTCTGTTCCGGCGTATAGCCGAGTTTTATCATTGCTTGGGGGACAGTGTTGTTGACGATCTTGATCAAGCCGCCGCCGACCAGCTTTTTATATTTCACGAGCGCGAGGTCGGGCTCGATGCCGGTAGTGTCGCAATCCATCATGAAGCCGATGGTACCGGTAGGAGCGAGAACGGTGACCTGGGAATTCTTGAAGCCGTGTTCTTCGCCTAGTTTCAGAGCGTCGTCCCAGGAATGCTGTGCTGCGAGCAGCAGATCCGGCTGCACATGGGCCGGATTGATGCCGCGCATGGAATCGCGATGCATGCGGATGACGTCAATCATCGCTTCGCGGTTGACGGCGTAACCAGGGAACGGGCCCATTCTCTCCGCAACACGCGCAGACTGCGCGTAAGCTTCGCCGCACATCAGCGCAGTGACGGCACCGGCCACGTCGCGGCCCTCATCGGAATCGTACGGCAGGGCCATGGACATAAGCAGGGCGCCGAGATTGGCGTAACCCAGGCCGAGCGGCCTGAAGTTGTGGGAATTTTCGGCAATTTTAGGCGTGGGATAACTGGCGAAGTCCACTAGGATTTCCTGCGCGGTGATGGTGACGTCAACCGCGTGCTTGTACGCTTCCACGTCAAACTGGCCACAGGAGTTGACAAACTTCATCAGGTTCAGCGAAGCCAGATTGCAGGCCGTGTCGTCCAGGAACATGTATTCGGAGCATGGATTGCTGGCGTTGATGCGCGCCGTGGTCTTGCAGGTGTGCCAGCGATTTACGGTAGTGTCGAACTGCATGCCGGGATCGCCGCAGTGCCATGTGGATTCAGCCATCTTGTAAATCAAATCGCGCGCGCGAAGCTTTTCGGCAGGCTGGCCGTCGGTAACATTCTTGGTCCACCAATCCTTGTCCTGCTCGACGGCGCGCATAAAGTCGTCGCTGACGCGGACCGAGTGATTCGCGTTCTGGAAAAAGATTGAGGTGTAGGCTTCGCCATCGATTGCCGAATCGTAACCGGCGCGAATCAGTGCGTGGGCCTTGGTTTCTTCCTTGTGTTTGCACTCAATGAATTCCACGATGTCCGGATGGTCCACGTTGAGGATCACCATCTTGGCGGCACGCCGCGTTTTGCCGCCGCTCTTGATCACGCCGGCGAACGCGTCGAACCCCTTCATGAAGCTGACCGGTCCAGAAGCGATGCCGCCGCCGGAGAGAGTTTCCCTGCTGCCACGCAAGGCGGAGAAATTCGTGCCGGTTCCCGAACCCCATTTGAAAAGCATGCCTTCGGTGCGGGTCAGCCCCATGATGGATTCCATGTTGTCCTGCACGGAGTTGATGAAGCAGGCAGAGCATTGTGGCTTGGACTGCACGCCGACGTTGAACCACACCGGCGAGTTGAAAGCCATTTTCTGCTCAACGAGCAGGTGAGTCAGTTCGTCCTTGAACACGTCGCGCGAAGCATTGTCGGCAAAATAGCCGCCTTCGCTGCCCCAGCGAACCATGGTGTTCACCACACGGGCAATCAATTGGCGCACCGAGCCTTCACGCTCCGGACTACCGGGCTTGCCGTGAAAATATTTGCTGGCGACAATGTTGGTCGCGGTTTGCGACCAATTTTTTGGAACTTCCACATCGTTCTGGCGGAAAATTGTGGTGCCCTTCTCATTACCGATCAGGGCAGTGCGCTTTTCCCATTCGACCGCGTCGAATGGCGAAATCTTTCCGTCGGTGAAGAAGCGGTCAAAAATCAATCCACTCTGCGTCCCGGTATTTCCGGGTGTTCCCGCTTCCACTGATTTGCCATGTAGTGCTGGCTTCACCGTTGCCATCCTGTTCCTCCAAGCGCCGGGTCCCCATTGGCTGCCCTGGGGGAACCCTCTTATTTTACTCCTCTGCGTTTGCAGAGGTCATGCGCGTTCGTCTTCCGTTGCATTGGCGCGTTTCGTAGCTCCCTGGAAGCCGCGCCGGGAATCGCAAAAGTTCGCAGCACGAATTTTGCGGCGCCAAGTCTGGCGTCCGCAAACGAAAACGACCTGCCATCGGCTGTTTGGTCTATCAGAGCCTACATAGCAAGCCTGCCACTTCGCGCGAACAAAGCGCGGAGCAGTTACTTCGCGCTGGATTTTATTGCGAAAAACCCGGGTAAGTTTCGTGGTTAGACCGGACTTGATCAACCTCGACTAGGTCCGTCTGGCGCTTCCACGATCCCCCGAATCTGGAGTTGCAGTATCAACGGCGGGAAAAATCCTGTCAAGAGAAAAACGCAAAATATGGATGAGATTTTCTCAAAGTGCCCATATCTTGTGGTGCGTATTCTGAATTGCTACTTGTCGGCCTGGCAGGGCCGGACAGAAATGAGCCGGAAAGCCCTCGTAACCCGTTTATGAGAAACCTCTTACGCGTTTTCCGCTCTGCAAATCGAATTTGCATTTTTCCCCACTCCCCGGAAAAGTTTTTCACAGGCGCTTCGTTCACTTTCTCGACTTGCAACCGCCTAAAACTTTCACCGCACAAAAAACGCCAAAATTGTTTGCTGCCATTTCCAACTTCGCTCCAGAAAAATATTTTTTCCAGAACCGAAGGAAGCATGCACGCAGCTCAAAGGGCAGTTGCAAAATTCTTCGTGAATCGTGCCAGTGCGCGAATCCTTGCGATTTGGCCGCTTCCTTTCGTGGTCAACTGCCGCTAAAATTCTTGCATCCAACAATATATGATCTGGAATTCCTTGCGCGCTGGGCTGCTTCTATTTCTTCTGGCCACGAGTGCCTTCGCTCAGGAGCATTCGTCTCCTCCCACAGCTCCACCACGAATGCGCTCGGCGTATGGCGAGAAGCTTCGACTTCCGGGTCTGCCGAACGGCGGACGCGTGAACGATTTTCTTTATCGTGGTGCGCAACCGCAGATAGCGGGAATGCAAGAGTTAAAAAAGCTGGGCATTACCACGATTGTAGATTTGCGCGGTGAAGATCCAGCGCGAAGAGATTCCGAGAGGCAACAGGCAGAATCGCTGGGAATTCGTTTCGTAAGCATTCCGGTAAGCGGATGGTCTCCGCCGAGCAACGACCAGGTAGCCGAATTCCTGGCGTTGTTTCACAACAATCCGAAAGAAAAAGTTTTCGTGCATTGCCGGTTCGGCGACGATCGCACCGGAGTTTTCATCGCTACCTATCGAATGGCCTACCAGGGCTGGCCCGCGACCCAGGCCATGAATGAGATGTATTTTTTCGGTTTCAACGGGTTCTGGCACCCTTCCATGAAGTCTTTTATCCGGGATTTTCCCGCCCGGCTGAAGACTGCGCCAGCGCTGGTCGAATATAAGCTGAATGACTCGAACGAAGGTAACAAAATGAAACAGTCCGAGGCAGCCTCGCCTCAGTCAAAGTAACTTCAAATTTTTCAATGGCTTAGCTGAGTTTCCGTCCTAGTACTAGAGTTTAGCGTATTTCGGAACTTTCGCTTCATTTGCCTTTACCGCCTTCGACTGTAAATTATAGGCAAGAACGGAAGGTTCCCTTGCAAGTCGGACGTTACCAACTCTTTGAAACTCTGGGCGTGGGCGCCACCAGTCGCGTAGTGCGCGGTTTTGACCCGATGATCGGGCGGCATCTGGCGATAAAGTTATTTCACTCTGAACTGGCGATTGGAGAGGCGCGAGACCGCTTCCTGCGCGAAGCCCGCGTGGTTGGCCAGTTGACTCATCCCAACATCATTACACTGCACGACATGGGAATCGAGGAATCGACGCAGACTCCATACCTGGTGATGGAGTTTATTGACGGAACGCCGCTCGACCGTGTGCTTGAGAAAGGCACACTTCCGCTGCCGCGCGCTTGCGCGTGGATTGCACATGCGGCCGAAGCGCTGGACGTGGCGCACACCCGCGGAGTGATTCACGGCGACGTAAAACCTGCGAACCTCCTGATCACCGCGGACGGAAAAGTGAAGCTTACGGACTTTGGCATGGCCCGCGTCGCAAAGCGCGATACCGGCGATTCGCCTTTGCTGGGTACGCCGGCGTACTGGTGTCCGGAACAGATCATGGGCCGCCCGCAGGACGCGCGTTCAGACATTTTTTCCCTGGGCGTGGTGCTGTACGAAATGGTTACCGGCACGCGTCCGTTTGAGGCCGATTCTTTGCAGGGAGTCTGCAATCGCGTGCTGTCCTCAACCGTTACGATACCATCTCATTTGCAGCCGTCGGTTCCCTCCAGTTTTGACGAGATTATCGCGGCGTGCCTGACGAAGAATCCCGACGAGCGACTCGCAACCGCGGAAGAATTGGCCCAGATGCTGTATCCTTTGGCACGGCGCAAGACCATTGTGACCGCTCAGCCACAAGCAAAGCCGGTTGTGCCGGTCACACTCCGCGATCGTGCATCGCGCCTGCTTCGTTCGGCTTAGTTTTCACTTCGAAAGCGACGGTCTTCAACGAGATCGTGATTCGTACCCGCAGTTCGGGGACAGCATTTTCGGCAATGATCGTTCGTCATGTAGTTGCACCGCGCGCTTCGCCATAGACAACCCCACTCCAACGCCTCCGGTTGCCGCTTCGCGCCCCTCACCGGCTGCCAAAACTCAGTCTGAGTGTAGGTTTGGGACACAGCGTATTTCCGCAGGCCCGCCGAAAATCCATTCGCCGCGGCTACCTGTACACGCGATCAGCGAATTGTTGGCGAAGAGAGTGGTGTGGAAAAAAATTCCCGGTACTTCCGTCCTCAGGTTTTTCAGGACTTAAGGCCCATTCTGCCGTCGCAAGGGATATGTCACGCTTAGCTTGGAAGTGGAGATCTGTCCCCGGACCCCAACATGACACCGACACGCTATGAGATCGTAAGCACGATCGGCGTTGGCGCCACCAGCCGCGTTGATAAAGCGCACGACACACTCATCGACCGAACTGTGGCCATGAAAACGTTCGGTCACGGATTCGGCTCCGAGGAGCTGCAAAAGCAGTTCATGCGTGAAGCGCAGATATTGGGACGGCTTTCCCACCCCAATATCGTTTCCATCTACGACTTAGGAACGAACGACGATCGCTCGACATACCTGGTGATGGAATTCGTGCCGGGCAAGACTCTGGAATCTGTGATGGCAGCTCAAGGCGCGTTGCCGTTGGCGCGTGTCGGTGTTTGGGCGGGCGATCTTGCCAACGCCCTGAATCGCGCGCATCGCGCGGGTATCGTTCACGGCGACGTCAAGCCCGCCAATATTTTCGTGACCGACGAAGGTCACATCAAACTGGGCGATTTTGGAATTGCCCGTTACGCTACGCAACTTTCCGGCACAGGAAAGCTAGTCGGAACTCCGGCATATCTCTCGCCGGAGCAAATCAAGGGCGAAACCCAGGACCACCGGTCGGACATTTTTTCACTGGGCATCATTCTGTATCAGATGGCCACCGGGGTTCGTCCTTTTGACGGCTCGTCGGTAACCGCCGTGTGTGCGCAGATCGTCGCGGCAGAGCCACCGCCGCCATCGCGGCACAATCCACAGTTGCCGAAGGAATTCGACCGCATCGTGATGCGATGTCTGTCGAAAGATCCTAACGCACGATACGCTTCCGGCGAGTCGCTCGCCGCGTCGCTTTATCCGTTTGCCAGAAGCAAGGCCGCACCGGCGCCGAACCGATTTGATTTCTCGTGGTGGAAGCGGCCCCTCCATCCGCGCGATGCGTGGATTGCCGTTACGGCTTGCGCGGCGGCCGTTCTAACCATCGTCGCCGTCCACAGTTGGAATGTGCAGCGCAGTCATGGCAAAACGGTTGTCGCCGCAGCCAGCCTATCCCATCTGCAGGTTTCCGATTCCACGAACCCGCCGGCGGAAACGCGACTTCCCATCACCGGCGGTCGGATAGCGATTACAACCGTCCCGAACTTAAGTGGGGCGTACATTAGCGCGCCAAGTGACACGCGATCCATAAAAGCAAAAGCTCCGCGTGCAGCCAGGCGCGACAACGGAACTCGCCCGGACGTTCGATCCGCATCGCCCAATACGACAGGAAAGCTCAACAAGGATCCGGCGAGCGAGCCCGAAAACTCAATTCAAACTGCCGCGGTTGCGCCCGCTCGCGGCTCAGCGGTCGCGCAGGTGCCTCTTAATATAGAAATTGCATCGGCAATCGACGGCGAAATACTTGCGATTTACGCGGATCAGCACCTGGTCGCCACCTCTCCGTTATCGGTCACGATTTCAGGCGAGATGCTTCATCTGGAACGGCCACTGGCCGCCGGACCTCATGAATTTCGCGTGGCGCTCTATCGCCCGGACCAGAGTCTACATCTCGAGCGCGGCGGCTTGGCTGAAATACAAAGCGGCGCAGCCAACTTGCTTTCAATCAAAGTCGTAAAGCACGCCAAAATGCTTGTCAAACACGACGCGGCGCTGGAAATTCTGTGGCCGGGGGCACCGTCGGCAAAAAACTCCAAACCAGCCGAAACCATTGCTGACGCTTCTGCCTCGTCGCATAACAGCAGGTAAAGCGAGCGCGGCGTGAAGTTCTCGTCTATCGTAGGTTGAATCTGCGAACCGACGCCGCGTAAGTAGGAAAGGCCATTAAGATCCCGAATTATTCGGGATTATTCGTAACGGAGGGCTTCCACCGGGTCAAGCTTGGCGGCTTTCATCGCCGGCCAAACGCCGAAAATCAGCCCAATTGATACGCTGACGGTCACGCCGAGAATCGCCGCCCACACGGGCACTGTTCCCTGCCATTTCAGTGTGGCGCGAATGAGCAAGACCAATGCGTTTACAGCGAGGAGCGCAATCACACCACCGGTCCCCGTTAGCGCCATGGCTTCCAACAGGAACTGCCAGGTAATGTCTCTGCTCTTCGCTCCAATAGCTTTGCGGATGCCGATTTCCCGGGTGCGTTCCGTGACGCTGACCAGCATGATGTTCATCACGCCCACTCCGCCAATCAGCAAACCGATGCTGCTCAACACAATCGTTCCGATGTAAACCATGGCCATGATGTTGTGGAATTCTTCTACCTGTTGAGCCGCAGTGCCAATCGAGAAATTGTTCTTGGCTTCGTAGGCCACGTTACGGCGGCGGCGCAAGATTTCCGTAACTTCGTCAACCATCGGGTCCAGCCGCCCCGTATACGCCTGCACGCGCATGTTCAATTCGTCCGCCGATGGATAGGTCTTCTTGAATGTGTTGAAGGGAATCAGCACGCGGCGGTCTTCATCGCCCATGCCGAATCCGCCTTTGGGCTTCTCGACTACGCCGATCACCTGGAAATCGGTGCCGTCAATCATGACGTCTTTGCCGAGTGGGTGGCCTTCAGGGAAGAGCACCGGTGCAACGTTTTCGCCAAGCATCACGACTTTTTCGCGGTGCAGGTCGTCGCCCTCGCTGATAAAGCGTCCTTCTAGGGTGGAAGCATTGGCATACACCTGGCCAAAATTAGGTTGCACGCCGCGAAAATCGATCGCGGTCACTTCGCCTGCTTTGGTTCGCAC
>WNFO01000425.1_pt1 | contig 34551 bp, 45 predicted proteins | sample 5400251 | NCBI WGS metagenome assembly WNFO01 (sample SAMN13153354, study PRJNA577476) | soil metagenome | isolation source: 100 cm saprolite under Madrone tree | place: USA:California | collected 2016-06-14
TCGAGAAAGTGCGCGCTGAGTGGGCGATGATCTGCACCGCCCACAACCTCCTGAAGCTGTTCACCATCGCAATCGCCGCTTGAGCCGGCTACCCTGCAACAAATGTCCGTCACAAAACTTATCTGGACGGGCTCCTAGGAGTTGGGCTCGCATGGTATCTGACCCGGCTGAGGCTTCGATCAATTTCACGCCAGGCGGTGCAAGACCCGCGCCACAAACGGATCGCCAACAAACCTCTAATTTTATTGGATTTTAGCCGGGGCGGTATTATGGCCCTGTCATCCCCTCGTGACAGATGATCGAGCGGAGCCTAAAATATAGGCGCCGGACGGAAGTGCCTAACTCATGCTCTTTCGGGGCGAGCAAACGGTTTTGATGAAGGTCAATTACAGCAACGCTTGCGCGCCTAGATTTCGAAGTGCGGCACAGTGGTCGGTAGTTATGGAGCTGCGCGCGAGTTTTCGGCGCGGACAGCGAACCGTTCGCGCTCGAAGCGAAAACCTTTGTAACCGAAACCGGTTCGCTTACGAACGCGCCGGCTTCGACGGCGTCGAGGTTCATGGCGCGAATGGCTACATCGTCGACCAGTTCCTGCGCGACGGCGTGAACCGCCGGACCGATGCGTATGGCCGGCAGCGTGCAGAACCGCATGCGGCTCCTGAACGAGATTCTCGACGCCGTATGCGGCGTGTGGCCCGCCGCGAGAGTCGGCGTGCGGCTCACGCCCGAGAACAGCTTCAACTCGATGTCGGACTCGAATCCGGAAGCGCACTTTGGCTATTTTGTCGAACAGCTGAGTGCGCGCGGCCTCGCCTATCTGCACGTGCTGGAGGGCGACATGATGTCGAAGGCCAGCGCGCTCGATTACCGCACCTTGCGGGCCAGGTTCGCCGGCTCCTATCTGGCCAGCAACGGCTACGACCTCGCTCGCACCCAGCAGGCGCTGCGCACCGGCGCGGCGGACCTCGTCGCGTTCGGCGCGCCATTCCTCGCCAATCCGGACCTGGTGCGCCGCTACCGAGACAACCTGCCTCTCAATAAAGCCAACCCGGCGACCTTCTACGGCGGAGGCGAGAGCGGCTACATCGATTATCCGCCTTATCGCAGCGAGTACCTGGCGGCCTAACGCCTGCGATCCTGGAGTTCGGAGGAATCGAATGCCCTATCACACGACTCGCGAGCACATCATCGAGGCGGCAGATCGACTGTTCTACCAGCACGGCTACGACCACACGTCGTTCGCAGACATTGCGGACGTCATGGAGATCTCGCGCGGCAACTTCTATCACCACTTCAAGAGCAAGGATGAGATCCTGAACGCCGTCATCAGCCGGCGCCTGGCCCAGACTCGTCAGATGTTGGATAGGTGGGAAATCGAGGGCGCCGGTCCGGCGGATCGCATCCGCAGCTTCATCGACATCCTCATAGCGAACCGGGCCGACATCAAGCATTACGGCTGCCCGGTCGGGACCTTGTGCACCGAGCTCGCCAAGCTCAATCATCCGGCGCAGCCCGAAGCGAACGAGCTGTTCACGCTCTTCCGGGTGTGGTTGTGCCGGCAGTTCTCTCTGCTGGGCAGCGTGACGAACGCCGACGAGCTCGCTATGCACCTTCTTGCCCGTAGCCAGGGCGTGGCAACGCTCGCGGGCGCCTTCCAGGACGAGACTTTCATCCGGCAGGAAGTCGAACAGCTGCACGCGTGGCTGAGCGCCCACACGAAGAGCAGCCCCCGCGATGACACGGGCCCGCCTCGCACCAGCGAGAAGAGGCGCCGCCGATGACACCCTCCCGCTACGCGCACACTGAGAGAAGCGTCCAATGTTCGTCGTTTTCCTGAAGTTCTCCGGCGACAGGAGCCGGGCCAGCGAATTGTTGGAAGGCCACAACGCCTGGATCAGACGTGGCTTCGACAACGGCGTCTTTCTGATCGTGGGCAGCCTTCAGGCGAGGCTCGGAGGCGGGATCGTGGCCAACAACACCTCGCGAAGCGACATCGAGGAGAGGCTGAAGGCCGACCCCTTCGTTGCGGAGAAGATCGTCAGCGTGGAGATCGTCGAGATCACGCCGGCGACCGTCGACGAGCGGCTGAATTTCCTGCTTGGCTGAACCTGTCCGTTCCGTGCTCGGGAGCAAGGACTGCCGATCATGAGCGCAACGATACTTGGGCCCGACGGCAAGCCCCAATGTCGTGCTCGGTGGTCTTCAGCATCACGCGTCTTCCAGCTGCGCGTGCGACTTTTGATTTCATTGCTGATGTTGTAAGCGACCAACAGCGCAAGACCCCGCTTATCAATCCATGCTTTGCTTCCGTCTTTTCGCGTCGAAGCCTTGATCGCTATTTGCCGACCGACACCGGGAGCTCTGACGGCGGCAGGCAGATTTGGCTGGTACAGGCCTGCGCGGTGACTGTTCCCTGAATCACCTTGAGGCCCTTCAGGCCGTCCTTGGGAAACATCGCTACGATGGCAACCGAACCCTCATAGACATCGAGGCCTTCGGGGGCGAACTTGGCGGTAAATCGCATCGGTTTCGGATACTCGATTTTCGACGGCTTGATACCGTTGAGTTCCAAGGACGTCGGGATCAGGAAGTCGAAAGAGGCGGGATTGGCATTGATGTGGAAGTCGTCGTCGACCTTGATCGTGACGACGATTGCGTCTCCGTCCGGAATCGACATTTGGGAGGCTGCGACGCGAATGTGATCGGCTGAAATCGGAGAGCGCAAATCCCCGGACGCACTTGTGCCTGCCCCTGTATTCGCAGCCGTCGCGTTCTCGCTTATCGGCGGCAGCGGATAGCGATTGAGGGAGATGACAGCAGATGCCCAGCTTTCCGGGTGATCCTGGAATTGACCGCTCAAGCGGCGTATGGCGTTAGCGGCGGCGTCGAAATAGCGCGCTTCGGCGGACGTTCCATGCAACCGGAGAAGAAGATCGATGGCCATCGACGTCCCGGAGGGCATTTCCATATCTCCCTCGTCCGTGATCGGAATCAGCAGGTCTTTTTCGTTCGGGGTCGTCGAGAACGAGCCGTCCGGTCGGCTGAACCGATCGAGCATGCTGTCGGCGAGCCCGGCGGCGCGTTTCTGCCAGATCTTGTCGCCCGTGACCTCAAACAACGTCATGAAAGATGCGCCGAGCGAGGCATAATCCTGCAGAAATCCGTCCGTTTGTGCCGCGTCGTGAAATATTTCATGTTTGAGTGCACCGGTCTTTTGCTCGTGCGCAAGCGACCATATTCGCTCGGCCGCCATCTTCGCCCAATTCACGAATTCGAGTTCGCCCAGGGTTTGTCCGCTTTCGGCGAGTGCCGCAATTGAAAGCCCATTGAGCGAAATCACCATCTTTTCGTCGCGCGCCGGCTGCCGGCGTTTTTCGCGGGCCGCCATTAATCCGGCTCGATCGGCCGCGAACTCGGAAAATAGCTGCGTGACGTTATCGAGCCCGGCGTCCTTAAGCGTTTGATCGACGGGAACGCGCAGCCGCAACACGGCCGGCGGTTCGCCGTCGACATCGCGCGGATGCACGACGTCAGGGACGTTCGGCCTCGGCACCGGCGTCAATCCATAGGCGTTGAGGAAGCGCGCCGCTTCCTTCGCGCCCAGGAGAGATGATATCTCGCCACGCGTCCACAGGTAGCCTTCGCCTTCCACGCCATCCAGCTGCGCATCGCGCGCGGTGTAGAAGCCGCCATCGCTCGCCATCATGTCCTTTGCCAGATATCGGGCCGTTTCGATCGCGATTTGGCGGTAAAGCGGCTTCCCTGTGCTCTGAAAGGCCGCCGTATACAGCTGTAGAAGCTGTGCATTATCGTACAGCATCTTCTCAAAATGCGGGACCGACCAGGTGGGCTCTGTGCTGTAGCGATGAAATCCTCCGGCGAGGTGGTCGTGGATGCCGCCGAAGGCGATGGCATCGAGCGTACCCGAGACAGCAGGGAGAGCTGCTGAGGTGCGATTGATCCGATAATCGCTCAGCACCAAGGCAAGACGCGGTGCGTTGGGAAACTTCGTGCGGCTTCGATCGCCAAGCCCGCCATATTGCGGGTCGAACTGCGGCAACAACGTATCCCGCGCCTTGGCCATCCATGCGCCGGGATTAACCCGTGCAGAGATATTGCCGCTGATGGCCGACTGTACGCGGCGCATGGCGGTCATGACGTTTTCGGCGACGCCCAGCACTTGAGCTCGATCAGATGTCCATCCTTGATTGATTGAGATCAAAACAGTCGGGAAGCCCGGACCGGCCCTGGGATCATCTTTCGGCGGGAAATAGCTTCCCGCGTAAAAGGGCTTGAGATTAGGTGTGAGGAAAAGATTGTTCGGCCAGCCGCCTTGCCCGGTCATGATCTGTCGCGCCAGCATGTAGATGCGATCCAGATCCGGTCGCTGCTCGCTGTCGACCTTCACATTGACGAACCATTGATTCATCAATTTCGCGATGTCCGGATTCGAATAGATCGTCCGTTCGGCGACGTGACACCAATAGCAAGTGCTGTAGCCGATCGAGATGAAGATCGGCTTGTTCTCTTGTCTTGCTTTTGCCAGCGCCTCGGGACCCCAAGGATACCAATCAACCGGATTATGGGCGTGCAGGAGCAAGTAGGGATCGTTGGAGTCGATCAGCTTGTTTGTGTACTTGTATTGAGCCGCGGCGTTATCGGCGGGGAGATCTCTGCCCGCTGCGTCGTCGGCCAAGGTTAAGCTTGCATGGGACCAAGCGAGGACGCTGATCACGGCAACACCGATGCGATTCCTTGTCAGGGTCCGCTTGATAGCCCGATATGCGAGTCCAGCCGTCACAGCTATCATGGCGCTGCTTCTCCAGTCGTGCCTGGCTTGACTTGTCCCACCTGCGCGGAAACCGCACCATAGGTGCATACCGCGTAGGGTACGAAATAGGTCAGAATGACTTTGAGCCAATCGACCGACCCAGTACCGATGATGGCGTCGCCCTGGTTGATGAGGTTCAGGATGGTTCCGACGATAAGCGCGACATATGACGAGCGGCGCGGCACGCCGTCAGAAACCGCGCAATGGCATGCGATCTTCCATTTCGGGATTTCGTTCATAGCGCGCAGTTCCCTCCCACGCGTTTCAAGGTGCTCCAACCAGCCCCGGCAATTCGCTCAGCGATCTCACCTCGCGATCGGGATGGCCAGGGAGACGCTCGCGCCGCTGAGCGTAGCGGTTGCACCAGACGACCTGCATCCCGAATGCCGAAGCCGCGTAGGCATCCCAGGCGTTTGAAGACTGAAATGCAATTGCCGAAGCCGGTACCTTGAGTCGGTCCACGGCGAGTTGGTAGACCTTGGGATGCGGCTTGTAGACTCCGACCTCCTCCACCGAGAGCACGGCATCGATCAAGCCGACGAGGTTGGCACCCTTCACAACAGCGTCAAGCATTTTCGGCGAGCCGTTCGATAAAATCGCCGTCTGCAGGCCGGCCAGTTTGAGGCGCTTGAGCACGGCGGGCACCTCGGGAAACGCATCAAGCGTCAGATAGAGGGTCATCAGTCGTTCGCGCAGGCCCGGCTTGTCGATGCCCAAGGTCTCCAAAGCAAAGTCGAGCGCGTCGCCGGTGACTTGCCAGAAATCCTCATGACGGCCTTGGACAGCGCGCAGCCACGTATATTGGAGCTGCTTCTCCCGCCAAAGCACCGTCAGTCTGTCGATGTCGTTCCCGAGCAGCTCCTGACAGCCCTTGGCCGCAGCTGCGAAATCGAACAGTGTTCCATAGGCATCGAACACGCACGCCCTTACGCCTTTGAGGGGTGCCTGAGTCATCTGCTTTACCTCACGCTGATACGTCTGTGGTCGTTTGCCGTCGAATCATGATCAAGAAAGCGCCGGCATCAGTTCCAGGTCATTGGTGGTTTGATGATTTTGAGGGTGGGGGTAAGGCTATCCTTCCCGTGCGCTCGGAGCAAAGCGAACGGACGTCCGACAAACGGGGTTCTTGAACTTATTTCGCTCGACCGCACAGGGAAGTTACGTGTTCGGAAAAAACACGCAATTGAAAAAGCCCAGCTGAGGCATTTGGCGGCGTCGGTTGAAGCCCGCCGAGATCGGCGCAAGAAATGTGTCGAACAACGAGACCACGGCACGGTACCTGAATGATTCAGAGATGTCGCGCCGACGAATGGCCGGTAACCTTTTCGGACGATGGGGCGAATAGAGAAATCGAGTAGATCGCGAGCCGGAGGTGCTGAGGAGGCTCACCAGAAAAGTTCCTCGTCTAATTACCCAATTGGAAGGGAGCCCCGCGGAACAGCGTCTCGATCAACGGGCATTCCGGCAGCGTTCCGTCGGCACACTGGGCGACTACGCCCTTGAGCACCCGCTCCATCCGTCTCAAATCGGCGATCTTCGCCCGCACGTCCTCAAGGTGTGCGGCGGCGACGGCGCGCGCCTCGCCACAGGGCTGGTCGCGCTCGTCGACGAGACGCAGCAGCTCACGGATTTCATCAAGGGAGAAGCCGAGCTCGCGCGCCCGCAGCACAAAGCGAAGGCGCCGCTCATGCGACGTGTCGTAGCTGCGATAGCCGCCGGCCGTACGTGGCGGTTCGGGCAGAAGGCCGACCTTCTCGTAATAGCGCACGGTCTCCAGGTTGCAGCCCGTCCGTCGGGCGAGCTCAGCCCGCTGCAGGCCCTTCACCACGGCGTGATCGCGCATCGCAAAATCCTTCTTGACCCTGTAGCGACTACAGACCGCATGGTACGGCACGCTTTGGATTTCGGCAAGAAGAGCGAGGTCGGCATGGTTGCATCGCGATCCGGAACGGCAGACAGCGCGCCCGCCACGACGGTTGTCGCTGCGTCCGAGCAGGGCGACGCCGCGCGACAGCGTCTGGCCGCTGTCGGCGGCATTCTCGGCGCGCTCGCCGCTTCATCCTGCTGCATCGTCCCGCTGATCCTCTTCAGCCTCGGCATCGGCGGCGCCTGGATCGGTAACCTCACGGCGCTCGCGCCGTACAAGCCATTGTCCATCATCGGAACGGCGGGTGTCCTCGGCTACGGCTTTTACCTCGTCTACTGGAAGCCAAGGCGAGCTTGCGCCGATAGTACCGCCTGCGCGCGTCCGATTACCCGCCGCCTCGTTCAACTCGCGCTGTGGCTCGCGACCGTGCTCGTGGTTGCCGCGTTCGCCTTCGACTATCTCGCCCCGCTGTTGCTTCCCACCTGACACCACGAGGACACCATCCCATGCAGAAGAGCTTGAGCATTTTCGTCCTGATCGCCTCGGTGATGACGGCGTCGACCGCACTCGCAGGCGAGCGCACGATCACCTTTGCGGTCGACAACATGACCTGCGCCTCGTGTCCCTACATCGTGAAGACCTCGATGGCCGCGGTCCCGGGCGTCGCCAAGGTGGCCGTTTCCTTCAAAGCGAAGACGGCAAGCGTGACCTTCGATGACACGAAGACAAGCCAGGACGCGATTGCCGCTGCCAGCATGAACGCCGGCTATCCCGCCCATCCGGTACTGCAAGGCAGTTGAGATGAACGATTGCTGCGCATCCTCCCCGTCCAGGGATAAGCTTGCTGCTTCCGCATCACTGCCAGGCTTTGCCGTGCGGCCGGGCGCGACGTTTCCGGACTGGTCAGTTGTCGCATCGCCGGCAGTCCAGGATGCCCTCCGGGCAATGGTCGGCTCCGACCATGTGTTCGATCGTTGGAGCGGCTACGATCCCGCCACGGACCGTGTTCGCGTTGCGCTGCTGCAACTCTACGCCGAAGACGGACGAGCCCCGACCACGGGCACGCTTGCGGAGCGCGCGGGGATGAGCGAGACGGCCGTGCGGCTGCTGCTCCAAGAACTCCGCCGTCGCGACCTGGTCGTGCTCGAAGGCGAACAGATCGTCGGCGCCTATCCCTTCACCGATCGCGACACAGGGCACTGGGTTGCACTGGACGGACGCGATCTCAACGCCATGTGTGCGGTCGATGCGCTCGGCATCGGTGCCATGATAGATCGTGACGTCGCGATCACATCGCGCTGTCGGCATTGCGGCGCTCCGATCCGGATCACCACCCGGGACCGCGGCAGAGCCTTGGCCCATGTCGAGCCGCAGACAGCCGTGATGTGGCAAAGCGTCCGTTATGAAGGCGCTTGCGCTGCGAACTCGCTGTGCGCGACGACCGCCTTCTTCTGTTCGGACGACCATCTGTCCGCCTGGCGCCGTGAACAGGCTGCGGACGAGGCCGGATTTCGGCCGTCGATCGAGGAGGGGCCGGAGGCCGGTCGCGCAGTCTTCGGACCGAGCCTTGCCGGTCTCGATACGGCGGCACAATCGTTGGTCGGCTCGACATCGAAGAGCGCTGTAGTGGCGGACCGTCGCCTTCGCACGAACGGTCGCAATAGTGGCGCCTACGATCTCGTCGTCATCGGCGCCGGCTCGGCGGGCTTCTCGGCCTCGATCACGGCCGCCGATCAGGGCGCACAGGTGGCCCTCATCGGTAGTGGTACCATCGGCGGCACCTGCGTCAATATCGGCTGCGTGCCGTCAAAGACCCTGATCCGCGCCGCCGAGACGCTTCACAACGCTCGCGTGGCAGCACGTTTTGCCGGCATCACGGCGGAGGCCGAACTAACCGACTGGCGCGGAACCGTTCGCCAGAAGGACGCACTCGTTTCCGAACTGCGCCACGCCAAGTACACGAACCTGCTCCCTGCCTACAACAGTATCGCTTATCGTGAAGGACCGGCGCGCCTCATAGAAGGTGGTGTCGTGGTGGACGGCGCGCGCATTCCCGCCGGCAAGATCATCATCGCGACCGGCGCGCGGCCAGCGGTGCCCGTCATCCCTGGCATCGAGGCCGTGCCGTATCTGACCAGCACGACCGCGCTCGATCTTCAGGAGCTGCCGCGATCGCTCGTCGTGATCGGCGGCGGCTACATCGGGGCGGAGCTCGCCCAGATGTTCGCCCGCGCCGGCGTCAAGGTGACGCTCGTCTGCCGGTCCAGTCTGGTCCCCGAAGCCGAGCCTGAGATCGGCGCTGCACTGACGGGGTTTTTCGAAGACGAGGGAATCACCGTGGTTTCCGGCATCGCCTACCGTGCGATCCGCAAAACCGAGAACGGGATTTCGCTCACCATTGCACGCGACGGCCAGAACACGACGATCGACGCCGATCAGGTGCTGATCACCACCGGGCGCACGCCCAACATCGAAGGCCTTGGGCTCACCGAGCACGGCATCGCCCTCTCGCCGAAGGGCGGCATCGTCGTCGATGACCGTATGCGCACGACACGAGCCGGCGTCTATGCCGCCGGCGACGTCACCGGCCGCGACCAGTTCGTCTACATGGCCGCCTATGGCGCCAAGCTCGCCGCGAAGAACTCCCTGAATGGCGATAGTCTGCGTTACTACAACAGCGCCATGCCGGCCATCGTGTTCACCGACCCGCAGGTGGCGAGCGTCGGCCTGACCGAGGCCGCGGCGCGCGCCGCCGGACATACGGTTAGCGCCTCGGCGATCGGTCTTGACCAGGTGCCTCGCGCGCTAGCCGCTCGCGACACCCGTGGGCTCATCAAGCTCGTCGCCGACGCCGGCAGCGGTCGCCTGCTTGGCGCGCATATCCTTGCGCCGGAGGGCGCCGACAGCATCCAGACAGCGGCACTGGCGATCCGGCAGGGACTTACCATCGATGACCTCGCGGAGACGATCTTTCCCTATCTCACGACCGTCGAGGGCCTCAAGCTGGCGGCGTTGTCGTTCGGTAAGGACGTCGCAAAGCTGTCCTGTTGCGCCGGTTGAGCGCGCGTTGTGGCAATATTGAGCCGAGCATACGTTTCGTTATGGGGCCCCGCGCTCCTGCTTGACCCGCCAATCGTGCGACCGGCCCCGGGGAACTGCCGCCTATCACCGATTGCCGAGGCGTAACCTTTCCGCTCGCCAGGACGAATTTGTTGTCAGGCGAGCTGATCGGCCCGCCACAGGGGCGACTGCGTCAGTCGCACAGCTAACCCGCTATCGGAGGAACAGAAATGTCCAATCGCATGCTATCCGCACTCGTCGCCGGCGCCTTCACCGCGGCCATCGGGTCGCTCGCCGCCACCTCGGCCACCGCCCAGATGAGCAAGGGCGACATGGAAAAAATGATGAAGGAAAAACAAGCGATGACGATGAAGGCGATGGAGGGCGGCAAGATGGAGAAGTGCTTCGGCGTGGCTCTGAAGGGCCAGAACGACTGCTTTGCGGGAGCGGGCACCACCTGCGCCGGAACCAGCACGGCCGATTACCAGGGCAATGCGTTCAAGCTCGAAGCCAAGGGCACCTGCACGACCATGCAGACGCCAAAAGGGGCGGGAAGCCTGACGCCAAAGGCTTGAGACGGGCTGAAGCGGGCGGGCCGCACCGCGGCTCGCCCGCGTCGTCTTTATCTCGCGGAGGCCATGATGCCTTTTCCGTCGTCATCTGCTGCAAGCAATTCCGTTCCGCCGCGTGGGGGCGTCGGCCTCAAGGCCGAACACTACCGCACGATCATTGAGACCCGGCCGGACATCGGCTTCTTCGAGGTTCATGCGGAAAATTACATGGGCGCGGGAGGCCCTCCGCACCGTTATTTGTCGGCCATTCGCGAGCAATACCCGCTGTCGCTGCACGGCGTCGGGTTGTCGATCGGTGCCGATCGGCCGCTCGATAAGGACCATCTTGGGCGCCTCAAGCGGCTGATCGGGCGGTACGCGCCGGGTCTGTTCTCGGAACATCTGGCTTGGTCATCCCATGACACCGGGTTCCTAAACGATTTGCTGCCGGTGCCGTACACGGCCGAAACGCTTGCCCGCGTCTCGGAGCACATCGATCAGATCCAGGAATATCTTGGCCGGCCGATGCTGCTGGAGAATCCGTCAACCTATCTTACCTTCACCGAAAGCACTTATTCGGAAATCGACTTCATAGCGGAGGTCGTGCAGCGCACCGGATGTGGGCTCCTTCTCGATGTCAACAATGTCTACGTCGCGGCGACCAATCAAAACTGGGATCCGATCGCCTATATCGACGCTTATCCGCTCCCCCGTGTGCAGGAGATTCACTTGGCAGGTCATACGCGGGAGGCCGACGATAAAGGGCGGCCGCTTCTCATCGATACCCACAATAGCCCGGTCGACGAAATCGTCTGGGGTCTCTTCGCCTATACCGTCAGACGGATCGGTCCGGTTCCCACGTTGATCGAGTGGGATGCCGACGTGCCCGCCTGGCCGACGCTCCAGCAGGAAGCGCAACGCGCCGAGTCGATTATGCTCGTCACGAAATCGGAGCCCAACCATCATGCAGCCGCTCGCTGAGAGGCAACGAAGTTTTGCCGCGGCGCTGCTGGATGCCGCGCTGCCGGTGCCATTCGGACTTGTCGGCCCCGACGGGGAGCCAGGTCCGAAGCGATTCGCCGTCTACAGAAACAATGTCGTGATCGGTCTGACGGAAACTCTGAAGGATGCCTTCCCGGCGGTGCATCGCATCGTCGGGGCGGAGTTCTTCCAGGCCATGGCGCGCGCCTATGTCGTGGTCGAACCGCCGCGCTCGCCGATCCTTCTGGACTACGGAGCTGGCTTCCCCGACTTCATCGGCGAATTCGAGCCGGCGACCGTACTGCCCTATCTGGCTGATGTTGCACGCATCGAGCGCGCCTGGACGGAGAGCTACCACGCGCCCGAAGCCCCGCCGATCGATCCAGCAGTTTTGACGGACATCCCGCAACGGCAGCTTCCCGAGATTCGTCTGCACCTCCACCCCTCGACCCGTCTCGTCTGGTCGCAATTTCCAGCGCTCACGATCTGGCAGATGAATGTCGGCGACGGTGTCCCGGCACCGGTGGATCTCGCGGCCGGCGGTGAGCGCGCGCTCGTGGTCCGGCCGCAAGCGGATGTTGAAGTTCGCTTGATCTCTCGGGACAGCTTCAAGTTCATCCGGGCGCTGGCCGACGGAGCGTCGGTGCTCGCCGCCACGAGGGTGGCGCTGGCGGACGATTGCCAGTTTGAGCTAACGGCCAATCTCTCCGATCTCATGCAAGTGGGCGCGTTGGTCGGATATGAACTCGAGCAAAGCATCAGAGTGGCGAGGCTGGCATGAGCATGGTCAAACTGATGAACATCACGAGCGCCGAAAATGTGCTGCAGGAAATGTTGGAATGGCTCGCTCGAGTGGCTCACGCCTTGGCACCGCCCCTTCTCCGTCTTGCATTGGCCGTGCCGTTCTTCAAATCCGGGCTGACCAAGTGGGATGGCTTCCTGTCGTTGTCGCCGGCCGCGGACTTCCTGTTCGAGGACGAGTTCAAGCTGCACATTTTTGGCCAATCCTACGATTTCCCTCTGCCCACGGCGGTCGCATTCCTCGACGGCGTCGCCGAGATCGTCCTCCCCGTGCTGCTGGTCATCGGGTTTGCGACCCGCTTCAGCGCTTTGGGGATTCTGATCATGACCGCCGTGATTCAACTCGTCGTCCCGGAGGGCTGGGCAAATTTCCACTTGCCGTGGGCGGCGCTTGCGGTCGCGATCATCGCCCTCGGCCCCGGTACGCTGTCGCTCGATCACCTGATCGACACGTTACGTCGCCCTCGGATCACGCCAGGAGGCACCTAATGCCTGCTCGCTTCGAGAAGCATGGCGACCCCGACAGGCACGCCCCAGCCGAGCTGCAACGGGGAGCTTGTTGCCAATGACCGAGAAGCCGCATGACCGTGTGCCATCGCTGAAGCTTGTTGGAACAGATGGTAGCGGCGTATCCGGCTCGGATCGAGCGGAGCCGATCATCCGAGACGTCGATTGGGCAATTCTCATGGCCCGTGCCCAGGATGGCGACCGAACCGCTTACCATCGACTCCTGCAGGAGATCGCGCCATACCTGCGTTCGCTCGCGGCGCGGCGACACCGCGATCCAACCGATGCGGAAGACGCGGTCCAGGACATTCTGCTGACTATCCATTCCATCCGGCAGACCTACGATCCCGCTCGGCCGTTCGGGCCCTGGCTGGTTACGATCGCCAACCGGCGATTCATCGATCGGCTGCGCCGGCAGGGGCGCGTCAGAGCCCGCGAGACACCTTTGACTACCGAGCACGAAACCTTTTCTGAGCCTCGATCGAACTTAGGAGAGAGCACGGACCGGCGTGAACTCGAGGGAGCCATCGCCGAACTCCCACCCAGGCAACAGCAAGCGATCAGGCTGCTCAAACTCAAGGAGATGTCATTGAAGGACGCGGCAGTGGCGAGCGGAATGTCCATCACGTCTCTCAAGGTCAATACCCACCGTGCCCTCAAGAACCTTCGTAAAATGCTTGTCGATCGGAGCGAGCCGTGATCAAGACGCCTGACCTCATCGCATCGCTTGCTGCGAATGCAACGCCGGTACGGCGGCTGCGGCCGCCCGTGATGCGGGCAGCTTGCTGGCTCCTGCTCGCGGCCGCAGTGCTGACGCTGCTCGCCATCAATCAAGGAATTCGCCCCGACTTCGCTCAGCGGCTGCGGGAACCGGCCTTTGTCATTTGCATGGCGGCCTCGCTTCTGACCGGCGTGCTCGCAGCGATCGCGGCCTTCCTGGTCAGTCTCCCAGACCGATCCCGCCTTTGGCTGCTTCTTCCCATGCCGGCTCTCGTCCTCTGGCTGTCTAACATCGGCTACCAGTGCCTGGTTCAATGGATCGACGTCGGACCCAACGGAGTTAGCTTGGGTGAGGCCGCGCGTTGCTTTGCAACGCTCGTGCTGACCAGCCTTCCGTTGTCGCTCGCGATGCTCGTCATGCTGCGCTACGCGGCTCCACTGCGTCCAACGGCCGTCACCTTGATAGGCAGCCTGGCTGTGGCGGCGATCACGGCGACGGCGCTATCGCTGTTCCACACGGTGGACGCCACGGTGATGATCCTGATGTGGAATCTCGGAACGGCGGTGCTATTCGTTGGCTTGGCAGGCGTGTTCGGCCGAAGAATGTTCCAATGGGTCGCGCCACGGACTTTCGATGCCAGAGACTGAAGCCTTGAAGGGCGCAGATGGATCCAAGGCGAGTCGCGCTCACGCGATTCGGACAAAGCAACATCTCTTGCGTCGACGCACGACCAATCATGAAACCTACCCTAGGAGAAAATCATGCAAAGACGTCAGTTCCTCATTTCGGCGCTCGCCGGGTCCCTAGCTTCGTGGATGGCGATATCCGTGGCAAGCGCGGCGGAGCGCAAAATCTTCGACGCTGCAAGCTTCGAGGCGGCGCAGCAACGTGGTGCGCGCATTCTCGTCGATATTTCGGCGACATGGTGTCCGACCTGCAAAGCGCAGGAGCCGATCATCGATTCGCTCGCCGAGCAGTCAGCGAACAAGGATCTCGTGATCTTCTCAGTCGATTTCGACAGCCAAAAGCCGATTGTCCGGAATTTCCGTGCGCAGAGTCAAAGCACCCTGATCGCGTACCGAGGCAAGACCGAGACATCTCGTTCGGTCGGCGATACGGACCCAGGCTCGATCGCGGCCCTGGTCCAGTCCACCTCGACCAAGTGAGGACAGCGTAATGGCAACTGGCGCCAGCCTGCTCGCGTTTTTAGCAGGCGTCCTGTCGACGCTGTCGCCCTGCGTCCTGCCGCTATTGCCGCTTGTGCTCGGCGCTGCCGTCTCAGAGCACCGCTTGGGGCCGGCGGCGCTGGCCGCGGGCCTCGCCGTTTCATTTGTCGCGATCGGGCTGTTTGTCGCAACGATCGGATTCTCGATCGGACTGGATGCCGACATCTTCCGCGGCGTTGCGGCGCTTCTGCTGCTCGCGGGCGGAGTTGTCCTCCTGGTCCCACGGCTACAGGTTCAACTGGCGGTCGCAGGTGGGCCGGTGAGCGCCTGGACGGACCGTCGCTTTGGCGGCTTTGCGGTAACCGGGGTGAAAGGGCAATTCGCAGTCGGACTGCTGCTTGGCGCCGTCTGGAGCCCCTGCGTCGGTCCGACGCTCGGTGCCGCCTCGGTCCTCGCAGCGCAGGGTAAGGACCTCGGGCAAGTCGCAATCGTCATGGTCGCCTTCGGCGTGGGCGCGGCGCTGCCTCTGCTCCTCTTGGGCCTCGTTTCGCGGGACGTGATGTTGCGATAGAAAGAAAGGTTACTGCGAGCAGGTCAGGGCGGGTCGGCGTCCTGTTGGTTGCTATCGGATTTTTGATCCTGACCGGGCTCGACAGAGAGCTTGAGGCATTTTTGGTCAACATCTCTCCGATGTGGCTCACGCAGCTTACCACACGATTCTGATCCAGGAAAAATACCTCAAGAGGATGACCGACATGACCGATCTCGTGACACTGTTTCCGCGACAACCCGTTCCGCCGCTCGATGTAGGACTGGCTGATGGCGGAACCTTCGACATCGCGGCGGAGAAGCCTGCGAGCTTTACGCTTGTCGTGTTTTATCGCGGCCTTCACTGCTCCATCTGCAAGACGCAACTCCGAGAGCTCGAGTCCAAACTCGACGAATTCGACAAGCGTGGCGTCGCGGTAGTCGCCGTATCCTCCGACTCCAGAGAGCGCGCGGAGCAGACCAGGCAGGCCTGGGGATTGACGTGGTTGCATCTCGGCTATGGTCTCGACCTCGCTTCAGGGCGCCGCTGGGGATTATTTATCTCGACGGGGCGTGGAATGACATCGACGGGCGTCGAAGAGCCCGCGCGTTTCTCGGAGCCCGCGCTCTATCTGATCCGGCCGGATGGCACGCTGTACTTTGGCAGCATGCAAACGATGCCATTTGCGCGCCCGCACTTCTCCGACGTTCTTCCTGCAATCGACTATGTCCTGAAGAATAATTACCCCGCGCGCGGCGAAGTGACAGAATTGTCTGGCTAGCTGGCTGGCGTCGCTGCCCAAGCGAACTGAGCTCGCTTGCAACTGCTTGCCGGTTAGTTCCAGAGCCGTCCCGGCCGCGAAAGAATCTTTGCCCGAACGCGTAACCTTGGCGGCGGTCGAAGCGAAACTAAAGGAGGAACCCTCGGCTTCGCTATCGACTTTGCGCGGTCGACAGAGTCCCGGCGCGGTCGTCGATACAATTTATGCAACGAAGGTCACACTATGAAATCGCACAACATAAGAGCGCTCGGCATTCTTTCGGCAGCCGCAGCGTTGTTTTTCGCTTCAGTCGGCGGAGGGTTCGCCGCGTCACCCCTCAAAATGGATTTCGTCGCGCACGCCACGTTCTTTTCCGCAGAAACCAAGCAGCCGAAAGTGCTCGATCCGCAGGTCTTTATCCGTGACACCGCCGCGCAAGCAGCAACTGGGCCACAGGGAATAAAGCACGTAGACGGCCTGCGGCCACCCCTGATCGACCAGGATGCCAAGTCCTCCATGCTCTACAACGCCGAGGACAAGCCGCTCGGTTTCGATCTGCAGACGTGGCTTTCGGCTTCCGGAGGCCTCACCATCACCGAGCAAGGCGGAAAGACGGTGCTCGAAGCAAGCTTCAAGGGTCTAAGGCCGGACGCGCATTACAGCCTCTTCGAAAACCATTTTGACCACACGCCGGTTTCCTTTACTCCGATCGACGGGACTGGGAATACGAACAGCTTCGTCGCGCAGCCGGACGGCAGCGCAAAAGTGTCGATCACGCTGCCGGACTTTCCCACGCACGCGAACGCCGTCTTGCTTGCTCGTCTACCACAGCGACGGCCAGACGCACGGTCTCGAGCGGGGCCGTATTGGAATTGACGCTCACCATCAACTGATTGCGCGGCCTGAATGACAAGCGACGTGGGCGGCATGGTGGAGCGGAACAAGGTGTGCGGCCGCGGGGTCTGCGTTCGGGCTCGGCTCCGGTTCAAACGGCGTCACATCGACGAGTGCGCAGCCCGTGTGTTTGTTTTGCCGCTATTGGCCGCAAAGCAGGTCATTCAGCTGCGTCCTCGGGTAACCTTTCCCGGCCCTGGTGCGAACTTACAGGAGCGACATCGATGCGACGAGTTCCACGAGGTCGGTACCAAAGTGGTAAGCGTTCGGTTCGTGGCAGAGGAACGAGACGACATGCGACCAACGGCAGCGCGCTCCATCCGCATAACTCATCGATCAAGCGGCGAAGTCATTGCTGAAGGGCCGCTTGGTTTTTGGGGCATCACGCCGTTTGAAGGAAATCTCTACATCAGCCGAAAATGCCTGAAGACAGGCTACCTGCGACCGAATTGGGTGCCTGGACTGTGCATCTATAAATTTCTGCACGTCTGGCTCGATCTGCGACTCCCCAATGGAGCGCGGGAGCCCTTTGTCGGATGGATGTATTGGCTGCCGAACCCGCTGCTGCCGTTCATTGCGTTTCGGCCGGCGGTTCCTCGCTTGTCACCGGCGCTGCAGGTCGAAGAGATCGCCGGGTGAGGCGACCGGAACAGAGGGGCCTTCTAGGGGTTGCCAGCCCTTCAGCCGCAGCTCCGATGCGCCCCATCTTCAATGGACCGTCGCGGCGCGATATTGTCCTCTCGGGCCTGATCGGGACGGTTATGTCCCTTGCGAGCCATGCGGTTGCGGCACCGCAAGCTGGAGATATTCCCACCTTCGAATCCGGCAGACATCAATTTACGATTCTTCGGCCACAGCGAGAGGTGCCATCGATCAAGCTGTTCAGGCTTGACGGAAGTGTGATTGATCTCTCATCCCTTCGAGGCAAGCCAGTTCTTTTGAATTTCTGGGCGTCGTGGTGCGCCGCCTGCCGCACAGAACTGCCGATCCTGGAACGACAATACATAAGCGCCTGGCGGAGAAACCTGCACGTCGCGGCTGTCTCGGAGGATAGGGGCAGTCGCGACACGGTTGAGCGCTTCATCAAGACGCTCGAGCTGCGAACTCTTCCGGTCTATTTAGACCCAAACGGCTATGTCGCGTATACGGACAGCGCCAATGAGAGAAACGCGCCGTTCGCCCTTTACGGGATGCCGATCACCTATCTCATCGCAAGCTCAGGATTGATCGTTGGATACATGCCGGGCGCCGCGGATTGGTCATCGGCTGCCGCAAACGATGTCATCGATTACCTCCGCATCACATAGCGCAACGTGGACAGTCGTCCTCGAGGGTGATGTCGGCGGCTTACGGGCCATCGATGCGACCGTGATGATCCTGATGCGGAATTTGACAGGAACAATGGGTGTTTCGCTATCGCGTCAAACTATCCTTTGGCGGCAGTCATGATCGCGTAGCCTATCTTGCCTGCCCTTATCGCTTCCAGCTCGTGCCGCGTGAAATCCTTCACCATCGCAATATCGACCCCTGACAGCGCCAGCTTATTCAATCCCACCATGACCTCCGTCACGAGAAGTCGTGTGCGGATCTGGTTCACGAAGTCGACCAGCGCGCCGTTGTGCTCTTCTGTTGCCATTACCTTTAGACCGGCGGCGGCGAGCAGGGCCGCGTATTCCACGAGCGGCTGAGCATCGGCTATGCACGCAATCCACGCCACAAGGCTCTCAAGTTCTGGAGGCAAGGTCCCCTGGCGCGTCAGGTCGCTCAGCCCGACTTGGCCACCCACACGAAGCACGCGTGCAAATTCCGCGGCGGCAGACTGCTTATTTGGGAAAGTGCAGAGCGCGCACTCGCAAACGATCGCGTCGAACGAGCCATCGGCAAATGGCAGCCGCTCGGCATCCCCGCAATAAAGGATGACCTTGTTGCCCAAGCCCCGCTCGCCGGCGTGACGTTTCGCGGCCTCGATGTTTCGCGGGCTATAATCGAGACCGATCACTTCGCACCCAAACCGCGTCGCAAGCGTCAACGCGCTTGTTCCCCGGCCGGCGGCAACGTCCAGAACCCGCACTCGCGGCCCCAAGCCTAACATGCGGCCGAGCCGCTCGGTCATTTCGACGCCGCCCGGATGCAGCGAGTTCGCCCAGCAGCAGCTTCACAGCGTCGCTTTCATAGACAGCTGCGCAGCACTGCTTCATCGCTGTGGGCGAAAGCGCGCCTGGTTCGGTTGTGTGCTGGTTTTCCGTCTCGTTCATCGGACGTGCGTGCGGTCGCCGAAATCGAAGACAACCGGCTTGGGTTCGTAGGGGCGTCCTTCCTTTCTGGCCCGCCGCCGTTCCGGCTCCATGGCGTTGAGTTGCTCACGCGCCTGCTCGCGATAGCCGACGGAATTGTAGGCGCAGAACGGGATCTGCTTGCCTCCCGGCAAAAGAAACTCCTTGCAGCACTTCATGAGGTTCTTCTGATTGAACGTCCAGGGGTCCATGAAGTCCTGGAGCATGATCATGATCATGTTTTTGGCGATGTTGTTGATCGCCAGGCCGTCCGGAAGTTCGCAGGCCTGACAGGAGATCGCGATCTGACGGTGCGACGTGTCAGAGCCGGCGACCGAAGACGAGGACCAGAGGCCCTCCAGCGCCGTCCTCACCTCGCGACTGAAATCCGGCACGATGCGGTTCGTGATGTAGTCGAGATAATCGCCGACGTCGACGATGCGCGGCAACGGCGTGACCGTGTCCCCCTCGACGAAGGCGTAGGTCACGGAATTGCAGGTCGGGAAGCAGCACGGCACCGGCACGAAATCGGAAGCTACGAATTTGCCGCCGGTCTGCGCCTCGATCAGCCGGACGATTTCAGGGATCGTCATCCGTTCCATCGGATCGTGAGCGGCGTGCCGGCCGGCGTGAAACCCCGGCTGGAAAGTGATGCCGCGGATCGCCGGATGCTCGATCGCGAATTCGACGATCCGGCCGATCTCATGCTCATTGATGCCGCGTTCGATAGCCGGGACGATGGTCACGTCCAGGCCGATTTGTGCCAGACGGTCCAGGGCACGGAGCTTCTCGTCCAGGATGTCTGGCTCGCCGCGGATTGCCTGGTAGGTTTCGCGCTCGAAGCCGTCGAACTGGAAGTACAGCGAAGGCCGCACTTCATCGAGCTCTTCCAGAAACTGGTCGTCGCGGGCGATGCGCTTGCCATTGGTATTGATCATGACGAAGCGGATGTCGCGGGCGTAGGCGGCCCGGATGAAGTCGATGATCCGCGGGTGCATCGTCGGCTCGCCGCCGGAAAACTGCACGACCTCGGGCCGGCCTTCTGTTCGCACATAGTCGTCGAGCATCTGCTCGACTTCCTCCATAGTCAGGCTGAAGCCGGGTGCCGCGTCCGCAAAGCAGAGCGGGCAATCCATGTCGCAAGCACTGTTGATCTCGATGATGCCGAGGCAGGCGTGTTGTTCGTGGTCCGGACAGAGCCCGCAATCGTGTGGGCAGCCCAGATCGCGCGCCGTACCGTAGGCCAGCGGTATCATGCCAGGCTTGTTATAACGCGCGAACGAGACGTAGGCCTCGGCGTCGCCGTAGACGAGCGACATGAACGGCCCGCACCGAGGGCAACGCTTGCTCATATAGACTTTGTTATCGCGCAGCAGGATTTTGGCGTCGATCACGCTCCTGCAGGAGGGGCAGATGCTACGGGTCAATTCGTGGAATACGTAATCTGAATCGGTACGTTGGCGGTCGGCGATACCGCTCACTCCGGCGTCACGACCAAGACCAATGGCCTGCTTGGCATCCATGCCAGAAATGTCCTGTTTCATTCGGCTATCACCCTAGTTTCCATACCGACCACAGCAGCACCGGCGACAAGAACGCCGTCGTCAGGCAATAAAAGCAGTAACCTCCAAAGATCATCATATCGCGCACACCGAGGACATTGGCGAGCGTCGCTGCGCATGAGAGCACCAGCAACACTATCCAGCCCCAACGGTTGGGCGATGCGAGTAACAAGGCGATGATAACGATGTAAAGGACGGCGCCGATATGGCCGTCAGGGATGCCGAATGGTCTGGCAAATGGAGCGTCGGCGACCCCTTCGCACCCCTCGCCAAAGATCGGACAAATCAGGCGGCCGACGAGCCGGCTCTGATATAGCCCGACATAGAGCATCGCTGCGGCACTCGCTGCTGCCACAGCAAACGCACTATAGCGATACATGCTCATTCGTTTGGCCAAACCCCTCGTGTCACCAAATGCCGCAGCGGCTGAGCTCGGTGATTAATTGTCCGCCACCCGGAACGCCGTGCGCGCGCACTAAACCTGACAGCCCTTGTGAAGGTTCGGTCAGGTTTCAAGAAAGGTTACCAGCATTCTGGAATTTTATTGCCTGAGGCTCTTGCAGATAGCCCTGGATGCGGACCGCGTGACGGGAAGGGCCTCCACGGCGAAAATTCAGCTTTACTTCAAAAAATGAAGTAAATAGTATCATATTTATATTAAGCGATGGATGAGACCATGCGCGTCACGGGCGGCTGTCTTTGCGGAGCGATTCGGTTCGAAGGGGACGCCGAGCCGCAGTTTCAGGTGACGTGCTATTGCACGGACTGCCGGCGAACGAGCGGAGCTGGTCACGCTGCTATGATGGGCTTCACGGGCGGCGCGATCCACGTCACGCCGGGTGCGCGCGAGTTTGCCTCCAAGGCCGACAGCGGCAATGACATCGTCCGCGCCTTCTGTCCGACCTGCGGCTCGGGTATCTATTCCCGGAACGCTGGCATACCGCACCTGATCTTCCTGCGCGCATCCGCGCTCGACGATCCCTCGCTGTTTGCGCCTCAACTTGCAGTTTGGGCTGCCCCCGTGCCCTGGCCTGGGATGCGGTGCCCGCACATTTGCCGGCCTTTGCCGAAGCGCCGGTCGGCAATTAATCGAGGAGAGGATGATGACGATAACTCAAGCGGGTGCCCGGGCGTTCTCCAGAAGCAGCTTCTGGCTGGGGGTTGCAGCCTATCTCGCGCCGACATTCCCGATCGCCTATGTTTGGCACCTGGTTCTTTTTGCGCCAGCCTACGAAGCGCTCGGCATCTACCGTCCTGATCCCATCATTCCCTTCGGCTTCGCCTCCATGGTCATTCAAGGCATCATCTTTTCCTGGGCCTATCCGCGGCTCTTTCCCGGGCGCGGCAACGCCATCTTCGGACCGGGACTAGCATACGGATTGGCGCTTGCCGTGCTGTCGTGGTCGTTCACGACACTCGCCGTCGCCGCCAAGAACATCATGGGCTCCGTGCCGCTCTACGTCGAGCTGGAGACCGGGTTCACGCTGCTGCAATTCGCAATTGTCGGGCCGCTGATCGCGCTCGCCCATCGGAACTGAGACGGAGAGACGAGATGCCGAAATATGTGATTGCCTATCTGGGCGGCAAACAAATGCCGAACGCGCAAGATCGAGCCGCGCACATGGACAGGTGGAAAGCCTGGGTCGATGGACTGGGCAGTGCCATGGTCAATCGCGGGACGCCGCTGGGGCAGGGCAAGCTGGTGAGCTCGGACGGCGTGTCCGAGCGCGGGCCGAACGCGCTGACCGGATTTTCGATCGTACTCGCCGACAACATGGATGTGGCGCTCGAAATCGCGCAGCGCTGTCCGTTTCTCGATATCGGTACGATCGAGGTCGCCGAAGCGATGGAGATGCGCTGAAGACCCGTGGAACGCCGCGATAGGCGGATTGACCAGCCCGAGCGGAGCGGTCATGTCATCTGAATGAGCGGAACCCGCTACAATCAGTTTTGCGCGCTGGCGCGCGCCGCCGAAATCGTCGGCGAGCGCTGGACGCTCTTGATCATCCGCGAGTTGTTGCTCTCGCCAATGCGCTTCGGCGATCTTCGCGAACGCCTCGACGACATCAGCCCGGCGCTCCTGACCGACCGGCTCAATGCGCTGGTCGAGGCGGGAGTGGTACAGCGTGCGGCGCTGCCGGCCCCTTTCAACGCCCAGGTCTATGAGCTGACCGAGACCGGTCGCGCGATCCAACCCGCGATCCGCGAGCTGATCCGCTGGGGCGGGCGTTTTCTCTTTCCCATGCGCAAGGGCGAAACCTTCGAGCCGGACTGGGTGTTGCTCGCACTCCAAGCCATCGCGCGCCGCACGGCTGTGCCGCAATGCCGGATCGGTTTGCGTATTCCGCACCCGAGTGGAACGGCGGGATTCATCATCGAGGGCGGCCCCGAGGGGACCCGCATTGCCAAAGGCGAAAGTTCGGGGATCGCCGCGATCGAGGCGCGCTTCGACGTCCTGCTACAGATATTGGGAAGACATCTGCCGCTCGACGAGGCCGCCGCCAGCGGGGCGGCCAAGATCGAGGGCAGCACACATATGCTGCGCAAGCTGCCGAGCCTGTTTGAGCTTGCCACAGCAAAACGTTGACGGCTTCGCGCGCGTCAGCGGCCGCTCGCGACGATGGCCCGTCCGATGCCTTGGCTCACCAAATGACGGAACATGTCGTTGATCTGGGAAGGCGCCAATTTCGGCTTTTTCTCGAGGCACCATGTCAGGGCGGTGAGGAAGGTATCCACAACGAATTGCAGCATGAGTTCGCGCGGGACCGCAACATCGTCTCTGACTTCCGACAGGTCTTCCTTCACCAACTCAGCGAGCACGCGGCGGATTTCTTTGATGGCGATGCTGCTGCCCTGTCCTCCCAACATGGCGCGATAAACGTCCCGGTAGGCACAGGCATGCTCGAACATCGCGAGGCTGAACGTCAGCGGCCGATCCCGCGCGCCTTGTCGCGCTTCTTGTCGTGCGGCTTTCAGCTCGCCGCGAAGCCGCTCGAAGCCGCCGCGGAGCAGATCATCCTTGCTACGGTAGTGGGCGTAAAAAGTCGCGCGGCCAACGTCGGCCTCGTCGATGATCTGTTGCACGGTTAGGGCATCGTACCCCTTGCGCATGATCAGCCGGATCAGCGCCTCATGAAGCGTTCGCCGCGTGCGGGCGACGCGCCGGTCGATCTCTCCATCCATTCCTCACCTTTGTTTCCGGACTTATGCCGTTGATCGTTCGGTAACGAACGGCAGGCCGCCGGCTGTCTGTTGTCCCGAACACGTTGTTCACTATCATATAACGAGTTCGATTGGGGCGCAGCAGATACGCCGGGAGGTCACCATGCTCGATATCGTCGCAGCGATTTTTGCCACCGCCTATTGCGCGGCTCAGGCAGGTCTGTTGATTGGCCCTGCGCCCCTTCGCGCAGGATCTAAGATCGCCCTCTTTGCCGCCACGGCGGCGTGGCTCGCTGCAGTCGTTGCTGTCTATGGGCTTCGCGTCCTCTCGCCAGGGACACTCGGTCCATTTCCGGTCAACCTCGTGCCGTTCACCCTTTTACTTGCGATCCTGTTTGGAGCCTGGGTCCTGATTCCGCAGGCACGCGACGTACTGCTATCGGTTCCAATGCCGGCCCTGGTGGCGGTGCACGCGGGCCGTGTTGCCGGCGTGTTCTTCTTGCTTCTCTATTTCGACGGGCGACTGTCGGCGCCGTTCGCGCCTGTTGCCGCCATCGGCGACATCATTACCGGTGCGATAGCGCTGCTGCTCTTGGCGTTGCTCGCACGTGGGGTCAAAATACCGAAGCTATGGCTCGGCGTCTGGAACGCGTTTGGGCTGCTCGACCTGCTCACCGCGCTTGCGCTTGCGATGCTGTCGGTTCCGGGCACCGCATTCCGCGTGTTCACGGAGGGGCCGGGCACATTAGTCATGGGGACGCTGCCCTGGATCTTCGTGCCCGCGATGCTGGTTCCGGTCGACCTCCTGGTTCACGTCGTGATCATCGCCAAGCTCAGTTCAGCCCCGCATGCGGTCGAGACGATGGCGATCGAAGGTGGGCAACGGGGACTTCAATGACCGAGACCAGCGGAGCGACCAGCGCGTCTTATGTGCAACCGAGCGGCCAAGTGTTCCGGTGGGCCTTTGCATACGACCTTCTGCTCAGCATCATTTGGCACGGATCTGAACGCATCTATCGCGAGAAGACGCTCGAACATGCCGGAGTACGGACTGGCGAGTCGGTGCTGGATGTCGGCTGCGGAACGGGGACGCTCGCCATCGCTGCCAAACGTCGAGTCGGTCCGGCGGGCAGGGTATTCGGGCTTGACGCGTAGCGCGAGATGATCTCTCGCGCACGCAAGAAGGCGACGGGAGCCCGCGCCGAAATCGATTTCCAGGTGGCTGGCGCGGAGGCGCTGCCGTTCTCCGAGGCGACATTCGACGTCGTGCTGAGTACGACAGTCTTCCACTGCCTTCCAGATCACACGCGCGATCTCTGCATCCGGGAAATGGTGCGTGTCCTCAAGCCGAACGGCCGCTTGCTGTTGATCGATTTCGGGGGCTCGAAGCGAGAAAGGCACAGCCTGATTGGGCATCTGCGCGCTCATCGCAATTTCGATGTCTTCGATCTTATTCCGACAATCAACGAGAGTGGGTTTACGGACCTGAAGAATGGCTCACTAGGTTTTAGTGACTTGCAGTTTCTCATCGCAACGAGGTCTGGCAGCACGTCCCTGCGATCCGGATGAGTGGTTCGCGATAATCGCCTCTCTTGCATCTCCTTGGTTCAAGTCCATCCTGATCGAAGCACGCCTGGCATCGACCGGTCAGCTGGCTAAGGTCAGCTCTCAGAGTAAAACACCACCCGACCGTGCCCCATCACATGGATCCGATCGCTGATGTCGAGCGCGATCGTCATCTTCTGTTCAACCATGAGAACGGCGAGCCCTCGCCGCCGAATTGTCTTTATGACTTCGACCAGCCGAACAACGATTTGCGGCGCAAGGCCTTCCGTTGGCTCGTCGATCAGCATAACCCGCGGATTTCCGAGCAGCGAGCGGCAAATCGTGAGCATTTGCTGTTCGCCGCCGGAGAGCGCGCCAGCATAGGCTTGCCGGCGTTGCTGCAATGCGGGGAAGAAGTCATACATCTCGGCAATGGTCCATCTCGGTGTGCCGGCGCGCGCCGGTTGGACACCGAGTTTCAAGTTTTCTTCCACTGTCAGATTGTGAAAGACGAGCCGCTCCTCGGGTACATAGGCGACGCCGGAGCGCGCAATTTCGAAGATTCGGCGTCCGCGCTGTTCCTTGCCGTCAAGCAGGATCGACCCGCGGTCTGGCTCTACCAGCCCGGCGATGGCTTTCAGGGTCGTTGAGCGGCCGACCCCGTTGCGACCGACCAGGCTGACGATGGCAGCCTCCTCGATCGCGACAGTCCCCGTGCAGGACGCGGCTGCTGCCGTATCCTGCATGAACGTCATAGAGTTCCAGTATCATTGTGCCGGGCTCCCCAGGTAGGCCTCGCGTACGGCACGGTTTTCTCGAATCTCCTCGGGCGTTCCGGAGGCGATCACGCGCCCATAAACCAGAACCGAGGCGCGGTCGCACAGCTTGAATACGACATCCATATCGTGCTCGACCACGAGCAAGGTGCGGTCACGCGTGAGATTGCGCACGAGGTCCACAATATATGCGGCCTCATTGCGAGACATTCCGGATGTTGGCTCGTCGAGAAGGATGACGTCAGGATCCGTTGCAAGGGTGAGGGCAATCTCCAGGGCTCGTTGCTCTGAATACGGCAATTCTCCTGCCGGTGCGTCACGCCGTGCAGACAAGCGGACTGCTTCGAGAAGCTCCTGAGCCCGTTTATTGATAGACCCATAGCTGTCGAGCGGTCGGGCTACACTGAAGCGAACACCGAAACGCGGCATCACGGCAATGCGCAAGTTTTCGAAAGCACTAAGACGCGGAAGGATACTGGTGATCTGGAATGACCGAGCCAGGCCTCGGCGGTTGATGGTTTCGGGCGCTAAGCGATCAATGCGCTTTCCACGCAGGCGAATCTCGCCTGCGGTTGGCGGAAAGCGACCGGAAATGATGTTGAACAAGGTTGATTTGCCGGCTCCATTGGGCCCAATCAGAGCATGCCGCTCGCCTTCGCGAACCAAGAGATCGGCGCCCTGGATGACCTGTACAGGTCCAAACGCCTTGTGGATGCCGCTAAGTTCGAGGATCGGATCGCCGTTCACGGCTGCACCTCGGTAGAACTATCGTCTTTCCCGGCCGCACGTTTTCCGATCGAACGGCGCGCAAGACTGGCAAGGACCACTGCAATAGCCATCGATCCGAGGGGCGGTGCCCAAGTTCCCAGCGCGTTGGCTGGCCAGGAAATTCCCCAAAGGGTTACCGAAACGGCGCCAGCCCGAGTTTGCAACGCGAATGGATCGGCGACCAAGGCTGACAGAAATTCAGCTAGGAAGATGATCGCCGCGGCTGCGAAGAGTGCTGCGGCGAATCCGAAGAGTGCTGGCGGCGCAAGCGTCCGAGATGACGCCAGCGGCCGGCGCTGACCCGCGACAATGACCGCCATCAATACCAGCTTCCTGAATGTCTCAGGCGCAATTTTATCGCGCAGACCTTGTCCGAGGTACATGCCGAGCCCGACGGGCGCCATCGCAGCCGTCGAGACCAAAGCGTCAAGCCAATTGAACTGGCGACTGGCCGTCAGAAGAATTGCCAGCAAGCCGGACGAAACGACCAGATACAGCGACGCTTCCTTCGTGAACGCCTTTCCGCTCAGCCCCTTTGCAATCAGAAATATGAAAACAAGTGGTCCCGCCATCGCTGCGATGCCTCCCAGAATCCCGCCGAAAAATCCGAATGTGATGCCGGCTGGTAAAACCAGGCGAGACTGAAGCTGCAGCTTCGGCGCGAGCAGCGTGACGCCGCCGACGCCCATAAGCACTAGGCCTGCGATAATCTTTGCAACGTTCGCATTGAGCGCCAACAGGAGTCGAACTCCAAGGAAGAGGCCGGGAATCATGCCGAGAAATACCGGCATCAATTGCGTGAGGCTCGTACAGTCTTTCCGCCTTCCAGTGCCTGCGGCACGTTGCTGAAGACCAAAGGCAAGCTCAGCAGCATGGCCGCTGATTTGATATCGATGAACAGCGACAGCTGCGGCAGCGCGACGACTGGCATGCCGACCCCGATTGTCCCCTTCAGAAGGCCGGCGACGATCAGGCTGCAAACCACGGCAGCAATGATACTTGCTTGCCCGTAAAGGGCGTGAATCAACATGACGTTCAACTCCTGGAGGATGATATCCCCTGCCCAGGCCTCCGCGCCGGGCTCCGGATTCTTGCTCCGAGGGTCGCAATCGTCTCGTGCGAACAGTTTGGCCCATGCCGAACTGTCTGCGATTGATGTGCTGCCGGTATCAGCGATAGGGTTAGGGATGGTCGCGGCGGCAAATCTGGTGGAAGTGGCCGCTCTCGTGGGTGACACCGCGCGAGCGACGATGCTTAACGCCCTTATGGGCGGCCAGTCGCTGACGGCCACTGAGCTTGCTTACTGCGCCAATGTCTCTCGCTCGACGGCGAGCGGCCACCTGAGCAAGCTGGTTGCCGCGCGGCTTTTGACGGTCACTCACAAGCGCCGCTTCAGCTATTATCGGATCGCGTCCCCTCTAGTCGCGACAATGCTGGAGAGCATGAAGGTCGTCGCCGCCATAGAGGCACCATCCCGCCGTCAGCCGCGGTCGGCAAACGACGATGCACTCCGTTTTGCCCGAAGTTGCTACGATCACCTGGCTGGCCAGGTCGGAGTCGCTGTTACCGATGCACTTGTGGCCATGGGACACATCGTGCTCACCGATGAAGGCGGTGAGGTCACGTCTTCGGGCGAGCGTTTCCTGTCCGCGTTCGGCGCCGATCTGACGCCGAGGACTCGGCGGATGTTCTGCCAGCCTTGTCTCGACTGGAGCGAGCGTCGTTATCACCTCAAGGGACTCGTGGGAGCGCGGATTCTGGATCGTCTATTGGAGCTCGGATGGCTGAAACATGTGTCGGGCAGCCGTGCACTCGAACTCACGTCGTCTGGCAGGGCGGGCTTGTCCGAAGTCTTCCAGATTGAGATCAATAACGAGGGTGTGCGAGCCGGCTCGGCCCTCGGGTGGCCATTCGATCGGGCACGGACCGCCGACGCATCATAGTTGGTTGCGCTAGAGCGGCGAGGAATACATCGGACGGGATAAGAGTGGCGGGTCATGCAGGGTTTCGTCGGTCGATCCGCGAAAGGCGCCAAGAATAATGATTGGCAGCATCGGGATCAGCAGCACGGAAATTGCCCACCAACCGGAAATATCAGGAGGATGCGTGATGGTCGCCTACTGGGTCGCGCGCTCGAAGGTCAACGACCCCGAGCAATACAAGAAGTATGCCGATCTGGCGCCAGCGATCATCGGGAAATTCGGCGGCAAGTTCCTGGCGCGCGGCGGCAAGTTTAAGATCCTCGAGGGGCCGGAGAAGTTCCACCGCTTCATCGTGATCGAGTTCCCCAGCCTCGAGCGCGCGGTCGCCTGCCACGACTCGCCCGAGTACCGGGACGCCGCGGCGCATCGCAAGAAGGACGGCGCCAGCGAGCTTGAGCTCGTCATCGTCGAGAGCGTGTAGGCGTCACGGGTCAGGGCTGGCGCGAGACCACGACCGCATCAAACGCGAGCGCGCCCTGGCCCGCCGCGCGCACCAGGACGGGGATTGAGATCGATCGACTCGCGAGTTGACCCGCCGCGAGCTGAAGCGCGATGAGGTCTAAAGCCAGTAGTGGCCTGGGCACGCCGGGCCGAAGATGCTGCTGGAGAGCTGCCTCAAACTGCCCGGCAAAGCTTTTGAGCACCACGGCTGCACATCAACTGTGAGGAGGATCCGGGCGCGCCTTCGGTTCTCCCTGATATGTTCCAGCGCCCGCCGGGCCTCATCTAGGCGGCGTGGACGAATTCCGCGCCTAGGTTCGACGCTGAACGAAAAAAGTGCCAGAGTTTAGGAATGGTGCGCGCCGGAGTGAGCCATTGACTGTTGATTGGGATCAGATTGGCACCCTCAGGAATACAATCGGCGGCTACGATATCCGAACTGATCCTCTGTGGGTTTTGGTTATCGCGGCCAAGCAAGGGTATGAGGGTTCGCTCGACGCAATGCACATTCGAATGTCAGACGGCATCACTTACGGGCCGGAAGAGATACAAGCGCTCGCGATCAGAACGGATCGCAAAAGAGGTTGATCGCCGTGCAAGCTACGTCGTCGCATTGACGGCGGCCTTGGGGTCGGACCTGGAATGGCCGGTCTTCCACGGGGACTCATCGACGAGCTTGGCCGCTCGCGGGGTAGGTTCACCAGTAAGCTTCATCGCGGCGTTCTACGTGACCGTGGCAAACGGGCTCGCTGTCAGAACTGGGGATGGCGCGACGCGCGCGGACGGAGCCATGGCCCGCCTGGGCCGAGATGGCTAAGCTGCAACGATCTTCTGGCCAGAAGCGCCGCAAGAGCCGCACCCGTGCGAGCACATAATCTCCCCATTGCTTGCTTCGTAATGCCGGCGCGTCGCTGAGAGCGGGAAGTGCATCGACCCGAAGCGCTAAGCATCCCGCACCGGGTGCTCAGGGGAATATCCGCTGGCCGCAGACGGTCTCGTTGTATGTTGGAAAGGATCGAAACGGTGGCATGATCGCTCCAACGGACACGCCTGGAGAGGAATACCAATGCTGCTTTTGCCTCTCCTGACGATCCTCTGGCTTCTGGCGGTGGCCGCCTGGTTTCGGAAGTCGCGGGTGGTGCTTCTAGGCGGCCTCCTCGCGGTCGCAGGTCTCGCCTTCGGCCCCCCGTCGTGGCCTATTGCGCTCGTAGTTGGCACACCCGGCACGAAAAGGTAAGCTACGTTCATGGCAGTCGAGACATTCGAACGCTTTCTGAACCCGGCAGATCGGGCAAATGCCGTCGCCGAACTCTCAGAGAAGGGAGGTGAAGCTGTTTCCTTGTTGCTGTCGTTGTTCGAGGGCACTGCGAAGAACGATTTTGGCTCGCCATACAAGGACATCGGCGCGAGCGAATGCGGCTTTGAGGTCGCGCTTCGGTTAGGGCCGAAAGCAAAGCCACTCGAGCGCCATCTTAGGGATGGATCCCGTGCAAGGTACCCAACGGCCGTCGCCGCACTCGGGAATTTGGAGCGCCTGGACCAGCCTTCCGTCGATACATTGGTCGAGGCGGTGAGATCTGGCCGTGCCGCTGTCCAAGCAGAAGCGGCGGCTGCCCTGCTGAAGCAGGGGCTGGGCGAGCATCCTTGCCTTGCCGAGCTGGAGCGCAGCTCTGATGCTTGGCTGTCATTCCTCACTCGTCTTCGCGCTCAGTACGCCCCCCACCCCGGCCTTAGGCCAAACGTCCGCTGAGGGTCGCGAACTGTCTTCGACTTCGTGTCCGGGCATGTAGGCTACGCACAGGGCTACTCGCGCGAGGTAGCGCTCCGGGCGCTGGAACTCGCCTACTCGGCGGTATAGCTGCTGCACAACCGACCGATCTTTGTCCCAACGCCCAAGCCCCCTAGGCGAACGCCGCCGCGCTGTCCGTCGCCCATTCGCCAAAGGAGCGTGCTGGCCGCTCCAGGAGGTCTGCGTCCGCGGAAGTTGGCGGAAAGACCTTTCCATGGCGCACGCCGGCGAAGTAGTCAGCAGCCTGACGGCGATTTCGCGATATCACGCGGGTCAATGAACGAGTCCCTGTCTCAAACCTTCGCATCGTCAGGACGCGGCCAAGCCAACATCACCTGATCAACGATCCGCCTCAAGCTGGCGCGAGACGCTCCATCGCGCGCCAGTATCGCCAGGCCCGAGAGGGTGGCCGTCACCAATCCCGCAAGGGCGTCGATGTCAGCGCCGGGCGCGAACTCGCCCGCCGCCCTCCCCATGGCAATCCGCTGGCGCAGCACCCCTTGCGCGGCGCGGCGACGACTAGCCAGGGCTTCGATGACGTCATCGGATTCGGGCGCGCAGTTGGTCGCGGCCAGGATCACCATGCAGCCCCTGGGGTTGCGGGGATCGGTGAAGGATTTGACGGCGTCCATCATGAGCCGCAGCATGGCGTGTTCCGCAGTCGGTTCTTCGGTTAGCGCTTTATACGCAAAACAGCCGGGACCGGCCTGGTAGCGATCCAACGCCTCCAGGAACAAGTGCTTTTTGTCGCCGAAAGCGCCGTAAAGGCTGGGCGGGGTGATCCCCATCGCGGCGACCAGATCGCTGATCGAGGTCGCCTCATAGCCGCGGCTCCAGAACAGGCGCATGGCCGCTTCAAGCGCCGCCTCCCGATCGAAGCCGCGCGGACGCCCCCGCGGCTTGGGCTGAGTCAGGGTGTTATTCATAGCGTTCGATAAATAATTGACTTGACCTGAGCGCGCAAGCGCGGCTATTTCCATAGCGTTCAATACGTAAATACTGGCCCAAGACGCAGCCAGCGTTGCCGGCCCTGGCGTGCGGCCCCAGAGCCAAACCGTGGAAGGACAACTCCATGTCGACGATCGCATCAGGCCAGGGCGTCTTGACGTTCATCAACGTCTTCACTGTCGAGCCAGATCGGCAGCAGGAGCTGGTCGATCTGCTGACGGCGGCCGCGGACGAGACCTTTCGCCATCTTCCCGGTTTCGTTTCGGCCAATATCCACCGCAGCCTCGACGGTCGTAAGGTCGTCAACTATGCCCAATGGCGATCGAAGGCCGACTTCGAAGCCGTGCGGGCCAACCCGGACGCGAGGCGGCATGTCCAGGCCGCGGCGGGCTTCGCACCGTTCGAGCCCGTTTTCTGCGAGGTTTCCAGCGTCGTCGAGCCGGCGTGATGGCAAAACCGGTTTGCTTGATCACTGGCCCGACCGAAGGGGTTGGCAAGGCCACGGCCCAGGCGTTGGCAAGGAAGGGCTTCACCGTCGTCCTGGCGGCTCGAAGCCCGGCGAAGGCCGAAGACACCAGACGCGAGATTGGAGCGACGGCCGGCGCCAAAGATATCGACATCATTGTCGGCGATCTCGGTTCGCTCACGCAGGTGCGCCAGATGGCCGAGACCGTGCAGCAGCGTCACCCCAGGCTCGACCTGCTAATCAACAATGCCGGCATTATGGCGCCTGAACGGACGCTTACCGGGGACGGTTTCGAGTCCAGCTATCAGGTCAACTATCTGTCCCACTTCCTCTTGACGCAGCTGTTGCTGGACGCGCTCAAGAATAGCCAACAAGGCCGGATCATCAATCTGAGCTCGAGCGTCTATTCGATCGGAAAGTTCGACCCCGGCAACCTCCAAAGCGAACAACGCTTCTCCGCCATCAGCGCCTATGCGGCGTCCAAGCTCTTCGTGCTGATGTCCACGATCGAACTCGCCGAGCGCCTTCGCGGCACGCGGATCACGGTCAACGCGGTCCATCCTGGCGTCGTCAACACGCACATGCTCAAGAGCGCCACTGGCATCTTCAAGCTGATCGCCCTTCTGGCGACCCCGGTTGCCGTCTCACCCGAGAAGGGCGCGGCCACTTCAGTGTATCTGGCGACGTCGCCCGATGTTGCCGGCGTTTCAGGTCGCTACTTCGTCAACAGCAAGCCAAAGCCAGTCAAGTCGAAGTTCGACACCGAGAAAAATCGCGCACTGCTCTGGGATATCAGCATGGACACTCTGAAGGTGCACGAGCCGGCGCGCGTCTGAAGTCGTCCACCGCGAAGGCCGAAAGCAATGACCGCCGATAATGGGAGAACATCTCTTGCCAGAGTCTGAAACAGCCCTGATCGTTGGCGCCGGAGCTGGCCTGAGCGCCGCTCTGGCCCGGTTATTCGTGCGCGAAAGCATCCAGGTGGCGCTGGCCGCGCGAGATACGGACAAGCTCGTCTCTCTCCGCGATGAGATCGGCGCGCAGACCTTCAAATGCGATGCGAGCGAATCCGCTCAGGTCAGCGCCATGTTTGAAGCGGTCGAAGCCGCTCTGGGATCGCCGGACATCGTCGTCTACAACGCCAGCGGCAGAGCGCGCGGCCCCTTTATCGATCTGGTTCCGTCCGACGTCGAGCGCACTGGCTGTCGGCGCCTATGGCGGCTTTCTGGTCGCGCAGCAGGCCGCTCGACGCATGCTGACCAAGGGGCACGGCGCGATCCTGTTCACTGGGGCGTCGGCCAGCCTCAAGGGCTATCCCCAGTCGGCGGCGTTCGCCATGGCCAAGTTCGCGCTTCGCGGCCTGGCACAAAGCCTTGCGCGTGAACTCGCGCCAAAGGGCGTCCACGTGGCGCACTTCGTGATCGACGGGGCCATTCGGCAGGCAGGTTCGGGGGAGCAGACGGACACCCCCCATTTAAGGCTCGACCCGGACGCCATCGCCGCCAGCTACTGGCAAGTATTGCGTCAGCCGCGCAGCGCCTGGACCTGGGAAGTCGAGCTCCGGCCCTGGGTGGAAACATTTTGAGTATGTCCACACCCAGCAATAGGAGCTCCCGCCGTGATTAAGCCCCTCGGAATATTCATGGGGAGCGCCTTCCTGTTCGGCGGCCTGCTCGGCTTTGTTCCTGGAGTCGTCAAGGACGGCATGTATTTCGGCATCTTCATGGTGAACACGCCGCACAACATTCTCCATATCGTTTCCGGAGCCATCTTCCTCATCGCTTCCATGATCGGAGCCGGTGCCGCCCGCCTGTGGTTCCAGGTCTTTGGGCTAGTTTACGCAGGCATGGCCGTGTGGGGCTTTCAGGTTGGCGAGGGGATCATTTGCGGCATGATCTCAAACAATCAATACGACAGCTGGGGGCATGCCGCGCTTGCCCTCGCGATGTTGGTGATCGGCTTCGCTCTTCCGAAACAGATGTATGCGTCCGGGAGGGCGCGCCATGCCGGCAGCGATCGATAAGAAACGTTTTGGCCCGTGGACAGCGCTGCAGCCTAAGACTCAATCGGGGCCACAGCCCACTCACCCAGCGAAGCCGAGGCTATTCCGATGCGCCGAGCGATCGCAGGCACTCAACCATCTGTGCCTGCGCCTTTCCACCGCCATGAAG
>WNFO01000330.1_pt1 | contig 34509 bp, 33 predicted proteins | sample 5400251 | NCBI WGS metagenome assembly WNFO01 (sample SAMN13153354, study PRJNA577476) | soil metagenome | isolation source: 100 cm saprolite under Madrone tree | place: USA:California | collected 2016-06-14
GTTCACCGTCAGCGCATTCCTGTCTCGAAACCGCGTCTCCCCGAAAGAGGCGTTCGAAGGGCTTGAGCTGTGTGAGAGGAAACTCTCATGCACAGTTCTTAGAGGGCTGGACGGGAGCAATCCCGTCCGGCTACTCGATTGCTGACCGCCCCCCCGCACGGACCCGGACGCGCGCTCATTAGCGCATCCGGTTCTTATCTCGGATGAGTGGCGGCGAAGCGAGCGTCAGGAAAGGGATGGAGCGCACGCGGTTGAGGGAGCCAGCGCTGGGCCAAGACGAGAGTGCGCGTCCAGTTGATCCGGTGTTTCTGGCTCCGGCGGCGAATGGTACGCCACCAGAGAGCAAGCACCCGATCGCGGAACACGCCCAGACTCGTGAGGTTCCCCGGTACCGCGTAGTAGTTGAAGTAGCCTTGGACGATCGACTGGAGCCACTGTCCGGTTTGGGGCACGGGATCGTGCGACGATGCGACGTATGCATCTGTTCGACGGCAGGCCTTCTCGACTTATGATTGCGCCAGCATCAGGTTCCGCGTGAGCCAGTGCGCTCGCCGCCTTGCATTTCGCTCGTCGCAGTGTTCACGTTCGCACTGCCGCTTAGGGTCCGTGTATGACGCTATCGTTCCGGTCGTGGGTCTGCATGGATTAATTGGGCAAGCTGAGAGAAGGTATCGGTTCGCTCACCGGACTAGCACCGACCTCATCACTCAACTCCCGAGTGGTCGGCTACACGGAAACTGGCCCCAAACGGGGTTGGAGGACCTTCGGCAGGCCGGTTACGCGGACCCATGCTTCTCCCAACCAGAATTCTGATTCGCCCAACCAGACTTCCGTGGCGGCCGGACGTTACACTTCAACGTGCAGGGTAATGCACCACCTGAGGGAATCAGCCCTGGGTAACGCGCCACATGTCGATCGAGACTATGTCATCTGGGCGCGTCCGGGACGACTACAATGACAATGGCCGAAGCCGAAAACGACGGCTGACGTGGAGATCTTCGGAAATGCCCTCGGGCGACGCGCAGCGAACTTGGTTTCCGGAAATGGTCGCGCGGTTGCGGGCGGAATGGCACGAGGGAGTGTCGATGCCGGCGCTCATCGGCCTGCGGGACGAACTAGACGAAACGCTCCACCGGATTCGGGCTGGCCGGAACATCCAGACACCGATCATCACTTGCGGCAGGTGTGGGACAACGGGGCGTGCGGCGGAACCCCATGTTAGCGTGCGCGCCTTGATCCTGGCGCTGGCCCGATTCGCAAGCGTCGAAGGATGAAACCCGCGGACTGGAAAAAGCGTGGGTAGCATACCGCAAGCAACCACCGACTGGACGTCGAAGGAAAAGTCTCGGCAGGGGTCCCGGAAAGCTGCCAGCATTGAAGAGCGCAGGCAGTGAAAGGCGCTCCAGAACATGCGGAAGCGAGTTTTCGGGAAGCCAGAATCCAGGCAACGCCCCTGATGAGAGCACGACTTTGTGGCTACGAAGAAAACGACAAAGTGCGAATGATACACGGGCACATGCCAAAATAGTTTCCAGCACTGGGTCGCGAGGGGCGATTGCCAATTCCGGAGGTTCACAAGATGTTACAAAAATATAAAGAGATTTTCTACGGAGGCCTTTTCGGGTTCGGTGCGGCTGTTATTGATACCGCCATGGATGCTCGGATGGAGGGTCTCAGCTTCCGGGATGAATTGGTCCAACATCCTCCCATGTTGCTCTATCGCGCCCTGTTCATCTTATTCGGTGTAGCTCTTGGTTGGCTGCTCTGGCAGAAAAACAAGCGTGAGCGCGAGTTTCGCGATTTATCCGAGATTCTAAAACAATTTCGGCAAGAGTATGGGGGTCCTGCTATTCTGATGCACACAAAGTTGCAGCTACTGTTAACCCGAGAAGACCTACACCTCTCCGATGAAGCCGAAGAGCTTATACAGTTTGTATACCGACAGTCCCAGGATCTCCAATCGTTAGTTAAGAACAGACTACCGTGGTCGTAGAACCCGTTTTTTTACCAATCGATCTTTTAAGCGGCTCGACGTTGCCCAGCCGAAACACTCGCTTGCACCCAATCATCTGAGAATCGCTGTGAGCACAGCGTGAATGGCAGTATAGGAAGCAGCAACCCAAGCGATTTTCATTCCGCGTCAGAGACCTTTAGCTATTCGCACCATCTTCGAAAGGTTCACTGAGCTGGGGAAACGACAAGCCTTAGGCGCGGAACCAGAGCCCGACCTGGCGTGCCGACCCCGAGCCCGCATCGGGATGAAAGAGCACCTCGCGGTCCTGTTCGCCATAAACGAAGCCAACCGACAACCCGCGCCGCAGTGTCACCGAGCCTCCGGGCGTATCGTCGGCCACTCTTCCATGCCCGGATTGTGGAAGAGTAGCCCGTGACTCGCTCGTAACCCGCCAGTGGCCAGCGGGACTGCAACTATCTGACCCTAATCCGAGATATTGAATAGATGAGAGAAGATAATCGTGGGCGACTCCGTAATAGAAAGCCTGATCCTAGATCTTCTTGAGTGGCTGGTAAAACGCGATCGAAGCGACGAAGAAGTGATGGATGCATGGCGTACGTCGTGCCCCAGACTGCCGGTTTGGGAGGATGCGAATGATCGCGGACTTGTCATGAAAGAGCAAGTGCAAGGACGCTGCATTGTTAGGATTACATCATCAGGGCTTGCCCTCCTTGAGCAGCGCAGGCTTCGAAAGCCTGAAGCGTCCTGCACAGACTGACTGACGTGAAGATTTCGATACTGGACGATTACCACGATACGTTGCGTACACTCACATGTTTTCCTGGCTTCATGGGTGAACAGACCTAGAATCAGGAGGGACCATGACCTCGCAAGCTACTCCTGTTGCTTCTCAAATCTGGAATCGCCTGAGTTATCGGCGCTGGTTGGGTCTGGAGGACTCAATCCGCAAGGGAAAAGGAGTGGCCGGCGAATTCAACTTTACCGCTGAGGAGCAGACAATCTTTTCTGAAGGTGTCGAGGTCCTTCTCTGCCGCTCACGCCGCGGCTTTGGCGGCCATGTACGACTTCAGCCGGCACCGGCGGGTGCTGGACCTTGGCGGCGGGACTGGTTCCTTCCTGAGAGCAATATTGCAGCGGTATCCGGAGTTGCAATGCACGTTGTTCGAACTGCCAACCGCTGCTGCGGTCGCGCGCCGAAGACTGGCGGGTGACCCACTGGGCCGCGAGATCAACATCGCGGAGGGTGATTTTCTCAAAGACCTTCTGCCAAAAGGGCATGACGCGGTCTTGCTGGCCCATGTCGTGCACGTGCTTGTGCCGGAACAGAACCTTGAGCTGCTGCGTCAAGCGCGGCAGGCCGTCACCCCAGGCGCCCGCCTGCTGATCGTCGACTTCTGGATGGATGCCACGCATACCCAGCCGCTCATGGGCGCCTTAATGGCAGCGGAGTTTCTGGTTGTTGGCGGAAACGGAGATGTTTACAGCGTGGAAGAAGCACGGAAATGGCTGGAACAGTCAGGTTGGCGCTATGTAGAACATAAGCCGCTAAGCGGTCCGGTCACGCTTCTAGTGGCGGAAGCTATTGATTCTGGCGTTCCGATTCCGTCTGTGTAACAGGCATCGTGGAAGTGACCATGCGCATTCGTTGGACACTCGTGTATCGATCCGGTTGAGTTCCAGCCGTATCGTCGGCAACTCTTCCCATCACCGGATTGGGGAAGGGTTGCCCGTGATGCGACCCGAATCGGCGCGTGTCGTGTGAGAGAAAGGGTTTGGATCGCCACCAACCTTTGAAGCGGCCTTGGCGATTTCTCTTAAATGCTAAGCTTAGTTAGGGTTTCAGGAATCTGACTGCGGCGCACCCCCGTGCCACGGTAAGGAGCGAACAAGGCGAGTCCGGTTGGCCATGATTGTAGTAGTTGTCGCCATCGCGGGGTCCCAGAACCTGTGGTGCAAGCCACAAGCTGAAGGGGGACCGCAACGGCTTGGGGAACAGGTCTGGAAAATCGTGGACCAGAAGTTCCTTGATTCTTCCTACAATCACCGTGATCCACGGCAGATACGCGATCAACTGTTGGCGGTGGCAAACAAGGACACAAGTCAAACATACGCTGCCGTACGCTCGACGCTGCAATTACTTGGAGATCCACAGACGCGGCTCTTGGAACCCGCACAGCTCGCCAGCACTATTCAGGAATTCGACGGAGCAGCAGGGGGCGTCGGAGTAACCGAACCGTGGATTGTCACCGCTCCAAACTCGGGTGAGCTAAAGCTCCTACACGTCACAGCGGAGTCCCCGGCATTCAAAATGGGTTTGCGTCCAGGGGATGTGATTGAGGGGATCGATGGAACGCCCACAAAAAGTCTCGTGCTTGACGAAGCTCTCATGCGCATACGAGGCAAGGTTGACTCGACGGTTGAAATGACCATCCGGCGGCGGCACAGGCGGTTCCAGGTGACGCTGACGCGCAAAGCTCTTACCTTGTATACGGTGCATACCACTCTCGCAAATAAGAACGGTAGGACTCTGGGATACCTTGCCCTCACAGAGTTCTCCGCGAGCTCGGCCCAGGAAATGCACGACGCATTGAGTGACCTCCTCAGCCGAAATGCACAAGGGTTTGTGTTAGACCTACATAACAATCCGGGTGGCTTTGTTCCTGCCAGCCGGGATATCGCGAACTTATTTCTCGGCAAACAACAGCGGATCTATAGGTCCGTGGACCGAACAGGGATTCCAAAGGACACCCTGAGCGAGGGTTCCCCCGTTACAGCGAAGCCTGTCGTGGTGATTATGAATCGCGCGACGGCAAGTGCCGCGGAAATGTTAGCGGGAGCCCTCCACGACAATCACAGGGCCACACTTATCGGAACGAGGACGTTTGGCCAAGGTTTGATCCACTCGCTGCAGCCCTTGTCGGATGGCTCCGGTCTCATTGTCGCAGTCGCGCGGTTCTAGACTGCCAACGGAATGGAGATTCATCATCGAGGCATCCTGCCGGATTATCAGGTCGAGGGGAAAGAAATGGATCTCGGGCGGCAAAAGGCCGATCCGCAATATGAGATGGCCGTCCAAGTCCTCCTCTCGAAAATAGCGGGTATGAAAGAGTCTTAGATCGCAGTCAGCCATGAATCTGGACTGCGCGTACACTGTTCTTTGAACTCGGCGCAAAGGACTCGGCCCATGCTGATGACGGACCGTCTGTCGCGTTTGAGGATACTAGCTTCGGGCATCGTTCTGCTGACAGTGGGGTCGGCGGTAGTGCCTCAGTCTTCACCTCCTGCGAATTCACCGGTCGTTTTTCTCAATGTGAATGTGGTCCCGATGGATGCCGAGCACATCCTGGAAAATCAGACAGTAATTGTCGGTGGCGAAAAGATTGATCTAGTTGGTCCATCTAATACTTCTCAGGTTCCTTCCGGTGCCGTAGTGATTGACGGCAGGGGCAAATATTTGCTGCCCGGCCTTGCCGACATGCATTCGCACCTGCCCGAACCGAGCGACCCGCCTGAATACGCTCGATCTGTGTTGCTCTTATATATCGCAAACGGCGTGACGACCGTTCGCAGCATGCGCGGTTTTCCGAACCACCTGGAATTGCGAGAGAAGGTCCGGCGCAAAGAACTCCTGGGCCCCGCCTTGGTGGTTGCCGGTCCGGGGCTGGACGGCCAAAGTGTTAAGTCGCCAGAGGATGCCAAACGGCAGGTTCGAGAACAAAAAAAGGCTGCCGGATACGATCTGGTGAAGGTTCTGCCCGGTCTTACACGCGCGGAATATGACGCGATCGTTCGAACCGCCGACGAGGTAGGAATCCGATTTGGTGGCCACGTACCCGAAGATGTAGGGCTGCTGCACGCACTTGAAAAGCGACAGGAAACGGTTGAGCACCTAGACGGCTACACAGAGTATCTCCATGGGGAAAAACCAGTATCGCCGGATAAGATTTTTGAAGTTGTGGAGCGCACGAAGGCAGCCGGCATCTGGAACGTTCCGACGATGGCCGTAATGGAGGTCGATCTTGGCCTAATTGACCGGCAAGCTCTCATTAGTCGACCCGAGTTGGAATACATGCCCCGCCTTCAGGTTCAGAAATGGATGAAGCTATATGGGGATGTCGTAGTCAAAAACCTGCCGCCAAAGGAAGAGACTGAGATGATCGAGGCGAACCGAGAAAAACTGCTGCGGGCTCTGAATGAAAGAGGTGCCCACATACTTCTCGGCACGGACTCACCTCAATTGTTCAATGTTCCCGGTTTTTCTGTCTTTGCCGAACTGGAGGCAATGGCGAGGGCTGGTATGACTCCCTACCAAGTGCTTCGGAGCGCTACTCAGAACGCTGGAGCATATCTTCACGAGTCTGTCGGGACGGTTACTGCCGGGAGCCGCGCAGATCTAATTCTGCTGAATGCCAATCCGCTGGCCCACTTGAACAATGTCAAGAGCAAGGCTGGTGTGATGGTGAAGGGTCAGTGGCTGCCCGAGAGTGACCTTCAGCGAGAGCTATCGGACATTCGCGCTGCTCAGAACAACTTCCGAAAAGGCGACGCGGCACCGTGGATCGCTCAGAATGTCCCGTGAGCTGGCCCGGAATTGTAGCCTCCTTTGTCTGTCGCAGTTGACGGAACGATTCATGTCACTGTTCCAAGAGGATTGCTCCTTGAGAAAGCGAAAGACGCTAGTCCCGGGTGAGTCGTTGGTTACTCGGAAGTAATTGCGAAGTCGAACTTCTTGGCCTGCAGATTATTCGCAAGCCGTTTCGTCACGCGATCCACAAAACGGCGACTGGAGCCGGGCAACGCCGCTTTACACCGAACACCTTAAGTTAGCGCTTATGATGGGGCTCATCCCGGATCAGGCTCGAATGGTCTCCGCCGGGAGAGCGCCCGGCGCAGAACGCACAACAGTTGCCAGCGAAAGCCTTGTACCGCAGGCAGACCAGCCACTCCCTCATTGAGGCCGCTCCATGCAAACAAACACACAAACCACTCCATCGATTCTCGTTCTCGGCTTCCTGATCGCCGGCTTGGTTGCTCCGCTCCACGGCGAGCCGGTTTCGCTTCAGTCTCTCGTCACTCCCTCCACAATCATCCAGAAGGACCGACAGCCCGTCACGTTTGCCCTGCATGGCTTCATTGAATTCCAATCTCTGGCCGAACTCTTTGCCTACATCAAGTCGCAGACCACGCGTTGGAGCCGGCTGGACCAGTCGAAGCGCCGGCAACTTGCCCACGAGTTGCTTCGTCGCGGCGTCGAGAGCCGCGTCATCTCGATGACCGACGAGCGCCCGCTGGAAACGCTGATCACACACACCGCCGCTGAATTGAGACAGGCGATCGCGAACGTGCAAGAGCCCGTGCCTGCGGGATACAGCGAGGCGTTTCTGGCGGCGCAGGCAAAATGGAAGCATTCGTTGAACTGCTGGAGTGCATCGCCTTCGATTCCCGGACGCGTACTCTCGAACTGGTATCCCATCGAGGAAGGCATCGTGCTTCATGATGCAACCTACGACTCCACCGAACATTTCTGGCAAGCGGTGAAATATCATCCCGACGTCACCATCGCCCAGCTCACGGAGTTGATTGACCGCTTGGAGAAAAAAGACTGGAGCGCGTGGCTCGAGCGTCTCGATTCCGATCCCGAGCTGTATCTGGAGAATGCTTATGCGGTCGAGTTCCTGCGCCACAATCTGGCGCCGGAACGGCTGCGCTGGTTCGGCGACCAACTCACACGGCACAACTTGCAGCCCACCGAACGAGCGCGGAGCGCCCAGCAGAGGTCAGGCGCTCCCTTCCGCTTCAGTGCGTTCGAAGAAAAAGTGCTGTGGGGGGATCTCGCCGACGTCTTTCACCTCGTCTACCGCTTCTCAGCCCCCGCGGACCCGATTCGCAAGACCCTCGCTGACCATCACTTTGACGGCATCGATCTCGAGGGCCGCAAAATGGCCTTCCTCAGTGAAGACTTCCGCTCGCTGATGCTGGAAATCTGGCGCGTGAAGTACCTGCAGATGCCGCGCTTTCGCGAGGTGATCGCCGGCATTCCCCTCGAGATCCGCCTTGAACATTTCCTCAACGATGGCGACTCTCCCGACATCCCTATTCCCATCTATGTCGGGTACCTGAACCAGATGCGCGAGCTGGCGCGGGCGCACTGAAAAAAGTGCGGCCTTAGATCCGGCGCATCTTCATTGGGGGAAGGATTTACCGGTTACCGAGGACAGGGCAACGCGGAGTGCGGATGGGCACCCTCATCCGGGAAGCGGAACGCGCCGTCCCGAGCGTTCGACGCGGTTCCCGTCTCGGCCGCAACTGCCCGGCTAGCCGCCCTGCTTCAACTCGGTCAAGACCTGGCGGGCAATTTCCTTGAGGGTTTCAAACACTCCCCCACCCTGGAAGGCGACCGCTTCGATTACGGGCTCATTCTTGCGGCGCAGTTCTTTCGCTAGGGCGTCGACCGGCAGGACGTTGGGCAGATCGCGCTTGTTCAGTTGCAGGACGTAGGGAATCTTGAAGAAGTCGTAGCCATGCTCTTTCAGGTTTGCCATCAGGTTGTCGAGCGCTTCCACGTTGGCGTCCATGCGCTCTTCCTGGGAGTCGGCGACGAAGACGATGCCGTCAACCCCGCGGAGGATGAGCTTGCGGCTGGCGTCGTAGAACACCTGGCCGGGGACAGTGTAGAGGTGGATACGCGTCTTGAAACCTCGAACCGAGCCCAGGTCGAGGGGCAGAAAGTCGAAGAACAAGGTTCGCTCGGTCTCGGTGGCGAGCGAGATCATCTTGCCCTTCTGCTGTTCCGCGGTTTTCTGGTAGATATGCTGAAGATTCGTGGTCTTGCCGCCTAATCCGGCGCCGTAATACACGATCTTGCAGTTGATCTCGCGGGCTGCAAAGTTGATAAAACTCAAGAATTTCCTCTAAAAAGCCTTGCGGTCGAGGCACTCCGACCCGCTGGACTGCCAACGCGCGAAAATTTCCCTTGGAGCACTGCTGGCCTTTATACCATATGGCCCATTGTTACCGGCAGGTTACGCAGGTTACTGAAAAGGAGAGGCACGTCCGCCTGGCGCCCCGGCTAGCGCGCGGCCGGCAAAGGATAGTACCCGGTCTTGGTGCTGATTTTCAGCCCGGGCCGGTCCACCCGGACCTCGATGTCGCGATAGGTGCTGCTAGGAGTGGCGCGGGTCTGATAGCCCAAAGTGTACTGGTTGCGCGCATCCCCGGTCGCCCGCTGGTAGGCGAGTTCGATATTGTCCCGGTTGAACTCTGAGAACAGCTCGCCCCCGGTGGCCTTGGCATACTTCGGCAGGATGTCGCCGTAGCCGTAATGAGGCAGACGCAGCTTTTCAAGCTTGCTGTAGATCGGGATGGCGGCCGACTCGACACCCACGGCGTAAACCGTCACGTTGCGCGAGAGCAGAACCTTGAGCGCATCGCTATAAGAGACCTTGCTGCCGTATTCACGGCCGTCGCTGATGATGAAGATGATCTTGCGCCGGGCCTTGTCGCGTTTGCTGAGGTCGAGCGCCGCCCGGACGATGGCGTCATTCAGCACGCGCACGTCCTTGGGAGGAGCGATGTTCGGCTGGGCCCCGGGCCGCTCCACCGGAATGCCGTTGACGGTGGGACCCTGCGGGCCCAGCGGTCCGTTCATCACGGGAGCACCGTTGTTGCGTCCGTGCTCGAGCTTCATGCGATTCAACACCGAGTTCAGCTTGTCGCCCACCGCCGAAAAATCGCTCACCTGGCTAACCGTGGTGCTGTAGGTGTAGAGCGAGACTTCGTCGTAGGGGCTGAAGGCGCCCACCAGGGCCGAATAGGTCTGGTTGATCTTCTGCAGCGCGCTGTCTGGCATGCCGGTGTCGAGCACAATGGCAGCAGAAAGCGGCAGCGGATCGACCACGAAGAGCTTCAGTTCCTGCTTCTTGCCGTCCTCGAACACCGTGAAATCCTTGGGACGCAGGCCGTCGACCAGGTGGCCGGAGTCGTCCTTGACCATCACGGGCACGATCACGAAATTCACTCGGGTCACGATCTTGTAGAGATCTTCCCGGGTATTGACGTCCTCGCTGGGAGCGCTCGGCACACTGCCGGGGGGAACGGTTGTGACCGGCGGCATGGGCGGCGGGGCGGAACTCGATTCGCCCGGCGGAGCCTGATTCGGGGGCAGAGACGGCGCGGTCGACGGTTCGGTCCTGGGCGCAGGCGGCAGATTGGTTGGGAACGGTTGCACCGGCCGGGTCGCCGAGGGCGCGTCAGGAATATCCTGTTGTGCGGGTGGCTTTTGGCCCTGGTCCTGGTTCGGGTCCTGGGCCCAGACGATCGCTCCGCAAGCACTCCAGAGGAGCAAAATCGCGGTTATATTCCAGAAACGTTCATAAATGTTCTGACCCAATGGTCTTTCTCCGGGGCGGCGGGCAACCGTACGCCTGTTGGGATGCTCAAACGGTGTTAATTGGTGCATCTAACCTTACAGGAATAGACTAGCAAAAGTCCCACGAGAATTGCCGAATGCCTAAAGCCCATGTGCTTCCGTTGTTTCTGACGCTGGCGATCGCGCCCATGGCCATCGTCCCGGCGGCAGCCCAGCAGGCCTCCTCGCCCACGTTACAGGCCCCGGCTCAGAACCCGTCGCAGGACCAGGACCAGTCCATGGAGACTCTGAAAGTGAGAGTCAACGTGGTGCAGCTTTTCTTCAACGTGAAAGACAAAAAGGGCGCCCTGATCCCGAACCAGACCAAGAACGATTTCGAAATCCTGGAGGATGGAAAACCGCAGACCATCAAGTACTTCACGGCGGAAAGCAATCTGCCCCTTACACTCGGCATCCTGATCGATTCGAGCGGCAGCCAGATGCGCGTTCTCGAAATGGAAAAGGAAGTGGGGGGCGGATTCCTGAACGAAATCCTGCGCCCGAACGACGAGGCGTTCGTGATCGCCTTCGATGTGAATGTCGACCTGCTGCAGGATTTCACAAGTGATGTTCGCCGGCTGAAGGCGGCGCTGAACAAGGCGAAAATCAATACCGGCGGGGGCGGAGGTTCGCTTCCCGGGCTGGGGGGAGGTCCGATACCGACCAGCAATCCGCGCGGCACCCTGCTCTACGACGCGGTCTACCTGGCCGCACACGACGAATTGTCGCACGAGGTCGGGCGCAAGGCGATGATCCTGCTGACCGACGGAGAGGATCAGGGGAGCCAGCTGCGCATTCGGGATGCCATCGAGGCTGCGCAAAAATCCGACTCGATCTGCTACGTGCTGCTGATTGCAGACCGGGGGTTCTACGGCGGGTTCGGATACTCGGGCGACTCGGAAATGAAGAAGCTCGCCAACGAAACCGGCGGCCGGGTGATCGAGGTTGGAAACAAGATGGATAAATTGAAAGACGCCTTCGACCAGATCGCGCGCGAACTGCGCAGCCAGTACAACATTGGCTACACGCCGACCAATGCGGCCCTGGACGGTTCGTTCCGCAAAGTCGAAATCCGCTCCAGACAGGGATACAAAGTCCAGGCGCGTAGCGGCTACTACGCGATCGTCCACAGCGATCAGTAGGCGCCCGTGACCGGTCTCATTTTGACGCTGGAATGGCGTGCCACGCCGGGGCATGCGCGATTCCCCGGTGCGTTCGTCTCCCCCGGCGCAGTGTTCAACTCGCGCTCGAGCCGAGGACCAAACCATCTCTGCGCGGAACGGCGTCGTCGCTTCAAGCCCAGGTGGCCCGGGTCTTTCGAAGCGATGGCCGAGTTGGAATCGGCGACCGGGCGTGGTTCGAAATCTGGCTCTGCCAGCCCGGGGACCGCACCTGAGCGTCGAGCAATTGGAAGAACCGGGCCGATCCATTCCTGGATCCGGTCAAGGCGCCGTCCATTGCGAAGAAGAAGCCACAGGGGAAGCGTGTGCCTGGCAAAGGCGGCGGTCATCGAGGCGCGTCCTGACTGCCGAATCATCCCCGGACAGCCACATTCCGGGCCGCGCGCGATGCTACTCTCAATGGATGTCCACTCCCGGGCCCCGATTGGGCGAGTCTGTCGATTCATCGGCCGCGAAGGTTCCACAGCGCACTACGCTTCCCGGGCGCTTTGTGACGCTGGTCCCGCTCGATCCGGCGGCCCACGCCGCCGCTCTTTACCAGGCGAGCCATGGCCCGGAGCGCGAAGATCTCTGGCGATATCTGTTCGACGGGCCTTATCCGGATCGCCCTGCATTCGACGCGCGGCTGCAGCAGATGGCGGCATCGCGCGACCCGCTCTTCTTCACGATTCTCGACCGGACACAGGTGCCCGTGGGCTATGCCGCATACCTGCGCATCGAACCGGTCCACCGCTGCATTGAAGTGGGCAGCATCCTCTACACGCCCGCGCTTCAGCGGACCCCCGGAGCGACCGAGGCCATGTACCTCATGGCCAGGCACATCTTCGAGGACCTGGAATACCGGCGTTATGAATGGAAATGCAATGCGCTGAACGAACCCTCGCGGCGGGCCGCCCTCCGCCTCGGATTTGTTTTTGAGGGTATATTCCGCCAGCACATGATCATCAAAGGCCGCAATCGCGACACGGCGTGGTACTCGATGCTCGATTCGGAATGGCCGGCGCGCAAGGCGAATTTCGAGCGTTGGCTTGCTGCCGAGAACTTCGACGGGAACCGACGCCAGAAAGAGTCGCTCTCTCGCATGAACAATGCGTTCGGCGCGTAGAGGTTGGGTCGGCGTGTCGCAGGCTGGTAGCGAAAAAGACTAGCGCGTGCTCTCGTACCAGTTGCGCCAGGCGATGGAGTCATTGCCGAGTCTCTGTCCGGAAATGTCGCCCAACGCTTGCACGATCCAGGCGCGTTGTTGGGGGCTCAGGAGCGGATCATCGAGCCAGCCGACGAAGCTCCCGGCGGAGCTCATGCGCTGTTCGCGGCTATACATGCCAGACTCGGCCACAGCACAAGCGGCCCGCTCCTGGACCACCGGCGACGGATCATTGCGAAAGCGGTCCAGAATCAGAGGTATGGTCTCATCGGTTGCGACCAGGGCCAGGGCGTCCACTGCGGCCGCGCGAACATCGTCCTGCGGGTCGGTCAAATAAAAGCCGATCATCTTCGCGCTGTGAACCGGTTCGACGCCGCGGTTTCCCAGTGCTCCCAACATCCACAAAGCCCAGACTCGTTGCGTGGGATCGCCGACGGCTTGCTCGACTTCGCTGAGTCCAGCTTCGTTCTGCTGGACGCCATCGAGGGCAATTTCGGCCTGCACGGCTGCGGCGCGTGCATGCAGGTCATGCAGGTTCAGGGCGGCCGCAACGAACCGCTCGGACTTCGGGGTGCGGTGGGTCTTGCCGGCCCACCCGGAGGACTTTTCCAGGACCTCGTCGGCGGCGGCTGAATCGCCGGCCGCGACCCGTGCCAAAATTTGTTCTGCGTCCGCCTGGGTCGAGGAGTCTACCTTGCGCACAATGACTCCGCCGGGGTTGCGGGTGGTGGTGGAAGCGGCGCGCGAGACCGGTTTCCAACCACCGAGGTGGCTGGCTGCCGCCAAGGTCAAACCCACCACAGCGCTGCCAATCCGGAGCCAGACGACGGCGGAAGAACGCATGAACCAGGGACGCTCGGCTACCAGATGGATGGGGGAATCCGAGCTGGGCCGGAGAGCATCGGGAAACATGCCGGGAATCGTAGGCTAACGCTACCGACGCAACAAGTTACGACAGTCTCAGGCAGGCAAGTTACGCAGTGCGGGGCAGGGACTGTGCCGGACGGCGGTGCTGAGCCCGGGGGGCTTCAGCCGGAGAAGTTGTAATCGCAGGCTCTGCGGGAGCCAGGGTTGGTGATTTCTCCTCCGCCGAGGATTCGCTCCTCATGCGGGGCGGCCTGAGATCCCACCGGCAGAATGCACATCGAGTCGCCTGGCTGTATACGACCCGGCCGTAGGCCACACATTGGTAGTTGGGACAATATTTCATCAGTCTCGCCATCGGGCAATCCTTCGGGAAAGCACTCCGGTTACAGTGGCCGCAGCTTTCGCGTCGAGAACTGCCACTCAGCGGGTGCAAACGTAGCACGAAACCCTGAACACGCATGCGCTCTTTTTCCGCTGAGCTGCATTGATTTTTCCGCTTGCTTGATCTGCCATCGCCGTACGAACGGCCGCCCCCGAATTCCTCCCCGAAAAGGGGACAGCGTTTCGCAAGTTGCGTGGAAGCATGCCGCCCGGCCCACCGGCGGCAGAACGTGCTCCGCACCGGACCAATGGTCGCCAGCCAGCGGGCGGCGGGCCGACCTCCCAACTCTTCGATCCTCAAGCGAAAAGGCGGAACAGGCTGAAAGGACCGTCTCGCGGGGGCCGCAGCAGGCTCGGCGCGATCGCTACCATTCGCTTCCGTGGAAACTGTCCAGAGCCGGGCGCGTTCCGGGCTGGACGGGATGGTGATCGACATGGAGCAGGGCGCGATTGATGCAGGAAGTGCTCAAGCCACGATCGCGGCGACCTCGGGCACGGCCCTGCTGCTGCTGGCGCGGGTGGCCGCGCTGGTCCGCCGCCGCAAGGGTGAGAGCCTAGTTCTTCCGGTCCTTCAAACGAATCACAAACTTCAAACCGGACCAGATGTCGGTGACGGCGCAAACTTTCACGTCCACCAGTCCTGCCTCGAGGCCGATCCGACGGACGTCGTTCTCGGTGAGGTCGGTCGCCACGCCAGACGATTTCTTCGGCCAGGACACCCATACCATTCCGGTCGGAGCCAGCTGCTTCGCCAGCCGGGCGAAATGCTTCTTTAATTCGGCCTGCGTTTTAACGAATGCCATCGCAAAGTCGACTGGACCTCGGCCATCGCGGGCTTCGGCGCAACTCGACAGCGCAGCGCGCAACTCCGTGCGGACCTCGGAGGGTAAATCGACGAAAGCCACTCGGTATTTTTCCTTGATACCCAGTTTCTTGGGGAGGGGCGTGCCGGAATAGCCTGGCATATGGGTTACCGGGCAGGCGCGAAGTATCCGCGGCGCGAACGGACGTGCAGGTTCTTCCTGTCGAGGGCGACGATCTCAATGGTGCGATAGCGACCGTCGGGCTTGAAGTCGGCTGGCTTGTAGGAGACCGCGTACTGGCTGCGTAGTTCGTCCTGGATCTCGGCGAACGCGTTGGATACGTCGCGCAGCTGGAACGGAAAGAAGGCACGCCCGCCGGTGGCGTCGGCGATGCGTTCAAGCACTTTGTCGCCCTTGCCCTTCATGCCCGAGATATTCGTGCTGATGGTGTAGACGATGACTTCGGCGCGCTGCGCCATGTCAATGGATTCTTCGCGCGTGACGTGGCTCTGGTTGTCCTCGCCGTCACTGAGCAGAATGATCGCGCGACGCACGGCGCCAGCCCGGGGAGCCTTGAGCAGCTTGTCGCGGCAGGAGAAATAGAGGGCGTCAAACATGGCGGTGCCGCCGCCCGGGCGGAGCAGGCGTACGCCCCGCGAGAGTGATTCGGTGTTGTCGGTAAAATCCTGGGTGACCTCGGGCGTCACATCAAAACCCACAACGAACGCGCTGTCGTACCGGGGCCGAATCGTCTGATTCAGAAACTCGATGGCCGATTCCTGCTCGAACTTGAAGCGGTCGCGGACGGAGTTGCTGGCGTCGACCAACAAGCCGACTTGCAGAGGGAGGTCGGTCTGGCTCTTGAAGTCGCGAATCTCGGCGGCCGGCTTGGAGTCGTCGACAAAGTTGAAGTCCTGTTTCTTCAGGTCTTTGATGTAGCGACCGTGCTTGTCGGTCACGGTGAAGACAACGTTGACTTCGTTGACGGTTGCGCGGATGGTCGTGACCGACTCGTCTTCCTGCGTGGAGGATTGCTGGGCGGTGTTGGGCGCTGCCGCCTTCGCAGCCGTCGTCGGTGCGGACCGGGTCGAAGGGGCAGCCGAAGAGGGCGCTGGAGCGGTGCCCTTCCCTGAGGTCTGGGCCGCCGTGGGGAGCAGGCATGCAGCCACGGCGAAAGTGAGGAGAATGCCCCGGAGCTTCATTGGCAATCATTATATCCGCAAGGCACAGCGAAGTCTGGCGCCGTGGGAACCTGCCTCCGTCGCGCTGATTCGGAGCGTTTCGGCATGCTAGGCCTGCTCCACCTTCTTGACGAAAACCTGCAACTCCTCGGGGAGTTCTGCCGCAAACCGGAGCAGTTCCCCCGTGCGCGGATGGTGCAACTCCAGTGCCGCGGCGTGCAGGAAGTTGCGCGCCAGAGCGATCGGTTCTTCCGCGTTTGCCCGAGCACGCGATGCGACGGAGCTCAGTTCGCGCGGGGCTCCGTACAGCGCATCGCCCACCACGGGATGTCCGAGCGACGACAAATGCACCCGGATCTGATGAGTACGGCCGGTATCGATCTTTACTTCGAGCAGGGTGAACTTGCCGAAGACGGATGCGATCCGCTTACGCACCTGGTAATGCGTGATCGCCTCGCGGCCGCCGGGGCGGCGGGTGGTCATGCGGATCCGCCGCACGCTGTCGCGGCTGATGCTGGAGTGGATCGTGCCGCGATCGGCCTTCACCGATGCATGCACGAGCGCGATGTAGGTCTTCTTCACCTGGCGGTGCGCGAACTGCGCGGCGAGCTTGCGATGCGCTTCGTCGTTTTTCGCGACCACGATCAGGCCGCTTGTCTCCTTGTCCAGGCGGTGAACGATCCCCGGGCGCAGATCACCGCCCACGCCCGACAGTCGGCGGAACCTGTGCAGCAATGCATTGACCAGGGTGCCACGATTGCGCTCATCCTCGGTGGCACCAGCCCCGGCGTGGACCATCATGCCGGCAGGCTTGTTCACGATCGCCAGGTCGTCGTCTTCGTAAACAATATCCAGGGGGATGTCTTCCGCAATCGCGCGGAGGGGCTCGGGCTGCGCCGGGCCCAGCACGGTCACGCGCTCGCCACCGCGCAGGCGCAAGGAAGCTTTGGCAGGCTTCTCGTCCACGAGCACCATGGCCTGCTCGATCAGTTGCTGCAGGCGGGAACGGCTGACGTCGGGGATGTGGGCGACCAGGAACTGGTCGAGACGGAGGTTTGCGTCCTTACCAGCGACGGAGAAGGTGACGGGCAATGATTCAGGCATGGAGACGGGGGAAGTTTAACCCAACGCTTGCCGGCAGTACCGTCAGGGGGCGGAAGCGCGATCGCCCATAATGCATGGACCTCGAACTCTTGCGGCCGAACGCGGGCCACCCGTGTCCCGACCCCCCATCGTCAACTTCGCCACTTCAGGGTGACGCGTCGGTCGATCGGGTGCTTCATCGGCATGCCGGTGCGGCGCGCGTCGAGGTGAGCCTGTTTCAGCTGGAAGTACCACTTGGCGGGGCGGTCAGCGTCGTCGACGAGCATGAGGTGCGGGTTGTGCTTCAGTCCTTCCGACTGCTGGGCCATGGTTTTGCGATCCTGCTCGACGAATTTGGCGAAGACGAATTTCAGCAGGCCGGCGCCGAACGGAAACCAGCGGAACAGGTTCCAGGCAGCCACCACGTCGATGCGGCACTGGCTGCGGGTGATGGGAGTAACGGTGGTCAGACTCGAAAACCAGCACTTCCCTGCCCGAATGGTTTCCCAACGCATGTTCGGAAGCGTGAAGTCGATGGTGGTGGTGATGGAGTCGGCGTCGGCGTACAGCTTGAGGAGTTTGTAGGGGGCGCTGTTCGAGCTGGGCGCGTGCGCGCTCATGCGAAAGCCCTGGGGGATGGGTTCGAAGGCTTTTTGTTTTTCGTGGATCGAGTCTCGTGTACGCCACCACCATGCTTGGTGAACGAACGGTCCGTGTGCCGGGTCCATGAGGCCGATGATGCCGTGGTCAACACTGCAGGGCAGGTCCGAAGTCAGGTAGGCCAGCTTGTATTTTTCGCTGAAGGTGGGAACGCGGGGCGCAGGGCGGTCGGGTTCGGCGCGTTTGGCGAATCCAGCGCCTGACGGGCCGGGCTCGGGGATGAAGACCCAGAGGAAATCGTCGTACTCCTCGCACGCGTAGCTGCCGGCGTAGATGCGATCGACTTTCAGTTTTTGATCCGCGGTGAGCGAGGGGATGAGCTGGCATTGTCCGGTGTGTGCGTCGAAGCGCCAGCCGTGGTAGCTACACTCGAGCTGAGCACCCTCGAAATGGCCGCAGGACAGAGGCATGCCGCGGTGTGGGCAGGCATCCTGCAAAGCGAAAGGGCGGCCTTGCGGATCGCGTCCCAGAACCAGCGGGAGCTCGAGCAGCATGGCTTTTTCCAGGTGATTTCCGCGGACGCGATCGCCGGGCAGTGCGCGGTACCAGAAGCCGGGGAGCATCAACGTGTCGGGGGTTTGGCGTTGGGGAGAGTCGTCGAACATGCGGGTGATGGGAGGGTACTACAGGCACACACCTAAACCACCACAATGTGCTCGACCAGGACGCCCGGGCATCGCGTCAGCAGTTCTCTGCTTGCCTTTTTTCTCTTTTTTTCTTTTTTCTCTTTCTGTTGCTTTCGTTTTCCTCTTGCTCTCGCGCTAGATGGTCATGTGCAGCGATCAGCGAAGTCCACGGCGATGGACCTGGCACCGGCGATTCGGGGTAGCCAGGACGGGGCAAGTTGGCTGCGCGCAGCCGGCCGGACATTCGGCCGGTACCAGGACTCCTTATTTTCCTGTCACTTACGGCGATTACTTCGGTGGTTCTATGGACTTCGGATTGTTTGCCCCCGCCCAATAAGCGACCTATAATCAATCCACTCTGGTAGTAAGTTCTCCGACAGGTTCCGGGTAGATCATGGCGGGGACTACGTGTCTCTCTGCCTGCGAGGATAAGACCCGGCTTATGCGAAAGCGTCTGCAGATCGCTCTGATGCCTGTACTCGCGGCCTCCCTTTCCCTCATTGCGTCTTTTGCGCAAGCAGCTTCAGGCTCAGAGGGCTCGACCAGCTTGGTGGCTACGACCGATGAAAACGGTCGCAAGGTGTATGTGAATGAGTACGTTGCGGTTGCGCCTGCCAAGAGTGCACGGAGTTTGGCGGAACCAGCTCCCCAGCGCAATCAACTGGTCTACTGGAGCGCCAAGGAGCAGCGTTACAAGCCAGTGCCCTCGGCCAAGATGGGCGCGGCCCGGTCGGCGGCGGCGGAAGTCAATCAATACCTGGGACGGCAGTCAAATCCGGACGGAGCCGGACAGAATGTGAACCTTCTCCGCAGCGACAAGCCATTCAGCCCGCAGGATGTGGATGCGGCCATCGAGCAGGCGGCGGCACGGCACAATGTGGATCCGAACCTGGTGCGGTCGGTGATCAAAGTGGAATCGAATTTCAATCCCAACGCGGTGTCGCGGAAGGGCGCGATGGGGCTGATGCAGCTTATGCCCGGCACCGCCCGGTCGCTGCATGTGACCAATCCGTTTGATCCGCAACAAAACGTCGACGCCGGGGTTCGCCATCTCAAGAAGCTTTTGGAGAGCTACGGCGGAAACGTGAAATTGAGCCTGGCGGCTTACAACGCCGGAGCCGGAGCGGTGGCACGCAGCGCCGGAATTCCCCGCTTCTCCGAGACCCAGAACTATGTGCGCCGGATCACGAATTTGTACTACGGCGGCTCGGACAGCAATTCCCGCGTCCTGGGAAACGTGGTGCACGATCCCGTGGTGGTTCAACGAGATGCGCGGGGCGTGCTTTATATCAGCAACACTGACTAGGGGATTTGGCATCTGTTAGGAAGTATTCGGCCCGGTAAGATGGACCCAGGTTTTGGCGACAACCTCAGGTAAGAAGTTCGGACAACCAGTTCCACGAACCGCGCGAACGGCTGGACACGTTGAAGACCCTACATCGAAGGCATCGCGGCTTGCGTCTGGGAGCGGCACTACTCGTACTGCTTGCGACGCTGCCGGTACACGCCCGTGTACGGCACAGTGACGCGTGGGCCCGCGACAATTTCACCAAAGCCGAAAGAATGCGAGAGGCGCTGAACGGGCGCCCGGCGCCGGAGCGCTCGCGGCGCGACTACCAGCGCGTGATGGATGCGTACCGGCGCGTGTACTTCGGGTCCCCGACTTCCTCCAAAGCGGATGCGAGCGTGGTGGCCGTCGCCGAGTTGCAGGTCGAGATGGGGCGGCGCTTCGACGACAACCGGATTCTCGAGGGCGCCGTGAAGCAATACGAATTTCTGCGCCGCGAATATCCCGGAAGCAAGTACCGGTTCGATGCCCTGTTCACGATTGGCGAGATTTACAAGGATGACCTGGGCGATCCCGAAGAGGCGCAGACGACTTTCAGGGAGTTCCTGCGGCGATATCCGCGTAGCCGGCTGGCCGACGATGCCAGGCAGGCGATTGCCGAACTGAATCAGGACGCAGCCGATTTGCAGAACCGGGAAGCCGCCAAGCGGGAGGCGGAAAAGTATCAGCGCGCCGCCGATTTGCCAGGGAAACCCCTGAATTCGCCGAGCGCCGCGGATTGGAAGAATGACGTCAAGACCGGGGATGCGAAGACCATAAACGCAACCCACACAGATGACGCGGATGCGAGCACTGGCCCCGGGCCGAGCCCGGACGATGGCACCCTGCCCCGGGTGACCGGGATTCGGCACTGGTCCACGCCGGACTACACCCGAGTGGCAATCGATCTGGAAGAGGACGTGGAATTCGATTCACAGCGAATCTCCCATCCCGACCGGATTTTCTTCGATCTGCATGGCACCAAGCTGGCCTCGACGCTGGTCGGTAAGAGCTTCGAGGTAGACGATGGGTTCCTGAGGAAGATTCGGGTGGCGCAGTTCAAGCCGGGCAAGACGCGGGTCGTGCTGGAAGTGGATGATCTTTCGGCCTACGACGCGTTCCTGCTCTCCAATCCATCGCGCTTGATCATCGATATTCACGGGAAAGACAGCGCCAAAGGCGCTGCCAAGAGCGCGGCTTCGTCCGGCGAGGGACCGCCTGATTCAAACGATGCGGGCAAGGGCGACCCCAAGCAGGCGAAGGGCGAGCAGGCGGATTTGGCCGCTGACGCGGACCTAGCTGCCGAGAGCGCGCCCATCCCGGCTGCCCAGGTGGAGAACACCAGGCCAACGGTCAAGACGGTGACCGTGGGCAAGACGCCGGTAAAGAAGATTATCGAAGCCGGCGAGGATGACCGCCCGGCTCGCAGGAAATCCGTGGCGCGGTCCGTTGAAGATTTGCGGCCCGACTTGCCACCGGCGCAGGCCGCCGTGGCGGAAGCTTCCGGTGACAGCGGCACCGGGGTTGATTCGGCGCCGGAGAAAAGAGCGGTCGCAACCCGCACGAAGGCCAGGCGCAAGGGCACGCCCAGCTCGATGTCGGATCTGGACATTCGCGAGGCGCAGCCGACGGCCGCCGGAGACCGGTCGCTGATCCGGGCGCTGGGTCTCAAGATCGGGAAGATCGTGATTGATCCCGGGCACGGCGGACACGATACGGGAACCATCGGGCCGGACGGACTCCTTGAAAAAGACCTGGTCTTGGACGTGGGCCGGCGACTGGGCAAGTTGCTGGACACGCGACTGGGCGCGGAAGTGATCTACACGCGCAAGGACGACACCTTTATTCCGCTGGAGACGCGAACGGCAATTGCAAACCAGGAGCGCGCGGACTTGTTCGTTTCGATTCACGCCAATTCGAGCCGCGATCCGAGCGCTCGCGGAGTGGAGACCTACTACTTGAACTTCACCTCGTCACCGGACGCGATGGAAGTGGCGGCGCGCGAGAACGCGGTGTCGGAGAAATCGATCCACGAACTAGGCGATCTCGTGAAGAAGATCGCCCTGAAAGAAAAGATCGAGGAATCACACGAGTTCGCCAGCAACGTGCAGCAGGCATTGCAGGGCGGGCTCGGGTTGCGGAGTGCCGGGGTTCGGGATCGGGGTGTGAAAAAGGCTCCGTTCATCGTGCTGATCGGAGCGAACATGCCGTCGATCCTGGCCGAGATTTCCTTTGTCAGCAATCCTGCCGACGAGCGCAAACTGCAGACCCCGGAATACCGGCAACGCATCGCCGAGTCGCTTTACCGCGGGATTGCGAAGTATGTGAGCGGCCTGAGCGGCGTCAAGGTCGCAAGCCGCGTCGCCAAGAATGAAGGGCAGTAGAACGGGGTTTGGGTTCCCGCCCTCCCGGCTTTGGCTCTCCCTCTCGCCCGTGACTTTGCTTGCGATCCCTGCCCTGGAAACTTTCCAGGCTCCCTTGTAGTCTAATAGTCATAGTCATGCCTCCCAGTTTTCTGACATCCATGGTGGGTCGCCAGGTTGTGCTCCCGATTGTGCTGATTTTCCTCGCCTTTGCGGCGTTTGCGGCCGAGCCCGGTGCTCCCGCAAGGGCGGCGACGCCGGCCACGCTCCTGCCCAGGGAGTTTGGCGGATGGCAGTTGTCGGGGACCGCGCAGACCAGTGGCAATGCCGCTGTGGCCGATCCTGCCAATCCCGGAGTCCTGAAGGAATTCGGATTCACGGATTTTTCCGCGGGCGCCTACACGCGGGACGACGGGCGGAAGCTCACTCTGCGGGCGGCGCGGTTCACCGATGCCAGCGGGGCCTACGGAGCATTCACCTATTACAAGCAGCCGGAGATGCTGAACGAGAAGATCGGGGACCAGGGGTCGTCGCTCAATAACCGCGTGCTGTTTTACCGCGGGAATGTGCTGGTAGATGCGGTCTTCGACAAGCTCAGCGTGATGTCGGCGGCCGAACTGCGCGAACTGGCGGGCACTCTCCCGCTTCCACCAGGGAACGCGAGTAACCTGCCATCGTTGCCCACCTATCTTCCCAAACAGGCATACGTCAAGAACACGGCGAAATACATCATGGGCCCGTTGACGCTCGACAAGATTGGTTCGCCAGTGTCGTCGCAACTGGTCGATTTCGCTGCCGGCGCCGAAGTGGTCCAGGGGACCTACGAGAGTTCCGGCGGTGCCGCGACCCTGGTTCTGATTTCCTATCCCACGCCGCAGATTGCTGCGGAGCATCTGCGCAGGATCGACGCGGCGCATGCACCCAATGCGCAGCCACCGGCGGGCGCACCACCGGTCGTAGAAGTCGGAACCTTCTACGACAAGCGCAGCGGGCCGCTGGTGGCGATCGCAGCGGGACCGTTCTCTGTGAGCGAGGCCAAATCCTTGCTGGCCTCCGTGCATTACGACGCCGATGTCACGTGGAACGAGAACACCTACTTCGACAAGAAGAACAATCTGGCAAACCTGTTGTGGAATGTGATCCTGCTGTGCGGGGCGATCATGGCGCTCACGCTGGTCGCCGGCGTCGCCTTTGGAGGAGTGCGCGTCATGTTGCAGCGCATTGTTCCGCACCGGGTGCGGAGTGCGGAGGCCGAATTCATCTCGCTGCACATCGAGGACGGGAGCCGGGAGGCCGCAGGCGGGGTCCGGGTTTCCGCAGAGTCGGCAAAGTCCTAAGTAGCTTCCCTGAGGTCGATAACTCCTTCAATTGAAGTGTCTTAATGGGGAATGCAAGGCGATCCGTCTCAAAATGAGGCAGTTTGAAGCCATGTTACCTGATTTTTCAAGTGATTGAAAACAAAGACATTTATTCTCTAGAAATCCCTTGACACCCCCCTTTTTCGGCTCATAAGATTTCGGCAGAAAGTTTTGGCGGACTTTGCCTTCCGTTAGAACTATTCTCCCTTGAAAAGAAGGGGCCACCCAGTTGCCGGGTGGCCTTTTCCTTTTGCTTCGCGGTTCTCCTACAAGCGTTTTCCTACAGCAATTCATTCGACTACGGCATGACTTCGACTAGAGCCTGAGATGAGCGGAGGCATTATGTCGTCTACTTCGTGCGCGAGGATGGGGCAATGCCACACCTACTCGCGGCCCCGGTGCACGGGCTGACGGGCACGCCAGTGGGGGACATGGGGTACATCGAACCAGGCGATGACAGTCGTGCACTCGCCGGCGCTACGCCCAACACCCACGCTCGAACGAAGCCCCTCTCCTTATGGCTTGGGCGCGCGGTGGGCGCAGCTGGAGGCATTGAGGCACTCGTCGGGAAGTATGAGTCGTTCGACGGGTTTTCCGTTCACGATGTGGGATTCGATGATTTCCTCCACGTCGGCAGCCGTGACCCGTCCGTACCAGACGCCATCGGGATAGACCACGACCGTGGGTCCGTGCTCGCACTGGTCGAGACATCCCGACATGTTGGCGCGCACTCTTTTCTTGAACCCCCGCAAAGCGAGTTTCTGCTTGAACAGGAATTGCAGTTTGGCCTGGCCCGTAGGATCGCAGCATCCGCGCGGATGTCCAGCTTCGCGCTGATTGCAACAGATGAAGAGATGCTTTTCGAACTTGGGCATGACATCAAATGTACAGGATTTCTCTGGCAGGAGGCGCTCGGCAGAAGCTTCCCCCCGGCCGACTGGCGTGAACCAGAAAGCGCGCTAGGGCCGGAACTGATCCGGACTTGCTGCGTAGCCATTCGATGCCGAGTTCCCTGGCGAGCTTTGACCGGTTCTGGCTCTCGGGATCGTCCGTGGATCACTCCGTCAATCCCTGGACCACGGTTGCTTTGAGGAATCTGTGGGAGAGCGGCTTTCCACCGTGCGTACGGGAGGGCACCCTACGGGCCAGCATCGGGAAGGACCTGGCGGTGACCGGAAGAACAACAGCGCGGATTTGCCGCTCGGTCCTGCCGGGGGAGCGACCCTACGCGCCCTTTGCTGACGAGGTCGAGGACCGAGCCGTTAGTCCTTGAGCGGGACCATGGGCTGGTCGTTCTGACAGAAGGTTGCGACCCGCTTGAGGCCGCCTTGGACCTCGGTCACGTACATCACCGGGCCGTAGCAGAAAACCGCGTGGCCGGTATCGGCGAAGTACCACTTGCCGCCTTTCCGTGGATGCCGGGTGGCGGTTTCCACGGGCGCGTGCGGTGGTGGCGAGAACTTGGGGACGGGCAACGACAACAGCAGAGCTAGGGTCAGTGCGTTCATCGTTCACTCACAGTTCCGTAGGAGACGGAGTCAGAGATTTTTAGATCGACATCAACGTTCTACGAGCGTCTGCAATATCCGAGGCCGGCACGGGCGGCAGTGCGGGCATGGGTCGTTTCGCCTTGTGCGCTGTGCTGGGTTTCTCGGAGGGTGTAGCCTGGGTCGACGGAGTTTGAACCGGAGAACTGGCGGGCGCGTCCAGTTGGGCCTGGGTCTGAACCTGCTGCCGTTGGACGGCCTTGCTTTTCATGGACGTAAGCTCTTTGCTGTCGCCGAGCATCTGCTGGATCAGCGTACGCTGCGACTCAATGGTGGTGCCCTGTTCCACGATCAGAAGGGTCATCAGACCGTAGGAGAGTAAGAAGAGCGCAACCAGGACGGGAAGGAGGGAGTGCTTCCGACTGGGTTGAACTTCCGGAGTACCGAACAGTGTCGTCACTTGACGCCCCCAAAAAAGTGCCCCGACATCGGCACATGGGGAATTGCAGCTACGACGCCATAGACGGGGAAACCCACAACTGTCAGCAGAGCAATAGGTTAGGGGTTATCGGAGGGTACCTGGCAGGCCAGGGCAAGTGCAACTCGCTGCACATAATGGTAACTGGGGTTGATTACTGGGGTGACTTGCGATCGCCCCAGAAGCCGCGCTGGACGCGGGTTTCGGGCGGATCTAACTTCGGGCGCAACCTCCGCCACAGTGCGACCGAGGCGCGCAGGAGCGCCCGCGGCACACTATTTTCCGCCCATCACCAGCTTGGCGATGGTCTGGAGCTGCATGTTGGACGTGCCCTCATAAATCTTGCCGATCTTGGAATCTCGCCAGTATTTTTCGACCGGATAGTCCCTGGTGAATCCGTAGCCGCCGTAGATTTCGATGGCGAGCGATGTCACGCGCTCGGCGACTTGCGAGCAGAAGAGCTTGGCCATGGCCGCCTCTTTCACGAAATTGACGCCAGCGTCCTTCATGCGGGCGGCGTTGTAGACGAGCAGGCGGGCCGCTTCAATATCGGTGGCCATCTGGGCGATCTGGAACTGTATCCCCTGGAAGTCCGAGAGAGACTTGCCGAACTGCTTGCGCTCCCCGGCATACTTGGCGGCATACTCCCACGCACCGCGAGCCACCCCTAGCATCTGCGCACCGATGCCGATGCGGCCCTCATTCAGAGTCTCGATGGCGATCTTGTAACCCTTCCCCACTTCTCCCAGAACATTTTCCCTAGGCAGGCGGCAGTCTTCGAGGATGAGCTCGCAGGTCGAAGAAGCACGGATGCCGAGCTTGTCTTCCTTCTTTCCGACCGCGAAGCCGGGGAACTCTTTTTCGATGATGAAGGCGGTGATGCCTTTGTATCCGGCAGAGGCATCGACGGTAGCGAAGAGAATAAAGACGCCCGCTTCCTTGCCGTTGGTGATCCAGAGCTTGCGGCCGTTGAGCACATAGGCGCCGCCCTTGAGTTCGGCCCTGGTCTGCAGGGCAAACGCGTCGGAGCCGGAGCCGGCCTCGCTGAGCGCATAAGCCCCCACGGTGTCGGCGACCATGCGCGGCAGGTAGCGCTTGCGCTGCTCTTCGGTGGTCCAGCGCAGGAGCGCGTTGTTGACGAGCGTATTCTGCACGTCCACGACAACACCGGCGGAGGCATCGGCGCGGGAGAGCTCCTCCACGGCGAGAATCGCTTCGAAGAATTTGCCGCCGCCGCCACCGTATTGCTCGGGAACCTCGATGCCCATCAAGCCGAGCTGAAAGAACTGGTGGATCAGATCCTTGTCAAAAACGCCCTTCTCGTCCATTTCCCTGGCGAGCGGACGAACGCGCTCTTCGGCGAACTGGCGGATGTTGTCGCGGAACAGGATCTCGTCTTCGGTCAGGGTGGTGAGGGGCGCGGGGTTGGCGGTGGGAGCGATCGCTTCCGGCATACAGATACCTTCAGAAGAAGAATGGCAGACTGATGATTCTAGCATCGGGGGAGGTCGTTCTCCCGCCGGGAGATCTCCATTGCGGACTGCGGCGCTCGCCCCGCCGCATCGAATCGACGAGGCGGACCCTCCGAGCGTATACTGCGCGAACTCTCACCCAATTGCGATCGACGGATCTGGCTATGGCAACCGAGACACTACCTGACGAAAAGCTCGCCCGGGTCGGGCAAAGCGAAGAAGCCCAGCAGACCACCTGTTGCATTGTAGGCGGAGGGCCCGGCGGCATGATGCTGGCCCTTTTGTTGGCGCGGCGGGGCGTGCCGGTCACGCTGCTTGAGGCACACAAGGATTTTGACCGTGAGTTCCGGGGCGACACCGTGCATCCGTCCATTCTGGAAATCCTCGACCAGATCGGATTGGCCGAGCCCCTCCATCAGCTTCGCCACAACAAGATCTACGGACCCACGCTGCAGGTGGCGGGCGGCAAATTCGCGCCGGTAGATTTTCGGCGGCTGAAGACGCGGTTTCCCTACATCATGCTGATTCCCCAAACCAGATTCCTGGAGTTTCTGGCCGCAGAAGCGAACCAGTATCCCAACTTCCGGTTGCGCATGGTGGCGAACGTGGCGGAGTTGATCGAGAGTGCAGGAGGCGTGAGCGGAGTGCGGTATCAGAGCACCGAGGGCTGGCATGAGGTGCGCGCCCAACTCGTCGTGGGTGCGGATGGAAGATTTTCGAAGGTGCGTCACCTGGTGGGCTTCGAGCCGATCAAAACGTCTCCCCCGATGGACATTCTGTGGTTCCAACTGCCGCGCCTACCGGGCGACGAGAGTTCGGATCGCGTGCGGGGCGGGTTTGCCGGGGGCCGGGTCCTCGCGGTGTTCGACCGGTTGGACCATTGGCAAGTTGGCTACATCATTCCCAAAGGACATTACCAGGCCGTGCGCGCCGAGGGAATGGAGGCGTTCCGGCGGTCGATCGTCGAGATTGAGCCCCAATTCGCCAAGCACGTCGAAGCGCTGACCGATTGGCAGCAGTGTTCCCTGCTTTCGGTGGAATCGAGCCGCTGTCCCATCTGGTACAAGCCAGGACTCCTGCTGATCGGGGATGCGGCCCACGTGATGTCTCCGGTGGGCGGCGTGGGGATCAACTACGCGGTGCAGGACGCAGTGGTGGCTGCGAACGTGTTGACCAGGCCGCTGATCGCCGGGCGGGTGCGGGTGCAGGATCTGGCCGAGGTGCAGCGGCAGCGCGAGTGGCCGACGCGGGTGATCCAGGCGATTCAGTCCGCGGTGCAGCAGAGAGTGATCGCGAGCGCGCTCAAGGCGCAGGCTCCGCAGACGATCCCGTGGTTGGTGCGGCTGTTCTTTCGGATTCCGGGGTTACGAGATATCCCTGCCAGGATTCTTGCGTTTGGTGTGCGCAGGGTTCGCCTGCAGGACTAGGAATAGCGATCAGGTACGATTCTTGCTGAACACCAGCTTCAAGCCGTCACTCTGCAGAATGCGCTGAATCTGGTTGCGGGCGTGGATGGCCCAGGGGCTGGCGGTGTCGAGCTTAACGTAGGAGCGCCAGTGGAACAGGGCTTTGCGCGGCTGCCTCGTCTTTTCGTAGGCGAGCGCCAGATTGTAATGGGCGTCGGCGTAGGTGGGCGCCAGCTGCAGCGCGGTTTTGTAGGTCTGGATGGCTTCCTGCACGCGCCCGGTTTCGTCGAGCACGTTTCCCAGATCGAAGTAGGCAAGCGCGTACCGCGTATCGGATTCAATGGCGGCCCGGTAGTGCTTCTCAGCCAGCCCGTACTCTTGCCGGTTGTAGTAGAGCGTGCCCACGTTAATGTGGGCGGCGGCATGCGTGGGCTCCCGCTCAATCACTTTCAAGTAGGTTGCGATCGCTTCACTGTGGGTTTGCGGGTCTTCCTCAAGGGTTATGCCACGCGAGAACAATTCCGCGACATCCCCCTCGGCAGGCTCGGGGCGCATCGGCGTGACCGGTGCGCTGGACACAACCTTCTGCTGCGCCAGTGCAAAATCGAACACGAACTGGCCGGCGATGGGCTCGAGTAATTTCCCTTCATGGCGGAACGTGACGCGGTGTCCGGTGGAGAACGCTCCCGCTTCGAGCAACGGATTCTCCATGCCAGCGACTTGCTTCTGCATGGCCTCGAGCGATTGGCGAATCACCGCCGGGCGCACTTTGCGCGCACACAGGTCACGCACTTTTTTGATTTGCAAAAGGTCGAAGAAGGAGTAAGTCTCAGCGGCGGCAACCAGTCCGGCCTTTTCCCAACTCGCCAACTGACGCGCCGTGAGCCGCAAGATGCGAAGCAAATCTTCTCGCCTGTATCGGTACACGGGTATATACGGTGCTGCTGAGCCTATTATGCGGAACGCGGCCATGGGAGGCAAGCGCAAAGAGGGCCGTGAGGGAATCTGAGTGAATACTGCAACGGGGATGGTGCACCCACAGTGGAAAACCGCGCGCGGACCGAGAGCGATCACGCCAGGGTCGATTTCAGGAATTCCTTGGCACCTGTGGGACCGGTCACTCGCAAGCTGATGGGTCCGAGGCTCGGTTCGACGTTCCGTTGAAAAGTCAGAAACCGACAGCACTCACGTTCCACCCCGGTCAGGTCCGCGATCAAGGCCAGGGCCTTCCGGTCTCCGGCAAGGCGAAACTGATGGCCGTCCGGCAGTTCTTCTGTCGACACGCAGGCCGACTTGAACTCAGCGTGGAGCGTGCCCTTGCGTTGTTGCAGTTCTGCGCCCGACAAGTTGCAGACCCACGGATTGTCGTGAACCATGTTTCCCCCCTGCCGATCCATCGGGATTGAAATCAGAACTCTGTTACCTGCTTGCCGGCGGCACCACGCCGTTCGTGCGGAGATATTCCACCATCTGTCCGTAGTGGTTACTGAGATGCGCGATCGCCTCGATTGCCAGTCCGAGGCGAGTGGTCCCGCTTCCCAGCGGAGAGATCGGAGTGCTTGAAACGACCGCATTTTGGTCGTCCATGGTGGCCACCGCCTGGGTACAAATATGCGAAAGAGCCCTTCAAATATTCCTGGATCTCGGGCTTGGTCCTTGCAGCAGGGGGGCCGGTTTCATCCCCGGCATCCGGCGGGGGAGCCACTCCAACAATGGCCGCGCCCAAAATGTAGTGGGTGGCCGCCGTGTGCTTCACCTGCTGCGCAAACGTGCGGACGCCCTTGAATTCGCCCTCCCCGTGGGGGCAAACCGATACTTGTCGGCTGCCATCGCATTGGCAGCCCCCTCCAGCATCGTCTCCAGCCGGTTCACTCATTCATCGACCACGTGAATCCGGTTTGCCGTGCACGCTGGATTACGGCGAGTCGCTGAAGGACGGTGGCGTCGTAGCTTTGTCCGCTCACCCGCTCCGCCGGTACCAGAATGCCAATTCGTTCGTAATCCGCGGACTGTTTTTCGGATTCGGTCCAGGGACACCGGCATCGAAGCGCTGGGACGCACTTTCCCGGCGCAAGCTGGCAGAGCTGGACATGGCCATGTCCAGAATCCGAACCATGCGCGGCCTGTTGCAAAAAATGGCCCGGCGCTGCCACTGCGGGACTCTGGAAGAATGCGGCGGGAATTGCGAGGTGCGAAAAAGGGTTAGCCTGACCGCTGGATGAAAAATGGTGAGCCGTTCAAGGCCCACCATCTTCCCGGTGGCTGGGGCAGCGATCCGTTACTGCGCGAGCGTTTTCTCGATCGCACTCACCACCGGCGCAGAGTCAGGCGTGACTTCGGGCTCAAAGCGGGCCACGATATTCCCGTTGCGGTCGAACAGAAACTTGGTGAAGTTCCACTTGATCTCGCCGCCAGTCTTCGGATTGAGAGACAGATCGGTGAGGTATTGATAGAGGGGCGTGGTGTCGGAGCCCTTCACCGAGACTTTCGACATCATGGGAAACTGTACGTTGTACTTGCGGGTGCAGAAGGTCTTGATCTCCTGGTTGCTGCCAGGCTCCTGGGCACCGAAGTTGTTGGCGGGAACTCCGACGATGACCAGGCCCCGGTCCTTGTACTTCTCGTAAACCGATTCCAGCGCGGCGTATTGGGGGGTGAAGCCGCAACGGCTGGCGACGTTCACCACCAGCAGGACCTTCCCTTTGTAGGCCCCGAGGGAGGTGGGTTGACCGTCAATGGAATTGAGAGTGAAATCGTAAACCGATTTTTCGGCGGCGAAGGTCATGATGACACACAGGAACAGAAACCCAACGAGTCTGCGCATAGCGCCTCCGAGACAGAGTAAACGCTGGAAAAACTAAGGATTGGAACAGCTCGAGCGGGTCTGAAGCAGGTGAGCTGCCGATACGAAACGATGCGGTTTTGCCTATGTTGTTGTGAATAAGGATCATTATAGAGTGTTTCGGGTACTGCCGCTCAATTGATCCACTCATCCTCCTCGTCGTCTTCCTCGTCTGAAAGCACCTCAGCCGCCGCCCTGACCTCGCTGACGGCCTCCGCTATTTCCTCGTCGTCGGATTCGGCCAGGTCCACGAGGACATCCAGCGCCTCCGCGGGACGGATACTGCCGAGGGCGCCGATGGCGGCAAGCAGCAAGGGCTTTGGCGAGTGAGCGTCATTGACCAGTTCGACGAGGTGGGGCCAGGCCGCGTCCAGTTCCCAGTTGCCGGCGGCGATGACTGCCTCGTAATGGATCTCCGGATCGTCGCTTTTCAACGCTCGCAGGATTTGATCGTCAAAACCGCGAACCCAGCGCATCGAAAACACAGCCGTCAGCATCCACTGTTTGTCTCCGCTGGAATACGCAGACCTGATCGCTTCCTGGTGCCATGGCTTGGCGGCGCGCACCGAGGCCTCCAAACTTCGCCGCCGTACTTCCTTGGGAGCGCTGGTATCGAGGTACACTTTCTCGAGCAAACCCTGGATGTTATGAAACGTGCGTTCAGTGATGGGTACATCATCCGGATCCTCGAATCCATCCGTGTTCGCCTGTTCCAGAACCGGCCCAAGGGAGATCGCCGCCCGGGCGCGCAGTTGCTCAGGCTCGTCGGCACTACATGCAACCATCAATAAGGTATCGGCTAAGTCGTCGTTGACGACGGTAAAATCGCCGGCTAGCTCGGCGGCCAACAGTCGGTCGGATTCCTTGGCTCGCCGATCAACCAGAATCTTCTGAAACATACTCCCGGCGTCCGCTGGCCAGTCCCAGGGAGGTGTGTCGAGCAGAGTCTTAAAGTCCATTTGCGTTTCCTAAGGGTTGCGTTCAATCATGCAATTCCCATTGCCGGCACAACAAGCCTTTGCAAATTATGGTATCGCAAGGCACATCGGCGCTATCCGTCGCTGTGCTCTGCCTAGAGACCTTACGAAACGGAAAGATTGTCTCATCATCCAGATCGACCTGAGAGCCCCATAAGCGAACCTAGGGTTTTGAGTCTGAGGCGTCCCCACCTCTCGGGAGCCGATTGGTGATCGCCTGACCAGCCGGATTGCGGACAAATCCGCAGTCCAGGCAGTTTGCGATCACTTCCCTGGTAGCCGGCTGCGCGGGATTTGGCTGCTTCGGTCAGCAGCAGCAATTGTGTTCTCTTGCTGGCTCAGACCTGCTCGGTGGGCGCATCCCAGCGAATCGGACCATTCCTCGTGAGACTACCGTTCCCATAGAATTACCGTATGCGTGCTCGCCTCGCGGTTCTCGTATCTGTTTGCATTCTCTTGCTGGGGTTCGTGGTCTGGCATCTTCGATCCACGAGACTCCTAAGCCAACCGCGAGTTTCTGCGACCTCCACCGGTACATCGTCCGCGGGGACCACAGTCTCCGCCACTCCTGAGTCGGCTCCTACCGCGGTGTCTGCACATAACCTGATGCTGCGAAAAGGGCCAGACTTTCGCATCTACGTCCGATGGCTGCGCGGAAATATGGTCCGCACTCGTCGCGACGTGAATCCAACGTTCGATGATCCCGAGTCTTTTCTTCTTGAAATCAAAACCGGGGTGATTCGCGCCAATATCGGAGATATCGGCAACTTCCTCAATGCGGGAGGTGTGGCGAACTCGCCGCTAAGAAACATCACGCTTCGTGCCGACGGCGACCATATCAAGCTCAACGCAACTTTGCACAAGCTCATTTCAATGCCGGTCGAATTGGTCGGCAGCGTCGCCGCAAGCCCCGACCATCGAATTCAAGTACACGTCACAAAGCTCTCCATTCTGAAAATTCCGCTAAAGGGACTCCTCGGTGGATTGCAGATCAGCGTCTCAGACCTTTTTCATCCCAAGGGCATCTCGGGCGTTGAAGTCTCCGGCAACGACATCTTTTTCGACACCCTCAAACTGCTGCCGCCGCCTCATATCCATGGACAATTGACCAAGGTGCGCGTGGTCACTCCTGATATCGAAGAAGTTTACGGAAATGCCGAACAGGATGTGACCCGCGTCGAACAATGGAGGAATTTTCTACGGCTAAACGATGGCACGATCGACTTCGGAAAACTCACCATGCATCACGTGGATCTCACCATGGTGGATCTGTCGAATGACGCGTGGTTTGATCTAGATCTCAACAACTATCAAAATCAATTGGTGAACGGCTACACCCGCATGACTCCCGAAGCTGGCTTGCAAATCTTCATGCCCGATCTAGATAATCTTCCAAAGAACACCAGAAACCAGAACATTAGCATGGAGTGGCTAAAACATCGCAACCTTCCTCCCCCAGCAGAGGTCACCTCCAAGTAGCTTTAGGGGTCTGCCTGCACCCTGCGTCTGTGTCCGGATGAGGTTAGAGCTTTATCGCTGTGACCTGAAAGTTGCTGAGATGATTGTCTGTAGAAAGGATCAATTCATCAGACGTGCTGTCCCATCAGCACTACCCTACGAGGCATGGCGTGAAGGTAACGACTCGTCATGGAACCCTCCGACAACGTATCCCGCGATCGAGAGATCGGCATCGGAACCGCGAGGGGATGGTGCAGCTGCTAGCATCAAGGTGGCCAGGGGCCAGGGTTGATAGCTCGGTCATGGGCACATCACGCTGCCGGCGTACAGGGAAGGCCTAACCTATCGTGTCTTCTCAGCGGAACAGGGTAAGTCCGTATCGCTCCCCTATGGGGTAGTGAAGCCGTAAGGCGGATCGATGGCGATGCGGATAGCGGAACTGAGAAAAAGCGAATGCTGCCCTGTAATCGGGCAGATAGAGGTTGCGTTGCCTTTTTGGGACAACATTACTTCGCCGGAAACGGAGCAGACTTCTCGGTGGTGCTCAAACTCGAGAACGTTTGCAGAACCAATCAATGAAGCAAAGCAAATGACGACGGCGCAAGCTGTTGGTGCAGCTTCACACACGGCTGGTGGATTTATCCATCGCCGTGCGAGTTGGCCGCAAACCCGTATCGAGTAGGTCTTATTTTGTAATGGAATGAGGCTGCGTCCTTTCTTAGGGGGCGTTATTGAGTGCTCGAGCCGGATGAAGGGAAACTTTCAAGTCCGGTTCTTAGGGGACTGAGCGGTCGCAAGGCCGCTCGGTTACCCGGCCTGTGACCTGAAAGTTGCTGAGATGATTGTCTGCAGAAAGGATGAATTCATCAGACGTGCTGTCCCATCAGCACTACTCTACGAGGCATGGCGTGAAGGTAACGACTCGTCATGGAACCCTCCGACAACGTATCCCGCGATCGAGAGATCGGCATCGGAACCGCGAGGGGATGGTGCAGCTGCTAGCATCAAGGTGGCCAGGGGCCAGGGTTGATAG
>WNFO01000315.1_pt1 | contig 34415 bp, 33 predicted proteins | sample 5400251 | NCBI WGS metagenome assembly WNFO01 (sample SAMN13153354, study PRJNA577476) | soil metagenome | isolation source: 100 cm saprolite under Madrone tree | place: USA:California | collected 2016-06-14
CAGAGCCGCGCGATCTGGATCGCGGCGCTCCCCACCCCGCTGCCGGCAGCCTGCACCAGCACGGTCTGGCCGGGGCGGACGTCGGCCTTCGCGACCAGTGCATGCCACGACGTGAGCATGGCCAGCGGCACCGCCGCGCTCGGCGGTGGGCTCGCCGACCTTGGCGTCGGTCGCGGCGACCGTGTGCTGCTCGTCCTCAAGAATCGCGTCGAGCACGTCCTCGCCTACTGGGCGCTGCAGCGCATCGCTGCCGTCGCGACGCCGGTGAACTTCCGCCTCGCCGCGGGGGAGATCGACTACCTGCTCGCGGATTCCGGCGCGCGAATGGTCATCTTCGAGGCGGCCACGGCGGCGCCGGTCCTCGAAACCGTGCGCGGCCGCGACGTGACCCTCGTCTACGTCGGCGATGCCGAGCCACCCGGCGCGGTGAGATTCGACGAGCTGGCTGTTGGTGCCGAGGCAAGTGGGCGACGGTCGGCGCTAGCCTCGGGGCCGGAAGAGGCCGATCGCTCGCTGATTCTCTACACGTCGGGCACCACCGGACGCCCCAAGGGCGTCCCCAGAACCCACAGAAATCACGTCGCGGGCGCCGTGGCCCACGCGCTCCAGTGCGGCTACACCTGGGAGGAGCGCACGCTCGGCGTCATGCCGCTCTATCACACGATGGGCATCCACGCCCTCACCAGCATGGTGGCCGTCAACGGGTGCTTCGTCTGCCAGCCCGACTGGTCGCCGAGCGAGGCGCTTCGTCTCGTCGGGGCCGAGCGCATCAGCGCGCTCTATCTGATCCCGACGCTCTTCTACGACCTCGTCCATGCGCCGGGGCGCGCGAGCGCCGACGTCTCGTCGGTCCGCAAGCTCGGCTATGCCGGCGCCCCGATGCTGGCGCCCTTGACCGAGGCGTGCGTCAAGGCCTTCGCTCCCGAGGTCTTCGTCAATCACTACGGCTCGACCGAGATCTACACGTTCTCGACTCGACCTGACGTCCACCTGAAGCCCGGGTGCGCGGGAAGGCCGGGCCTCAACTCCGTGCTGCGCGTCGTCACGCCGAGCACGGAACGGACGGTCGGTCCCGACGCAATCGTCCCCGCCGGCGAGAAGGGCGAGATCATCGCCCGCCTCGATTCGCCGGAAGCCTTCACCGGCTACTGGAACCGTCCCGATGCCGATGCCCGCGCGCTGCGTGACGGCTGGTACTTCACCGGTGACATGGGATACCTCGACGCCGACGGCGAGCTCTACGTGGCTGGCCGCGTCGACGACATGATCATCAGCGGCGGTGAGAACATCCATCCGATCGAGGTCGAGGAGGCGCTGGCCCGTCATCCTCAGGTGCGGGACGTGGCCGTGGTCGGCGAGCCCGACGAGCGCTGGGGTGAGCGCGTCGTCGCCTTCGTGACGCCGGCGTCGCCCGGCCTCACCGCCGAGGTGCTCGATCGCTACTGCCGCGAGAGTTCGCGGCTGGCCAGCTTCAAGCGGCCCCGGCGATTCGTGTTCGTGACCGAGATCCCGAAGACGGCGTCGGGTAAGATCCTGCGCCGCCTGCTCCGCGAGGGGAGATACACGGAGATGGCGCGATGAGCGAGTTCCTGCGAGTGGAGCGGAAGGGCGCGATCGCCACGGTGTGGATCGACCGCCAGCCGAAGATGAACACGATGACGGTGGCCATGCGCAACGAGTTCCCCGCGCTGTTCATGGACCTCGACCGTGATGACGCGGTCCGGGTGGTCGTGATCCGGGGCGCCGGTGGCAAGGCGTTCAGCGCTGGCGGCGACGTCGCCGAGTTCCTCACGCTGGCGCCGGCCGACCTCGAGCTGTGGGGCGACACGCTGAGCTGGGCCGAGAGGTGCCGCAAGCCCGTCATCGCCGCCATCGACGGCTACGCGATGGGCGCCGGCCTCGAGCTCGCGCTGGCCTGCGACTTCCGGATCGCCACACGCCGCTCCGAGTTCGCGTTTCCCGAGGTTCGTCTCGGCATGATCCCCGGCAGCGGCGGCACCCAGCGCGCGATTCGATTGATCGGGATGACGCGCGGCAAGCTCTTCATGATGACGGGTCAGCGCATTCCGGCCGAGCGCGCCGAGGCGTGGGGCCTGATCACCCAGTGCGTGGCCGACGACACGCTGGACGGAGCGGTCGATGCGCTCGCCGGCGAGCTGGCCGAGCGGCCTCCCCTGGCGCTTCGTACGCTGAAGACCGTGCTCAACCGCGGCGCCGACGCTCCGCTGGAGACGGCGCTCGAGCTGGAGCGCAAGGCGTACGCGTGGCTGCGCTCGACTCACGACTACGAGGAGGGCGTGAAGTCGTTCGTCGAGAAGCGCCCGCCACGGTACCGGGGGCGATGATGGCACCGCCCTTCGGCCTGATCCTCGCCAACCGCGCCGTCGTGCTCGGCGTCATCAAAGCGCGCGATCTCCTCGACATCGCCGTGGCGGGGGAGCAGTCGCACGCCTTCGACACGGTGTGGGTGGGCGACAGCCTGCTCGCCAAGCCGCGTCTGGAGGCGGTCTCGCTGCTCTCGGCCCTGGCCGGGGTGACGTCGCGCGTGCGCCTCGGCGTCGGGTGCCTGGCCACGTTCGTCCACCGCCATCCGGTGCTCTTCGCCCAGCAGTGGGCGAGCCTGGACCAGCTCTCGAACGGACGCGCCTGGCTCGCGGTCTGTCTCGGCGGGCCCGACGAGCAGTCGAAGGCCCAGGCCCTCGAGCACAGCGTGATGAACGTGAACGCGAGCGAGCGTGTCGGGCGGCTCGAGGAAGGCATCGTCATCCTGCGCAAGCTCTTCGCCGAGAAGAACGTCGCTCACGCCGGCCGGTTCTACCGCTTCGAGGGCGTGACCGTGGAGCCGAAGCCCGTGCAGCAGCCCTGTCCGATCTGGATCGCGAGCAATCCCACCGGGCTCACGTGGAAGGGCGGGGCGAGCGCCTCCGAGGCCGTCGTGGAGCGCTCGTTCCGGCGGGTCGCCCGGTACGCGGACGGCTGGATGAGCAACAAGCTCAGCCCCGACGAGTTCCGCCGTCAGTTCGAGCGGATCAAGGCGATGGCCCGCGAGGAGGGCCGCGATCCCGCTCGCCTCGGCGGCGCCCTCTACCACAACATCAACATCAACGAGGACCGCCAGGCCGCGCTCGTCGAGTCGAAGAAGTTCCTGGATAGCTACTACACCTCCAATTTCAGTGCCGCCTTCGTCGAAGGCTGGACGGTGGCCGGCGGCCCCAAGCAATGCGTCGAGCAGCTCCGCGCGTACCTCGACGCGGGGCTCGGCCACATGGCGCTCCGGCTGACCTCGTGGGATCAGCGCGGTCAGCTCCAGCGCTTCCTGAACGAAGTGGCGCCGGCGTTCGCCTGAGGAGAAAGGAGCCGGGATGCTGCAGGGCATCGATCACATCGTCATCGCCGTTGTCGACCTCGCTGTCGCGAGCCGCAATTACGAGGGCCTCGGTTTCACGGTGGTGCCGGGTGGCCGGCATCCCGTCGGGACCCACAACGCGCTGATCGCGTTCGCCGACGGCGCCTACATCGAGCTGATCGCGTTCTACGAGAAGAATACCCAGCACAAATGGTGGGAGCCGCTCCAGCAGGGCGGAGGCCTGGTCGACTTCTGCATGCAGACCGACGACCTGATGGCCGACACCGCTGCCTTCCGCAAGGCCGGCGTGGATATCGACGATCCGTCGCCGCTGTCGCGGGTGCGGCCCGACGGCTATCAGCTCAAGTGGGTGCTCTCGATTCCACGCGGTGTCTATCGCGGTGTCGCGCCGTTTCTGATCCAGGACGAGACGCCCCGCGAGGAGCGCGTGCCACGCCAGACGCGCCACGCCAATGGGGTGACGGGCATCGGCACGGTCACGGTGGCGGTCGATGACGTCGGCCGCGTGGCCGGCTGGTACACGAAGGTGCTCGGCAAGCCCGGCCAGCGCATCGTCAGCAAGGAGCTGGGAGGCGTCGGCCAGCGCGTCGTCATCGGGCCTCACACCCTGGACTTCGTTGCGCCCGACGCCGCCGGCAGTCCGCTCAAGTCCTGGCTCGCCACGCGCGGCGCCTCGCCCTACGCGGCAACGCTGTCGATGCCCGGTGCGCGCGGGGGCCTTCTCGACGAGTCGAAGACTCTCGGCGCCCGCCTTACCCTTGCCTAGCTCGGCTCTCGTGCCGAGCGGGCGTATCGCGAGAAGGGGTGGATGACATAGCGGCCGATCGCGTTCTCGTCAACGGCAGAATCGTCACGCTCGATCCGGCTCGCCCCCGCGCGGCGGCGCTCGCGATCGCGGGCGACCGCATCGTCGCTGTCGGCGGTGACCGCGAGGTCCGCCGGCTGCGCGATCGACGGACGACCGTCGTGGATCTGCGGGGCGCCACGGTCGTGCCCGGGCTCGTCGATGCTCACGCCCATCTCGACCGCGAGGGCCTGAAATATCTCTATCCGTCGTTGGCGCGCTGTCGCTCGATCGCCGACATCCAGGCGGTGATCCGTCGGCTCGCGAAAGCCCGGCCGCGTGGCGAGTGGATCGTGACCATGCCAGTGGGCACGCCGCCCTTTTACATGGATGCGCCTGGCGGTCTCCGGGAGCAACGCTGGCCGACTCGGGCCGATCTCGACACGGCGGCTCCGGACCATCCCGCGTACGTCCGGGGGATCTGGGGCTACTGGAACAAGCCGCCGGTGGTGTCCATCGCCAACAGCGCGGCGCTGGCGCGCGCCGGCGTCACCGGCGATACCGTGCCGCCGAAGGGCGTCGAGATCCTCAAGGACGCCGCCGGTGAGCCCACCGGTGTCTTCGTCGAGCACAACCTCGTCCAGGTGCTGGAGTTCACGCTGATGCGGACGGCTCCGCGCTTCACGCATGCCGATCGGCTCACCGCGCTCGCCGACTCCCAGCGCCGCTACGCCGCGCGCGGAGTGACGGCCTTCTACGAGGGCCACGGCGTGGCGCCCGAGCTGCTGTCGGTGTACCGGGAGGCCCACGAGCGCGGTCTGTTGCGGCTCCGCGCGTTCCTCACCGTGAGCCCGACGTGGGACGCCGCCGACGCCGGGCGAGCGATCCCCGAGGTGGCGGCGTGGGCCGGCGGCCGGGGGCTGGGCGACGATCGGCTGCGCGTGGCCGGCATCTGTCTCCACTACGGCGGCGATCCCGACGTGGCACGCATCCTCCACGCCGCGCAGCCCTACACGGGCTGGGCCGGCTTCGTCGAGAGCGCCAACTCGCTGGAAGCCTACCGTGAGCAGGCCGAACTGGCCGCCCGGCACCGCCTGCGCATCAACACGCTGGTCACGCGGAGCCTCGCCCAGGTTCTCGACGTGTGGGAGAAGATCGCTCAGAGTACGCCGATCGCCGATCTTCGATGGGTGGCCGTGCATTTGAACGCGGCGACCGGCGACCAGCTCGCGCGGCTCAAGCGGCTCGGCGCGGTCGCGACGACCAATCCGATCTCCTATCTGTGGCGTTCGGCCGCTGAAGAGGCCCGCAAGCTCGGCGGTGGAGCCGAGACGTTGCTGCCTCATCGCAGTCTCGAGCGCCTGCGTCTGCCCTTCGGGCTCGCCACCGACAACAAGCCGGCCGACCCCTGGCTGGCGTTCCGTGCTGTCGTGGACCGATCAGACATGGCGTCGGGTGAGGTCCTGGGTCCGCGCGAGCGCCTGACCCGGCTGGCGGCGCTGCGTGCGCTCACCGTTGGCGGCGCCTTCATCACGTTCGCCGATCGGGAGCGCGGCGTGCTCTCGCCGGGACGTCAGGCAGATCTCGCTGTCCTCGACCAGGATCCACTCACCATGCCGCTGGCCGAGATCGGCTCGCTGGCCTGCCGGCTCACGATGGTCGGTGGCCGCGTCGTGCACGGCGATCAGTAGGGGAGGACGACGATGGCCTTCACGGACCTGCGTGAGTGGCTCGGCCGGCTCGACAAGGACGGCGAGCTGCGCCGGATCACCGCCGAGGTGGACTGGGACCGCGAGCTCGGCGCGATCGCCCGCCGTGTGCTCGAGAAGAAAGGCCCGACGCTGCTCTTCGAGAACATCAAGGGCTACAAGACCGGGCGATGCACCAAGCTCGTCACGGGCGTTCTCGGTGATCGCCGCCGTCTGGCCCTCGCGCTCGGCTTTCCCAAGGACGTGCCGAACCGCGAGCTCGTCCAGTACGTGATGCAGAAGAACCGGGAGAAGACGCCGCCCGTGATCGTGCGGACCGGTCCTGTGAAGGAGCACATCCTGCGCGGCGATCGGATCGACCAGACGGAGTTTCCCGTCCCGAAGTGGCACTTCAAGGAGGGCGGCCGCTACATCCACACGTTCTCGGCCATCGTGACGCGCGATCCCGACACGCGCGCGATGAACGCCGGGATCTACCGCGGGATGATCGGCAAGAAGGACACGACGCCGATGTTGCTGATCAAGGGCGGCCAGCACTGGGGCCAGCACTTCGTCAAGTACTCGGAGCGTGGCCAGCCCATGCCCGTCGCCTGTGTCATCGGCTGGGACCCCATCATGCCGTTCCTGGCCGGATCGCCGATCCCGGCCGGAGTCTCCGAGTGGGACGTGATGGGCGCCTACCGTGGCGAGCCGGCCGAGCTCGTGCGCTGCGAGACCGTGGACCTCGAAGTGCCGGCGACCGCCGAGATCGTGATCGAGGGCCTGATCCACGACGATCCGGCGACGTGGGAGATCGAAGGCCCGTTCGGCGAGTTCACCGGGTACGTCTCGGACGTGCCGACGCGACGGCCGACGATGCAGATCACGTGCATCACGCATCGCACCGACCCGATCTTCCAGGGCTGCCTGGAGGGGACACTGCCCGGCTCATACAGCGAGAACAGCGTGATGTCCTCGACGCAGCGCGCTGCCATCGCCTGGAACATCCTCAACGGAGCCGGTATCCCCGGCATTCGAGACGTGTGGGTGCCGCCCATCACCAACGGCGTGAACATCCACGTGCAGATCACCAAGCACTACCAGGGTCAGCCCAAGCAGATCGCGGCCGCGCTGTGGGGCGCCAGCGCCGCGCAGTATCGCTACAAGCACGTCGTGGTGGTCGAGGACGACATCGACGCGTCGTCGTACGAGCAGGTCGACTGGGCCTTCGCCCATCGCGTGAACGCCGGTGAAGGCGGCATCGTGATCTTCCCGGGCAGCTTCGGCTCGCCGATCGATCCCTCGACGCCGCTCGAGGACCGCGACGTCGCGCAGCTCGGCACCGGGCTCTGGAACCGCGTGCTGATCGACGCCACGCGCTCGTGGCGGATGGCCAAGCGGCCGGAGTGGGACAACGAGCGCTTTCCGCCGACGGTGCGGCCGGCGCCCGAGGACGAAGCGCGGGTGCGCGAACGCTGGCAGGAATACGGCCTCGGGGATCTGTAGCACGGGCGGTATTCGATGAAGATCACGCGATGAAGATCACCGGCGTCGGCGCAGTTCCGCTCGCCATTCCGCTGGCGCCGTCCACACCGGAGTCGTCGTGGGCGGCCGGCATCGGCAAGCAGATCCTCGTCCGCGTGACGACGGACTCGGATCTCATCGGTTGGGGCGAATGCTTCGCCTACGGCGCACCCCTGGCCGTCTGCAACGTGGTCGACGATGCCCTCGCGCCGCTCGTCGTCGGCCAGGATCCGACCGAGATCGAGCGCTTGACGCAGGTGATGCACCGGGCGTTGATGATCTGGGGACGGCGTGGCCTCGCCATGTGCGCGGTGAGCGGCGTCGAGCTCGCCTTGTGGGATCTTGCCGGCAAGTCCCAGCGCGTGCCCGTCCATCGCCTGCTCGGTGGCCTCGGCCAGCCTCGCGTGCGGGCCTACGCAAGCCTGCTGCGCTACGACACCGCCTCGGACGTCGGCCGCATGTGCCGGGCGATGGTCGGCCAGGGCTACACGGCGATCAAGCTTCACCAGGTGGATGTCGAGTCCGTCGCCGCCGCTCGCGAGGCCGTCGGCGATGGTGTCGATCTCATGCTCGACACGAACTGCCCGTGGTCCGTCGAAGAGGCGATCAGGATCGGACGATTGCTGGAGCGCTATGACCTGCGCTGGCTCGAGGAGCCGGTCTGGCCGCCGGAGGACTACGCCGGCCTCGCCAGAGTGCGTCGGGCTCTGCGCATCCCCATCGCATCCGGTGAGAACGACGCCACGATGTTCGGCGCGCGCGAGCTGATCGCCGCCGGCGGCGCGGACATCGTGCAGCCGAGCGTCACGAAGGTCGGAGGGTTGGGCGAGATGCGCAAGATCGCGGTGCTGGCCGCGGCCTCGAACGTCACCTTCCAGCCCCACTCGTTCTACTTCGGGCCGGGCCTGGCGGCGACGGTCCATCTCTGCGCGGCCACACCAGGCGTGCCATACATCGAGATGCCGCCCGGCTCCCTCCAGGCGCCGCTGCTCACCGAGCCGATCCGCTGCGACCGTGGATTCGTTCGCCCCTCGGAGGCTCCGGGACTCGGGGCCGACCCCGATCTCGAGGTCGTGCGGCGCTTTCCTCTGAGCGGCGCCGCCATCAGGCCGTTCTATCTGACCTGAGTCGTCCGTCGTCTTGACACTGCTTCGAGCCGCGTGCTACACGCTCGCCAGCCGCTCGCGGATATCATGACGCGTGCCACTCGCGGATTCCTTGAGGAGCGAAAAGGAGGCATCCGAGATGGATACCCGATGGATCCTGACCCGTCGTCAACTCCTCAAGACCATGGCGGCCTCGGGTGCTCTGGCCGCCGCCGACCTCGCGTGGTGGGAGGAGCCGCTCGTCTCGCCGCGACGCGCGTGGGGCGCCACGCCCGTCCGCTTCCAGTTCAGCGTCCCCGAGCCGAAGCGCACCGCGCTCGTCGAATCGCTCGCCCAGCGCTTCAATCAGTCCCAGAAGGACTTCGAGGTGAAGGTGGAGTTCGTGCCGCAGGCGCAAGCCCGGCAGAAGCTCATCACCGGCATCGCGGCCAACAACCCGCCGGATTGCTGCCAGGTCTGGGACAACTGGGTGGGCGAGTTCGAGGGAATGGGCGCCGTCGAGGACCTGACCGCGCGCGTGAAGGACTGGAAGTACTACAGCGACGTGACGCCGATCGCCTGGCAGACCGTGACGGTCAAGGGCAAGATCCTGTCGTTCCCCTGGGTCGTCACCAACGACGGCGTGTACTGGCGCACCGACCGGGCGACGGAGTACGGCGTCAAGCCGCCCAGGGACGATTGGACCTGGGACGAATTCCTCGCCACGGCCAGGACGTTCACGAAAGGCGATCGTAACCAGTACGGCTTCGGCATGCGCGGCCAGGGCACGTGGGCCGTGCTCTACGCCACCGAGTTCATGTACGCCAACGGTGCCCAGGTCCTGAAGGACGGAAAGGTCGCGATCAACTCCAAGGAGGCGGCCGAGGGCCTCGACTGGTACATCGATCTGTTCCGCAAGTACAAGGTCTGCCCGCCCAGCGTGCCCACCGACGGGTGGCGGGGCATCGTGGAAGGCTTCGGGCGCGGCGTCACCAACATGTACATCCACAACTCCGGTTCGTCCGAGGAACAGAAGGACTTCGTGGGCGTGAAGAACTTCGCCACCGTGCCGCTGCCGGTCGGCCCGGCCAAGAAGCGGGTATCGTTCTACTTCTCGGAGACGCTGACCGGGTTCAAGAACGCCAAGAACCGTGAGGGCGCCTGGCGCTTCATGAGCTGGCTCATGGACGACGAGCCCAAGTTCATGTACTGCAAGACGCTCGGGCTGCTGCCCGCGCGCAAGACGCTCGCCGAGCGGCCGGAGTTCGCGAAGGATCCCGCCTACCAGGGCTTCATCAAGTCGTTCCCGTTCTCGATCGTCAGTCCGTATCTGGCATACGCAGGATGGGGCGGCAAGCTCGATTCCGAAGGCGTGCCTCTGTTCCAGCAAGCGCTGGTCGGCAAGCTGACCCCTCGGGAGTTCCTCGAAAAGTTTGCCGACATGCTCACCAAGAACATGGGCTGATGGCATCGTCGCCGGCGACCGTTGCCGTTGCGCTTCCGCGCCCGCTGCTCTCGCGGCGAGCGCGGGAGCTGGTGACCGGTTACCTCTACCTGCTTCCCGTCGCCATCTGCCTCGGCGGCACGATCGTGTTCCCCATCCTGAAGGCCATGCACATGAGCCTGTACAACCACGTGCTGATCAAGCCGCACGAGTACCGGTTCATCGGGCTCGGCAACTACGCGCGACTGCTGCACGACGAGACGTTCTGGCTCACGCTGTGGAACTCCATGGTGTGGGTGTTCGGCTCGGTCATCTTCCAGTTCCTCGGCGGCTTCGCGGCGGCGTTGCTGCTCCACCAGAGTTTTCGCGGCCGCGCGTTCGTCCGGACGGTCACCTTGCTGCCGTGGATCGTGCCGGGTGTGGTAGTCGCGCTGGTCTGGGAGTGGCTCTACCAGCCGAACTACGGCGTCATCAACGATCTCCTGCTGCGGCTGGGTTGGCTCAGCGATCGTGTGGCGTGGCTGTCCGATCCCGCGCTGGCCATGGCTGCGGTCGTCACCACCAACGTGTGGCGAGGCGTGCCGTTCTTCGCGATCATGCTGCTGGCCGGGCTCCAGGCGATTCCCGACGAGCTCTACGAGGCCGCGCGCGTCGACGGCGCTAGCGTGACCGAGCGCTTCTGGCACATCACGTTGCCGCTCGTGCGCCCCATCATCGTGGTGGCGACGGCCACGCGGATCATCTGGACCTTCAACTACGCCGACCTGATCTTCGTGATGACGAGCGGCGGGCCGGCCAACGCCACCCAGATCACGTCGACCTACACGCTGCTGATGGCGTACTCGAACCTCGACTTCGGCTACGCGGCCACGCTGTCGGTCGTGCTGCTGGTGATCATGATGGTGTTCACCACGCTCTATTTGCGGGTGACGCGCGGGATCGAGAGCGCGACGTGAGCCGCAGGCGTGGCAGCCTGGCCGAGCGCGTCCTTGGCGGCCCCGTGCTGTGGCTGGGGCTGGCGCTGCTCACCGCCTTTGCGCTGGCGCCGTTCGTGTGGGTCTTCCTGACTTCGCTCAAGACGCGCACCGAGCTCTACGCCACGCCGCTCCAGTACCTGCCGCGCACGGCCACCGTGACCAACTACGTCGACGCGTGGACGTCGAAGCTCACGCCGTTCAGCCGGTTCTTCGCCAACAGCCTGTGGGTGTCGTCGGTGACGATGGTCGCCACCACCGCGATCTCCATCCTGGCCGGCTACGCCCTGGCGCGCTTCCGCTTCGGTGGTCGCCAGGTGATCCTGCTCGTGTTCCTGGCCACCCAGATGTTTCCGGCCGTGCTGCTCATCGCGCCCTTGCTCTCCCAGTGGTACGCGCTCGGGCTGATCGACACCTACCAGGCGCTCATCTATTCGAACTTTTCCTTCACGGTCCCGTTCACGGTCTGGATGCTGGTCGGCTACTTCGATTCCATCCCGCGCGAGCTGGAGGAGAGCGCGCTCATCGACGGCTGCGGGCGGTTCGCCGCGCTCCTCCGCGTGGTGCTGCCTCTGGCCGCACCCGGCATCGCGGCCACGGCGATCTTCGCGTTCGTGACGTCGTGGAGCGAGCTGCTCTTCGCCATCACCTTCACGAGCCAGACCGAGATGCGGACGCTCTCCGCCGGGCTGCTCTTCATGGTCGGCCAGTACGAGATCCAGTGGGGCCAGCTGTCGGCGGGCGTGATGATCTCGACCGTGCCCGTGGCGATCCTCTTCACCTATCTCCAGCGCCACCTCATCCGCGGCCTGTCGGCCGGAGCGCTGAAGGGTTAGGCGCGAGCGGGTCCGGTCACGCGCCGGCGGGAGCGCTGACCGCGGGGCGGAGCACGAGGCAGAGCGGGATCGTGACGAGCACGACCGTGCTGACGATCCCGAGCGTGGCCGAGACGCCGACCACGTCACCGACGAGGCCGTAGATCGTCGGCGCTAGCGCTGAAGCGCCCACGCTGAGGGTGTAGTAGAGGCCGTAGGCGCGTGATCGACGCTCGGCCAGCACGAGATCGGCGACGGTGCCGTAGAGCACCGACGACGTCCCGTTGAGCGCCACGCCCATCGGGAGCAGGGCCACCAGCGCCACCGGGAGCGGCGCGGCGATGATGACGACGATCCCCAGCGCCGTCGCGGCCTCGGTGAGGATCACGGTTCGAATCACGCCGACGCGGTCGGCGACGAGGCCGCAGAGGAACTTGCCGGCAGCGCCACCCACGAACAACACGCCCAGTGCGGTGCCGATTCCCGCGACCGTCGAGCCCTTGGCGATGAGCGCGAAGGGCAGGAACGTGATGAAGCCGGTTCGAGTCGAGTTGTCGATCATGCCGATCGCCGCGAGGGCGCCGAAGCCGCGCGGATCGCGAATGCCCCAGCCGGTGACGCGATCGCCCTGGGCAGCTTCCTCCAGTGTCGCGCTGCCAGCGCCGAGTCGAACGAGGACGATGAGCAGGGCGCCCGCCACCAGGAGTCCGAGCACGCCGTAGGTGGCGCCGGCCACCCGCCAGCCGACCGCCGCCGCCGCGAAGGCGACGACGGCCGAGACCGCGGCCTTCCCGACGTCGCCCGAGAAGTTGTACGTGCCGAGCGCGGCCCGGCGGCCGCCGCCCTCGTAGGCTTTCGAGATCAGCGACGACGACAGCGGGTGTTGCACACCCGAGCCGAGGCCGGCGGCGAGCAGGATTCCGAGCAGGGAGAGGAAGCCGCCGGCCCACCCCGCCGCGACGAATCCGAGCGCGGTGACGGCCGTGCCGGCCACCAGCAACCGGCGCTCGCCCCACCGCTCGGCGAGCAAGCCGGCCGGTATCTGAAAGAGCGCCATGCCGCCCGTGTACGTGGTCCGGATCACGCCGACCTGGGCGAGGCTCAACCCGAACTCGCTCGCCCACAGCGGCAGGAAGACGTAGAGGATGTCCGAGAAGCCGTCGTGGACGAAGTGGATGGTGGAGGCGGCGGCCAGCACCGCCCGGGCCCGCGCGATCACGGAGCGATCATCCTCTAGGCGTGACGACCGTTCAAGCCAGGCAGGACGACCATTCGAGACGGGGGGCCGGGTGACAAAAGTGCCGACTGAAAAAAGGTACAACACGTTATATCGCCCGGCGATATAATCGTGTACGTATGGCGGTCACGAGACGGGAGGCGGGCGCGGCGTCGCCGGTCGACTACGAAACCCTGGCCGAGCTGCGCTACCAGATCCGGCTCTTCATGCGGCGTCGGGAAGAGGCAGCCCGCGCGGCCGGCATCGAGCCTCAACAGTATCTCCTGCTGCTGCAGCTCAAGGGCTTGGAAGACCGCGGGCCCACCACGGTCGGGGCCCTGGCGGAACGGCTCCAGATTCGCCACCACAGCGCCGTCGAGCTCGTAGACCGCCTGGTCGAGCGAGACATGGTCGCGCGCCGGCGCGACAGCATCGACCGGCGGGAAGTCTCGGTGACGCTACGCCCGGCCGGCGAAGCGGTGTTGCGGAAGCTCGCGCTGTATTCGATGGAGGAGCTGAGGACCGAGGGCCCGGAGCTGGTGCGAGTCCTCCGGCGGTTGATGCCGGGACGGGGCCGGGCCCGTCGAGAGCAACGGACAGCACGAACTGGAGGCGGAGGAACGCAATGACAACGCGATTCATGGTAGTGCCCGCGATGCTCCTGATGCTGATCGCCGCCGGCTGCGCGAAGCGGCCGGCGACGTCGATGGCGTCGGCGCCGGCGCCGGGTGGCGCCGCCAGCTTCAGCAGTGGAACCGGAAGCGCTCCCGGCGGTGGAAGCGTGAGCAATACCAGCAGCCCGAGCGGGAGCAGCGCCGTCAACCGGGCCGTGTCGTCGACGGCCCGCCCGCAGCCCGGCACCTTCCGGACGACCACCGAGCTGAAGGACGTCCACTTCGACTTCGACAAGTACGACATCCGGCCGAGCGATACGAAGATGCTCGACGCCAACGCGGCGTGGCTGAAGAGCAACAGCACGATGCTGGTGCTCATCGAGGGCCACTGCGACGAGCGAGGCACCAACGAGTACAACCTGGCGCTCGGCGAGCGCCGGGCCAAGGCGACGATGAATTATCTCGTCAGCCAGGGTGTGGCGCAGAACCGCGTGAGCATCATCTCCTACGGTGAGGAGCGGCCGGTCTGCACCGATCACGACGAAGCCTGCTGGGCCAAGAACCGCCGCGCTCACTTCCTCGTCAAACCGCAGTAACGCTCGCGCGTCCGGGGTGCGCCGTCGTCGGGTCGAGTAGAATACCGGCGTCGGTGCACCACGGAGGCGGCCATGACCATCAGCATCACGCGCGTCTACACCCGTCTGGGTGACAAGGGCGACACCGGCCTCGTCGGCGGCCGGCGTGTGCCGAAGGACTCTCCACGCATCGAGGCGTACGGGACCGTCGACGAGCTGAATGCGATCGTCGGGCTCGTCCGGACGTTCAACGAGGAGCGCCTCGACCAGGGCGAACACCATCGCTGGCTCGACGAAGTCCTCCGCAAGATCCAGAACGAGCTGTTCGATCTCGGCAGCGAGCTGGCCACGCCGCCGGGCGCCGAGTACGAAGGCATGTTCAAGCTCGGTGAGACCGAGGTCACGGCCCTCGAGCGTCTGATGGATCACTGCCAGCAGGACCTCGAGCCGCTCCGCTCGTTCACGCTGCCCGGAGGTGGGCGCATCAACGCCTTTCTGCACCAGGCTCGAACCGTCTGCCGCCGAGCCGAGCGGCGGATCCTCGAGCTGTCGCGGATGGAGCCGCTCGGAGAGTGGCCACTGCGCTACGTCAACCGGCTGAGCGACACCTTCTTCGTGCTCGGCCGCTGGGTCGCCAAGCACATGGGCGAACGAGAATATCTCTGGGAGCGCGGGCTCCAGGGCGACCGCCCCAAGACCAGGAAAAAGCCTGAGTGACCAGCGTCGGCCGGATCCTGATCGAGCTGCTCCAGGAGTACGGACCGCTGTGCGAACCGTGCCTGTCGCATCACGTCCGGATGCCGGTCGGCCGGGTGACCGTCGTGCTCAACCGGCTTCGCCAGTCGGTCGCCGTGAAGGTCGATCACGATCAGTGTCTCCGGTGTGCGGAATTCACCCAGACGTTCGCCCTGGTCAAGACCCGCGAGGACGCCGACGTGGTGACTCGCACCGCCCCGGGGTCGCTCCGCTCGGAAGACGATCCCGTCTGCCCCGTGTGCCTCAAGACCATCGCGCCGAAACATGCGGTGACCATCGACCACGGTGAGGTCGTGCACGCCGATTGCTGGGGCAAGAAGCCCGTGCGGCGTGATCCGATCCGCCGATTCTGAGGATCCCGCCGGGCGGGGAGGCGCGCGGCCTCCGGGTGAGTCAGAGCGCGCGCAGGAAGGCGATCAGGTCGGCGCGCTCCGCCGCCGTGAACCCGATCGAGAACCGCCGGTCGTAGAACTCCACCACGTCTTCGAGCGTCGCCGCCGAGCCGTTGTGGAAGTACGGCGCGCGGGCGGCCAGGGCGCGGAGCGTCGGGACCTTGAACTTGCCGACATCCTCACACCGGCCGGTGACGAGGGCGCGGCCCGGATCCGTCGTCCGCAGCACGCCGCCGGCCTTCGCGCAGCGCAGCGTGTAGACGGGCATGTCGGGGGTCCGTAACCCGGCGTCGCTCAGGCCGAGGCTCACGAACACGCCGCTCGAGTTGCTGCCGGCATTGGGCGCGTCGTGACACGTGCTGCAGGACACGCCGCGCGGGCGGAACGCACGATGGTTGAAGATGGCCTCGCCGCGTGCAATGGCCTGGCGACCCGGCGCGAGTCGTCCGCGGGCGTTCGCCCACGGCGTGAACAGCGAGAAGACGGCGCGGTCAGCGCTCGCTCCGGCGTTGATGCCGGGATGGAACAGCTGATCGGTGAGGGAGCGCGGCCCGCCCCGTGCGCCGTCGGCGTCGAGAGCTCCCGCCGAATTGTCCGAGATCTGCGCCGTGTAGAGCCCGGACTCCAGGCTGACGATCCTGGCGCGCTCGTCGGCCGTGAGCGGGCGCGCGGACAGGGCGTGATCGCGCGCTGCGCCGTCGGCCTGGGCGTCGAGCGCCAGCTCGCGCCCGTCCCACATGATGCTCGCGCCGAAGCGAAGATTCGTCGTGGGCAGGGGACGGCGGAAGATGGAGAGCTCACTGGCCGTGGCGTAGCCGTAGGGATCGTCGATCGCATCGACGCTGAACTCGGCATCGGCCGGGACCGAGAGCCCGACGCGGATCAAGCCGCGCTCCAGGAGCAATCGGTACGCGCTGCGGCGCGCCTCGATGGTCGAGACGTCGGCGCGTGGCGAGACGGAGCCGTCGTTGGTACGGAAGAGCGGATCCAGGCCCTCACTGGTCTCGAAGCGCGCTCGAGCGCCCGCGGGAGTGATCGTCCAGCCTTCGGCCGGGTCGTGACAGGAGACGCACGCGCGCCCATTGCGTCCCACGCTCTGAAAAAATGGATTTGCCGGGTCGATGACCCCGGCGGTCGAGGCGGTTGCGATCACACCCGATGCGTTGGCATCGCGAAGAACGGCTTGCGGAGCCGCGTGGTGGGCATGAGCCACGGCCGCTACCAGCAGGAGCACCGCCAGCACCAGGCGCAGAGTCACCCCCTGCACATCTGCAACGCGGGTGCCGAAAGCAGATTCGCCGACTTCGGGCCCCGGCGTGCGCAACGGATTCGCCGACCTGGGCGCTCCGCTACCGAGCGCCGCCGATCGAACACGGCGTCACGCCGGAGGCCGCCGGCCGCCGGTTAACCGTGGTTGATCAGCCAAACCAGAATGAGGATCGTCGCCGGGACGCCCAGGAGCCACGCAAGGATGTATGGCATTCGTGCTCACCTCCTCCGGCCTGCAGCAATTGCAAGTGGGTGGCCATTAGCCGGGGCCTCGCGAATCTCTTGACGGACTGGTTCAGTATTTTTAAACTTCCATTAAGCAGTGCTTAATTCCAGCCGTCCCCGTGGGGGTGGAGCCCGGATGAAGGTCCGCATGGCGCTGACGGTCAACGGCGAGAGCCGCGACGTCCTGGCTTCCGTCCACAAGACGTTGCTCGAGGTCCTCCGCGAGGATCTCGGGTTGACGGGGACGAAGCACGGCTGCGAGCTCGGGGAGTGCGGCACGTGCACCGTGCTGGTGGACGGCGAGCCCGTGCTGTCCTGCCTCGCGCTGCCCATCGCAATCGAGGGGCGACAGATCATGACGGTCGAGGGCATGGCCGAGGGCGGCCAGCTCCATCCACTGCAGCAGGCGTTCGCCGAGCTCGGGGCGGCCCAGTGTGGCTACTGCACGCCCGGCATCCTGCTCACCGCGCAGGCGTTGCTCGACGAGACGCCGACCCCGACGCGCGACGAGATCAAGGAGGCGCTGGCCGGCAACCTCTGCCGCTGCACCGGCTACACGAAGATCCTCGACGCCGTCGAGCTGGCCTCGATGCGCATGGGGGCACGGAAGTGAACAAGCACGAATTCACCGTGATCGGCCGGCCGCTGCCCAAGATCGACGCCTGGGCGAAGGTCGTGGGCGAGACGCGCTACGCCGACGACCTCGTGATGGCGCGCATGGCTCACGGCAAGCTGCTGCGCTCGATCCATCCCCACGCGCTGATCAAGCTGATCGACACATCCCGCGCGCGCGCGCTGCCAGGCGTGTATGCCGTCATCACGGGCGCCGACCTGCCGCGGGTGAAGTTCGGGATCCTGCCCGTGTCCCAGGACGAGGAGGCGCTCTGTAACGAGCGCGTGCGGATGGTCGGCGACGCCGTCGCGGCGGTGGCGGCCCAGGACGAGGAGACGGCCGAGGCGGCCTGCCGGCTGATCGAGGTCGAGTACGAGCCGCTGCCCGCGCTCATGTCGATCGAGGAGTCGCTCGGTCATCCCGAGGTGCGCATCCACGAATACGGCGACGGACCGAACGTGCACAAGAACGTCGCGCTCCAGTTCGGTGACGTCGAAGCCGCGTTCGCACGCGCCGATCTCGTGCGCGAGGACGTTTTCTTCTACGAGGGCAATACTCATCTGCCGATGGAACAGCATGCGGCGGTGGCCCAGTGGGGGGCCGACGGCAAGCTCACACTGTGGTCGTCCACGCAGACGCCTCACTACGTCCATCGCCTGCTCGCCAAGATCCTCGACGTGCCGCCCGCCCACATCCGCGTGATCGCTACACCGGTGGGCGGCGGCTTCGGAGGGAAGCTCGATCCGTTTGCCCACGAGATCGCGGCGTGCAAGCTGTCGCAGCTCACCGGCCGCCCCGTGAAGATCACGCTGACGCGCGAGGAAGTTTTCTACGTGCACCGCGGCCGACACCCGGTGCTCATGTGGCTCAAGACCGGGTTCACCCGGGACGGCGAGATCACCGGCTCCCACATCAAGACGTGGCTCGACGGCGGCGCCTACGGCTCCTACGGCGTGGCCTCCACGTTCTACACCGGCGTCATCAATCCCGTCACCTACAAGATGCCGGTCTACAAGTTCGAGGGCGCGCGCGTCTTCACCAACAAGCCGCCGTGTGGCCCCAAGCGTGGCCACGGCACGCCCCAGCCGCGTTTTGCGCTCGAGGTGCAAATCGACAAGGCGGCGGAGCAGCTCGGGCTCGATCCCGCCGAGATGCGGCGGCGCATCGTGTGCGAGCCGTTCACCAAGACAGCCAACCACCTGACCGTCACCACCATCGGCCTCGGTGAGTGCATCGACAAGGTGGTCGAGGCATCGGGCTGGCGAGACAAGTGGCGCGGCTGGCAGCCCACGGCGCGGCGGCGCGGGCCGAAGCGGCGCGGAGTCGGAGTCGCGTGCTCGGCGTACATGACGGGCGCGGGCACGGCCATCTACTGGAACAGCATGCCGCATTCCGGCGTCGTCCTTCGCGCCGACCGTAGCGGTGGCGTCAGCGTGCTGTGTGGCGCGACCGACATCGGGCAGGGCTCGGACTCGATCCTCGCCTACCTGCCGGCGGAAGTCCTCGGCCTCGATCCCAAGGACGTTCACGTGCACCCCGCCGATACCACGCTCACGCCGGTGGATCTCGGCTCCTACTCGTCGCGCGTCACGCTCATGTGCGGCATGGCCGCGATCCAGGCGGCCGAGCGGCTGCGTGCGGTGATGTCTCGGGCGGTTGCCCGCAAGCTCGAGGTTGCCGCAGAGAGGCTCGTGTTTCGTGATCGCAAGGTCGGCGTGCCCGACGATTGGGAGAAGGCGGTGCCGTTCTCTCAGGCGGTGGAGCTGGCGGAAGCGATGCACGGCGTACTGGCCTTTCCCGGCTCGTACGCGCCGCCCAAGCGGGCGGGGAAGTACAAGGGCGGCGGCGTGGGTCCATCGCCGTGCTATTCGTACTCCGCGTGCGTGGTCGAGCTGACCGTGGACGAAGAAACCGGAGAGGTCGAGCTCCACGACGTGTGGATCGGCCACGATATCGGGCGTGCGCTGAACCCGCTCCTGGTCGAGGGCCAGGTCGAAGGCTCGGTCTACATGGGCATCGGCGAGGCGTTGATGGAGGCGCAAGTGTTCCGCAAAGGCCTCCACAAGCATCCGTCGCTCCTCGAGTACAAGAGCCCGACGACGCTGGAGACGCCCGAGATCCACACGATCCTGATCGAGACCGACGATCCCGAAGGCCCGTTCGGGGCCAAGGAGGCTGGGCAGGGGCCGCTCTTGCCGGTGCTGCCGGCCATCGCCAACGCCGTCTACAACGCCGTCGGCGTCCGCGTCGACGAGGTGCCGATCGTCCCCGAGAAAATCCTCAAGGGCCTGGAGTTGAAGCGCCAGGGTAAGACGCCGCGCGTCGGCCCCGAGCGCATTCCTCTCTTCAAGTTCAAGGAGCCGCTGGTGGTGGAGTCGGCGTTCGGCCAGCCCGCCGACGCCGTCGCCGTCCGCCCCTTCGCCGACCAGGACACGAGCCGATGAGAGACCGACGCCGTCGCGGCTCCGAGTTGATCAATCCAGACAACGAAGGCAGCCGGCTCGCACCCCGAACAGGCCACCCACGTCTCGAGCCGACCCGGAGCCACCCGCTCCCATGATGCGGCTGCCGCCGTTCACCTATCTCGCGCCGAAGACTGTCGCCGACGCCGCACGCCTGCTGGGCGAGCACGGTGCCGACGCCATGATCGTCGCGGGCGGGACCGACCTCTATCCGAACATGAAGCGTCGTCAGTTCGAGCCGAAAGTCCTCGTCGGCCTCGGCGGGATCGGCGAGCTGCGTGGGGTTCATGGCTCAGCCAGCCGCGGGCTCAGCGTGGGTCCGATGACCACGCTCTCTGCCGTCTCCCAGCACGCGGAGATCGTGAGCCACTATCCGGCGCTGGCGACGGCCGCCGGCCTCGTGTCGTCACCGCAGCTTCGCAACATGGGGACGATCGGCGGCAATGTGTGCGTGGACACGCGCTGCAACTACTACAACCAGTCCTACGAGTGGCGAAAGGCCATCGGCTTTTGCATGAAGAAGGACGGCGACATCTGTCTGGTAGCGCCGGGCAGTCCGCGCTGCTGGGCCGTGTCATCGTCGGATACCGCGCCGGTCCTGTGGAGCCTGGGCGCCCACGTCCGGCTGACGAGCGCCGCCGGCGAACGGACCGTGCCGATCGCCGCGCTCTACCGCGACGACGGGATCGAGTACCTCGCCAAGCGCGGGGACGAGATCCTGGCCGACATCGTGCTGCCGCCCGCCGACGGATGGCGTTCCCGCTACCTCAAGCTGCGCCGGCGCGGCGCGTTCGACTTCCCGGTGCTCGGCGTCGCCGTGAACGTGCGTATCGACGTGGGCGTCGTGAGCGATGCCCGCATCGTCCTGGGCGCGGTGGCTTCGCTGCCGCGGGAGGCCAGGCCGGCCGCCGAATCGCTGCGTGGCCAGCGCCTCACCGAGGAGATCATCGCGCGCGCGGCCGACCTCGCAGCGGGGCCGGCGAAGCCGCTCGACAACACCGATTACGCGCACTTCTATCGCAAGAAGATGACGCGGGTGTTCGTGGCCCGCGCGCTGCGCTCGCTGGCCGGGCTCGACGACGGCGGCGATTCGACGGAGTCCGCGTGACGGCGCTCGGCGACCGCATCCGGGCCCTCCGCAACGAGCGCGAGCTCCAGCAACGCCAGCTCGCCGAGAAGGCGGAGCTGACGCCGAGCATGGTGTCGCAGATCGAATCGGGCCGGCTCACGCCCTCGCTCAACACGTTGCGCAAGCTCGCCGACGCGCTCGGCGTCACCATCGCCGCGCTCTTCGACGGCCAGCCATCGGGCAGCGTGCTCGTCTCGAGGAGCAAGGACTATCCGGTGGTGTCCTTCGACGGCAGCAGCGAGCGGTGGGCCGTGCTCGGCGCCGGCCTGTTCCAGGGCAAGATCCGCGCTGTGGTCTCCACGCTCGACGGCAAATCGCGCGGTGTCGCCACCGACAAGGTCGTCATCAAACCGGGACAGATGAAGCTGTTCTACGTGCTCAAAGGCCGCGTCGCGTTGCTCTACAACGGCGAGCGCCACGTCCTGGACGCCGGCGACTCGGCGTTGCTCGACGGCAGCTCGCCGCACGGCTGGGAAAACCTGGGCACCGGCAAGGCCAGGGCCCTGTGGGTGATACTCGGGTAAGGACGGAGAGCATGGACACGTCACCAGTCGAGTTCCGAACCGAGCCGACCCGGTACAAGCACTGGCGGCTCGCTTTCGACGGACCGATCGCCACGCTGGTCATGGACGTCCGGGAGGACGGAGGGCTCGCGCCCGGCTACGAGCTGAAGCTCAACTCGTACGACCTCGGCGTGGACATCGAGCTCTACGACGCCATCCAGCGCTTGCGCTTCGAGCATCCCGAGATCGGCGCGGTCGTGCTGACGTCGGGCAAGGAGCGCGTCTTCTGCGCGGGCGCCAACATCCGGATGCTCGGACAGTCCTCGCACGGCTTCAAGGTGAACTTCTGCAAGTTCACGAACGAGACCCGTAACGCCATCGAGGAAGCGTCCGGCGAGTCGAAGCAGGCGTGGCTCTGCGTCGTGAACGGGCCGTGCGCCGGCGGCGGGTACGAGCTGGCCATGGCCTGCCAGCACATCCTGATGGCCGACGACGGCAATACGTCCGTCTCCCTTCCCGAGGTGCCGCTGCTCGCGGTCCTGCCGGGCACCGGTGGCCTCACGCGGCTGGTGGACAAGCGCCGGGTGCGCCGCGACCGCGCCGACGTCTTCTGCACGCTCGAGGAAGGCATCAAGGGACAGCGCGCGGTCGACTGGGGATTCGTGGACGAGGTCGCCCCGCGGTCGAAGCTCTTTGAGACGGCCCGGCGTCGCGCGCTGGAGCTGGCGGCCCGGACGGATCGCCCGAAGGACGCCCGTGGCATCGTGCTTACGCCGCTCGAGCGGACGATCGAGGGCGATCGCATCGGCTACCGGTTCGTGGCGTGCACGATCGATCGCGCCCGCGGCCGCGCCGAGATCACGGTGCACGGGCCGGACACCGCGCCTAGGGGCGATGTCGCCGGCATCCACGCCGTCGGGGTCGGCTTCTGGCCGCTGGCCGTCGCGCGCGAGCTCGACGACCTGATCCTCCACCTCCGGGCGAATGAAGCATCGATCGGACTCTGGGTCCTCCGCACCGTCGGTGACGCCGAGCGCGTCGAGGCGCACGATCGCCTGCTGGTCGACCACGCCGGCGACTGGCTGGTCCGCGAGATCCGCCTCTATCTCAGGCGCACGCTCAAGCGTCTCGACGCGTCGTCGCGGTCCATCTTCGCCCTCGTCGAGCCGGGCTCGTGCTTCGCGGGCACGCTGCTCGAACTGGCCCTGGCCGCCGACCGCTCGTACATGCTCGCGGGCACGCGCGAGGGCGACGCCGGCCCCGTCGCCACCGTGACGCTCACGCCGATGAACTTCGGCGCGTACCCGATGAGCAACGGGCTCACGCGGCTCGCCACCCGATTCCTGGGCGACCCGGGACACGTGGACGATCTGAAGGGAAGGATCGGGCACGACATGGAGGCCGAGGCCGCCGGCGATGCGGGCCTCGTGACCTTCACGCCCGACGACATCGACTGGGACGACGAGGTTCGCCTCGCCCTCGAGGAGCGCGCGGCCTTCTCGCCCGATGCGCTGACCGGTATGGAGGCGTCACTGCGGTTCGCGGGCCCGGAGACGCTCGAGACGAAGATCTTCGGCCGCTTGTCGGCCTGGCAGAACTGGATCTTCCAGCGGCCGAACGCCGTCGGGAGCAAGGGCGCGCTGCACGTGTATGGAACCGGTCAGCGCAGCGAGTTCGATCGAAGGAGAGTGTGATGGCCGGCGTCGATTACCTGGAGCGCATCCCCAACAACGTCAACCTGCGCGACGACCGGCGCCTGCTGCGCGCGCTCGAGGAGTGGCAGCCGCGGTTCCTCGACTGGTGGAAGGAGATGGGGCCGGAAGGATTCCAGGCCAACGAGGTCTACCTGCGCACCGCCATCAGCGTCGACCGGGACGGCTGGGCGCAATTCGGCTACGTGAAGATGCCCGACTATCGCTGGGGAATCTTCCTGGCCGAGCCCGAGGCCGACCGCCGCGTCGCCTTCGGCGATCACCTCGGCAAGCCAGCGTGGCCGGAGGTGCCTGGCGAATATCGCGGCGTCCTTCGTCGGCTCATCGTCACGCAAGGAGACACCGAGCCGGCCTCGGTCGAGCAGCAGCGCCACCTCGGGCGGACGTGCCCGTCGCTCTACGACCTGCGCAACCTCTTCCAGGTCAACGTGGAGGAGGGCCGCCACCTGTGGGCCATGGTCTACCTCCTGCACGCCTACTTCGGGCGCGACGGCCGGGAGGAAGCGGAAGCCTTGTTGCAGCGGCGCTCCGGCGACCACGACAAGCCCCGCATCCTGGGCGCCTTCAACGAGCGCACGCCCGACTGGCTGTCGTTCTTCATGTTCTGCTTCTTCACCGACCGCGACGGCAAGTACCAGCTCGCCAGCTTGCAGGAGTCCGGCCTCGACCCGTTGTCGAGGACGTGCCGGTTCATGCTGACCGAGGAAGCCCACCACATGTTCGTGGGCGAGATGGGCGTCGGCCGCATCGTGCAGAAGAGCTGCGAGCTGATGCGGCAGCACCGCAGCGACGACGTACGTCGCCACGGCGGCATCGACCTGCCGACGATGCAGAGGTACATCAACTTCCATTACTCGGTCTCGCTCGATCTCTTCGGTTCCGAGGTCTCCACCAACGCCGCCAATGCATTCACGATGGGCCTCAAGGGCCGGTTCGAGGAGACCAAGAAGGCCGACGACCATCGGTTGGCCGACGCGACCTATCCGGTGACGTGCCTCGAGGGCGATCGTATCGCCACCCGCGACGTGCCGGCGCTGACCGCGCTCAACGAGCGGCTCCGCGACGATTACATCGCGGATTGCCAGCGCGGGATCGACCGCTGGAATCGCACCATCAAGGAGCACGGGATCGACGTCGAGCTGCGCCTGCCCCATCGGGGGTTCCATCGCGCCATCGGCTCGTTCGGCGAAGCCAGGATCTCCCCCGACGGCCGCGTGATCACCGAGGCAGAATGGGACGCGCGGCGTCGCGAGTGGCTTCCGACGCCGGAGGACGCACAGTTCGTGGCGACGTTGATGCGGCCGGCCGTGGAGCCTGGCCGCTTTGCCGGCTGGATCGCGCCGCCGGCCCGGGGTATCAACGGCTTACCGCTCGACCACGAGTACGTGCGGCTCACGCGCAAGGAGGGCTGAGCATGGCCAAGGCGATCACACCGAAGGGCTTCGGCGCGCCGCTCGGAATGTACTCCCACGGCATGATTGCGCCGGGTGGTGAGCTGGTCGTGGTGGCCGGCCAGGTCGGGATGGCGGCCGACGGCCAGGTCGCGGCCGACGACGTCATCGCGCAGACGAAGCAGGCGCTCGAGAATGTGCGAGCCGTCGTCGAGGCAGGCGGGTGCACCATGCGCGACGTCGTCCGGCTCCAGACGTTCCTCACGCGTGCCGACGACGTCGCCGGGTTCATGAAGGCGCGCAGCGAGGTGTTCCCGCAGTATTTTCCCGACCGGGTGTATCCGCCCAACACGCTGCTGATCATCAGCCGGCTCGTACGGCCTGACCTGCTGGTCGAGATCGAAGCGATGGCGATCCGCCCCCGCCGCGCCGGCGCTCGGCGCGCGACGCGGAAGCCGGCGCCCCGCCGCCGCCGCTGACCGCGTTCACAGGCCGAGTCGTTACGGCCGTGGAGTCGGGTCACCAGGCGACGGCGTTCCGGGATCGCCGCCGGGGCTCGGTCGATTCGGAGGACTCGCGGGCTGATCGGGTGTGAACGGATCCCGCGGCCCGCCCGGGTGCTCCGGGTCGGGCCGGGGAGGCGTTGGGATCGGAGCCACTCAGGGCCTCCGATTCAGATCGACGTGCGTATCGGTCCGGGACGCGCCCCGTGACATCGACACGATCGCGAGGATGACGACGACGAGGAGCGCAGCGGCGATGAGGGCGGCCGCCGTCGGATTGAGCCCGAAGATCCGCGTCGACTCCGTGGTGGTACGGGGCGATGCGGCGACACCATCGCGGCGCTCGGTGCGAGTCGTGACGCTGTCGTTCCTGGACGAGTCCGAGGACGACGTGCCTGGCGTGGTCACCTGCGGTGCGCTGCTCGCCGGCGGCTGCGCCGAGGGAGCGCTGGCCGGCGGTGGCGTGGTCGTGGTCTGAGCCAGAGCGCCGGCGGCGATGCCGAGCGCGAAGACCTCCCTCGGTTGGGATGGAGCAACGGCAATGCCATGAGGTTCGAGTAACGGTTACAAGAGGAGCCACGATGCAAGCGTCGGAACACCTGCCCGCGCAATTCAACGTCGCCACGTGGTTCGTCGATCGTCACGTGACCGAGGGCCGCGGCGGAGCACCGGCGTTCCACTACGAGAATCGTGTGCTGACGTACGGTGACGTCTTCGATCTCGCCAACCGCACGGGCAATGCGCTCCGCGCCCTGGGCGTCGGCCTGGAGGATCGCGTCCTGATGCTGTGCCTGGACGCGCCGGAATTCCTCGCCACGTTCTGGGGCGCCATCAAGATCGGCGCGGTTCCGATCCCGGTCAATACGCTGATGCGGGCGACCGACTACCTGTACTTTCTGAACGACAGCCGGGCGAAGGTCGCGGTCGTGTCCGCGCCGTTGCTGGCCGAGGCCGGGCCGATCCTCGGCCAGGCGCCTCTTCTCCGCCACGTCCTGGTCGCCGGCGGCGCGGCCGGCGGTCACCTCTCGTTCGAGCAGCAGCTGAGCCAGGCGGGGGCAACACTGGACGCGGCCCCGACGTCGCGAGACGACCCCGCGTTCTGGCTCTACTCGTCGGGCTCGACGGGATTTCCCAAGGGCGCCGTCCATCTCCATCACGACATGTGGGTGTGCGCCGAGACGTATGCGCGACAGGTGCTCGGCATCACGGCGAGCGACAAGGTCTTCTCCGCCGCCAAGCTCTTCTTCGCCTATGGCCTCGGCAACGCCGGGTATTTCCCGATGGCGGTAGGTGCCCAGGCCGTGCTCTACCCGCATCGGCCCACGCCCGAGAGCGTGTTCGAGGTGCTCACCCGCCACCGTCCGACGATCTTCTTCGGCGTGCCGACGCTCTACGCGGGCATGCTCGCCGTCAAGGAGGCGGAGAAGCGCTTCGATCTTTCCTCGCTGCGTGTCTGCGTGTCGGCCGGCGAGGCGCTGCCCGATGAGATCTACACGCGCTGGCGCGAGCGGTTCGACGTCGAGATCATCGACGGGATCGGGACCACGGAGATCCTTCACATCTTCCTCTCGAACCGTCCGAATCAGGTTCGGCCTGGCTCCTCGGGGTTGCCCGTGCCCGGCTATGAGGCGGCGATCGTGGACGACGACGGCCGGCCGGTGCCTCGGGGCGAGATCGGCAATCTGCGCGTGAAGGGCGATTCCACGATGGCCTTCTACTGGAACAAGCACGAGAAGACCAAGGAGACGCTCTTCGGTGCGTGGATCCAGACCGGCGACAAGTATTGGGAGGACGAGGACGGTTACTTCTGGTACGCCGGCCGCGCCGACGACATGCTGAAGGTCGGCGGTATCTGGGTCTCGCCGGTGGAGGTCGAGGCCACGCTGATCAAGCACCCGGCCGTGCTGGAAGTCGCCGTCGTCGGCAAGGAAGACAGCGATCGGCTGGTCAAGCCGCAGGCGTTCGTCGTACTCAAAGAGCCGGCCGGCGCCACGGCGGCGCTGGCCGACGAGCTCAAGGGCTTCGTGAGAGACAAGATCGCGCCCTACAAGTATCCACGCTGGATCGAATTCGTGAGCGACCTGCCCAAGACGGCCACCGGCAAGATCCAGCGCTTCAAGCTCCGCGCCCGTTGATGTTCGATCCGGCCCTCGAGACGCTGCCCACGGAGCGCCTGCGCGACCTGCAACTCCGGAAGCTGCAGGCCTTAGCCGGTGAGGTGCTGGCGCCTCGCGGCAACGGGTTCATCAGGCGGAAGTGGGCCGCGGCGGGTGTGCTATCAGCCGGAGACCTCATGACGTGGGACGACGTTCACCGGTTGCCTTTCACGCTCAAGCAGGAATTCGTCACCGATCAGGCCGAGTGTCCACCCTTCGGCACCAATCTCACGTATCCGCTCGAGCGCTACGTCAGGGTCCACCAGACGTCGGGCTCGAGCGGTCAGCCGCTCCGCTGGCTCGACACGCAGGCATCGTGGGAGTGGTGGGCACGGTGCTGGGGATTCGTGCTCTCTGGGGCCGGCATCACGCCGGCCGATCGGGTCTTCTTCCCGTTCTCGTTCGGCCTCTTCATCGGATTTTGGGCAGGCTTCGACGGCGCGCGCGCCCTCGGGGCGATGGTGCTGCCCGGCGGCGGGCAGGATTCTCCAACCCGGCTCGCCTGGATGGAGAAGCTCGGCGCCACCGCGCTCGTCTGCACGCCGTCGTACGCGCTGCATCTGCTCGAAGTCGCCCGCGAGCACGGCGTCGATCCGGCCAAGCTCCCCGTCCGGGTCACTGTCCACGCCGGCGAGCCGGGGGCCGGCATCCCGGCCGTGCGGGCGCGTATCGAGGACGGCTGGGGCGCTCGCGCGTACGACCACGCCGGTATGACCGAGATGGGAGCGTATGGCTACGAGTGCGCCGAACAGGCCGGTTTGCACGTCAACGAGTCGGAGTTCATCGCCGAGGTGATCGATCCCGTGAGTGGCGTCGCCGCGTCAGAGGGTGAGCTCGTGCTGACCAATCTCGAGCGCGCCGGCTCGCCGGCGATCCGCTATCGCACCGGAGATCGCGTCCGCGTCGCGAACGCGCCGTGCCCGTGCGGGCGCACCTTCATGCGCCTCGAGGGCGGGATCCTCGGCCGGCTCGACGACATGCTGATCGTGCGCGGGGTGAACGTGTTCCCCTCGGCCATCGAGGGCATCGTGCGGCGCTTCCACGCCATCGAGGAGTTCCAGGTCGAGGTCTTCCGCGACGGCGAGCTGGATGAAGTGCGCGTGCTGGTCGAGGTGGAGGACGCGAGCGTTCCCGAGGCTCTGCGCCGGAGCTTCAGCGCCGATCTCGGTCTCCGTCTGGACGTCCGCGCAGTGCCGCGACGCTCGTTGCCCCGCCACGAGCTGAAGGCCAAGCGCGTGGTGCGCCGCCCCTGAGAGAGGAGGTTCTGGCGGCCGCCGGGCGCGCGCTCGGTGGCGCTCGCCTGGTCGAGCCCGAGGTGCTGAAGTCGTGGGCTCGCAATGACGTCTGGCGCTGCCGCGTCGCCGGAGGGCCGTCCGGCCTGCCGACCTCGGTCATCGTCAAGCACTTCAAGTCCGAGCCCAATCGCGGCTTCGACGACTGGGCCAGCCTGGAGTTTCTGACCCGCGCCGGCACCGCGCCGGCGCTCTGTCCGCGATTCCTCGCCGGCGATGCGAGGGCACAGGTGTTCGTCATCGAGGACCTGCGGGAAGGGCGGACGCTTCATGAGGCGCTCGTCGCGAGCGACGAAAAAGCGGCCAGCGAGGCGGTCGTCGCTCTGGCCGATGCCGCCGGCCGCCTCCACGCCGCGACACTCGACGGTCATGCCGAGTTCGATGGGCTGAGGGATGCGCTGGCGCCACGCGAGCTCACGCCGATCTCCCGGGCGGCTGCAGGCTTGAGCGCCGCTGAGCCGGACGTCACGGGCTGGCTCACGGCCGTCGGTACCCGTGTTCCTCGCGGCCTCGCCGAAAGCCTGGCTGCGCTGGCCGATGCGGTCGCGCATCCCGGGCCTTTCACCACGTTCACCCATGGCGACATGGCGCCCAGCAACAACCATTTTTCAGCGACTGGTGTCCGCCTCCTCGATTTCGAGTACGGCGGTGTGCGCTCGGCGCTCTACGACACGCTGCTGTGGAACCTCTTCTGCCCGTTTCCACCCACCGTCATCGAGCGCGCCGACGCCGCCTATCGGTCGGCGCTCGCGACGGCCTGTCCGGCGGCGCGAGGCGATTCCCCTTACGCAGCCGCGCGGGGCGTGGCGGTGGCCTGGCGGACCGTGAACATGCTGCAGTGGTTCGGGCCTCGGGTGCTCGACCAGGATGGCCCCTGGGCGCCCGGGCTCACCGTTCGCCAGGCCTTGCTCTGGCACGTCGAGCGCTTCATGGCCTTCGTGGTCGGCGGACCACTGGCGCCGATCACCGACGCCGTGGATGGGCTCGCTCGCGCGCTCGGAGAACGCTGGCGCGCCGAGCGCGAGCGAACGTCCGCGTGGCCGGCGTTCCGCGCCCGCGATCAGTCGTAGTGGAGCGCGAGCCAGATCGTCGGCCGCGACGCGTCCGTCCACTCGACGCGATGTCGGCGGTGGGCGGCAATGACCAGATGATCACCCGGGCGCATCTCCACCACGTCGTCCCGGTCGGCGAATCGTAGCCCGGCGCCGCCTGTCAGCAGCACCACCCATTCCGAGCGTTCCTGGTCGTACCACTCGCCGGGAGGCGTCGCGTGCCCTAGGGACACGATGCGCTCGAGGCGAAACGCGTCGCTCTCGAGCAGCGCTTCGACGAGCTCATCGGGCAGGGACGAGGGGACCTCACCCAGCAGGTTTCTCACGAGGCACCAATCCTACTGGCGGCGCCGGCTCGTAGTAAATGACGGGCGCGGACCTTGTCCGTCGCCGGAGGGTCTGATACTGAAGGGGGCCATGGCCACAGTGGGGGAGGACCTCGTCCGGCGAATGGCTGCCGGCGACGGCGACGCGTTCGCCAGGTTCTACGACCGCTACGCCCCCATGGTCTATCCGCTGGTCCTTCGCATCGTCCGTGACCGCAGCGACGCCGCCGACGTCCTGCAGGACGTCTTCTGGGAAACCTGGCGGGCGGCCGGCACGTACGATCCCGCCCGGGGCACGCCCGAAGCCTGGATCGTGACGCGAGCACGCACCCGGGCAATCGATCGGGTGCGTTCCATGCGTAGAAGAAGTGAGACGTTCGTGGCGCCCATGGACGATGCGATGGCCGCCGCCCCTGCGGAGTCCGGCGGCGATGCCGCCGACCGCGCCTCTGATCGGTCGGTCGTCACCGGCGCGCTGGGCCGCCTCCCCGTGCCTCAGCGCGAGGTGCTCGAGCTCGCCTATTACGGCGGGCTGACCCAGACCGAGATCGCGGAGCGGATCAAGCAGCCGCTCGGCACCGTGAAGACGCGGATGCGGCTGGGGCTGGAACGGCTCCGGGAGATGATGAAACGGTGAGCGGCATGAGCCACGAGACGTTCGACGATCAGGTCGCAGCCTACGCGCTGGATGTGCTCGAGACCAGCGAGCGCGCGGCGTTCGAGGCGCACCTGGCCGGCTGCGCGCGCTGCGAGCGCACGCTCCGCGAGTCGCGCGAGGCGCTGGCCGCCGTGGCGCTCGAAGGGCCGCCCGCGGTACCGCCGCCCGACGTCAAGGCAGCGCTGATGCGCAGACTCGCCGAAGAAACGGCGCCCGGGCGCCGTCGCAGCGACACACGGCGGCTCTGGCTGCGCGGGGCGGTGGTGGCGGCTGCCGCGATGGTGGTGGGCGGTTTCCTCACGGGCATGTTCGTGGCCGCGCGCTATGAAGCCGAGCTGGGCCGGGTGGCGCGCGAGACGAGCCGGCTTCGCGAGGACCTCGCGCGTCAGGAGGCGGCGCTCCAGGCGCGTGTCACCGCCTACCAGGCCGTCGTCGATCTCCTGCGTGATCCGAGCACGCGCGTGATCGCTCTCAAGGGCGCCGGCCCGAGCCCGACCGCCGAGGGCCGTGTCGTGTGGCACGAGACGGCGGGCGGGCAGGTGCTGATCACCAGGTTGCCACCGGCCCCGGCCGGTAAAGCTTACGAGATGTGGACGATCGCGGGCGGCCAGCCGACGGCGGCCGGCGTGTTCCAGGTCGATGCCTCCGGCCAGGCGATCCATCGCGTGCCTCCGGGCGCCGGACCCGTGGACGTGTTCGCGGTCACGCTCGAGCCGGAATCAGGGGTGCCGGCGCCGACGGGGCCGATCGTGCTGGCGTCGGCGAAGTAGCTCGGCTCAGCGTCCGAAGCGCCGCGCGGCGTGAAGGACGGCAACGACGGTCATCGAGTCCTTGATCTCGCTGGTCTCGACCATGCGCAGCACGTCCACGAAGGGGAAGGCGCGGATCTCGAAGAACTCGGTCTCGTCGGGACGGGCCGGCACCGGACGCAAGCCCTCACCCAGATAGATCCAGCACCGCTCGTCCATGATGCTCTTGGACGTGTCGTAGATGCAGAGCTCGGTCAGGCGTTCGGCCTCGTAGCCGGCTTCCTCGCGCAACTCTCGCTGGGCCGTCGCCTCGTGGCTCTCGCCCTTGCTGGCGCCGCCCGTCGGGATCTCCCACATGAAGGCGCGAGCGACGTAGCGGTACTGGCCGACGAGGATGACGGTCTCGGAATCGAGCATCGGCAGGACGCCGACGGCGTCGGCGCACGTCACCACGCCGTAGATGGTCGTGCGCCCGTCGGGAAGCTCAGCGACGTCCTCGCGCACGCGAATCCACCGGTTCTCGTAGACGGGGCGCGTGGTCAGCGTACGCCAGGCGGCGCGCGCCAGGTCACGACGGTCGGTCACGGAAGAACCCTAGCATGGGGGTATACTCGCGAGCATGACACTTCCGCGCGCGATCCAGGCCCTCTGGGAGGACCTCGAAGCGGCTCGCGCCGAGGTCTTGCGTGAAGTGGTCGGCCTTTCGCAGCGCCAGGCCGACTGGAGGCCGGCCGAGAAGGAGTGGTCCGTCGGCGAGGTGATCAATCACCTCACGATCGCGGAGATCGCGACCGGTAAGCTCACCACCAAGCTCACGCGCGAAGGCGAGGCCGCGGGCGGGCTCGCGCCGTATCGACCCGACTTCGCGATCCGGCCATTGCCGCCGTGGCCACCCGGCCCCGGCGAGGCGCCCCCGGTGGTCTGGCCCGAGCACGGGAAGCCGATCGGTGAGCTGATCACGACCATGAAGGCCACCCGTGAGCGCAGCCGGTCGTCCGTAGAGAAGCTGGCGACCCTCGACCCCGAGCGGCTGGTCTTCAAGCACTTCCGTCTCGGCGATCTCGACCTCGCCCAGTGGTGGCTGCTCCAGGCGCAGCACGATCGCATCCATCTCGGCCAGCTCCGTGATATCAAGCGCCATCCGGGATTCCCACGTGATGGAGCCGCGCGTACCTAGGCCAGGCCACCCACGAGTCGAGCCGAGCGCGCGCCACTCGCTCCAATGAAAGTCATCTTGAGAAACCCGAAGCGCGAGGTCCAGGTCGCCGGCGGGCGGAGGGTGAAGGACGTCCTGCGCGAGCTCGAGATCATTCCCGAAACCGTGCTGGTGATTCGCGGCGACACCCTCGTCACCGCCGACCAGATGGTCACCGACGACGACACGATCGAGCTGCGCCCGGTGATGAGTGGTGGCAGTGTGAGTGGCCGTGCGCAGCCGCAGCCCGCCACGGGCGAGGCGAGCGGTGAAATGATCGGAGATGGCCGTGCGCAGCCGCAGCCCGCCGCGGGCGAGGCGAGCGGTGAAATGATCGGAGATGGTCGTGCGCAGCCGCAGCCCGCCGCGGGCGAGGCGAGCGGTGAAATGATCGGAGATGCCTCTTGAAGTGCCGGAAGTGCGGCCGTGGGGCGGTCATCGAGCTCAGACGGCACAACGCCGCCTTCTGCGAGCCGGACTTCGTCGAGTTCTTCCGCAATCAGGTCCGCGAGGCGATCCGCAAGCACCGGATGTTCACGCCCGAGGAGGCCGTGTTGGTGGCGGTGTCGGGAGGCAAGGACTCGCTGGCGCTGTGGGAGGTGCTGATCGAGGAGGGCTACCGGACGACCGGCCTCTACCTCGACCTCGGCATCTTCGACTATTCCATCGAGTCGAAGGCCCGCTGCGAGAAATTCGCGACCGCCCATGGCGTGCCGCTGATCGTCACCGCCGTCGCCGAGGAGGTCGGCGCGCCCGTGCCGATCATCAAGACCGTGACGCGACGACCGCCGTGCTCGGGATGCGGGCTCAGCAAGCGCTACCTGATGAATCGCGTCGCCCTCGAGCGCGGGTTTCCCGTGGTGGCCACCGGTCACAATCTCGACGACGAAGCGGCGACGCTGTTCGGGTCGGTCATGCACTGGCAGACCGACGCGCTCCCGCGGCAGTCGCCGGCGCTGGCGGCGACGCATCCCAAGCTGGTGCGTCGCGTGAAGCCGCTCTATCGGCTGTCGGAGCGCGAGACGGCGGCTTACGCGTTCCTTCGCCGCATCGACTACATCGTCGAGGAATGCCCGTTCGCGGCGGGCGCGACGTCGATCGCCCACAAGGAGATCTTGAGCCGGATGGAGGAGGCGTCCCCCGGCGCCAAGCACAACTTCCTCTTCGGCTTCCTCGATCGGGCGCGCGCCGCCTTCGAGCGCGTCGAAGCCGTGGCGCTCCAGGAATGCGCGCGCTGCGGCCAGGTCACCACCGGGACCGTCTGCGCGTTCTGCAAGCTCGCGGATCAGGTCAAGCGCGCCACCTGACGGCCTGACCACTCGCGTTCGCGCCTGTCTCGAGCTGGCCGTGGCCATGGCGCTCGTCGGCAGCTCGGTCGTCGTCGGCAAGCTCCTGGTTGCCCACCTGCCTGTCTTCCTGATCAGCGGCATTCGTTTCGCGATCGCCTCGCTGATCCTCGTGCCGCTTGCGCTGTTGGCCGCGCGAGGCGTGCCGGCCATCGGCGCTCGTGATCTCGGTGTGATGGCGCTCCAGTCCGCGAGCGGGATGTTCGCGTTCAACGCCCTGCTCCTCGCCGGCCTCGCCCTCACCAGCGCGGCCGAAGGCGGGATCGTCACCAGCACCACGCCGGCGGTTGCCGCAGCGCTGGCAGCCGTGATCCTGGGCGAACGCTGGACCGGACGGCGATCGGCAGCGATCGGGCTGGCCGTGCTCGGCATCCTCATCGTGACGTCCCTCGGCGCCGCCACGCCGGCCCGCGGACCGCAGCCGGCGCTCGGCAACGCGCTCGTGTTCGGCGCGGTGGTGGCCGAGGCGATCTTTCTCGTCTGATGTTCGCGCCGCTGGCGCTGCGCGACGCCCGGGCGGTCGATCTCACGCAGCTCGGGGTCGGCGACTGGTGTGCGCTCGTCTACTACGGCGTGGCGGTGACCGTGGTGGCCTTCCTG
>WNFO01002385.1_pt1 | contig 34347 bp, 49 predicted proteins | sample 5400251 | NCBI WGS metagenome assembly WNFO01 (sample SAMN13153354, study PRJNA577476) | soil metagenome | isolation source: 100 cm saprolite under Madrone tree | place: USA:California | collected 2016-06-14
CAATATGATACAAATATGTCGAGCCGAGGACGGTGAAGTATTCCAGGTATGGTTCTTCTTGGATAACCGACGACATCGCTGACCAGGTGAGAGCAGACGAATGCATCTCTTTGGGACATTGAAAGGTAACCAGCCGCGTACGCGTAACCCGCTCTTTCATGCCGGGCTGAGCGTCTTGCATGCAGACTTGGAAGTCTCGAGTCGTTTCTATGCAAGGAGATTGGGATCGAGGAGAGCGCTGCGCTGGCGTATCTTTCAGATGGGCGGAGATTGAGAACGGACAATGTGCGGGACCTCGCGGGAGCACAAGACCAGGTGGGTGTCCTCTGCCTTCGCCATACTTTTACGAATTCTGTGTTTCCCACCATTCGTTCTGGCGTCTGACCATGCTTCTAGTCCATATTTGTGTTCAACAAGCACTATTTGGACGAGGATTTCGATGAAGTGATCAAGCTGCTCTATCTACACCCTCCATTACAGCCCCCGATAGAAGGTACGTTCCTCCTTTGGCGCGCCTGTGACTCGCGTAATTCTCTCCTCAAAAGAAACGATTGCTGCGACGCCACCATTCAGGCCATCCCAGTTAGGCGCCTCCTACCATCGGGCTGCGCTAGCACACCAACAATCCACAGCTCGCACACTGGAATCACTGCGATGTCAACAATCCGCCCTACAAATCGCATCGACAGTTCTCGACCTCAATGTACTCAATGTCGCTGATGTATTCGATGGCGTCGCGGCGGGGGCACACCGCGAACTCGAGAAACAGGCCACTCTCATCGCCAGCGTCGATTCAGACTTGGAAATGGCCTCGCGTGTCCAGATTCATCGCGAGTTCATGTCATCGGCAGTTCAACGAGCGATCGACGCCGGGAGCCGGGCACGCAAGTTGGGAGATTATGTCTCTAATGAGAAGATGCGTCAGGTGGCAGATACTTGTCGGACAACACACGGTAGTTCACGATGCTCTCTTTCGAATGTGCGCATGTTTATGTCCGGGACAGAGGAACTACAAGACCGTTTTCACCAAATTGAGGCGAGCATGAAGAGGCTTTCCGATGGTGCGGCCGAAGTGAGGTTGAGTCTTTCAGATACGAGGTATGTCAGGGCCTGGATCATATGCTCGATTTCCTGAAACATTTTCAGGCTCTTGGATGAAGCCACAGCATTAGACCAGCTGGCCCGTGAATTGCTTGGCAAAGTGTCGGATGTCGTATCTGGCCTCGAGAGTAATCTTTGGATACCTGCCTTGTCCTATCTCGTTTACTCATCGTAGTGCAGGTCCGGTCGTTAATGTCGAGGCGCTGCTGCCAGGTAAGGTGACCTCTTAATTTCGTCGGGCACTTTTCAACTTTTTCGCAGAGCTCCGCCAGTTGGATACATCAATCAGGAAGGCGGTGTCATCCATCACAGAGTTAAAGGTATTTTCGAGCAGGCTGCATCCTGTCCCTTCTCATGTTACCCCAGAACACGTTCACTGTGCACTGTCTGCGTGGTCTTCGACAAATCAGTGCTCTGAACAATGACTTGATCTCCCTTCCTGCCGATTTGACTGCGCTGCAATCCAGTTTCAGGTCTAAGAATGCTTTCCCTCATATTCAGCGACTCCATAACCTGGTGTATGCTTATGGCGCCACAGTCGTTGAGATCGTTCGTCGGAAAGAATTCGGTCTGTAGCAATAACCTTTCCACCATTCCTTCGAAGTAGTTTATCTCATGGCATTTCGTGTAGCAAGGCTTTTCTACAAACGATGCCAAGCTATTTTGGAGGTGATGGCGAAGCTTTCGTATGTGTTCCCAACTTGACCCCGTACGTATCGCTTATATTCGTCCAAGGGCTGCCGAGCGCAAACGTCGTCAGGTGTACCGCGGTGAAGTGCACGGTCAGCTCCCTTTCGATCCTAAGGGTATGGAGGATGCGGTTCCCTCGATCGACTTTTCGCCTTCGGGAGGCAAGGATGCCGATAGCCTATATACCTTGGAGCGGACGGATGTCAGCAGTACGTTCTAAATCCTTTTTCCTAAAAGGAGACCGATTAAGAGAAGTTTCCCCGACAAACAGGTCTGTTGGACATCCTGGAAGACTTGGAGCGGTATGCTCAGTCACTCAAGGATAACGGTGTGGCACTTGCCAATGTCCGAGAGACGCGCATGAGTCTCCAGCGACTAGTGGACAAGACGGATGCGCTCGAGACAGGCTTCGATAGAATTGCGGAACGATCACGTACGGCGATCGTGCCATTCCCTTTCATATAGCTGGGAGTTGATTTGGCCTTCACATGTAGTGCTCTCGACATCACGACTGGCCCTATCACGGAGGCGTTGTGGGTAGGCTCTTGGCATTTGGAGTGTCTGTTGAACTGACATCGTTCCTCGCGCAGTATCCGACGCAGATGAGCAAGCTTTCCAAGAACTCGCCGGGAATCTGCGCGAGCTCGAAGGGAAGAAGGCCAACAGCGAGGCGTTGTTCGATGAGGAACGTCGCGCCCTGAAGTCAGAAATTGCCCATCTCAAAGAGCAGCTCCGAACATCTAGTAGTGACCATGAACAAGTTGAACGGCTCGAGCGAGAGTTACGCCAAGCTCGTGCGCAAATAGAGACTGAAGCCACAACGCGTCGCATCCTCGAAGATCGGCATAAAGATCTTCTGTCAAATGTCGAGCGGCAGCAACAGGAGCTGAGCGATGCCCTCTCAGAGGCAACAAACCAAACTAAAGCAGCGGAAATCCTTCGACAACAGCTGACTCAAGCTCGTGAAGAAGCGGAAGAGATACGGGCCCTGGAGGCGCGAAACTCAACGAAAATCACAAAGCTTCTTGAAGACCAAGATGAAACGCTGCGAAGTCTTGAGCAGGCGCGCTCTCGAGGGGAAAATCTCGAAGCTCAGATCGACACGATGTGCAACGAGCGAACTGAGATGAAGCAAGCGTTGGAAGAAGCCAGTGAAGAGAAGGACAGGCTGCTACATGCGCAGGCGAGCGAGCACGACAGGCAGTTACGCGGCTACGTCGCCGAGGCGGATGGAGATCGAGCAGTGTTGGAACACCAGTTTTTCGAACTTAAAGCGGAGGTCGAGGATCTAGAGCGTCAGCTCAAGGAGGCTACTGCTCAGGCCGAAATGAAGGAGAACGATGACGCTAGCCTTCGGGAGGAACTCCAGCGTGTTCAGCGCGAGCTGCAGGACGCGCGGCACGTAGAGAACGTGCTTCGGGAGGACATCCGGGCTGGTCGTGTCTCGCAATCGGAATTCGACCATAAGGTGGAGGAGGCCGAACGACTTGTCGCACAGCTCTTGGAAACGTCCATTGCGTACCGCACGGCTCATTTCAAAGCGTTGACACTCGCGCAGGCAGCTATCTCCCATCCGTCGTCTATGTCCAAGTCCGTTGGGCAACTCACAGAGGCTCACACTTTGTTGGCAAATATTAAGCACGGATCCAACGTACCGCCGGATGAACCTTCGCCCGTTGATCCCTCCGATCCTGCTGGCGCGGTCGAGATCTTACGTTCTTTCGACCATGATCAATTTTTGGAGGTGATCGTGAAAACCAGCTCTACCATTCGCAAGTGGCAGAAGCAGTGTAAAGAGTATCGTGAACGTGCAAAAGGAAAGATCTCTTTCCGGAACTTTGCCAAGGGTGATCTCGCTCTTTTCCTACCAACGCGCAATTCGATATCGAAGCCTTGGGCCGCATTCAACGGTGTGTGAAACACTTTTTTCTCTTCTCTCGGGCGGACCATCGGTTCGTCTGTTTTGTGCAAAATTCGTGTTGACTTGACCTATCAGTCTCGTTTCCGCACTATTTCCTCCAAGCAACTGGACACCTTGCCGAGCAACTAAAAACGCGAGAATGGATAGTTGCGAGGATTACTTCAATAACCGAACGAGTGGTTGACCCGAAGGTCTGGTAGTCAAAAATAATGATTAAGAAGGCATAGTTGACCCTCTTATCTACAGGATCCCAGCAGTAATCCATATGGCCTTGGCGATGGTGTGAAGTACTACATGTTGGAGGTCGAGGACTGGACGCAGCCAGGTACTTCGAAACGCCGGCAAAATTCCAAAAAGACATCAAGTATGATTGAACCAAGAGGAGACGCTCCAGTTCCTTTGTCCGCACCGCCTGAGAATGAAGTCGAAGAGACTTTCCGTCCGACTCGCGCACCAAATTCTAGGCACTTTCCCGCAGCCCGCTCAGGGGTGAACTCGTCGACCCCAGTAGCAGGACCGTCCTCTCTTTCGCGACTTTTAGCTCAGGCTCCAGCAACATCTGAGCCAGCACCGCCCGATCCGACTCTTCCCGCACCGGATTCGGATCACTCTCGCATACGCACACCATCTCCACCACTCCCCGCACTATCGTCGTCCCCTGCGCAGTCGTTACCTGCAACTGCCACGGCAACTGGACGGTCACACCATCCTCATTCGTCATCGCCATTGCGACCAGGGTCTCGTGCTTCCCGACTATCGACATCGTCCCGCCTTTCGGCACCACGACTCCCAGCTTTTGGTGGTGCGGGCGGGAGCGCGGCAAAGGCAGTCCCAACCACCGCCATAAGTGCCCCATCAGTTCTTGACGAGTCAGGAGCTGAGGCTGTCGGTCCTACTTCTACAACGACGACGACGACGACACAGGCAGCAGCAGCAACGCCCGCGAACTCTGCGGGCGAAGGTATGGCAAGTTTGTTAGCACGGCGACGAACAACATCGTTTCATGTCCCCGCCTCCGGCTCGCCGCTCGCCGCTCCTGTGCCACGACAAACGGTGGGTCCGGCGGGCGCGTTGGCCAGCCTCGCGAACTGGAGTACTTCGTTCTCACGCCGCCGTAAGATGGCTTCTGAGTCATCTACATCGACTCCAACCGCGCATGGTCCAGCACCTTCGTCTGCACAGGCACGAGCACGAGCAGCGGAAGGACAAGATTCTGCCACTGGGCAGACTGACGCACAGCGGTTCTTACAGCGATTTTAGCGTGGCTTGGGGACGGACATGGTCCAGATTCGAAATGTGGATGGTCATGAGTGGTCCTTCGGAACCATAGAATATGCAATATATAGCCATTTGATTCATGGACAGTGACTACTACTCAGTGGTGGAAAGCCTGGAGAAACACACTATGCTGCGAAGAATGCGCTGGTTAAGAGGCAATGATGGTACTTGTTGACAATAGCATACACTGCAGGGAAAAGCCAAAGCCTCTACTACTGCTGTTGTACGTATTGACCCCGTTCCCTCGTTCTCTCCATGGCTGGCAGAGAGAGAAAAGAAACAGTCAGTCAGGATGGTCGGAATGGCGGTGCTTTCAAGCTTTTTTTTATATAGCAGCAGAAGACACGCACGGTTGTAATGCAGGAGCTTTTCGATGAGGTCTACGTGGGTGAGGACCATACGCCTACAGCAGTATCGCTTGAGCTGCAGTTCGTCAAGAGCGTCACTAGAAAAGCAGAAAAGCACAAGGTGAGACAGTTGACTGAAAAAGAAGGCCACCGGGATTTTTGCTGAATAATATCGGTGGTCACGGACGTACCCTTCGGACATGTCTTTTGCGAGGAGGTCGAGGTAGGCATTCCATTTGTCGCCGATGACTTTCCCGCACGAGAAGCAACGAACAGGGATAATCTAAGAAACGGTGGTGAGTCAGGCTACTTGACCATCGTTTTGAGATAGCTGACCATGGTGGGCACTAAGGGGCTCAAGCGCTCACGTGCGTTGGCTCAGTGGTTATGCTTACGTCATGCTTCAACTGTGAATCATGCATCGTGTCCAAGGTCTACTATATCTTTGCCTCGATGGGAACGTATATAAACAGGGTTGTATCGACTATACGACGAAAATGCTGTGATTACAAATAGAAAGGTATTCCATACACTACGGGAGCTGCACCTGTGATGTACTTTAGCTTACAGACCTCTCTGGCTTCGGCGAGGGCCCTGACAATGGAGATTCCGTCCGTCTCGGACTCATTGGACGACTTCTCTCGATGTGCTTCTGGAGTGAGGCGCATTTTGTCAAAGACGGCCTGTGTGAGCTTGTCGATGTCACGATCTGTGACGTCCCAGAGGTTTGCGATCAAAGTTGGGCTGCGACGACCAATTCAGTTGAAAATGCAAAGTAATAGAAGAGTTAAAAAGATGACCCACCATCCCGCAAGCATGTAATTGTAGGGTGTCCCGATGCGGTCAAATTCACCCATATCCCTTAGCAAGCCAGAAGAACAACCCCAGAGCATGGTAGCCGCACACCGAGGTAAATGCCGAATCTTATGCGACCGTATGTACTGCTCGCCACCTCCGTGGCCAAAATAACTAAATGAAAAGTTATCAGAGTGCATTACGCAGTCGGGATAAAGCTAGAACTTACATGACTAACTCATTCTTCAAAAGAGCGTGTGAGAACTCCTGTTCGCTCGGAGAGCGACCGATGATGCCATCCCATCCGACTGATTCCATGCTCTTCAACCAAGGGGAGAAACGGCGCTCAGTGCCTTCAAGATCACCGCTGGGGTTCAAGACATAATAAGTGCTCGACGAGTCGAGTCGAGTGTATCCGCTATAGTGATCAGAGTCGCGGCTCCTCGACTGGCAACGGCGCTTAGCAAACTCGAGTCGGTCGATAAGGAAGTCAACGTTCGGTATCCTACTGACACTCCTCCCGCGCAGGATGGGGAGTGACTCCCATGGTATCTCTTGTAGACACCGGTTTAGCACGAGGAATACGTGTTCGTCTTCTTGGGGACTTAAACGGCCGCGCACTCTTGTAGCATGATCCTCGAGTGTTGCACGTAGGTCAATCACAACATGGTCGATGTCGACCTCCGCAATGGCAACTTGCACGCCGTGAAACTGATACAGGTCGAGAATGAAGTAGACGAGGTCTTCCAACTCCTCATCGCGGCATTTCGGCGACAATCGAGAGAAACATTCAAGCAAAGCGGGGTTGACATGCATATGAATGCTTCGTTTTTTCCCTTGTGCCCCGATGGTTTGTTCAAATACCCTGTTCAGGCGGTTCCGGAAGGCCGACATGGCTTCCCCAGGAACTGACACTTGTTCGCTGAGGATGGTCTGCGCAAAGTCATCAACAGACAAGCAGATCAACCGAGTTAGGGCATACCTTGAAGGCGCCAAACCAGCAGAACTCTATGCTTTCTAACAGGTCCTTCAATCGCGGGCACGTTGATCTTGACCTTTGACAGCAATCGCACTTTTGGTACTCTCATCGCTCAGACGCACAATCTCCCGGAGCTCTACAATGGCGTCCTGGAATGTAAGATGTTCATCCTCCTCCGTTTCTCTGCGCCCCTTTAGAGGCAAGGAAAATATTAGAGGCCGCTGATTAGCGCGCTGTCGACAGACAAACATCGTGTTCTGGTCTTCGGTCAGATAGATGTGGACAACTGTCCAGTTCGCTGGCAACGTGTCCACCTTCGAGCGTGCGAGGTTGGCTAGGTCGAATGGCAATTGTTGGTATTTAGAGCGAATAGATCCCCAGTATTCAGCAAGCAGTGAGTCCTCAGACTGCTCGTCATTGTCGTCATCTGAGTCAATTGGCGAAAAGTTCCCCTCATTCATTTTACGACTCGAGGTGTCCGGCCGTGCGCCGTCAGCAGCAAGAAGAGGCCAGCGGAGGTCATCCCGGTGTCTGGAGGGAAGCTTATATGAAATAACTTCGAGCATCTCCCGCCTCAAAGTGACATTAGCGCACATATCTGGATTTAGAGCGAGTCAGGTCAACGGGGCGTAATTGAAGTAAGAATATTGACCTAGCAGGTTTGCAACGAGGAAAGAGCTGTCATTTTCCCCCAAGGAAGATTGAAATGATTGAATAAGTGCCAAAGAACTCGCAGCTTCGCGGACCCGGGAAACACTTCCACAGCGTGCAGTTGAGGTGAGGACTGCATGAAACAACCTTCCTGCATCCATCAGTGTACGCATGATTACTTGCGCTGATGTTGTGGTCAATAGATATTTGCCCCCGGATGCTCCCATCGGGAGTGAAAGAACTGATCATGGCCCTCAGCTTGCGTGGACTATTCGCATGAGGTGAAGCGTACCCGACTCTCTGATACTGCTGAGAAACATGTCGTCTTGAAAGTGCTCATATACATCGTGAAGCGTTAGCCTCGCTAGTAAGGATCGCTCTTCCGCCTATGAGATGCGTAACTACTCAAGACCGTGTTATATCTTTAAGGAAGTCCTTACTTGAATATCAGCCAATGGAGCCAACTGAGACAACTTGTGCAGTAAACTTTCGTATTCATCACCAATATCGTTGCGTAACAGCCAGACTAATATGAAGATAAGAACAAGGCTGTCACTATCACTTGGTAGGGAAAGCTCACTATGTTGCCGCAAGACTGCGGAGAAAAGAGCGGGAGCTGGGGGCTCCAAACTCTCCTTTGAGCGGAGAGGGCTCGATAGAGAGCTACTTGATCGTCTGGAAAATTGTGAGTTCAGCTCGGTAGAGGAAGGGAAATCTATGCCTATTATGTGCGTCAAGCCCTGAAAACATCTTATCCAGCTCTTCCAACATCTTCAAGGCCTCCGTATACCGCAGCTGGGCGTTCCTATTCTGCAATAGAAGTTCGTTATACTCCCCGTGTAGCTTACGCAGCCCGGCTGCATCAGGGCCCGTTGTGTCATTGAGGGCACCGGTCGCCGCGCGCAGCGTGGTTAGTGCGGTGTCAAGCTGTCGAAGCTGGAGTTGAACTTCGACTTTCATCGCAAGAGCCCGGCAGACCAGGGCTGGTGCGTTCAACGAATTGGCAAGTTGCTCAGCCTCTCGGATAAAATACTCTGCCTCTCGAACCGATCCTCTGCGCAGATATGCACTCGCAAGCGATAGTGTAGTCTCGAACATGCCCTCTGCGATTTGCCATTCTAGACCATTTGTGTAAGCACGGGCATGATGCAATATCGTGATAGAACCAGCAGAAGAGTGATTTTCATCTTTCGCCGGTGAAGATTTTCCGCTATCTGACGACACATCGAAGGGATTGGATGAAACCGAGGTACCGCTTCCAGAGCCTTCGCGCTCGGTTAGGTGAGATAGCGTACTGACAGCACGATGCCATAATCGGGTCGCCTGTAGGAGACTTGTGAGTGACTGGGTAAGATCATCCTAGGCGGTGTCAACACATGGCTTCTCCAAAGCAAGAGAGGAACTGACTTGAGCGAGTTTGATCCCAGCAAACACGCCCGCTGCTAGCGCAGCTCGTCGGAGGTGGTTTACATGGGAATGTACACGATCGAGAGTTGACGACTCTCCCTCATTCTTTGGCAAGGTCTCCGATAGTTGTAAGGCCTCGTTGTATAAAGCAATGCTAGTTGTGGAGTCAGGGCTATGTGATAGTAGTAACGAATGAATAACCTTTGGCCGATATCGCCAATCCTGGTCAACGACTCTGCATGACGCAGAAGGAGAACGACCCTAGTATCACTCGAAACTGTTTGGATCTGCGTGGGATTCAAGCTGCGCTTGTAAACGTCGTTGGCCTCCCTGAATTTACCCAGTTTCACGTATTCATGCGCCAATTGAACGGAAAGCTGGACGAAGTCTTGATCATGTGTCACCAAAAGCTCAGCTGGCGTTTGTCAACAGGACATACCATCATGTTGACCGATCGAGCGGTGTTTGCAGACATGTCTTGCTATTTGTAAGAGTTCAAGTTTGAGGATAACGTGCCCAATGAAGCCGACAAGGCGGATAGTCATATCTAAATGAGGTAAACGTCAAGTAGAACGAAGTCCTGGGAAAATGGGCGTACTTAAAAGTGACACAATCCGACAAGAGGATTTTCGCATAAGGGAGATATCTTTCTCGGTCTTGAACTTGGCTGGCGATCCAGCTTCTTGAGATGGGTCGGACTCTGAAGTAGGCACAAGTTAAAGAAAACGAAGCTAATTAGTGGTAGCATACTCACTGCGCGGGCGCTTGGGTGTGGTGGGGACTACCTTCGAGGCCTTGGGTTTACGCGCAGCCGCAGCAATGGCACGAACAGAGGCTGTCTTTCCCTTTGCCTTGCGAGCTGCCCTGACCTGTTTAGGAGATTCCTTCACGTGGGCGGTCTCCTTGGGAGTCCCCTGGATCCACCTTCTAAGAACGTGGTAGGCTTCCTGAGCTTGTTTAATGATAAGCGGGTACTGTTGGGGATGGACTTGACGATGTGCGTGTAGGGCAAGCCACATGTGCATTTCCGCCCTATGAATAGCAAGCAAGTGCGTAAGCCCAGAATCTCGTCCGACATTCTATTACCGAGGTAAATAATAAGAATGCTGACGATGGGTGGAACAAACGTACCTCATGGCCCAAAAGCGCTTTAATTTCATCTGCAGACATTTCCAACTGGGTATCCCCATCAGGCGCACCAGCATAAAAGGAAAGCTCCAATAGCCTTAGCATGACACCTGCGCGCCGAATGGGCCGATTTTCCGGATCATAGATCGAAACACAGTCAGATAACAGTCCTGCGACCACACTCTGTACGTCGGGTTTCCAGAGACTTCCAGCTAAGCTGTCAATTTGTCGCTCAATGATAGCGCCGACAACGCAACGACGGTCCTCTTCCTGGTTGTCAACACCACCAATCGATATAGAGGTTATCAGCTGCTTCAGCGAAACCTCTGCCGACGGGCGCAGTAGCTCACAAGAAGCCATGTAAGTGACTCTGTCAATGATGACGGCCGTTTGCTTGAGCGATGAGGCTGCTTCAAACGCACTCGTGGGTCCGATCGTACGGACTAACTCCACGAAGGTACGCGGAAAGACATACGAGCCAAGACATTCGATGAAAGCTTCGTAGGCCCCCTGTGGGAGGAAAGAGGCTCGGGGACTGTAATGGAAAGCGAGTTCAAACTCTGACTTACCTGTCTGTCACCAATCTTTGAGCAGGAGACACCTAGCAACTCCCATCTGCGCGACAGCTGCTCGTGCAGTTGCCCCCAACCTTCGGTCTCTTTGCCGCTCGCTGCTTTCTGCTGCTCCTGTGCATTGCCCAGGGTCCTTGAGTCACAACTCCTCCGAAGACGCAGTGCAACAGCCCCCAGGGGACATCCACGACGAAGGAAGCGGATGGCAGATCCGTATTTTCCAGATTGGTAGAGCATGCCTCCGAGGCTGTGGAAAGCACCAGATAAGCAACGAACAAAGTTTGCGAATGCTTCCTCGGTCACCGAGGAGGGAGGGGAAATTCTGTCAGGGTACTCGTGATCGTTTGTGAGTTGAAAACCGAGTAGGCGAGCAGCTCTGGAGAGAAGGTCGTACGCCGCTTCAGTTAAGACGGGGTTGTTTGGAGCAAGCGTTGTTCGTGCCAATACAAAAAAAAGGTCAAGCAACGAGGTGTAATCTTCAGATGCGGATTCCTGACCCTGGAGGCGGAACCAGTAAGGCATGAGTAACGAGATCACGAACTGTACTTACCGCTGATAGTCGTGCCTCCATGGTTGTGGCAATGTCCGCTAATAGCGTTCTCACAGCTTTGACGACGCCATCGGTTGACAACCTCATGTCATCCGGAGCATTAACAACTATAATAGCCGCACGTTTCAGCCGGTCCAAGGCCCGTCTCATCTTACTGTCGGCCAGTTTATAATCGTCTTGAGCTTCGTAAGGGGGACGCACAACCCTTGCCTCTTTGACATGTTCGGTAGTCTCCCGAATAGTGCTCAGCACGTCTTCTTCCGCGCCTAGCAAGCGATCGTCAGACAATGGATAATTCGGAGACTGTGCAACGTTGCGCACCATCACTTTGTCCCAGGCCCGCGAGAAGGGTCGTGGTGCGAACAAATGAAGCGCATAACTTCGTGATGTGAGCAATGTCCGTGGGCTCGAGCTTTTCTTTGTCCTTTCGGGAAAGAAATCCAGAAATACGGTCTTGCATTTCCCCCTTTCCGTGGTCTACCAGGTTCAAATTCGACAGAGCATTTGACAATTTCTCCTCTTCACAACCCGCGGAGGACGTTGAGGGCGATGGTTGAACCAATGCTATCACCTTGCTTAACGCAGCAATATCGTTGGCCTAGGGAGATTAACCGAGGCCTTGAAATATATTGACAGTTGCTTACCGACTTGGAATAACTTATCCAGGCATCGCAAAATGAAATAAAGGGCATCCCGTGAAGAAACTCATCTCGATTTCCACGTTCTTCAACCAATGCAAGTATTTCGGAGAACGTGGAGGTAACAATACGACACAACCTACGTTCCTCCCCCTTGTCGTTGGAGCTAGCCGACTTTGCAAAGGTCGAAGCCGATTTAACAACTTGATCCCAGAACGTCTTGGACCCGATAGTCGAAACACTCGTGCGCAACAAGCACATGAGAGCATAGCTTCTGATACGGAATACGACTTCGGCATTTCCTACTTGGCACGATATTGACGTAAGGGCAGTATATGCTCGCGTCAGCAAAGCGTCGCATTGTTTTGCGGGGAGTTGCGAGCACAAAGGAATCCACCTTAAGAGGTTAGGAGAATCGTGCAAGGTCTGGGAGTATAGCACTAGGGTTTCACGCTGAATAAGCTTCGGAGATGATGAGCTGAAACAATGAGACAAAGCAATGAGACTGTGAGACAGATATGTTAAGATGAGCAAGAGCAGGGTAGGGTCCAAAGGTTTCGATGATTGTGTGGGCAGAGGCAAAGAGACTATCGTAATAAGATCACGAAGTGGGGGAGACACTTGGGAATTGGGGCGAGATATGGGTGGCGTGAAATCCGGATCCGGTCTCACTAGTGCAATGAGTCTGCAATGCATATCAGAGAGCACGTCCAGTGCATGAGAATACTTCAAGACTAAGCCTGACAGCTCAAAAGAAAACGAACCAACAGCTCACCATGTCTAGGCCGAGCAGTTTCCCTGCCACGCTAATCGCCGCCCTTTCAACATCAACATCCCCGGGTGATATTACGCGCAGATCTTTCAGTGCATTTCGTACAGAAGTCGCCAGGCTAAATGCCTCATGTAGAGCAGCCGTGGGCTTCTTCACGGAAGGCTCTACGCTAAGCGCTTTCCACCCAGATTTCATCACTCCAGTAAGTCCCTGAGAAGCACTGTTAACGGCACGCATAACAGTGATTCGTCTATCTTGAATGGACTCGGGAGCCGCAGAATGCTCCGACCCGACGCCTTTCGCATTCGAAATGGTGAGGGTGGATGCGAGTCGGCGGGCGACATCATCGGCAGAGACGGAGGCAGCTCTCTCCCTCGCAGATGCTTTCTTTGTCGGAGCAATGAGATTTCGCCTTGCTTTTGCCCTTGTAGCCATGTTGAAATGCCTGGAGAAGTTCAAGACAAACAAAAAGGAAAAGGTTTGCAGCGAGACACGCGTCAAACGAAAAGCACGTGATCGCATCCTTACAAAAACGGAACTCAACCGCGACATAGTACAACAGTCTGCAATAGTCTAAACAACATGTTCCTCTTGCTCTCCAAGTGTCATCTCATCAAAGTTTTCTAATAGCTCATCAAGCTTAACCTCCGGGAAGTCCGCCTCAGTCCCGTCCTCTTCATCTGTCTCTGAAACTAGCTCAGCAACAAGAGGTGGAGCTTCATCTACCTCCATCGTATTTTGCGTTTTCTTCGGCATTTTTGGATCGCTAGTCCGGGAACTATTTCCCGATTTTGTACCATCTGCCTTGTAAAGGTTGACCATAGAGCGCATTTCAGAGTCTTCCTCAAGGTCGCGCAGGAATAGCTCGTAGTCCTCCTCCACCTTTTTCTGATCGCGACCGCCCATACGGCCCACGGCGCCACGCCCGCTCCCAGTTTCGCCCTCCTCGCCCTCTTCCTTCGCCATGCTCCGTAGTCGCCAGTTTCTCGACTTGTTCTTCTTGCGGCGGTTGGGGTATGCCTTCCTTACGAGGACGACATCGGGAATGCGGTCTTGGGGTAAGCTCGCAAAGTCGTCCGAATTGAAATTGCTGTTGCTTAGATGGTAGCCCATTACTGCGTCGCCTGGTTGAAGAATTCCACCGAGGTGTGTCCGTGTGTGGAAAATCTGGCTCGTAGGTGCGGCAGTCTCGTAGTCCATCATGCGATCATCTTCGTACGCACCAGTCGAACGAAACGCGCCAGACAGTGCCACCTGCGCATCGGCCATTACCCACTTCCCGTGCGTACGATTTGAGGGCTCAACATCCAGAACGGTAAACTCCACAAGATCAGAGACATTTGCAAGAGCATCGAATGGGGTACGCCAGTATATTGAGGCGATGAGCTCGCATGACTGCAATGTCGAGGGATGAAGGAAGTGAAGGGAGTTGCCGACCCGGGTACAGACAGTCAACGGGTCAATGTTGCCCAGCTGCCGCGCAAGTTTCGGCGGTATGCAAACCAGGTCATCTTTACATATGGGGACAATCTCGACAGAGTAAGTGAACCGGAAATTGGCTGTATTTGAATGTGTGTCCGCAGAAAGGAGGCGCTCAGAGGTCTTTGATCTAAATCTTGATTAATACACAACGACAATCGAATGAGGCGATGCTCACCGGATAGGTATAACTCCGGATAGAAATTCTACCACTTTTATCGCATGACTCCGCTGGCTGTAGAAGAAATCCAGACCGTCCTTCACCTCCTTCAAGGAAATTGTATCTTTGTGCGCCCCATGTTTCAGAATAAGCTGCTCAAGGTACAAGAATGTACGTTTATGTGGAACTTTCTGCCGGACTTGGACAAGAGCCTTCCAAGTGTTCTTTGCAGCCAATTTGGCACAGTCGGGACATTGTCCGTGTTGGACCAAGTATTCGATTTCAAATACTTGCTCTAAAATCGTTGAAGTCAATACCTACTCTTTACATGAGTGCTCCGACACCACTTGTGCAGGTCGAGTGTGACTAACCTCCTTTTGTATGGTCAATGACACTCTCAGACGCTTTGAGTGGGGTTCCGTCCAAATAAAGTGCGCGTCCGTGAGCCGTACCCGATTCAAGCCTTTGAGTTTCTTGAGGCAGATGGCAAGGAGCTCTTGAGACTCCGGCCGTGCAATCGTCCATTGGGCCGGGGGTGCAAGGAAGCGCTCGCAATTTCGGCAATACGACACAGATGCTATGCAGTAGACCTACTGTTAGAAAACGTAACCTCCATGGGGGCCTGATGTAAACACCTTGCTTTGGGATGCCTTCAGTGATGTCGACACTTGGACACTGGATGGTAAGCAATGATTGGCAAAAGAGCAAGAGGAACTTACGTATTCCTAAGACAATTGATGCATAGGTTTGCGGAATTTGGAACAATTGGATCTCCTGGACGGCATGAGATAGATGTACGGTCTTATCTGCTAAAAACCGTGACCTACCGCAATCAGCACAAAGTATCCTATGTACGGCAGGAGCCGGTATAAATTCCATGAAATCGAGCAACCTTTAAGTGGTACCGGTGTAATGCAAGAGACCTGAGATGATTGAGTAGAAACTTCAAGAGAACGTCAGTGGTAGTCGCTTTGTCATCGCCATATCATATATCATTTCTTTATTAGCGGTGAGCCACGTGGATTTCCGAATCGGATGACTTGGATCCATTTTCGGTTCCGCACCACGTGGTTAAACACTATCTCGACACGACAGATCTGATCTAGTCTATACCACCGGCCCACCCCTATATGGGCACGCCCATGGGATATCTAGTAGGTATCATACATGTACATATCGTCGTAGTATTATTGTTTAAAACAAGCTTAGGCTCCTTACTTAGAGTCCCGCGGACTCGGCGTTGCGTAGCAGAAAAGGAACTAACGGCCATACTTTTGAATATCCCCAGATTGTGAATAAGCACTGAGACTCACCACTGATAATGGCATCTACGCCAACGTAGGAGGGGCAGAGCGCGGGCTGGATGTCACGACGGGGGGAGGAGCTACTGAATGATCCATGTCATCGCCTCCCCGAAGCAGGCAGAGGCTGTTGGGTGGGAGGGACTGAGAGCGCCTGATAATTGGCGCCGTTATCGGCCGCTCCTCCTCTGCCACGGGCGAAAACAATGACAGACGGCGACGCTTGGTCGCCGGCTCCTTGACCCCAGTCCCTCAGAGGTGACCATTTATCGCAAATACAGAAACCTCACCTCGGAGATGTGCCTATCTTCGTCACCACACGGTGGGTGCCCCTCTTCCCATCGGACAGTCGTGTTGCGAACTACGTCGTCCCGCCAAATCTCGATCGAAAGTGTAGGATGACTAGGGGAGAAGGCGACAGAAGGAGGGACTTCTCCGTCACCATGGTCGGAGCACATGGTGAAGTCGAAACTTCCTCGAGTCGTTCCGTCAGAAAACGAATCCATATCTTTGATCAGAGGCGCTGGTGGAGGCTGAATGGCTTCTGATTGTGGTGGAGGGGTGTCGTAATGAACCCGGGCAGGGGACGGGAGCTCACTGGCTCGGCCGTTACCGTCAGTGCTCATGGGACCGAACACCGAAATGACTCACTCGGTAAACACGGTGAATACTGGGACACTTGGGGTTGGCAGAGACATGTTGATGGTGCTGGGTGTTTCATTGAAAAGGCCCAGAGCACCAGGCTCACTTCGGTTAGGGTTAGCGACGATGATACGGAGGGGAGTATCGAGGACGGCACCTGGAATCTAGATGCGCCTCAGGGAAGGGGACAACGAGCGGAAACTCTTCGAGCGGCTCGAGGAAGCAAGGGCGGAGAACGGGAAAGCAAGGCATGACGGACGGTGGTAGAAGGCTGATGAGCAGAAAGGTCAGAGAAGGAGGGCTGAGCGTAAAGGAAAGGGCTGAGGACTAGAAGGAAATCGTGATGGAGAAGAGAAGCTAAAGTATTAAAGGATAAAAACAAGAGGAAAGAACCACACTCGCCGGAGGCGAGTGGTGGGGAGTTAAAAGTCTGGGGAGGACTGTAGCTGCATCTTCATTTTGACCTATTTGCTCATTAAAAGGGACCGGTTGGGCGCTAACTCTGCCCCCGTAACGCGGTCACACGTTGCCCTTCCAGACTTGAATGGCAATGAATGCGTGGAACTTTGCATCTGTGCACTGCATAATATATGAGAGGCGTACTTTGGTCACAAAAGAGATCATCCCCACCCGATTGGGATTATTCCCGGATGTTCTTCACGTTTCCTTGAGGGTCCATAGCGGACACCCCGAACTGGTACGAGCGCCCTGATGGCCAGAATCGAGGCCACTGTGAGAATATGAGTAGAATAAGGGCGGTCGCGCGTGACAGTGGCTCACACGTATTTCCCGTCCTTGCCAGTGTTTTCGCTATCGATGCCAGTCGAAGCTCGCACCAAAGAGTGACGAAGTGTACCAGGAAGGTGAGTAGTTGAGTGAGTAGCATCACGCCAACTGTGAACGACCAGATGGCTGTTTGCCACGTTCTGTTTGTGCATGTTTATGTGACCAGACCGTGACAACGCCACCTTAGCAGTTCAGTCTCGTTCGACTTTCATCAATTTCGTCCTGTCGCATCCATCGATGTTTGTTTTAGCGCGCTGGCCACGCAGCTGCGCACATTGTTATTACCATCCGCAGCAGATATATTATATCCGACGCGAAATAGCAAGTTTGGGGTTGATGTACCTGTCACGCCCATCATCGGACTTATCCGCCGCTCCACTTCCCAAGACCCAGGGCTCCGGCGTGTCTACGTCTCTGTATTTGGGAACTCTAGTCGTTTAAACCCACTAACACTTGCAGGCAGCGCCACAGTGCGCTTCTACGGGCTCCAAACGGTGTGCACGGCGCCCCGGTGATGGATTGTGCTGGCTTACGAACGTACAAAGCGTCAGCTGATGCTTATCTTGTGTCCAACATTTCCTAGTTTACGGCGGCCTATGAGCCTGTCAGTGTGGAGCAATTGCGTTATCTCCACCTGGGACAAGTCATCTGGGAGATTGTTGATGTCCTTATCGTAACTGGCTTTTTGCCGAATGGTGCTGTAGCTGGTCACCTGTCCACCAATTCCTCCGACTCTGTCGCCCCACTGTACATCAGTTTCACGGAGAACCCCATGGCGGGACTTACGGTCACTCACGCTCCGGGTCAACAACGATGACGCGTCCAGAAGCAAAAAAAACAAAAGGTCATATTGTTTATGCATTTATTGCTCACATCTATCTAGTAAGCTCCCCTGTATTTCGTCATTTTATGTGACACCAATCTCGAAGTTATCACCCATGCTCCAGCTCTATGTCGAAACATGTCTCTCAATGTCAAGGCGTTACTTGCGCCAAGTCGAGGTGAAGGCTTTGTTCTATGACCTGCAGGAAACTCACCGGCTCATTGACGGAATCCTTGTGTGTTATCTGTAAATGATTGCCAAAAACAACGGCCAAATGAAGCTAATCAAGTCCAAAAATGGGAACCAAAGATGCCAGGCTCCTACTACCTACTTCACCATATGTGAGTCATGTTCAAGCAATCGTTGTTCTGGTCGATTTGATCTTGTAATAATGGCGTTCCTGTGAGGACGTGATGCTTTTTCCGAATGAGAGGATCCTAGCATAAGGTAGCTAAGGTATCTAAGTAAGATCTACCAAATTTATATTCATACGCATGCACATCAGAGTTCTGAGAATGGGGGTTCCCCACATTGGGAAGGCCATACATGAGACCTCCCCAACATGCACTCTCACACATAGTTATCATCGAAACAAGACAACCCCTCCCCCCTTCTATTTTCCCCCATTAGGCGTCTACCTAAAGGTCTCACCCAACCCCATTATCCATACACTGCTGGCCTCGAACGCTTCCTTTTCTCGGCATTAGAACTCGAGCGTAAGGTGTGGTTCTTGGACGTCATGTGAAGTTGACATATACACCCCGGGACCGGCTGGAGAAACAAAGACAGATAATGTGAGTCTCTATTAATACAGAAAACTAGCAGTTTCGCAGCGTGTTAAATACAACAGGTTGTCAGAAACAATAACGAAGTAGTAATAATGGTACAGGTAATGTTAATCGAGGTCCGAGTCCTGTACCCCGAGGCGCGCGTTAATGGATTCGAAGGGAAAGAGCATAAGGAAAACGTTATTCGAGGGGGAAATCACAACAGATATTGAGGTGAATTTTACGGTTATGTTTAGTACCAACTAGTACTAAGCAGCCGGAAAGAGGGTGGCCACCTGGGATATTGAGGGCTTTGAATTATGCCTTACAGAGGGGGTTCGCTCAGGTGAGAGTCCGGGTGGCCCGGAGTTTCAAGCGTACTGGAGTGCAATGTCCGCCAGTGCTCCACAGATCAAAAACGTTTACATGCGCATGCTCGAGTACATGCAGTCCATCCGGAAACTGCCTGAAGGTGTTGAAATTGAAGGACCACTTCATTTCTAGTTTGTTGGAAGTTTGAGACTCCGTTTGCGCCAAGTTTCAGCCCGCGCAGTTGGTAAAACAGCGAACCGGTTCGAACTCAAATCGTAATCCGTCCAATTTTGACGAGACCGCCACTTGCGGACAAATATACAAAGCGTGCGATGCAGAAGCGCCTGAGAACGGAGGAAAAGAGCCCGTCCCTTTGCCAGATGTGCTCGTTTTAGGCTTGCTCATCGATTAGTGGAGTCGCAAGTACCCCCTGCCACCCGGATGTGGGTAGTATGTGGTTTCACAGCAGCAGTCCCGACTGCCGTAATAGGTATCAACGTTATCATACAGGATGAGTTGACCTACGCCATATGAGGAGTCACGCTCAGCCGATCACAACGAGGGGCGACAAACGTGAACGTCATACAATTGGGATGAGATGGAGTTCTCAGGCACGCCCACGCCGCCCAGCGAGCTTAACAATACTAATAAGTTAGGACGTGTGTATTGACGCTAATGCACACCGCTGTCGAAACAAATGAATAATCCCGCGATTTGGTTGGAGCAGACTGTACCGAAAGTCCAAGAGTTGCTAGAAGATAAGGACCAAAAGCCGGCATATAGCATAAAATTGCACACGCGTTGGATTTAGTTCACGCCGTGCAGCAGGTCCGTGACATCATCAGAACCCTCGAGCGCCAAATCTCCAGAAAGGCGCGGGACACATAAGTGGAGTGGCACAGGGGCATCACTCTGTCTTTGCGAGAGGTCTGCCGGCATCACTGGCGGGGTTCGACGACGATATTGAATGGTACCTTCGAATCAGCGAAGATCAGCTATGGTGAGGGAGAAGTTCAGAGTGATTATAACATAGGACCTTGGAGTGTGTTCCTCGACCGCAAATGTCCCACTGGCACTTCACAACATGGACCTGAGAGACGCGGAGCGCTGACACCTCCGGACGGATATTGTGGAGCGAGCTTGGCAGATACTAGTAAAACAGATCACATCACAGGGTCAATAGGGAAAACAAATACTAGGGAAAACAAATACAAAGAGGAATGAAACAGGGATATTGGGAACAAGGTTATGGATAGCGTAGTTGGAAGACCTGATGAAACAATTCGAGAAATTTACAGCGGAAGGGATGGCAAGACCATCATTACGGAACGACTGCTGTAACTTTAGACGTCTCCGAAACGCAAACAAATGTCGACGCCGTCTATCGGTTCGATCTGCTGGACGCGAGAGTGGTCCTGAGTACTGGTCCTGGTGTGTGTAGTCCTTGGGCGTGAGTACAGGCCGCCGTGTCGTGGGAATTATTTGTCTACATTTGTCACTGGCAGCATCGCAAGTCGCGACGTGTTCTCCGAATCAGCTATCCTACGCCAGGTGTTCCCCCTTCTCTTTTTTTCACAAAATGAATTTCGAAGACGTAGAGGAGCGTGACGGTGTGTATTTCGTCCACTTCTACCCGGGTGGGTTCATTTCATGCTTTTTCAGGCATTCGACTGTCGTGGAACGTTTGGCCCTCATCTCGCATTGAGGCCAATCGCACCGTAGTTCCAATCGCAGCTCTTTACATCCCGTTGAAGCAGAGGGATGATCTTCCTCCTGTGCTTTACGAGCCTGTAACTTGCAAGTCAACCCCTTGTCGGGCCGTTTTAAACCCCTACTGGTGTGTTTCGTCTTAATGTATGCGCCCCGATATTCACCTATTGCACGCTTAGCCAAATTGACATTCGGGGAAAGTTATGGATTTGTCCATTCTGCCTCACACGCAATGCATTCCCTCCCCACTACAAAGACCTCTCCAGTACAAATCTTCCTGCAGAGCTGTTGCCCAAATACACCACCATAGAGTATACACTTAGCCGCCCTGCTCAAGTGCCCCCAATATTTCTCTTCGTAGTTGACACATGCCTCGATGCCGATGATCTCAAGGCTCTTCGTGATGCGATTGTCGTCAGCTTGAGCCTCCTCCCTCCGAATGCCCTAGTTGGTCTCATTACTTTCGGGACTATGGTGAGTTCCAATCATTTTCGCCGTTGTCTGCCACCTTATGTTTTCCAGGCCCAAGTACACGAAATCGGTTACGCAGAGTGCAGCAAATCTTACGTTTTTCGTGGTGGAAAGGAGTACAACCCGAAGCAGATTCAGGAAATGCTTGGCCTGAGTGCACAGAACCGAGCAGCTCCCCGACCTGGCCAGCCCATGCCCCCACAGGCCTTTGGTGCTGCTCGCTTCCTTCTCCCTGTTTCTCAATGCGAGTTCCAGCTCACGGGTATTCTCGAGTCGCTCACACGCGACCCATGGCCTGTCGCGAGTGACAAACGACCTCTTCGCTGTACTGGTGTCGCACTGAGTGTCGCCGTGGGACTGCTAGAAGTACGCCGAATATGCCTCTCTTTAATTATCTTAACTAATGTATGCGTGCCAGACGACCTTCCCCAATACGGGAGCACGTATCATGATCTTTGCTGGTGGTGCCGCAACCGAGGGTCCAGGGATGGTAGTCAGTCACGAGCTTAAGGAGCCAATTCGGTCACACCATGACATTGACCGCGACAGCGTGAAGCATTTCAAGCGAGCAACAAAGGTTCGCGTCCCACGAGTTTAACTTCTTTCTAACGCGCTCATGGTTGTGTAGTTCTATGAGGGTCTAGCGAAGCGCGCATCAAACAACGGCCACGCACTCGACCTCTTTGCCGGTTGTCTTGATCAAGTTGGTCTTCTGGAAATGAAAGCGCTACCGAACTCCACAAACGGCGTTATCGTGCTCTCAGACTCGTTTACGACATCCATCTTCAAGCAGAGTTTCCTTCGCGTGTTCAATAAAGATGATCAGGGCAACCTGGCGATGGGATTCAATGCCACCTTTGATGTTCAGGTCTGGATGAAAATAATCAAGTTGACGCGTTTTGATAAACTAAGACCCCTATACAGACCACGAAGGAACTGAAAGTCTCGGGGCTCATTGGACATGCGATATCGACGGGCAAGAAATCTGCGTGTGTTGGCGAAACGGAAATTGGCCTTGGACAAACGTCAGCCTGGAAGCTCAACACCATCAATCCGCGCACCTCCGAGGCTGTCTATTTCGAAGTCGTCACACCCGCTGGGCAACCCTTACAGCAAGGTTCTCGTGGACTCATCCAATTTGTTACTCATTATCAGCACTCGACAGGTCAAATGCGGCTGCGTGTGACAACCATCGCACGCAACTTCGCTGAGGCTGGTTCACCAAGCATTGCGGCATCTTTTGATCAGGAAGCGGCAGCGGTGCTTATGGCCCGCATAGCAGTGTTCAAAGCTGAGATTGTCTATCCTCAGTTCATGTTCCACCTGCGCCGCAGTCAATTCCTGCAGGTCTTCAACAACAGTCCGGATGAGACGGCTTTCTACAGGCACATCCTCAACGAGGAGGATGTCAACAACTCCCTTATTATGATCCAACCCACGCTTATGTCTTACGGACTAGACACCACTCCTCAACCAGTGTTGCTCGATAGCGTCTCCATTAAGCCGGATGTCGTCCTGCTGCTTGATACTTTCTTCCATATTCTCATATTCCACGGCGAGATGGTCGCTCAATGGCGCAAGGCGGGCTATCAGGATCAGGAGGGTTATGAGAATTTGAAAGAAATCCTTGAGACTCCCATAACTGACGCTCAAGTTCGTGTTCACTTTCGACCCTATCAAAGTCTTATCTATATGACTAACGAACTTCCCCGCGTAACAGGATTTGCTGGTGGACCGTTTCCCTATTCCCCGATATATTGTTTGCGATCAGGGCGGCAGCCAAGCCCGATTCCTCCTTTCAAAATTGAATCCTTCGACGACACACATGTCTGCTGGAATGTATGGCGCAAGTCAAACTGGCAGTGCTGGACAGCCCATCTTTACGGATGATGTTAGCTTGCAAGTATTCATGGAGCATCTCAAACGCTTGGTAAGTCCCTGGGGTGCCACCTCTAGCTGACTCTGCGAACTCATCCCCAATTAGGCCGTTGGCGCTCAGACCAACTAGTTGGTGGACCTTCTGTGTTTCCCAGGGCATTTCACTTCGTCAGTCTGGATGTTTGTGTGTTCAGACTCCGAATGTTTCCCATTATATATACGCACTTATAGGCGACCACTGTCATAATAGTCTCCTGGCGGGCTTGTAGGACGTCTGATTGCATGAATGAATTCCATGACTATATATGTGTATTTCGTAGGCTGACTTTGCGGTCGGTCGTGATCATGATATGCAGTACTGCCCTTAAGATCTTAAGAGTCCATGGCCGACTAGTCTGTCTACCATACTCCCTATCCTCTCACCTTCTGTTCATTCCGGAGACTCCTCTGCTCTCCCACAACAAGGAGAATGCAGCGCGCCAAGGATGCCGACCACCTAACCGTTTACTCAGACGCAACGTACCCAGTTGGGCCTGACGCATCTGGTAGGATCACCTACGTTCACGTCCCCCCGGTGAGCCCATTCACCGGTGCGTATCGTCCTCTTTAAACGACTTGGCTTCCCATCTGATATCTGCGCTCTTCACCTTCGCAGCGATCATTATAGCCCTAGTCAGCACAGCGATCGCCGCGTTTCTTTGTTGCTACATATATCCCGTAGTTCGGAAGTGCTATGGCTCTAGGACCGCCAAGGGACGAGGCCACATCAAACAGCCGGTCCTGGCGTCTGCGCGCTCGCTGTTCGGCCTACACTCGCAGATGATACCACCACCGAGGAAGCCGCAGCCACCGAAGACGTCTGAGCTGCTCCCGCGCTACGGACGACTGGACACTGGCATGCGTATCGCGCGGCCACAACCGGCACTGAGTCTCTCCCGCGGATCAATGCTTTCGCCTTCGCTCTCACCGTCGCTCTCTTCTTCGTGTTCGTCGTCATCGCCTTCGCACTCGCCTCCACCCTTGGAGACGCCCCCGATGTACTCGCCCTCTCCCATTTCGGAAGTCGTCGTCGCACCGGTGGATATGGGTAGCCTGGGACAGACCATCGAGAGCCGCACGACACCTAAGGATATGAGTGATTATTATTAGTATGGGTGGAGGACGAGGGAGAACTTGGCTCGAAGGTATTTGAGGCGGGTTGCGTCTGAAGTGGTTTCTTTTGGGCTTCTTTTGTGCGCTCGAGCACAGTACTCCAGATCTTTTTCTTTGTTGTTCTTATCGTGAGATCGTCCTATTCTGTCGCTGGTACAGTACAGTCAAATCAAATTTCCATGCACGTCGTGAAATCACGGCACAACTTGGAAGGATGAATGGTCTCCAACCGAAGAGCAGACACGACCACAAGAATGTGTTCTGAACTTGTGAAGTAGCATGTGATTATTTCGGTGAATATATAAGCAGTGGAGAGGGTCCAGACAGCCGCGGCTCGGCGTTGACGTCAACAAGAGGGAGTCCCGTTCAGGCAAGTGGAAAACGCGCTTCCTTATTCTTGACCGGTCACCACAACAATGGCCATATGGCCACCATCGCTCCATTCATATTATTCACTGACCCCTTTTGTCTCTGTCAGCCCCCCAACATCTCCTTTCTTCTCCTTTCTTCTAACCCCCACACTCTCCAATGTACGTCTCCCGCTTTTCTTCTACGTTCAGGCTCTCATAGATCTCTTCTGGACACCAGGTCTTCTAACCTCAGCGGAGCAACCACAGCCTCAACCAAGACCTTCCTGACGGCCTTGGCATTAAACGGTATTATTGCCGGTGTTGAAATAGTTGCATTTACCGTTGTGTGGCGCTATTTTCGCCTCGTTTATGAACCCAGGAGTTTATCCGTCTTCGAATCGTGCGCAGAGATTTATTTGTTCTGCAATGCCTCATGCTTACCTTTGTATTCCCTCGTACAGAAAGAGACAGCAGCCATTATCTCCTCGCCTCTTGGGATGGCCTATATCTGTCTTCAAAACAGATTATCGTAAGATCAAGAACATAAACGGACTAGACTGCTACTTCTATCTCCGTTTCCTCCGCATGATGGTCCGCGTCATGCTGCCAATCTGGCTCCTATCCTGGGCTGTTCTTCTCCCTCTTACCTCCGTCAATACGGACGTTCCTGGCCATTCAGGTCTTGACAAGCTCATTTTCGGTAATATCGCGTCTACCCAGCAGAGTCGTTATGCAGGACATCTACTGCTCACCTGGATATTCACGAGTAAGATATCAAGCTGGTTTTCCTGCTGCGATGTTTCCTAATACCTCCTCCCATAGTTTGGATCTGGTGGAACATCAAACATGAGATGGCACACTACGTTCGCGTGCGCCAGCATTACCTTGTCAGCCGCGCCCATTCCTCCACTGCTCAAGCTTGCACTGTCTTGGTCACCGGCATTCCGCCCAAGCATCTTTCAGAGTCTGCCCTTACCCGCCTCTTTAATCATCTGCCAGGCGGTGTCCGCAAAGTATGGGTAAATCGTGATCTTGGGGATATGCCCGAGCTGTATAAACGTCGGTTGAAAGCATGCGAGAGGCTCGAATCAGCGGAAACATCTCTTCTGAATAAGGCGGTCAAGCGAAATAGCAAGAAACAGAACAAGACGAAGGCAGTCGATGACGAAAACGAGTCCGCTTCCTCACGTGACCCGGAAGCCGCTCGTAATGTCCTCGTTGAGGAACTGGTACCAAGAAAAGAACGACCATCGCATCGGTTACCACCTTTCACTTGGTTGCCGTTCTCTATTCCATTCGTGGGAAAGAAGGTCGACACGATCGAATGGGCACGCGAACAAGTCCACGAGTTGAATGTACAACTGGAGCAGAGACGCCAAATTCTCGCACGTGACATTGCTCAGACCACCACTGAGGAAGCGCAAGTGACCAACCGAACACGTCATATCGGTGCTGGCAAATTGAACGTTGCGATCCCTGCAGTTCCGGTCTCGATACCGATGGTTAAAGGCCGCCCTGTGGTCGAATTTCCAGATCAGACGTATCCCCCTGCGAATGGAGCATTCATATTGTTTAACAAACAGATCGCTGCGCATATGGCGGCACAGACCCTTTCTCACCATGAACCATATCGCATGTCCGGGTCGCTAAAATACATCGAAGTTGCACCCGAAGACGTGATCTGGGACAATTTAGTCATGAACCCCTACGAGCGCCGCGTACGATTGGCACTTTCTTGGGCTGCAACTGTTGGATTGATCCTCTTGTGGGCGATTCCTTGTTCGTCGCATCTAAATTCAACGTGGTGAGGGTCTAACATATCTTTCAGCGGCGTTCATTGGAGCCATTTCGAACATTCACTCCTTGTGTACGACATATCACTGGCTCGCTTGGGTTTGCACACTCCCGGGCGTGGTTATCAGCTTCATTCAAGGTTTCCTCCCGACCGTATTGCTCGCCTTGCTCTTCATGCTAGTGCCGTTAGTCTTGCGGATATTGGCACGCTTGGAAGGTATTCCTCAGAAGACAGGTATGGAGCTAAGTTTGATGGATCGATTTTTCTTGTTTCAAGTCATCGTATGTGGGCATTTTACCTATCAACCGTCAATCTCTAAAATAAAGTCAGAACGGCTTCCTGGTTGTCACCCTCTCGTCTGGAATCATCGCATCTTTACCTGGGCTAGTGAACAACCCGACATCAGTTCCGACACTACTAGCCCAGAATTTACCGAAATCATCTACATTCTTTCTCACGTGCGTGTCCACTTAAGCTAACGTAGTCGCTATCTTATGTCGGGACAGCTATGTATTGCTACAAGGCCTCTCTGGAACAGGCAGCGGATTTCTTCAAGCTGTGCCCTTGGTTTTGTATTATGTCAAATTTACTCTTCTTGGTTCGACCCCACGCTCCGTGTACACAATCAAGTACTCTCCCCGCACATCAATCTGGGGAACCCTCTTTCCTACGACGACTCTACTAGTCGTAATCACCCTCGCCTACTCTATAATATCCCCCATCATTAATGGCCTTGCGTTCGCGGCTTTCCTCTTATTCTATTTTCTTTACAAGTATCTTTTCACTTGGGTCAATGACCAACCTCGCTCCAGCGACACTGGTGGGCTCTTCTTCCCTAAGGCCATTCAGCATCTCTTTGTAGGGCTTTATATCCAGCAACTCTGTCTATGTGCCCTATTCTTCCTCGCGCAAAACAACCATGATTCCCCCAGCGCCATTCCCGAGGGTGCCCTGATGGTCGTGTTGATTGTGTTCACGGCGAGTATCACTTGACGTCCGTCTTTTATCAATTTTTACTCACTTCTGAATTAGGCATTCTTTCAGAATACCATTCTGAACTCTTATGGCCCCCTCATCAAATTTTTACCTCTCTCACTGGCGGATAGATCCTACAGCGGTCGTGTGGAGGTCAGATCGGAGGAGGTTCCCGCAAAGGTTGACGCGCCGTCGTCCGTTCCTTCAGGGGACGTTAAAGCCATAGACTTTGCCAACGCGTCTTCGTCTGGTTCCTATCAGCGTCCTGGCGCGGGTGAAACTCCGGAATTTGGAGATGCCGACACTCGTTCACTGGAGCGTGCACCTTCCCCGCTTTTCTCAAATGAATCGACGGGACATTTTGCTTTCTACGGATGGTGCCGAGATGAATGGTGAAGGGCACGTTGATGTGACCATGGCACCACCGGAGGATGTTCAGCGTAACCAGATGGAACCAGTCCCTCCACCTTCCCCAGATGAAGGAGAAGGAGATGAGATACGGGATTTACAGTTCGGGGGAAAGAGCCCTGAAAGGTCGGAAAGGTAGTAATTTATGTTTTGTTGCTCATGTTGCTCATAATCTACGTGTTGCTTATACCGCAAGCAAACGACCCATCTTTCTTCGACACATGACTCGACATCGAAATTTACTTTATCTACATAATGTATATTGTATATTTGTGCTCAATGCAGGCTGATAAAGATGTAAAGTACTGAGGTAACTTAGTTATAAGTTGCGTTTTCCTTGACAATGAATGAAACAGGTGTAATTCTAGTCTCGTGACCAGACGTTCAAGCCTCAGATGTGCGGAGTTAGAAAAACTCATTCACGGGTGGTCTTATCGCTTTTCATAGAATACGCCTCTGTATTCTGCATTTTATTCCCCTGTGCTCTGGCAAATATCCTCTCGTTGCTTTGATACACAATGCTGTTGTCTTCTAATACCTCTGGAGAGCTTCAAACTGCTCGTGATACTGCGCTCAAGGATCGGAACTATGACTCAGAGAGGACTCGCCGGGCGATGGACCAGAAACTCCAGGACGTTTTTGATGGGAGAAGCCCATATGATTGGCAGCTAGACGCTGCTGAAGCACTTATTCTTGGGCTCGATTGTGTTGTAGTCGCTGGAACTGGTGCTGGAAAGACAATACCGTTCGCACTCCCCTTGCTAGTGCAAGACTCTCTAGACAAGTTGGTCTTGATAATATCTCCGCTGGACGCTTTAGAAACTGATCAGGTGAGATGATCATTGTTTTGGCCCTCTATACTTGCTGACATGCTGCTCCGAAGGCCGACAGATTCAAGAAAATGGGTATAAGCGCCGTTACAGTAAACGGCGATTCATACACCAATGATTTGCATAGGGTGCGTCGAAATTTGGACTTACATCATTTTTACTTAGATTACAAGCAGAGAATCGAATCACAAGCATATAATGTCATCATAACATCGCCGGAGATGTGCCTCGAGGGTACACGTTTCTCAAGACTCCTGCGGACGCCTGATTTCACGAGAAACATACTGTCTATCGTCATAGATGAAGCACATTGCGTATCTGAGTGGGGAGAGAACTTCCGGAAAGCATGGGGCGAGCTGGGCCGCCTACGATTCTTTGTCCCTGCGACAATCCCATTCCTGGTCACTTCTGCGACGCTTCCCGCACATATTCTGGACAATGTAGTCCAGAAGCTGCATATTAGCAAATCTCGATCTGTCTTCCTCAACCTCGGTAACGATTGCTCTAATATCACGCACATGGTCTGTCGCATTCGTGGATCTAAGAGCGATCTCGGGGCCCTCGACTTCATAGTGGATGCAGGTTCTACTGGCGGTCCTCTGATTAGGACCATTGTCTTCTTTGAGAGCCGCCCACTCACGTGCAAAGGCTACAAACACCTTCAGCAACTTCTGCCTTCTGAGCTTCGGTCTCGTGTCGACTTTCTGCACCCTTGTCGGAGCTCGCGTTCGAAAAAAATAGTGATGGAACGATTTAGATCGGGTGTTACCGATATTCTCTGTGCGACAGAGGCTGCAGGCATGGTAAGTTAATTGTTTCTTGTTTTTTGTTACACTCTGACTCCTGCGATGAGTGTAGGGTCTAGATGTACGAGACATAAGCCGCGTAGTCGGCTTCATGGCACCCAAGTCTCTGTCTACTTGGATGCAACGATCTGGTCGTGCTGGGCGGTCAGGTTTACCCGCGATCGCCATTCTCTTGGTTGAGCCATACGTATTTCAATTACAGAAGACTACAGAACAAAAATCGAATGAGAAAAGGTGTGTACAAGACAAATCGTGCCCCGTTAAACAGGAAGACGTCGAGGACGAAGTCAACAGCGATGGTGAAGGGTGTGACCACGATGACCCGATGCAAGACGAAGATACGCCAAGCAAAAGCGCTACGCAGCTTTACGACGACGATTTACGATACAAAAAGAAGCTGGATGGCGGGTTGCGGAATTGGATAGACCCGCAACACCACGATTGCAGGCGCGAGGTCTCGAATCCTTATTTCGGAAACCCGCCCTCCCAAAGTGGTGCGTCGCAACATGTTTAAATATCTTCTTGGCTCATGCTTTGCAGGACTCACGGCGCCTTGTTGTGACCTGTGCATATTGAAAAAGCTCGCTGATACGCCTGACAATTTAACACCGGATGAATCACGTATCCTTGCACTCCGGGACCGGATCATGACTCGCAAGAGGCCTGCCGATCAAATGTCACAAGAACAAGGCAATCGACCTGGGAACGAGATCGATGTAGATTCCCAGCAGCTCCGAGTCCGTAATGCTGCTGGTGAAGGTCCGCGTCGTGGGGACCGTCTCGAAGCATCTCGCAATGCACTCAAAGCCTGGCGGTTTGAAACCTGGGAGCGAGACTTCGAGGATACAATACTGATGCCTGAGGTTATCCTCCCAGATAAGGTCCTCTCAAAACTTGCCTCACATGCGCGACTCAAGACGCTAGAGCTCATCAAGGAGGAGATCCCAGGATGGTTCTTGGCGGATGAGTATGGAGGAGCAGTTATCAAAGTTCTAGAGCCTATCGATAAGGGCTGGGTTGAGGAGAATGAACAGAGGCGAGAAGAAAATAGAGCTAAACGGGCCAAACGGAGTGCCGAGAACAAGATCCGTCGTGACGAGAACGCGCGTGTAGCACGGCGTCGGGCATCAGACGCCTTCCATACACAATGCATATTCATACTATAGCCAGCCGTCTGGTTCATTCACACACGTGCCATCGTTGTAGAAAGTGTATTCATTGTCGTGGTAAAAACTGTACTCTTATTGCTGTGCTGCCAATACAACAATCAATTCTGCTGTGTGATTTCTTCGTTCCAGTATTCCTCTGATGACCACTCGCGGACACGACTCTCTGACCATCTGGCAAGTACCTGAGCGATTGATTGATTCTGCATCCCATGCGCGACATAGTCTTTCGTTTTATGCTTTGATTCGAGTTTTCTTCCTCGGATTTTCTGGTGAATTTTTGAATCGCGGTATGATGCTTGTAATCGGGCGACGTCTTCCTCCTTACCAGGCGATGTGTGAGACTTACCACGACAGAAATGGTTAAGGGTTCGCTCGACGTGGTCCTTTACCATTCGTTGACACGGTATGGACGCAGACGTCTCGCCTATGACATTTGGCCCCGAGGTCGCGAAAGTGTACTACACCCATAAGATAAGATAATGTAGCGTGTGACACCAGAACATACTTACTTTGATATCACGCACATTGTGTTCCTGCAGGAGATCGACAGGTTCAAATGAGTTTGGTCTGCCTGTTGTGTTTGCAAGCCAACAATTTTGGCGAATAAAGTCCCTTGGAGGAGTCAGCGCACAATATGAATAGACAGAACGACACGCACTTGAGGTCTGTTGACCATTCGCGACGAAGGCCTTGTAGCAATTCAAGAACTTCGATTGTGTAGTTCTTGCTGCCCCCGCTTATTAGCCGAAATAAGAGCCTTGGTATAAGATCTTCTACTAGTCCAATATCTCCGGAAGACAGTGCCCGGTCTAGGAGCACATAGTCCAGTAGATCGCGTGCCATCTGTATCGACTGGTAGAGGAGCTCATCGCATCTTTCCCTTCGAGTAGCCAGATTGTACATCGCCTTAGACGAGGCATAGTCAGACACAATAGCGATAGCCAAAGAGTGCAGCTCCGCAGGTGAACGCTTGCGGAGTTCCTTGAGAGTATCCACCTTGCCCACAACGCACCATATGTCACGGAAACGAGCTTCAGTAACATGAAGAAGCGCCTCGCGGAAATGATTGTGAAAGTTCCCCTGAATAGATGGGGAATTGAGGCCCTTCCGCTTCAGGAGATCAAACGCGTGAATGAGTCCGAAACCCTGCTGAGTGCCATAGTACTGCGCATGGATTGAGTGCTCGATAGCCATCTGAGCATGGAACCATCCAAAGACCGGTACAAGGAAATCAAGGCGATCGAAGCTGTTGTGATCTTCGCAACGAGAATTTTGAAGGCCACGCAGGCGAGCGACAGTCAATTGATCGCCCACCCATACGACGGTTTGATTTTCTCCCATCTCCTTTTGATCAGAGAGGGTGCCACGCTCCAATTGGTGCCACCACTTGACGAGCACGCGCTCATTCCCCTCGTAAGATGTTTCTTCGATGTGTGCTGTCTTGAGCACATACTGGCATGGAATGTATTCTTTTCCAATTGGTAGTTGTTGGCCAGGAGGGCAAGGTGAAAACATCGGGTCGTCCTTGAACGCGTAGTTTTCGAAGTCAAAGCCAGGCGAGTCAACCAGGAATCGTAGCACCAGAGAGACCGCATGAGAATGGATCCGAGGTCCAGAATCTGCCTCAAGTATGAGAATTTCGTCGCCTGAGATCAGATCCCCTGCACCAAGAGCTCTTTGGTGCAGTCGAAGATCCCTATCAGGCCACCGCGCAAGGGGGTTGTTCTTGAGGACAAGTATCGTCGCCGCCGTCCCACTATCAAAGTGGTTCTGGTTGTCTATGCGCTGTTGGAAGGCCTTAAATGGGATGTTAACGTTGTCGTGGACGCCAAACCAGGGGTACTTCTTGACATCTTTCAGTAGCATGACTTGCTGCTGCATGGTCAGAGCGTTGATCCCTCTATAAACCCACTTCTGGCTCATGGTAATCCCCAGAGCGTGGAGAGTGTCGAACGCCTTCGCTGCTAGGCCGCAGCTCTTGAAATAGATAGTCAACAGCTTTGCCAGTTTACAGCGATGATGAGAGCGGGACAACGATGCCATTGAGATCATAGTGAGCACGGCCTAGTCAACTAAAATGAGTGCTGTACCAAGCCCGAGGTAATGTACCACTCACTGCTTCTGGAGTTTTGTGTGTGTTTCGTTTTTCCTGCATTCTAGTCGAAGCGGCGTGGCGAAACAGTTTCCAGGTCACTGGGGTCAGGGACTTGACATCGGAGATCATGTCACCCCAGTTAATCGCCAAGAGTGTGTCTTGAGAGATCTGAGATTCTTCAAGATCGTCTGATTCCCTATCCAAAACATCGCATATAGTTTCGAGCGCCCAGTTTTCCATTGCCCGATGCGCCGCCTCTGTTCGGATGCCACGACCATGTGAACGAGGCGGATGATGCCAAAGCTTCAAGATCCCAGGAAGTAGCTCTGATGTTGTAAGGCCAGTTCTTGCAAAGCGAGCCTTGTGGTTTGTTACAAGACCCGGGTACGTCTCATTCCAGCAGAGAGCCCAAAGAAGGATCGGCAAGTTAAGCTGAAGCGATTCCATGTATTCCAGGATGTCGACAACGCGTCGACAGACCTCGGGAGCCCCAATATCCGCGAGAAAGGCCAAGAAGCCTGTCGTCTGCCGTTGGTGTGGGCTTGTACCCGGTGGGCATGTACTTGTTGTGGGCTCCCGTTGTGCTTCAATAGAGTCGATATCCTCCTCAAATTCTGTGCCTTGGTCCAAAGAACTTAAAGTTTGTGTGTCCATCGTCCAAAAAAATAAAAGAGCGCGAGGATATGATTTGCTAGGATAGTAAGGGACGACAGTGGGGCCTGCTTGCGCGCCACGAAAAATACATCAACAAACGACCCGCAGCTCGCAGGCTTCCGACTCCCACGTGTCCTGATCGCGCTGTGCGCTTTGCCTATTCTGGGTATACACATTACCACCTGTGCATGCCATAACACATTACATTCATTAGCATCCCGCCCATAGTTTAGCGCGACTAGTAGCATTTCTAAATAAGATTGTCCAATTTATAGTAAAGTCGAAATCATGTGTTCAAGTACAGAACAGTCCAAACGAAGGCAAAGCAAAGTCCGTGATCATCACTATCATATCATCAGGTAAAGGATTGTCCGAAATCCAGCCATCGACATGACACCGTCGACATCTAGGAAGACGGCACCGTTCGCACTTGGGGTAGAGGCCGAGGTCCAAGGAAAGCGAGCCGCACTGTATGTAGAACTAATACTTCGTACCGTTGGACGCCTTCAACTGTTGGCCTATGGCCAGCGCCTTCGCCTTGAAAGCGGAGAACGAGTTATAGCTGCCTTCAGGCCCAGGGTTCACTGCGAATACCATGCCCTGGCCACAGTGGCTGGCTGCAGTGTTCGCAGCTTGGCGACAATGGATCCAGATGGGGTCCCACTAGTAAGAAAACGATAACAAAGGACAGTCAGTTCCGTTATGGCGAGAAATCCATATTTGAAGGAAAACGCGTACGTCCTTAACGACGAATTCCCTCGAGGGGAGGTCATCGTAATAAGTCCCCAATGTAACAGGGACGCTGTGCGGTGCAAAGACGCATCAGGAAACACGTGTGAGATATATTTGGATATGTAGGACTCACAAGCCAGTATCGGTTCCGCCATAAAGAGGAGTGCATGGAGCATCAAAGCTGGACTGGGTCACAGTGTGGTTCTTGGGGTGGAATGTGAAC
>WNFO01002793.1_pt1 | contig 34296 bp, 28 predicted proteins | sample 5400251 | NCBI WGS metagenome assembly WNFO01 (sample SAMN13153354, study PRJNA577476) | soil metagenome | isolation source: 100 cm saprolite under Madrone tree | place: USA:California | collected 2016-06-14
GTGACGAAGCGGCGCATGCAAGCGCGAGCGGGCGCCGGCCCGCGCGGGCTCGACTGGTGCGACCGGCTGCAGCAGCTCGCCGCTCGCGCGGGGCCGCCTGCTACGCCCGGGAGCTGCGCGGCGGTCACGGCGCTAGAGCCAGCGGTCGTGCTCGTGGTGCGGCTAGGGCGTCAAGTCGAGGGCGTGGTCGTGACAGATGGGGGCGCTCGAGCCGATCCCGCCCGCGCCACCCGACTGCTCGAGAGGGCGGCCGCGGCGGAAGCGGCCCCGCTCGACCGTCGCACGCTCGAGCGGGCGATCCGACGGGCGGCGCCGCTCGTCCGTGAGCGGCTCGCCGCACTCGAAGACGCGCGCTGGCGTGCGGCCCACCGCGATCGCCTCAGTCGCCGGCTCATACCCTGGGTGCTGGCGGCGGCGCGCCGCGCCGCTACCGAGCGTCGCCACGCCGACCTCGCCCGCCTCGATGGTCTCGTCTCGCGACTCGCGCTCGGCATGACTGCCGGAGAAGAGCTGTGGCTCGAAGATCTACTGGCCCGCCGCGCGCCGCTCGCGGTCCGCGACGTGCTGGCCTGGCACGAGCGCATGCCGCCCGTCGCAACCTGCGACGAGGCGCCTCACGTCGAATTGATCGCGGCGGTCGTGTTGGGTTGAGGATCACTCGTGATGCAGCAGGAGCTCCTCGTAGTCGAGCTCCTGCTGCACGCGTCGCATCACGGCGTCGGAGATCGCGCCGTTGTCGCGCATGCGGAGCAGCTCCTGCCGCTCCACCGCGAGCAGCTCGCGCGCGAGACGCAGGTGCGCGATGGATTTTTCCTCGATCGGATCCTCGAGCACACCGTCCGCGTGGCCGCGCAAGTGGCGCGTGCGGAGGCGATAGCGATCGCGGGTGTGCGACAGCGCGCCCGCGTGCATCCATGGCTCCGACGCGAGCTGCTCGAGCCGCGCCAGCGCCGCCTCCGAGGCGTTGATGCGCGCCGCGAGCTCCTCGCGACGCTCCTCGTCGCCCGTCTCCCGCACATCGAGCCAGCGCAGCAGCGGCGCCAGAGTGAACCCTTGACCGAGCAGCGTGACCAGAATGACGGCGTACGAGAGAGCGATGATGGCGTCCCGGTCAGGGAAGGGCATGCCGGCGGTCGTCACGGTGGGGATTGCGGCGGCGAGAATGAGGGTGTCACCGCCCCGCAGGCCGGCCCAGCCCACGACCGTCAACACCTGCCAGCGCGGCCGCGCCTCGCGTGGGCGCAGCCGGCGCCCCAACAGCCAGCGAAAATTCCCGGCGAAGTAAACCCACACGAGCCGCGCGATGATCACGGCCAGGCTCACCAGGACAGCCGCACGCACCAGCTCGAGCGCCGCTGCCCCGGTCAGGCCCTCCACGATCGGCCGCAGGGCGAGCCCCGTCAGAATGAAGATGAGCCCCTCGAGCACGAACACGACCACGTCCCACATGCCGACGTTCTGCACGCGGGTGTCCGCCGCCACGAAGCGGGGCCCCACCCGCCCCAGATAGATCCCCATGGCAACCACCGCCAGGATCCCGGACACGCCCAGACGCTCGGCGGGGAGATAGGCCGCGTAGCCCGAGAGCAGCGAGATGGTGTTCTCGACCTCGGGATCGTGAATGCGACGGCGAACCGCAGCCAGCAGCCACCCTATGGCCAGGCCGACCAATACACCGCCCGTGCCCACCACTACGAACCGCCCGGCCGCGCCCATGAGGGAGAACGCGCCGGTCACCGCGGCCGCGACGGCGACGCGGTACGCGACGATCGCGGCCGCGTCGTTGATCATGCTCTCGCCCTCGAGGATCGTCACGGCACGTCGCGGCATTGGTAGCCGCCGCAGAAACGCCGTCGCCGCCGCGACGTCGGGTGGCGACACGACGGCGCCGAGCGCGAACGCGGACGCCCACGGCAAGCCAGGAATCGCCTTGTGCGCAACCCAGGCAATCACGATCGTCGCGAACACCACGTGTCCCACACCGAGGGACAGGATCGGCCGGAAGTTGGCCCGCACGTCGCGATAGGACGACAGCAACGAGGCCCTGTAGAGGAGCGGCGGGATGAATATCAGGAACGCGAGCTGTGGGTCGAACTGCACCGTGGGGAGCCCAGGGACCACGGCCACCAGGAGCCCGCCCACGACGAGCAGCGCGGGGGTGGGGAGCTGGAAGCGGCGCGCCACTAACGCCAGGAAGGTGACGCCGACGAGCAGAGCGAGAACGGTCTCGAAATTGTGCACGGTTATGTGCCTCCGAACGCCGGGTCGAGCTGCCGCGCCGCAATCGGCCGGCTCGTGACATTCTACGGTCCGCGGCCGCGCCCGCCAGCGGTTGATCCCTTCGAATGGACGACGCGCGGCGCGCCATGGCGTTCAAGCGGTTGAAGCGCGCATGCCCGCTCCGCGCCGAGTGTCGCTGGTATCTCACGCAGGCGTAGCTACCTTCCGACGTGCCTCTCTCAACGTTCCTGTTCGACCTCGACGGCACCCTGATCGACTCGATCGAGTTGATCCTTCGCTCCTACCGTCACACCATGCGCCAGCACCGCAGCGAGCAGCCGTCGGACGACGTCTGGATGCAGGGGCTGGGTACTCCGCTGTGGGTACAGTTCCGGCAATTCACCGAGGACCCCGCCGAGATCGAGGCCATGGTGGCGACGTATCGGGCCTACAACCTCGCCCACCACGACGAACTGGTGCGTCCCTATGACGGTGTTGTCGAGGCGGTACGAGCGCTGCGAGACCGCGGCAAGACCCTCGGACTCGTGACGAGCAAAATGCGCAGCGGCGCCGTGCGCGGGCTCCGGGTCGCCGAGCTCGAGAGCGCTTTTCAGGTGATCGTGGGTGCGGACGAAGTCACCCACCCCAAGCCGCACCCCGAGCCGGTGCTCATGGCGCTCGAGCGCTTGGGCGTGCCGGCCACGGGCGCCGTGTTCGTGGGCGATTCGCGCCACGACATCGAGTGCGGCCGGGCAGCGGGCGTGAAGACCGCGGCCGTCCTGTGGGGACCGTTCGACCGCTCGCATCTGGAGGACCTGCGGCCGGATTACTGGCTGGAAACGCCGGCAGACCTCACTTTACTGGCTCCTGAGACCTAGGACCCCGCACCGGGAGGTTCCTTGCCGTTCGTTTCGTTCGAGCTGGAGCGCTGGCAAAGTACCTGGGAGAACCGGGTGCGCTACAACCTGTCCGAGTCGGGTGTGCACCCGCTCTCCATCAAGGAGCTGCTCGACCTGGCCGGCGCGTCCCCGGCGCCGCTGCTCGATGTTCGACTCGGCTACAGCCAGTCGAACGGCACCGACCTCCTGCGCCGGCGCATCGCCGCTCTGTACGACGGCGTCTCGCCCGAGCAGATCCTGGTCACCACCGGCAGCGCAGAAGCGAACTTCGTCGTGTGCTGGCGGCTGGTCGAGCCCGGCGACAAGGTCGCCGTGATGCTGCCGAATTACCTCCAGACCTGGGGGCTCGCGCAGAACTTCGGGGCCGAAGTGCGTGGCTTTACGCTGCGCAGCGAGGCGCAGTGGGAGCCCGCGCTCGACGAGGTGCGGCACGCCATCGCGCCGGGCACCAAGCTGGTCGTCGTCACCAATCCGCACAATCCGACCGGGCACGTGCTCTCGGAGGAAATGCGACGTGCGATCGTGAGTCGGGCGGCCGAGGTAGGCGCGTGGCTGCTCGCGGACGAGGTCTACCAGGGAGCGGAGCGGGATGGGACGACCACGCCGTCCTTCTGGGGCGGCTACGAGCGGGTGATCGTGGTGAACGGCCTCTCGAAGGCGTACGGCCTGCCGGGCCTGCGGATCGGCTGGGTCGTGGCGCCGCCGGCGTTCTCGGGTGATGCGTGGGCGCGCCACGATTACACCACGATCGGACCCGCGGGCGCGAGCGATCACCTCGCCGCGATAGTCCTCGAGCCGTCGGTGCGGGAGAAGGTGCTGGCGCGCACCCGCGGCATCCTGCGCGCCAACTACCCGGTGATCGAGCAGTGGCTGAAAGGTTTCGGCGACACGTTCAGCTGGCACCCGCCCCAGGCGGGGGCGATCTGTCTGGTGCGCTACCGTCAGGCGATCAGCGCACTCGACCTGGTGGAGAGGATGCGGGCCCAGCACGACGTGCTGCTCGTCCCCGGTGATCACTTCGGTTTGCCGAACCACATCCGGTTCGGCTTCGGGGAGGAGCTGCTCCACTTCCGGGAAGCGCTCGCCGAGACCGAACGGGGTCTGAAGCGCGTGTTTGCCGACTGAGATGCGGGTCGTCCCGCTCGAAGCGTTCCGGGACAAGATCCCCTTCAGCGTGGCGATCGCGGCTGTCGAGCGGGGCTTCCGAGCGCTCGGGCGCGGCGAGGCCGCGCTCCCCGACCCGATGGTGCTGGAGCTGCGCGAGCAGCAGGCCGAAGTGCATGTCAAGGGCGCGCACCTCGCGGGCGGCCGGCACATCGTCCTCAAGGTGGCCACGGGGTTCTATCGCAACCGGGCGCGCGGTTTGCCCTCGGGCGACGGCATGTTCCTGCTGCTCGACGCCGATACCGGTGTCCCCGCAGCGCTGCTTGAGGAGCACGGCTACCTCACCGACTTCCGCACGGCCGCGGCGGTCGCCTTGACGCTCAAGTACCTGGCGCCCAAGGACACGCCCGAGGCCCTGCTGGTGGGCGCCGGCGCGCTCGCCCGGCTCACCGCTCGAGCCATGGTCGCGCAGATGCCGCTCGCCCGGCTCACCCTGTGGAATCGCAACCGCGAGCGCGCCGAGGCGCTGGCGAAGGAGCTCGGTCAAGCCGTCGAAACGCGTATCGCCCCGGCGCTCGAGTCCGCCGTGCGCGACCACCACCGGGTGATCGTGACCGCGACAGCCAGCACGACGCCGCTCGTGATGGCCTCGTGGGTGGGGCCCGGCACCCACGTGACTTCGGTGGGAACCGGCAGCCCGGAGAAGATCGAGCTCGAGCCGGCATTGCTCGCACGGGCGGACAAGCTTGTGGCGGACCGCGTCTTCCAGACGGAGCGCTACGGCAATCTGCACCACGCCATCGCGGCCGGCGTCGTGACTCGAGAAAAGGTCTATGCGGAGCTGGGCGACCTCGCCGCCGGCCGGCTCCCCGGACGGGAGAGTGCGAGTGAGATTACCGTCGCTGACCTCACCGGCGTCGGTGTGCAGGACGCCGCGATCGCGCAGGCCGTCGTGGAGGTGCTGGGACTCTGAACCGGCCACAGCGGGCGCGGCACCGCCTCGTCGACTTCCTGGGGTTCACCCCCATGGCGCACCGGCCGCCGCTGCCCAGGCGTTGGTGGATCTATTGCGCCATCGCGTATCTCTCTCCCTCTCTGGTGCTCGCGCTCGTCCCGGCGCACGAAGTGCCGTACCGCGACATCGTCTGGCTGCTCACGCTCGTGCCGGCGTATCTCCTGTCGCTCCACTACGGCATGCGCGGCGCCGTGGCCGGCCTGGTGATGGGCACGGTGCTCTTCACTACGCTTCAGTTCCTCGTCGCCATGCAGCTCGATGCCGAAGACTGGCGCATCACGGTGCCCATTTACACCGCCTACGGGACGATCGCGATCTCCGTGGGCTGGCTGTCGCAGCAGCTGCACGAGTTCTACGGACGCGCCATCGAGGGAGAGCGGGTGGCGGTGATCCGATAGCTGGCCGTGACGATGCGCCACGAGGTGAACAACGCGCTCGCGGCCATCCTGGCGGAAGGACAGCTGCTCGAGCATGATGCGGTGCTGACACACCCGGAGGACAAACAGTCGCTGCAGAATATCCTGACGATGGCGCGACGCATTCAGCACAGCATCGACACGCTGGTGAACGTCACCCACGCCCCGGTCACGGAGTACGTTGAGGGCGTGCCGATGATCGACTTGCAGAACGTGAGGTCAACCCACCAGCGCTCGAAGGACTAGGTACGAGACTCCCGCGATCCCCGCCGCCGCCGGGATCGTGAGAATCCACGCCCACACGATCTGCCCCGCCAGGCCCCAGCGCACCGCCGAGAGGCGATGCGCGGCGCCCACGCCCGAAATGGCGCCGGTGATGGTGTGGGTGGTGCTCACCGGAATGCCGAAATGCGAGGCGATGAACAGCGTGATGGCACCGCTCGTTTCGGCGCAGAAGCCGCCGAACGGCGTGAGCTTGGTGATGCGCTGGCCCATGGTCTTCACGATGCGCCACCCGCCCGCCAGCGTGCCCAGTGCGATCGCCGCGTGCGCGCTGAGGATCACCCAAATGGGAATGACATCTGCGGTCGTCAGGTGCAAGGCGCGGATGGGGAAGTCCACGAACGCCGCCCGGGCGGCGAACAGCAGTCCGACGATGATCCCCATCGTCTTCTGCGCGTCGTTGGTGCCGTGGCCGAGGGAATAGAGCGCCGCCGACACGAGCTGCAACGAGCGAAACACGCGGTCGACCTTGCGCGGCAGGGAGCGCCGCAGCGCCCAGGAGAGCGCGACCGTCAGGCCCAGCGCGATCGTCAGGCCCATCAACGGCGCGACCACGATGAACACCAGGGTCTTGATCCATCCCTGGGCGATGATGGCGGCGAACCCGGCTTTAGCGACCGCGGCGCCCGCATAGCCGCCGATCAAGGCGTGGGACGATGAGGTCGGCAGCCCACCCCACCACGTGATCAGGTCCCACACGATGGCCCCCATCAGGCCGCCGAGGATCACGATCGGCTCCACCACGGAGAGATCGATCAGGCCTTTGCCGATGGTTCTTGCCACGGCCGTCCCTAGGCCGAACGCCGCGACGAAGTTGAAGAACGCGGCCCATATCACCGCCATCCCCGGACTGAGAACGCGGGTGGAGACGATGGTCGCAATCGAGTTCGCGCTGTCGTGAAACCCGTTGATGAAGTCGAAAATGAGCGCCACCAGGACGATGGCGAGGACGAACCAGACGGTGCCGGGCATCAGGCGTGCTTCAGCGTGATGGACTCGAGCACGTTCGCGACATCCTCGGACTCATCGAGCGTTCGCTCGAGGGTGTCGTAGATCTCCTTCCACTTGATGACCTCGAGAGGGTCCCGCTCGGTCTCGAACAAGAGGCCGAGGGCCTGTTGGTAGATCGCGTCGCCCTCTTCCTCGAGCTTCTTCGCCTCGATGCAGTATTTCATCACGTCGTCGCCCTTCTTGAGGCGGCCGACGGCTTCGCCGAGCACGTCCACCATCCGCTGGATCACCTCGGCGAGCTGCTTCACGCCCTGCGGTGCGGAACCCAGGTGGAAGATCTGGGAGCGCCGGGCGGTGCCGTCGATCGCGTCCATCACGTCGTCGAGATTGGAGGCGAGCTGGTGAATGTCCTCGCGATCGAGCGGGGTGATGAATGTGCGATCGAGCCGGTTCACCACTTCATGCGTGACCTGGTCGGCTTCGTGCTCCAGTCGCTTGATCGCGTCGACCTGGGCGATACGGCGCTCGGGAGGCGCGTCGAATAGGTCGCGCAGATGCTGGGCCGCGACCTTGTTGCGCGTGGCGACCTCGACGAACAAATCGAAGAACTCTTCTTCCCGGGGCAAGAGGCGCACGGTCGTCCTCGTGTGAGAGGGAGTAACAGCGGCCGAGAACATAGCGGCGCCACGCGGGAGTCACTAGGTTACCTCGCCAAATGGCCACCACCCAGCAGCCCCAGACCGACTTCGTCAAGGCGATCTCCCGGCTCGACGCCACCGCGCTCGTCGTCGGGTCGATGATCGGCTCGGGAATCTTCATCGTCTCGGCGGAGATCCTCCGCCAGGTCCATGCGCCCGGCCTGCTGCTCGTCGTCTGGGCGCTGTCGGGCATCGTCACCCTCATGGGCGCGATCACCTACGGCGAGCTGGCGGCGATGTTCCCGCGCGCGGGCGGGCAGTACGTGTACCTGCGCGAAGGTATCTCACCGCTGTTCGGCTACCTGTACGGCTGGACGCTGTTCGTGGTCATCCAGACCGGCACCATCGCGGCCGTCGCCGTCGCGTTCGCCCGGTTCACGGCCGTCTTCTGGCCCGGCCTTTCGCCCGACGTGTTCCTCGGCTCGACCGTGCACTTCCCGCAGCCGATCGGCGACATCACGGTCGGCCTCTCGCCGCAGCGTATTCTCGCCGTCCTGTCCGTCGCCGTGCTCACGTGGATCAACGTCCGCGGCGTGCGCACGGCGGCCCTGATCCAGACGTCCCTCACCGCCATCAAAACCGGTGCGCTGGCGTTGCTGATCCTGCTCGGCGTCACCATCGGCCGGAACGCAGAGGCATTGGCTGCTAATTTCGGCGCCAACTTTTGGGCGACCGGCGGCGCCGCGGTGGGGCTGGGGGCAATAGGAGCCGCGATGGTCGGCTCGCTGTTCTCGATGGACGCATGGAACAACGTGGGGTTCGCGGGAAGCGAGCTCAAGGACGCCCAGCGCGACCTGCCGCTGGCCATGGGCGCGGGCGTGCTGATCGTGACCGTGCTGTACGTGCTCGCGAACGTCGCTTACCTGAACGTCCTGCCCGCGTCCGCGATCGCCAGCGCGCCGCAGGACCGGGTCGGAACCGCCGCGCTCCAGGCCATTCTCGGAGAGCCCGGCCTGAAGCTCATGGCCGCGGCGATCATGATCTCGACGTTCGGGTGCAACAACGGCCTGATTCTGTCCGGAGCGCGCGTGTATTACGCCATGGCGCGCGACGACCTGTTCTTCAAGTCGGCCGGCGTGCTCCACCCGACGTATAAGACACCCGCGGTCGCCCTGGTCGTCCAGGCGGTGTGGACCAGCGTGCTGTGCCTGTCGGGCACGTACACGCAGCTCCTGAACTTCGTCATCTTCGCGGCGCTGGTGTTCTATGGGCTGACGGCAGTGGGCTTGTTTGCGCTGCGCATCAAGCGCCCCGCGGCAGACCGACCGGTCCGCGCCCCGGGCTATCCGTGGCTTCCGGCGCTGTACGTGATCGCGACCGCCGTCATCGCCGTCGACCTCCTGGTACAGGACGCCACGCGTACCTACAGCTTCCTCGGCCTCGGCCTCGTGCTGATCGGCGTGCCCGTCTACTTCGGATGGCGCGCCATGGTGCGAGGACGTAGCGCCACCGTCTAGTCACCGAACCAGCACCCGCACACTTGCCGGTCCTTCGGACCGGTAGCATATTGGCTTCGTACCCGAACAAATACCGAAGCCGATAATCATGTCGACGCCCCACCCTTCAGCCGCGCCCCCGACGTCCCAGCCCTCGTCGTGCCCCGACTGCAGCGGCGGGCTGGTCCGCCAATCAGGGTGCCTGGTGTGCGTACAGTGCGGATGGGCGAGGTGCGGGTGAATCGGGCGGGAGGGCGGTCAGGCGGTATGGCCGTAGGCAAAGGGAAGACAGACTCAGCGAAGCGGTCCCAGCAGCTGCAGCTGCTTAGCGCCGTGCCGCCATACCGTCCGACCGCCCTCCCCATTCTCGACGAGCGGCTGCGCGGCACCAAGTTCGTGTCGCTCGAACCCAAGTCCGTGCTCAACTCGCCGCAGCAGACCGGCGTGGATTTCTGGTCGCTCAACCCCTACATCGGCTGCGAGTTCGGGTGCACGTACTGCTACGCGCGCTACGCGCACCGCTACACGGTCGAGCGCGCGCACGACGCGGGGAAGCTCACCGACGAGGAGTTTCTCGAGTTCCGCGGGCCGCACGGGTGGGAAGCATTCGAGCGGCGCGTGTTCGTGAAAGACACGCTGCTCGGTGCCCTCGAGCACGACCTGCGACGGTACTTTCGGTCCGCCGGTGCGACGGCCCGTCCGGCCGCGCCGATCGTCATCGGGACCGCCACCGATCCCTACCAGCCGGCCGAGCGGCGCTTCCGGCTGACGCGCGGGATCCTCGAGCGGCTGGCCCGCTGCGAGGGCTTGAACATCGGCATCATCACAAAGAGTCCCCTCATTGCCCGCGACACTGACGTGCTGCGGCGCCTCCGGGACCGAAGCGATCTCGAGGTGCACATCTCCCTCACCACGGTGGACGTGGCTCTGATCCGGCAGGTCGAGGCGCGCTCGCCGATGCCGGCGGTACGGCTCCGGGCGCTGCGGCGACTCGCCGACGCCGGCGTGCGTGTGGGCTTGATCGTCGCGCCGGTCCTTCCGGGACTCACAGACGACGTGCCCCACCTGGAAGCGCTGTTCCAGGCGGCCCGGCAGGCCGGCGCCAGGTTCGTCCACGCCGGTCCGCTGCGCCTGTACCCGGCGGTGCGGGACCGATTCCTCCCGATGCTCGAAGCGCGATTCCCCCACCTCGTCGCGCGCTACCGCCGCGCTTACGAGGGGCGAAGCGGGGTGCCGCGCGACTATGCGCGCGCTCTGTCAGCCCGCATCAAGAAGCTGCAGGCGCGATTCGGGTTCCCGCTAAACGAGGGGATGGTGGATCGCTACGGACAGAGGCTGGCACCGGCGCAGCAGGAACTCGGACTGTGAATCCTCAGGCGACCTCGCTCGCCGCCTTACCGCGGCGCGTCCGGTAGTGGCGCAGAAGGTCCCGGACCCAGCCCGGCGGGGAAAGTCGGCGCGCCTCGTATGACTGGACCAGCAGCTCGGCGAGCGCGCGCCCCAGTTCGAGCGCCTGCGCCGGCGCGATATCCACCGACAGCTCGTTCAGCAGGCGGATGAACTGACCCAGGTTGGGGGGGCGCGTGACCTTGCCTTGGGCGGCGAGCCAGCACTCCAACTTGACGCGCGTGGCGCTGCGAGGAGCCGCTCCCTCCAGAAAGTGACGCAGCCCGTTCGGGCTCATGCCTACCTCGCGCGCGACGCGTCGCAGCGAGAAGCGCGCCGACTCGCGCGCGAGCCCGTCCCGCAGCAGCGGGACTGGCAGCGTCGGGACCATCGAGCCGGAAGTCACGTGACCACCGTGCGCGGCGGGGCGGGGAGGGGCGCCCTAAGGCGCTCGCTTCTCCCGGGCGTAGTACGCAATCAGCTCCCGAACCCAATGCGGGACCGGTCGCTGCCGCTCGCGGTACGCGTCTCGCAACAACTCCGCGATGCCGCCACCCAGCACGACGCCGTCGTGCGAGGCAACCCCGGCGGTCAACGCCTCGACCAGACGCACGATTTCCGAGGCCTTGGGAGACGGGGTCTTGGGATTACGTCGACTCGCCAGCCGGCGCTTGGATCTCAGCCGTCCGCCGGGGCGCGTGCCGGTACGCTTCAACCGGCTCCAGCCATGTGGTTGTCACCGCCGCACTGGGGAACTGCACAAACTTCACGTCGTAGATGTACTACGGGGACAGCCTTGTTGCAAGCCCGAGCCTTTCAAGCGACTTCGCTGGCCGCTTTGCCCCGGCGCACCCGGTAGTGGCGGAGTAAGTCCTGGACCCAACGGGGTGGGGACAGTCGCTGCGCTTCGTATGCCGTCGCGAGCAGCCCCGCGATATCGCCCGCCAGCGCGGCGGTCTGCTGGGTAGAAAGGTCCCCCGCCAACTCGTTCAGCAGCCGCACCAGCTGACCGACGTTGGGCGGGCGGGTGACACGCTGCCGCCCGGCGAGCCAGCGCTCGAACTTCGTACGTGTGGCGCTGCGGGGAGCCGAGCCGTTCAAGAAGTTGCGCAGTCCGTTCGGGCTGATGGAGATCTCTGCGGCTGCTCGGCGCAAGGATAGCCGCGCCGTTTCCCGGCCGATCGCGTCACGCAGTAGGGGAACCGGCAGCGTAGGAACGCCCCGGCTGCTAGTGCTCATGAGCGGTGTGCACTTTGTGCGGTACTGAATACGTTACACGAGGATAGCCTACCCCTAGTGCGAAAAACCCGCAAGCATGTCTCCCATCACCCCTTTTCCATCATCTCCACGAGCGCCCGGATGGTCCCGGGCGCATTGCCCTCCAGCCGGTTGTTCACGAGGATCAGCGCTTCCATATGGCGCCGGATCACTTCGGCGATGAGGCGCAGAAGATCCAGTCGGACCTCCGGTTGGGGATCGCGGAGGCGATCGTAAGGCTCGAACAGCTTCACCGCATCGGCATAGGCTCGCCCGGGGCGGAGCAGTCCCCGCGCCACGGTAAACCCTGCGGGAAACGTCCAGGGCAGCTCGAGCTGCGCGCCGATCGCCGGCATCTCGTTCCACGAATTGAACACGTGCGCCACCCCATGGCGCACTAGCACCGCGCCGTGGGCGTCGGTCAGTAGCTCCGGGTTCCGCAGTTCCACCGCGTAGCGAAAGTCACGCGGCAGCTGCTTCAGGAAGCCGTCGAGCTCCTCCGCCCACCGAGCCGGCTCGGGCTGGTCCTTGCCCCGCATCGCCTGGAACTCGAACACGAACGCGCCGGCGTGATCCGAGAACGCGCGCGCATACGGCCCGAGCACCGCTTCCTTGAACAGGTCGGCGTTAAGGAAGTCAGGATTGCGTTGTCCGGCGAGGTTGCCCCAGCGCGGGTCCTGCGTGAAGCGCCTGGCAGTGATCCGATCCCACACCTTGCTCACGCAGGGAAAGCCGGGGGGCAGCACACGCGCGTACTCCGTGAGCACCGCTTCGGATGGCGGCTCGTAGAACGCGCTGTCGATCCCTACCGTGCGGAACAAGGGATAGCGCACGTACTCCTCGAGCCGGCGGGCCGGCTGGGCGCTGCGATAGGACCGATGGTAGACCTCCCCCATCCAGCCGTCGTAGGTCCAGGTGGACGTGCCGAACCTGATATTGGGCGGGACGCGCTCGCCGAGTGCGACCAGCTCGGGAGGAGGGGGCGGCAATGCCCGGACGTCGTCAAACAGACTTTGCTGATGGCGCGAGCGCAAACCCGAGAACTCCCTGTTAAGTAATGTAGAATCAATAGCTTATATCGAGCGAACGCAATCTTGCCATCTGTTCGATCTTCGGGATATATTCGGGTCTCATTGTCTGGCCTGGCACATGACCCGGACACCCCGTCTTACGAGCGATACCGCTGCCTGCTGCTGGGTCCCGCTGTTCGCGCTGCGCTCCGAGCTCGCGCGGCGGCCCGAGCTCGCGTCGCTCCCCGTCGCCCTGCTTTCACCCGACGACACCCGCCGGCTCTGGCAGGTCGGGCCGCTCGCCCGGCGCGCGGGCGTGAATCCGGGCATGACTGTGAGCCAGGCGATCGGCCTCTGTCCCGCGCTGAAGCTGTGCGAGCCCGACCCGGTGCATTACGACGAGCAGTTCTCCCAGCTCGTCGCGGCGCTCGTCACCGTGAGCCCGGTGGTCGAGCCGGTGGAGCTGGGGCGGGTGTTCGTGGGGACGGATGGGCTGGAGGGACTGTACGGGGCGCCCGAAAAGATTGTCGAGGCAATCAAGTGCGGAGTGCGGAGTGCGGAGTGCGGAATTGAGGATGGGAGCCAGCTCGTACACTCCGCACTCCATACTCCGCATTCCGCACTCCGGCTGGGGTGGGGCAACGGAAAGTTCGTTTCCTGGGTTGCCGCGACGCGCGCCAAACCGGGAGACACGGTCATAGTGCCGGTGGGAGAGGAGGCAAAGTTTCTCGCCACCCAGCGGCTCGCCGTGCTCCCGCTCGACCCCGACACGCATCGCCGGCTGCGGCAGCTCGGCATCAAGACGCTGGGCGCGCTCGTCGCGCTGCCGGAAGAAGCCGTCGTGTCGCAGTTCGGCCGCGCCGGCCGGCGGCTGTGGCGGCTCGCGGCGGGGCTCGAATCGGAGCCGGTAGTGGGGCGGATCGTACCCGAGCCGATCGTGGTTGCCCTCTCGTTTTTCACCCCAGTCGGCGAGCGGGACCTGCTCGCCCACGCACTGGACAAGCTCGTCGACCGCGCGATCGCGGATCCGCGTCGCAGCGGCTGGCGCGTGCAGGTGGTGCGACTGCGCGCCGAGCTCGAGCACGGGGCCTCCTGGCTCGTAACCGCGACCCTCAAGGATCCGTCCGCGACGCGCGAGCGCATCGCGGCGCCGCTCAAGACGCTGCTCGAGCGGTCGCCGCCCGCCGGAGCCGTGGAGCGGCTCGTCGTCGAGTTCACCGCCTTCGCTCCGGGCACCGCGGAGCTGCAGCTGTTCGCGCGCGATGCGGGCGCCGCTGCGCGCGCCGGGCGGCGGCGGGCGCTCCAGAGCGCCGCCCGTGAGATCGCGCTCCGCATCAGACGCCCGATGTTGTATCACGTCATCGAGGTGCAACCATGGTCCCGCCTCCCCGAGCGGCGCTACGCGTTGATCGACTATGAACCCTAGTGGAGCTGACAGACTTCGTGCCCTCAATGCACCCCAACGGGTACAGGTGGAGCTGGACGAGCAACGAAGACCAAGGGTTGTGAAGCGGGAAGCTGGGAACGAGAAGCGTGTCGAGTCTTTCGGTGAGAATTGGCGCATGGACGACGAGTGGTGGCGTCAGCCGATCGTGCGCCGCTATGTCGAGGTCGTATTGGAAGGCGGAGGACGTGTGGTGCTGTTCGAGGACCTCATCACCGGAGAGTGGTTTGTGCAGATGGCGACCTAATACGACACGCTGAGTACGGAATCGAAGCACGTCTATCCACTCCGCACTCCGCATTCTATGTATATCGAGCTCCACTGCCACTCCGCCTTCTCGTTTCTCGACGGCGCCTCACTCCCCGAGCAGCTCGCGCTCACCGCGTCGCAGCTCGGCTACCCCGCGCTCGCGCTCACCGACCACAACGGGCTGTATGGCTCGATGGCGTTCGCACAAGAAGCGAAACAGCTCGGTCTCCAGGCGATCACCGGCGCGGAGCTGACGCTACTGGACGGGTCCCACGTGACGCTGCTCGCGGAGACTCCGGAGGGGTACGCGAACCTCTGCCGGTTGATTACGGAGGCTCATCTCGGCCGTGCAGATCGGCGCGACCCGCGGCTCGATTTCGCCTCGCTCGAAGCCCGGCACGCGGGGCTCATCGTGCTGTCGGGGTGCCGCAACGGTCTCTTGCCCGGCGTACTGCGGCGCGACGGCCCGGCCGCCGCCCGCCGCTTCGCCGAGCGGTGCCGTGCGGTGTTCGGGAAGGAGAACTTCGTCGTCGAGCTGCAGCGGAACTACGTCCGGGGAGATCTCGCCCTCACCCGGGCGCTGAAAGCTCTCGCGGATGATGTGCACCTTGGTGTCGTGGCAACTGGCAACGTGCATTACCACAAGCGAGAGCGGCACCGGCTGCACGATGTGCTGGTGGCGATCCGGCACCGCACCACGCTCGACGGCTCGCACGACGTGCGTCATGCGAACAGCGAGTTCTTCCTGCGTCCGCGGGATGAAGTCGAGGCGCTGTTTCATGACTGTCCAGATGCTGTCGCTAACAGTCTGGCGCTGGCGGAGCGCTGCCGTGGGTTCGATCTCACGCGCGATCTGGGATATCGCTTTCCCGACTTCCACGGCGCCGAGCGCGCGCCCGCCCCACAAGCGCTGGCCGAGCTGTGCCGCGCGCGGCTCGAAGAGCGCTACCCCGCCGGCTCCCTGCACCGCGACGAGGCGGAGCGGCGGCTCACCGAGGAACTGCGACTGGTCGAGCACCACGGGCTCAGCGGGTTCTTTCTCGTCTATCACGATCTGTTCGACCTCGCGCGCGAGGTCGCCGCCGATGTGCGGCGCGGCTCGCGCCGGGCGCAGGGCGGCCTGCTCCCGGGTCGCGGCCGCGGCTCGTCCGTCTCCTCCGTCGTGTGCTACTTGCTCGGCCTCTCGCACATCGATCCGATAGCCACCCGGCTCTTCATCGGGCGGTTCCTGAGCGAGACCCTCGCCTCGGTGCCGGACATCGACCTCGATTTTCCACGCGAGATCCGCGAAGCGTTGATCCGGCGGGTCTACACGCGGTACGGGCACGAGCACGTCGGGCTCGTCTGCTCGTTCCCCACCTACCGGCTGCGCTCGACGGTGCGCGAGATCGGTAAGGCGCTGGATCTGCCGCCGGGCGAAATCGAGCAAGTCGCGAAACTGGCGGACCGACGATCCGGCGGGCTGGCGGACGAACTGGACCAGCTTCCCGGATTCGCAGGGCGCAAAGGCGCGCCGCTCTGGAAAGAGCTGTGTGAGCTCGCCGAGGAGATCGCGGGGCTGCCGCGGCACATTTCCCAGCACGTGGGCGGGATGGTCATCTCGAGCCGGCCGCTCGTGGAGATCGTGCCGCTCGAGCGGGCCGCCATGGAAGACCGCGTCGTGTGTCAGTGGGACAAAGATTCCTGCGACGACGCGCGCTTCATCAAAATCGACTTCCTGGCGCTCGGCATGCTGTCGCTGGTGGAAGAGTGCGTCGAGCGGATCGCCGTGCGGGAGGGAACGCCACCCGACCTCTCGCGCATCGACTTCGAGGACCCCGCGGTGTACGACCGCATCTGCCGGGGCGACACGGTGGGGTTGTTCCAGATCGAGAGCCGGGCGCAGATCCAGATGATTCGCCGCACGCGTCCCACAAATCTCGAGGACCTGGCGGTCGAGGTCGCGATCGTGCGGCCCGGCCCGATCGTAGGCGGCGCGGTGAACCCCTACGTGCGACGCCGTGAGGACCAGCGCCGCGCCCGGGCGGCGGGCCGCGCGTACCAGCCGCCGCTGGAGCATCCCCTGCTCAAGGACGCGCTGGCAGAAACACTCGGCGTAATACTCTATCAGGACCAGGTACTGCAGGTATGCCAGGCGCTCTCCGGATTCACCGCCGGCCAGGCGGAAGCGTTGCGGCGGGCCATGAGCCGGCGGCGCAGTCGCGAGCTGATGGCGGGATTCTGGGAGGAGTTCAAGCACGGCGCCGCGGCGCGCGGGGTCCCCGAAGCAACCGCCCAGCGCGTGTTCACCCAGGTGATCGCGTTCTCCGAGTTCGGCTTTCCCAAGTCGCACGCCGCCGCGTTCGGCTTGCTCGCCTACCAGTCGGCGTGGCTGCGGCATTATCACCCGGCGGAGTATTATTGCGCCCTCTTCAACAACCAGCCGATGGGGTTCTACTCACTCGACGCGCTGGGACGCGACGCCCAACGAAATGGCGTCGAGATCCGACTGCCCGATGTGAACGCGAGCGACGTGTGGAGCACGGTTGAGAGTCAGGACGTGCGGGTCGGACTCGGCTTTATTCGTGATTGGAGCGAGGAGACGGCGACCGCGGTCGTGATCGAACGCGAACGGCGCGGCCCCTATGTGAGCGTCGGCGACTTCGCGCGCCGCGCGCCACCCAAGCTCAAGCGCACCGCGATCGAGCATCTCGTGTGGGTGGGGGGATGCGACGGCTTCGGGCTCACCCGGCGCGAGCTGATCTGGCAGGTAGGGCTGTGGCTTCCACCGGAAGCGGTGCAAGGGGTGGACGCGCGCGGACGGCGTCAGCTCGAGCTGGCGCTCAATCACCCCCACGAGGGACTGCGGTTCGGCGGCCTCGCGGCGGCCGAGCGGCTGCTCGCCGAATATGCCGTCCTGGGGTTCGCCGCCAGCGGCCATCCGCTCTCGCTGCTCCGCGGGGCGCTGCCACCGGGTGTGGTACAGAGCGACGCGCTCCCCCGGCTCGAGCACGGATCGTGGGTAGAGGTGGCCGGCTTAGTGGTCGCCCGCCAGCGGCCCGAGACGGCGAAGGGGTTCATTTTCGTGCTGCTCGAGGATGAAGCGGGGATGGTGAACGTGATCGTGCGGCCCGACGTGTACGAGCGATACCGCACGGCGGTCCGCGGCGAGCCGTTGCTGTGGGTGCGCGGCAAGCTCGCCAAGGACGACGGCACGGTGAACGTGCTGGCGGAGGAGGCGCAGGGGCTGCGACTGAGTGCGGACCATTCTACTCCGCATTCCACACTCCGCACTCCGCACGCACCCTATGAGTTCCTGAAGACGTTTCGTCGTCTCGCGCCGGACTCCAAGGACTGGGGCTGAGCGTCATTGACATCGCCCCAGAGCCGGATAGCCTTGCTCCATGCCGATCCCCACCGAGCCCATTGGCAGCATCCCCCGATCCCCCGAGCTCATCGCGGGGATGCAGCAGTTCGCTATCGGTCGTATCTCGCGCGACCAGCTCGCTCGCCTTCAGGACGAGGGCGTCCGCGACACCATCAAGCGTTTCGAGGCGACCGAGTCTCCCGTCATCACCGATGGCGAGCAGGCGAAACCCAGCTTCGCCACGTACCCGATCCACGGGCTCACGAACCTCGCGCCTGATGGCGTCACCATCCCCTTCGCTGACGGCCACACGCGGCAGCTCCCCCGGCTGACCGCCGGACCGTTCCGCTATCAGACGTACGCCGATGCATATCTCGCGGGCGCGCGGGCACACGCGCACGTGCCAGTCAAGCAGGCGGTCATTACGGCCTCGGCGCTCAGCCTGCTGTATCCCCAGGACGGCATTCGCGGCTACCCGCGGGAGGCGTTTCTGCGTGATCTCGTGCGCGAGGCGGAAACGGACATCCGGCGTTGTCTCGCGAAAGGCGCCCACGTCGTGCAGCTCGATTTCACCGAAGCCCGGCTGTCGGTCAAACTCGATCCGACGAAGGGGCTGCGCTGCAGCGCTTCAGCGCGGACGAGCAGCAGAGGATCGGGGTCCACACCTGTCCGGGCGGCGACCGCGACTCGACGCACAGCGCCGACGTGGACTACGCGGAGCTCCTGCCCACCCTGTTCGACTTGAAGGCAGCGAACTTCTACATCCAATGCGCGAGTGAGCCGGACCGCGGCAGGGTGCTGCGCCTCATCAAGCAGCACGCCAAGCCCGGTCAGCGGATTTTCGTCGGCGTGATCGATCCGATCGACCCGCGAGTGGAGACGCCGGAGGAAGTCCGGGACCGCGTGCTCGAAGCAGCGGAGTCCATCCCGCTCGACCGGCTCGGGACGACGGACGACTGCGGCTTCGCGCCCTTCAGCGACGACACCTCCACGGACCGCGAGACGGCGTTCGCCAAGATCCGGGCACGCGTCGCCGGAACTGCCCAGGCAGCCCGCGCGTTGGGGGCGTAATCATGCCTTGCCACTCACGCTAGGTTTCGTACGGATGCGAGAAAGGGGATAGGCAGGTGCCGCAGCGCGAAGTCGCAACCCTGGCCGGCGGATGCTTCTGGTGCCTCGAAGCCGCCTTCCAGGACTTGAAGGGGGTCGAGAAGGTCCAGTCGGGTTATGCCGGCGGGCGCGTCGCCAACCCGTCGTACGAGGACGTGTGCACCGGGACCACGGGCCACGCCGAGGTCGTCCAGATCACTTTCGACCCCACGGTCGTGTCCTTCAACGACCTGCTGCACGTCTTCTTCACGATCCACGACCCCACTACACTCAACCGCCAGGGCGCGGACGTCGGGACGCAGTACCGCTCCGCCGTGTTCTACCACTCGCCGGAGCAGAAAGCAGCGACGGAGCAGGTCATCAAGGAGCTCGCGGCGGAGCACGTGTGGGACGAACCGATCGTGACCGAGGTGAAGCCGCTCGAGGCGTTCTATCCGGCGGAGGAATACCACCGCGACTACTTCCGCCGTAACCCGAACCAGGGCTACTGCAGCGCCGTGATCGCCCCCAAAGTGGCGAAGGTACGGAAGCTCTACTTCGACAAACTGAAGCAGCCGGTCGGCTGAAGGACGGAGCAGACGATGCGTTGGTCCATACTCGCGCTACTACTCGCAGCACCGGCGGTGGGGGCCGCCCAGGCACCGCCGGCAGGATCGAGTGAGCCCTTCGTGGTGGAGTATTACTACAAGACGCGCTGGGGCTTTGCCGACGAGTTCATCCGGCTCTTCAAGAAGAACCACTTCCCCGTACTGAAGCGGGAGATCGAGCTGGGGCACATCCAGCGGGTCACCGCGGAGGCGCCGCGGTTCCACGGCACCGAGGACGGCCGCTGGGACTATCGCGTCACGATCGTGTGGAAGAACGCCGCCGCACCCCACGAGCCGTTCCCGGAACCGGAGCTGCGGCGGCTATTCCCGGACCAAGAGACGTTTAAGCGCGAGGAGCAGCGACGCTTCGAGATCCTTGCAGCGCACTGGGACCTACCGATTGTCAGCGTCGATTTGACGCGCCCGTAGGAGCGGGGCGGGTCTTTCCGAGATACGTCCGGACCAGCGGAGCCACCCGCCCGCGCACCAGCGCGGCCTTGAGCCGCTCCCGCTCGTCCGGCGTGACTTCCGCCAGGAATTGCTCCCCGCTGCCCGCTCCTTCTCTGATCGCGACTGCAGGTTGAGCGGGTCGGCCCCGCTCAGGGCCACCAGCTCGCCGCGCGGCTCCTCGCGCCGCACGCTGCGCAGCAACCCCACCGCTTCCGGCAACGCGTACTGCTCCCCCGAGAACCCGCCCACGAAGCGTCCGCCGCGAATCTCGCCTCGCGCCTCGAGCCGGCGATACACCCGCAGGATGTCACGCCACGGCGTGAGCAGCGTCTCGCGCGTCACGACCCGACGGAACACCACGCCGTAGCGGCGCAGCAGCTGCCACGCCACCGCTTCCGCGACCGCCTCCTCCGGCAGCGGCGCCGGGGGCCGCACGCGCGACCACCGCCCAGCCGTCTCGACTCCGAACGGCGCCACGTGCCCTCGCCGCCGGAATCCGCCGATGGGGCGTCGCCGATCGGACGGCACGAGCAGCGCGCGCAGGCCCGCGAAGCTGTCCGAGGTGACGAGCCCCCACGCGACCAGCTCACCCAGTCCCTTCTCCACTTCGGTTCGCAACAGTCCCGTCGCGTTCACCAAGTCGCCGAAGAACGACGCGCCCCGCTCTTCCAGCGCATCGAACGCGGCGCGGGCCGAATGCGAGAGCGGGAGCTGCGCCGGATCGGGCGGCACCGTGAGGGACCGCCACACCGCGCCCCGCTCCCGGCGGAACAGGGCAATCGGGGTGGTGCGAATCGGGCCGCCCTTGTGGCCGTTCGCCGGCGCCGCCGGCGACAGCCGGCCCCAGGCGATCTCCCCCGAAAGGCACAGACCGTCGAGCCACAGCGGGTCGTACTCGCCCAGCCGCGCCGGGAGCACGTCCGCTTCCCACGCACCCGCCGGTACCTCGTACCCGTCGAGCAGCTCCAGCACTGCCGCGAGTCCTTCCGGCCCCTCGGCCCGGGCGTCCGGTGCGGCGCGCTGCCACCGCAACAGAAACCGCATGAAGTCCGCCGCGGTGACCGGCTCGATCTCCTTACGCAGGCGGTCGAGGGTGTAGCGGTGGATGCGGGCCAGCAGGCGCCGCTCGCACCACTCGAGCTCCGCGACGCCGGGGGTGAACCGCCCGCGCAGCACGAAGCCTTCGTGCTCGAGCGCGCCGAGCGCGAAGTCCACGTCCCCGACCGCCATGCCCAGCGAGCGGGCCACCTCGGCGGCCGTCGTGGGACCGACCGCCTCGAGCCGCCCGCGCACCAGCTCGCGCAGTGCATCCTCGCGCGTCCATACCTTCGCGCGATCCCGCTCCGGCACGCTCAGTGCCGGCTCGCATCGAGCACCCGGGAACGCCGCTTCCAGCATCGGCAACCGCTCGGCCGCTACCCAGAGCTTCGATTCGGTTTGCAGCACGCCCGCTCGCCCCGCCTTCACCAATTCCTCGAAATACCCTTTCCATTCCACATTCCGCGCTCCGCATTCCGCACTCGTCAGGGCACCGGCGACAAGCAACGCATCATGCAGCTCGTCGGTGGAGCCGAGGTCGGGCCACGCCTCTGCCTTCACCCGATCGATCGCCGCCTGATCGAGCTTTCCGAGCTCCTCCGCGGTCTTCACATCGAGCCCGCGCCGAGTGATCACCGCCTGGGTGCGGCGCTCTTCCAGTGGCGCGTCGTCGAGGAAGGCGTACGGCTTGGCGTTGATCACCTCGTGGGCGAGCGGGGAGGGCTCCGTGGTGTCGCGCGCCACCAGCGTGAATCGACCTGCCTCCATCCCTTCGAGCACGCGCTTCAAGCCGGGGAAGTCCATCGCTTCGAGCAGGCAGTCCGCGATGGTCTGCTGCACCAGCGGATGATCGGGAATCTCGCGGTCCCCCACGAGGTTCTCAGGGCAGGCGAGCTGGTCGGGGAATACGGCGGCCACCAGGTCCTCGGCATCCATGCGCTGGAGCGGCGTGGGCACCTTCTTGCCGCCGCGGGCACGCAGCACGGCGAGCGCGCGAGTCGCGTTCCAGCGCCAGCGCGAGCCGAACATCGGCGCGTCCAGCATCGCCTGCACCAGCAGGTGCTCCGCCGTGTCGGGCTTCAGGTACTGGAACACCGACTCGAGGGGGAAGCTGTGCTGGGGCCCGAGCGACAGAACGATCGCGTCCTCGGTGGCCGCCGCTTGGAGCTCGAAGTTGAAGCTGCGGCAGAACCGCTTGCGAAGCGCGAGACCCCAGGCGCGGTTGACGCGACTCCCGAACGGCGCGTGCAGCACCAGCTGCATCCCCCCCGCCTCGTCGAAGAACCGCTCCAGCACGAGGGTTTCCTGCGTTGGGGTGACGCCCAGGATCTTCTTCGAGGCGTCGAGATACTCGACCATCTGGCGAGCCGCCGGCTCGGTGACACCCGCTATCTCGCCAGCGAGCCAGGTAATAGCCGCGCCGATATCCCCCAGCCGAGCATCGACGTCCCGGCGCAGTCGCGACACTTCCTGCGACAGCTCCGGTGTGCGACCCGGTGCCTCGCCCAGCCAGAAGGGGATCGACGGCGGCTGGCCCTGGGCATCCACCACGCGCACCTGGCCCGACTCGACCTTCTGGATCAGATACGAACGGTTGCCCAGCTGGAAAATGTCGCCCGGCGCGCTCTCGATGGCGAAATCTTCGTTGAGGGTGCCGACGAATGTCTCGGTCGGCTCGAGAATCACCCGATAGTCGCCGACGTCTGGAATCGCCCCGCCCGACGTGAGCGCGGCCAGCCGGGCGCCGCGCCGCGCGCGCAACCGGCGATTCACCCCGTCATAATGGACGTACGCGCCGCGCCGCCCGCGCCGGGTAGTGAATCCCTCGGCGAGCATCTGCACCACGGCGTCGAAATCCTTGCGCGAGACCTCGCGGTACGGGTATGCCCCCCGCACGAGATCGAACAGTGCGTCTTCCTGCCACTCGTCGCACGCCACCGCCGCCACGATCTGCTGCGCCAGGATGTCGAGGGGATGGTCCGGGATGATCAATCGGTCGAGCGTCCGCTCCCGGGCGGCGCGCACCAGTGCCGCGCACTCGATCAGCTCGTCGCGCGACAGCGGGAACAGTCGGCCCTTGGGCACGGCGGCGAGGTGGTGTCCCGAGCGACCCACGCGCTGCAGCAGAGTCGCGATCGAGCGGGTCGAGCCGATCTGGCACACCAGGTCCACCGCGCCGATGTCGATCCCCAGCTCGAGCGAGGCGGTCGCGACCAACGCCTTGAGCTTCCCCTCTTTAAGTCGGGTCTCGGCATCGAGGCGCTTTTCTCGAGAGAGGCTGCCGTGATGCGACGTCACCTGATCCGCGCCCAGCCGCTCGGAGAGATGCAGCGTGAGCCGCTCCGCGAGCCGACGGGTGTTGACGAATACGAGGGTGGTGCGATGCTCGAGGATCAGCTGCACCAGCCGCTCGTAGATCTCATCCCACACCTCGGCCGCCATCACCGCCTCGAGCGGCGACGAGGGAATCTCGAGTGCCAGATCGAGCGTGCGCGCGTGTCCCGAGTCGATGATGCAGGTGTCAGGTGTTGGGTGTCGAGTGCCGGTGAGGAACGCCGCGATGTCCTCGATCGGTTTCTGCGTCGCCGAGAGGCCGATGCGCTGGAGTCGCCGGCCGGTGAGGTGCTCCAGCCGCTCGAGCGACAGCGCCAAGTGGCTCCCCCGCTTGTCGCGCGCCACGGCGTGGATCTCGTCCACGATCACCGTGCGCACGCCGCGCAGCATTTCGCGGGCCCGCTCGGAGGTGAGAATCAAATAGAGCGATTCGGGTGTGGTGACGAGAATGTGCGGGGGCCGCCGCACCATCTCCTGACGCTCCGCGCCCGGCGTATCGCCCGTGCGCACCAGCGTGCGGATCTCCGCGTCCGGCAGGCACAGCGCTTCAAGCGTGCGGCGGATCTCGGCGAGCGGTTCCGCCAGGTTCTTCTGGACGTCGTTCGAGAGTGCCTTGAGCGGCGAGACGTATACGACCTGGGTCCCGTCCGTCAGGGTCCCGTCCAGTCCCTGACGCAGGAGTGAATCGATGGCGGCGAGGAAGGCCGCGAACGTCTTTCCGGAGCCGGTGGGGGCCGCGATCAGGGCATTGCGGCCGGCCTGGATGAGCGGCCACGCACGCTGCTGCGGCTCGGTGGGGTCGCGGAAGCGGGACTCGAACCAGCGCTCAATGGCGGGATGGAAACCGGACAACGACATCCTGAAATATGGCGAAGATTTACCGAAGGAGCGACACCCCCCGCGATGCCGCGATGCGTTCGACGGTCTCCCCAATCTTGTTGTTCGGCGTCGACGCACCCGCGGTGACGCCCACCGTCAGGGGTCCGCTGCGCAACCACCCGGTCACCACCTGCTCCTCTTCGGCCCCCACCGGGCGGAACCGGATGGCTCCAACCTCCGGATCGATGCAGCTCGCGTCTTCAATGTGATAGGTCGGCGCCCTCTCATGACAGATGGCGGCGAGGTGGGTCGTGTTGCTCGAGTTGTATCCCCCGATCACGATCATCAGGTCGAGCGGTTCGGCGATCAGCTTCAACACGGCGTCCTGACGGTCCTGGGTAGCCGAGCAGATCGTGTCGAATGTGCGGAAGTGATCGGGCAGGGCGTCATTGCCGTACCGCTTCACCATGCTGCGCCGGATCTCGGCCGCGATGGCGAGTGACTCCCCGGAGAGCATCGTGGTCTGATTCGCGACGCCGACGCGCACCAGGTCACGGTCGGGGTCGAAGCCGGGCGACATCTTGCCGGCAAAGCGCTCCACCAATCGGTCCCCGGACCCCGCTCCCTCGACATAGCGGCACACTGCACGCGCGTCGTCCATGTCGCGCACCACGAGGAAGCGACCGGCCGGATACTTGGTGACTTGACTGGACGTGGCCTTCGTCTCCTCGTGGTGGTACTTGCCATGGATCACGGCCGTAAAGCCGTCCTTCGCGTAAGCGTCCACGCGCTTCCATACGTTGAGCACCGATCCGCAGGTCGTGTCCACCAGCACGCAGCCGACCGCGCGCAGCCGCTCGAAATCCTTCACCGTGACCCCGAAGGCTGGGAGGATGACGACGTCCGCCGGCGTGATCCCGCTGAAGTCGAACTCACCGTCGTCCGGCCGGTGCAGGAACTCGACGTCCATGGCCTGCAGCTTCTTGTTGACGTGCGGATTGTGGATGATCTCGCCTACCAGAAACACCCGCCGCTCGGGAAACTTGGTGCGGGTTTCGTAGGCGTACTCGACGGCGCGGTCCACACCGTAGCAGAACCCGAACTCGCGCGCCAGCTTGAACGTCAGGTCGCCGACGGCGAGGACGTAGCCGTGGGCGCGGATGCGGTCCACCACGCGGCTGTGATAGTCCGCCGCGAGCGCTCCCTCGATGTCGCCCTTGAGTCCGAAGCCGCGTCGAAAATAGGTCTGTTCCACGAGGTCAATCTAACCGGGCGCCACGCCCGTCGCGCACGGCGTCCATGACACGCTGCACGGCGAGGCCGTCGTGGAACATGGCGGGCTCACCCGCGGCCGGCCGGCCGCCGAGCACCGCAACCACGTCCCGCATCAACCGCACGAACGAGCGGGCCCACATGTTGTTGGGAGCCGTCTGCTCCCACAGGTCGTCCGGGATGCTGGCGTCCTCGAGCGGCCCGCCGGCACGACCGATCTCGAGCGTGGTCTCGCCGGTCAACACGAGCGTGCCGTCGCGTCCGGTGATCTGGGCGAAATGCCCGGGCCCGTGCGACGCCACCGTGGTCAGCGTGATGGTCGCGATCGCGCCGCTCGCGAGGCGCATCACAAAGCTCGCATAGTCGTCGGCGGTCACGCGGCGCCGCACCCGCTGCTCATCGTACCGCTCGGGAACGAGCGTGGCGGCGCGGCCGCCGACCTCGACGATGTCGCTCCCCGTCCAGAAGCGGCACAGGTCGATGAGGTGGGACCCGACCGCCCCCAGGATGCCGCCGCCCCTCGCCGCGTCATACCACCAGGTCCACGGAGCATCGAATGTCTGCGGCCGCCCATCGCCGCGCACGTACGGCCTGAGCACGAGCTCCAGATGGAGCACCGGACCGATGGTGCCGAGCTGGATCAGCTGGCGCACTTTGCGTCGATTGGGCTCGTAGCGCAGCTCGTGGTCGATCCGAGCCAAGCCCGGGCTCCGCGCCGCGACCTCCAGCATCTGCTCCGCCTCCCGGACCGTGAGCGCCATGGGCTTCTCGCACAACACGTGCTTCCCCGCCTGCAGGGCCGCGATGGTGTGACGCGCGTGAGCATCGGGCGTCGACGATACGATCACAAGGTCGACATCGGGAGCGCGGGCGAGTTCTTCACCGCTCCCGAATGCGTGGGGAATGCCGAATTCCGCCGCGACGGCGCGGGCGCGCTCCGCGCTGCGGCTCGCGATGGCGGTCACCACAACGCCGGGTACGAGATGCAGCGCGGGGACTTGCACGCGACGCGCGAACCCCGTGCCGATCATGCCGACGCGAAGCGTCACGACATCGGCCGGCAGGAAACGGTGTCCGCCTCGAGCCGCACCGCTTCGAACGATGCCTCGAGCGCCACGCGCGCCGCCGCCGCCGGCTCGAGCCCGCTGCCACGCGCGACGAGCGCGACGACACGGCCGGTGTCACGCACCTCGACCGCCCCGCTGTCGAGCACCAGGCCGTGTGCCACGTCGTTCGTCATGTACCTGACGCCGACCGTTGCGCCGCGCGGCGACACGGTATCACTCCGCTGCAAGAGCGGCCACGGCCCTGGGGCCAGCGCGTCGGCGTCGCGACCGCGTAGCCACACGACCACGCCGTTCCCCGCGCGCGACCCCTGCAGCAGCAGCCCCCACCTCCCGGAAGCGCCGCTGCAGCGCTTCGCGCCCGCCGGAGCCTCGAATCGGATGGTGTCCTGGTGGGGGCGGGCCACGAGGGCGCGCACGCGGCTCGCTGGCTCGGGCTTCCGGCCGCAAGCCGTCCCCAGCAACGCGAGCCCGACGCCTACGAAGCGAGGCAGCGTCAAGTGGAGGATCGCGCGCCCGGCGGGGGCGTGGCGCCGAGGATCGCGCGGGCAGCGGCGGTCGTCAACGTGTGGGGAGCGAGCGCCTCGACCAGCCCGGCCGGCAGGGGCTGCGGCTTGAGCGTCTTGCGGTCCACGCACACCAGCACCATCCACCCGGCCGCGACGAGTCGCGGCGGATCGTCGCGCAGCACGTCGAAGTTCAGGGTCATGGATTTGGTGCCGACGCGCCCGACGTACGTCGCCACCCGCAGCCGGTCGTCCAGCCGGGCGGGGACGTAGAACTCACTATGAACGGCTTTGCGGGGCAGAAAGATGTTGTAGCGGTCGAACACCCGGGCGTAGGCGAGGCCGCAGGCGCGGAACAGCTCCGTCTCTGCGATCTCGAAGAAGCGAACGTAGGATCCGTAGAAGATGATGCCGGCGAAGTCCACGTCGGACCACCGGACGTACTCTTCGATGATGTACGGCTTGGCGGTCATCGCTTCCCGAGGACTGGAAACCGAGCGGGAAGCTAGGGGGCGCGAAACCCCTACGCCAGCATAGCGACGCTAGACGCGCGTCGCGGGCCCGTTTCCGTGCCCGTTGGGGCGCAGCCCGTAGGCTCGCAGCCGGCGCCACAACGTCGTGCGGCTAATGCCAAGCCGTCGCGCGGTCTCGGCCAGTTTGCCGTGCGTCACCTCGAGCGTGTCGAGGATCGCCTGGCGCTCGCGATCGGCCAGCGTCGGACTCTCCCTGCCGTCCGGAAGGAACACCACTTCGCCGAGCTCGAGCGAGCCCTGCTTCAGGGTCCGCGCCCGGCCTCCGAACGCGATGAGCCGCTCGCGGGTGTTTTCGCCGCGATGCGATCCGCCGTCCCCCAGGGTGTCGAGGGTGCGCCGCGCTCGCTGGTTCGCATACAGCATCCGGCCGTAGGGGTCGAACACGACCACGCCCTCGGTGAACGTTTCCATTACGGCCTGCCCGAGGGGGGCGAAGCCCTGCGGGGGTGGAAGATTGGGGGTCTTTTCTCTCGAGACCATACGTTCTTGCATAACCGAGTTTGCGGGTTAAGGTTCCAGCGAGCACCGACTATAAGAAAGACCCGCGCAGCCTTGGGAGGTCACAGCGCGGTGTGCGCATCCTAGCGGCGCCGGCCCCGCCTGCCGCCCCGTATCAGGCGCTGCCGTTCCCCCCGGGTTAGACCGGTCAACTGGCGGCGCAGATCCTCCAGCGTATCCGACCGCACCGCCTCGCGTTTGCCCCGGAGCACCGTGAAGCGGATCGGCCGGTCCAATGGGGGCAGATCGCGCGGCTGCAGGCGGCGCGCCTGGCCTTCCTTCAGGCGCAGCCGCACCACGCCGATCCCCTGCTCCACCTCGTAATCCACCGGCACACGATCACCATACAGGTGGACGGAGGCCGGGAGCGCCTCCAGGGCGAGGCGCTCGGCTTCGGGCACCATCTCGTCTACGTCGAGCACCAGGCGAGTGTTGATGAAGTCGTCCCACGAAGCCACCCGCGAGAGCTGGGCGGCGAGGCGGGCGCTCACGTGGTCCGTGGCCGCTTGCGTCAGGCGCCCGCCCGAGCGCCGCCAGTAGAATCCGAGCCGTTCGAGCCCCCGGCGCACGCGGGCCTGATCGGGGTGCGGCGTGTGTCCCGCGAGCAGGGCTTCGGCCAGCGCTGCCCGTGCGGCGTCGGCGAGCTCTGGAGGAAACGGGCTCGGGAGCGGCTCGACGTCGCGCTCGAGCAGGAACCCGAAATAGCTGACCGTCCGGACCCGCATCAGCACCTCGCGCCTGCGTTGCCGCTCGAACACCACGGTGGGCGCGCCGCGTCGCGCGTAGCGGCGGATGGCGCCTTCGGGCAACTGCGTTCCTTCGATGCTGGCGCGCGGCACGCCGAAACGGTCCGCGAAGTAGCGCAGCGTGCCGGCGACGGCGCCCCAGCTCGAGCACACCGACCCGCGGCTGACGCGGGCCTCGCGGCCGTCCGCCGTCTCCTCGTCGATCACCAAGTCGAACGGTTGGATCTTGGCCACGAGGTCCGCGAAGCCCGCGAGGGTCTTGTCGCCCGCGTGGGGCAGCCGCTCGGGCAGGGGCAACTCGAGCTGGCGATACACCGACGCCAGCCCCAGCGCCACATCCTCGATCGCCTTGACGAGCACACCGCGGCCTTCGGCCCAGCGGTCGATCCCCTCGCGGAACAGGTGGCGCGGCAGACCGTACACCTCCCCCAGGTAGCCGTGCTTGTTGACCGCCTCGGCGTAGACGTTGTACGCGGTGAGGTGGTCGCTTCCGGACACGATCAGGCCCCGCAGGTCCCGCTCCTCCCGCGTCATGCGGTGCAACGATTCGCCACTCGCCGCGACCGCCACCATCGGCACGAGATCGGGATCGGTGTGATACAGCAGCTCGCCCCAGGGTCGCTCGACCGGCATCGCTTCCACCTCACGGCCATACCGCGTGAGCCGTCCGTGCTCGATCAACCCGCGCTCGGTCAGCAGCTCGACGGCGTCCCGATACCCCTTGCGGTCGAGCGGCACCGGCAGATCGAGCTCGCGTGCGTCCACGCCGAGGGCCGCGCAGGTAATGGCCACCCGCTCCGCATCTCCCGCGAGCTGGAACTCCGGTGGCGTCGGCTGGAGCTGTTCGAACACGAGCTCGCGGTCGCTGAGGATATAGACCTCGCCGCCTTCCACGCGCCCGTGGACGCGGCCGGCCATCTGGAGGATTTCGTTCGCGCCCAGGTAGAGGCGCGTCAGCACATTACGACCCCGCTCCACGACATTGGCGTAGCGCGCGTCGTAGATCACCACCGTGTCGAGACCGCGGATGTTGAGCGCCGACTGGCCCGCGGCCGTCATCGCCAGGAGGAACGGCCGGCGCACCTGACCGTCGAGGAACGGCCGGATGACCCGGATCGGCTCGCCCCCGTGGTAGAACGCGGTCGGCAGTCCCTGCCAGCGGTTGCCGAGCTCCTTCGCGATCTGCTCGACTTCGGCCCGGGTCGGCACGAACACGGCCACGCCGCGGCGCTCCCGCAGGACGCGCTTCATGAAGCGATCGTTCAGGAACTCGAGCGGCTGCTGGGGGAGGACGCGCACATCGGCCGCCCGCGCCGGATCGAACGCCCGGGTCTCGAGCACCTCGACCGAGCCCAAATAGCGCGCGTAGAAAGCCGGATCCACGGTGGCGGAGAGCCAGATGAAGCGGCAGCCCGCCCGCTTGCCCAGCGCCAGGCAGAGCTCCAGCTCCGCCGACGTCTGGTGGATCTCGTCCACCACCAACGTGTCCCGCGCGGTGATGAGCCCGTCCTCGAACCAGCGGCGCGCGATCCCCGTGGTCACGATCACCACGTTCCACGTCGGCGTCTCGGGGGTGGCTTCGCGCTCCCGGTTCACGACCCCGACCTTGAGCGCTGCCTGCAGGATGGTCGTCGCGATCGACCGGATGGCGAGGGTCTTCCCCGTGCCCGTGCCGGCCACGATTCCGAACCCCCGTCCCGAGACCGCGAGGCGCCGGATGTCCTCGCCGTGCTCCCGGGCGAGCAGGGTGTCGATATCCAGACCCATGGCCAGCTCGATGGTCTCGCAGGCCGCGCGCGTCGGGGCGATCACCACGACCCGCCCGGTGGCGGGCTCCGCGGCGAGGAAGGCGTTGGGATCTGGGGGAAGGAAGTGGTCGCGGGAAATTCGCACGGTCGCAATATAGATTAGCGCCGGAGGTCCAAATGCTCCATCGACTACCGACCTATCTCCTGGTCGTTCCGGCGCTCGCGGTTGCGCCCCTCGCCGCACCAGCACAGCGGCTCGAACATACTCCCGAGCACCCCACCCCCGACCAAGTCGAAGCGCAGCTCCACTACCAAACGGGCCACGTCAGCTTGCGCGGCGGCCTCGCGACGCTCGACCTGCCCGCGGACTTCCGCTACCTCGACCCGGAAGCGACCCACGTCGTGCTGCGCGCGTGGGGCAACCCCCCCGGTAGCGAGACGCTGGGGATGCTCGTGCCCGCGCGTGTCCGCCTGCTCGCGCCCGAGGGGTGGGGCGTCATCATCAGCTTCAGCGAGGACGGCTACGTCAAGGACGACGACGCCGCCAAGATCGACTACGGCGAGCTCCTGGCGAGTATGCAGAAAGCGACGCGCGAGGCGAATCCCGAGCGCGCCAAAGCCGGCTACGCGCAGGTGGAGCTGGTGGGGTGGGCGGAGCCTCCGTCCTACGACAGCGTTGCCCACAAACTCTATTGGGCGAAGGACCTCAAGTTCACGGACGACTCAGCGCACACTCTCAATTACAATATTCGCGTCCTGGGCCGGCGCGGCGTCCTCGTGCTCAACGCCGTGGCATCGATGGATCGGCTCGAGTCGGTCCGGCGGGACATGGCGAAGGTGATCGGCTTCGTCGAGTTCAACGGGGGTCATCGCTACGCCGACTTCATCCCCGGCACGGATAAAGTGGCCGAGTACGGCATCGCGGCCCTGATCGCGGGCGGTCTCGCGGCGAAGGCGGGGCTGTTCAAGGTGCTGATCGGCGCGCTGATCGCCCTGAAGAAATTCATCGCGCTGGGGCTCGTTGCGGCGGCAGCCTTCCTCCGCAGGCTGTTCGGGCGCAAGTCAGCCGACGCGGCGGCGAAGCCCTGACCGGAAACTCCACGTGCACGCCGCACTCCGGTGATACGACCCGCGTGCGAACTCACTCATCGTCGCGGTCGTAACGATGATAGTAGCGGTGGCGATGATGACGATACCGATCCACGTAGACTCGCCGCACCACGAACAGCGAGGGTCGGTAATAGAAAGCGCGCCGGTGTGGGTAGTAGACTTGCGGCCGTCCTACGATGACGACGCCAGTCAGGTACGGCTGCGGTATGCCGAAACCGACGGCCACGTGGACGCGCGTCTGCGCTGCAATCGGCGTAACGCCGAGCGCCAGCGCGATTCCAACTGCCAAGAGCACACGTTTCATGGGTCACCTCCGGCCCGCCTTCTCTGAAAGGGTCGTGCCAGGAGCGATGGCGTCGTCGCAACGACAATTGTAGCGGGGACTTAGGGCGCTGAGTGCGAGGGCCGCGGTAACCGGAGAGTGTCACCCGCTCGGGTCACACCTGTCCCCCGGGTCCCGCAATGTTTCAACGCGACGGTGGCGGGGCGACCTGACGCATCAGCCGCACCACTTCTCCGGGCTCGGCGTGGCGCCCCAACGCCTTCTTGGAGAAAATGCGGCGACCGTCGACCTCCACCTCGAACACGCCGCCCGAGGATTGGATCAGCTTCACGTCGGCGTGAGGGTAGGTCTTGCGAATTTCGGCCGCCAGACCGGCGGCTCGTGGTTCGTAGTTTCAGACGACGCAGTATTCGATCGTAACGCGCATGCCGTAAACGATAGTCGCGCTTGACAGGTCACGCCAAGGGGCCGACCTTGCTCCGAGCTTGCCCATGAGTGCCCTCTCCCGCCTCAAAGCGTCGCCGGGCCTGCTGGTGCGGGCGCTCGTCGCGCTCGGTGCCGTGGCGGCGATCGCCGCAGGGCTGGCGGCCTTCGCGTCTCGACGGGCGCCGCTCGGCTCCGACGTCGCGCAGGAAATCGTGGTGCTCGTCGTGGTCGGGGCGCTGACCCGTCGCTACGGCATCGCGCTTCCGGGCAACGGATTCTCCTCGTTCATCCTCGGCGTCACGGCATACGCCATCCTCGACCGTGGCTGGGCCTTCGGCGTCCTGCTCGCGCCGCTGGCGATGGTCGCGGGCGACCTCGCGCTGCGCCGTTTGCCGGTGGCGGCAGCGCTCGACAACGCCGCGCACCTCACGATGGGCGCAGCCGTTGCGGGCCTCGCCTATGCCCGCCTCGGTGGGGCCACGGGTGCCCAGGCGCTGGCCGCGGGCAACCTGGTGCCCCTGGTCGTGTTCCTCGTCCTGCTGCCCTGCGTGGTGAACGGCACCTTCTACATCGAGCTCGCCTTCGGGCATAGCCTCGCCTGGGTCGACGCCGCACTCACCGCGCGATGGGAAGCCGTCGTGTACGCCTGCTCGGCAGGTCTGGCACTCGCGTGCCTCGCGCTCGCGCACGCGGGGCTCGAGATGGGCGCATTCCTCGTGATCGGCGCCGCAATCGCCGGCGCCGCGGTCGCGAGCGTGTCGGTGATCCGGCGAGGCGTACACGCCGATGAGCTCGCGCTCATTCAGGGCTTGTCGCAGGCGATCGCGCGGGACATCAGCCTGGCGAAGAGCTTCCCACGAATTCAAGAGCTCGCCCGCCGGCTCGTCCCGTGGGAGCACATGGGCTTCGCGCGGTACGACGCGGGGACGAACCAAATGGAGCTCGTCGCCGACACGGCGACGCGCGATCGCAGCGCCGGCAAGTTCCGCTTCGACGCCAACGCCGGACTCTCCGGCGAGGCCGTGCGGCTGCGGCGGCCGGTCGTCGCCCGTGCGCTCACCCCCGAGCAGGTGGTCGTGCCCGGCCGGGAAACACCCGGCTCGGAGGTGCTGGTCCCGCTGTATCATGCCGGACAGCTGGTGGGCCTTTGGAGCGTCCGGCACTCGGATCCGGGCATGTACCGCGATGCCGATGGTGACATGCTGGCGCTGCTGGCGCCGCAGCTCGCGCTGATGCTCGCGATCGAGGGCTCGGTTCAGCCGGTGATCGGGGCGTCGGATCGCACCAGTGCCTACATCCAGACCCTGACCGCGACGGCCGAGGAGATCCACGCTTCGAGCCAGGAGGTAGCCGCATCCGCGCGCCGGGCCAGCGAGGGCGCGGCCCAGGCCGCGCGCCTCGTGACTACGCTGGCCCGCGACTCGGACCAGCTCACTCAGCACGCCGGCGAGGTGGCCGCCGCGGGCGCCGAGACACGCGACTCGGGTGCGCAGATGCAGCAGACCACCGAAAAGGTCCGCCTCGCGACCCAAACAGCCGTCCGTCGCCTGACGGAGCTGGGCGTCACCACCGAAGAGAGCGCGCGCGAGGTAGGGCGGTTGCGCGACGTGGCGGAGCAGGTCGAGAAGTTCTCGGAAACGATCGGCTTCATCGCGAATCAGACGAACCTGCTCGCACTCAATGCCACGATCGAAGCGGCGCGTGCCGGCGTTCATGGCCGTGGGTTCGCGGTGGTTGCGGATGAGGTGCACAAACTGGCCGAGGCGAGCGGCCGGGAGGCACGCAACGTCGGGAAGTCCGCCCAAGAGACGCGCCGGGCCCTCGACCGGGCCGCCCAGCTGCTCGAACGCGTCCGCGCCGACCTCGGGGACGTGGTGCGCAGCTCAACCGACTGGGTGCAGGACTTGACCCGCATCGCGGAAGCCGCGGGCGGCACGGCGCGCGCCGGGAAACAAGTCGCGGACCTGGCGCAGGGCATCAGCGAGCGGGCAGCCAGGATCAGCCAGTCGCTCGAACAGGCCAAGACGGGCGCCCACTCTTCCACGCAGGAAGCCGAAGC
>WNFO01000440.1_pt1 | contig 34256 bp, 26 predicted proteins | sample 5400251 | NCBI WGS metagenome assembly WNFO01 (sample SAMN13153354, study PRJNA577476) | soil metagenome | isolation source: 100 cm saprolite under Madrone tree | place: USA:California | collected 2016-06-14
GCAGCTTCCCGATTCATCGCACAAACCCACACGCTTTGCTCAACGACCAAAGGCGGGCTCTCGCAGCGGCTCGACTTCACATCAACTCGCATTCAGGCTGCCAAGTACCGTCACTCCTACCTTACGGACGGATTGGGGCCTTGACCACCTTCCTTGATGTTTTTCGCTGCAGCCGTTACACTCGATTGTTTCCAAAATTTGCGCGCAAGCACAAGGCTAACCGAGTGGACACGGAGAAGCCCACGGAGAAGAATGCTGATCAATCGCGATTATGTCGGCCACATGGCCGCCGAAGTCATCAAGAAATTGGCTGAAGGGGAACTGGTCGAAGTAAAGCAAGCGGCGGCGCTGACGCAGCGCGTGCGTCAAGCCATGATGGATGAAATCACCGTAGAAGACCGCATCAGCGAAGAAGCCCGGCAAATTTTAACGCAGCATCAGGATCAGATGCGGAGCACCGGTGTTTCCTACCAGGAAATGTTCAAGAAGGTGAAGTCGCAACTGGCGCGCGACCGCAAACTTGTTCTGCGCTGACAAATTTGCAAACTCGTTCTGCGTTGCCAAATTTATGTAGTGAGTTTACGTGATTCGGAAAGGCCCGGAAATTTAGAGCATGAGGATCAGCAGGGAAAAGATTGTGCGGTTGTCACATTCGATCATGGATGTGCTGGTAGCCAGCGACGACGTGGAATTTATCGAGGACCGCGACACCATCCGACAGAAAATTGTGACGCTGCTGACGGATTCGTTGCGCGAAGAAGAAAAAGCCGACGCTGAAGTGCGCAAGAAAATTACTTCGCAGAAAAAAGAAATACTGGAAGGCAGCGAAGAGTGGGACGTGCTGTACAGAAAATATTATACGGAAGAAATGCGGCGTATGGGCGTGCAGACGGCGCCGGACGAACATCGCAGATCGTAATGTCTTTACAGAGAGGTTTACAGGGTGAAACGCGGTTTTAGGAGATAGAAATAACGAAAGCATAAAAAGAAAAGCCAAATTCAAAAATTGAAGGGCGGAAAAAGCGGCCAAGTTTGGGCCGCGTTTTTTTGCGTCGGGATTTCCGGAAACAGAACCGGTCTGAATTACCGCCGCTACGAAAAGCCGCTGTTACATAGCCCTACGGGGTGGTGTCGGTGCGGCGCTTCAGGGTTGGACGATCGTCGTCGGAGCTGGGGTCGGCCGTGGGCGACGTTTTTTGTTTGTCAGTCTGTTCGGTGCGAGTGCGCAGAGTCGGCTTGCCGGGACCGTTGTCGATCGCTTTGCGCGCGAACATTACGTTGCGCAGCCGCGTCTTCACGGAATCAAATTCGGATGACGTCACGATATATTCCGGGCGCGAAGGCAGAATTTTCGCAATTTCTTTTTGCGTGTTTTCGATGCGGTCCTGGGTCGGCGGATGGGTGGCAAAGGCTTTTCCAATGGTGCCGGGGCGGCGCTTTTCATCCGCCTGAATGCGCTCAAAGAAAGTCACGTAGGAGTTGGGGTCGTACCCGGCCTTGTACATATATTGCAGGCCGAGGAAATCGGCTTCGCGTTCGTTGTCCCGCGAAAACTTCAGGAAAGTCATGGGAATCAGGAAGTTCATTCCCTGGTAGATTCCGTAGCCCGCCCAGCCATAGGGAAGCATGATCATTGCGGGAATCGAAGCAATTTGGATCAGGTCCCCTTTGGTAGCCTGCTTGGTTCCGTGGCGAGCTGCGACGTGGGCAATTTCGTGGGCCATTACTCCGGCCAATTCAGACTCTTCCTGCGCGCGCAGAATCAGGCCGCTATTGACGTAGAAAAAGCCGCCGGGCAGCGCGAAGGCGTTGACTTCATCGGAGTCGATCACCTTGATGGTGAAGGGAACCTTCGCATCGGAGTTGCGAACCAGATTTTGGCCAACGCGATTGACGTATTCGGTGACGACAGGATCATCGATTAGCTTCGAGGAGCGTTCCACTTCCTGGGCGAGTTGCTTGCCGAGACCGATTTCGCGTTCGATAGAATAGAAGTTAATGCCTTTGCCGACGCCGCGGTTGCCGACAGCTTCGACATCCTGTTTGGAATTCTTGGGCTTAACGGTGTCCGGCGAAGTGATGGGCGTATCGGAACCGGGATCGCCTTTCTTCTTGGCTTCTGGAGGCGGAGGAGCGGGCTGCGGAGGAGGAGGCAGTGGGGTGGGCGCCGCGTTCGGGTCCTGGGGAGTTGATTGCGGTGCTGACGTTTGCGTCGAGGGTGTTGATTGGCCTGAAGAGTCCTGCGATTGCGCATGGGTGGCGCCGGAAAAAAGTAGCGCGGCAAGAAGCGCGCCTAAAAGTTTTGGAGAAGTGGGTTGCATGATTTTGCCTCCCGAGAACCAGAGTAGTCTTTTCAACTGACGGTTTGCAAGTACAAACCCTGAAACCCGGCTCGACTGGATCGGTCTCTCTGCGCCATATGATGATAGGTCCGCGGATAAGGTTTCTCGCAGCCGACGAAGCAACCGGCAATGTGACGAATTAGAGACATAATGACGGTCTGCAGGCGACCCGTGAGCGTGAACTGGTGACTCGTGACTTGGTGCAGAAGGCTGGCCCGAGGCAAATCGGCCGAAACCCCGACCGATGGGCCGGGATCCGGGGCGCGGAAATGATCGGCCCAGGGCCTTTTTTTCTCGTTTTGGAGGTGGCGGGGGTGTCCTTACAAAGAATGTGGAAGTGGCAGAAAAGAATGGCGATAGCGTCTCATTCTTTTGCAAAGAATGAGAATTCAGTGCGTTTCAGTGCAAGAGTGTGACGTTTCGACGGTGAAAGTGTCTGGGAGGGAAGACGAATTCTCGGCAATTGGGTCCGGTGCGGGGATGGGGCAGGAGGAAGCGCTCGCAGTTGAGAATTGAGGGTTGAATAGCGAGTTCATGGCGGACGATTGCACAGGTATTCATAAACTCCAAACGAACCTCGGATTCTTCGTAAAAAGGAAGGTGCGCGCTGCGCTCAAATACCACAAACTTGGATGCGGTATGCTCCTACAGAAGCTAGTGTTTATATGGTGACCGTCCCTTAATGACTAGGACATGGAGGGAGCTCGAAAAAGATCAGGGTTTTACCATAGAAGATACAGAGAGCACAGAAAAGGGAAGTGGGAAGGTCACCCTTCAGATCGTCGACCTACGGTCATTTTCGGGAATTAATTAAAGGTTGCGGAGGAGATAGCGGACAGTTTTGGTGTTGTTGTGAATGGCGGCGCGGCCCACTTCAGAGAAGTCGAGGCTGGCGTGGAAGGCATCGGAGACGGGGTTGGGTGGGTCGAGATTGACTTCGCAAGCAACGCGGGTGTGGCCCGCGGATTTGGCGCGTTGGAAAAGATCGGTGTAGAGGGCGCGAGCGTAACCTTTGCCGCGGGCGGCGGGGGAAGTGACTACGCGATCGATGTAGACGAAATTGGCGTCGGCAGTCTTTTCGCTGTTGGCCTTTTCCTGGCGAGCTTTTTCGAAGAAGGCGCGGAACCAGAGAAAATTGACGTGCTGGTAGCGCGAGGATTGATCGAAGGCGATGAGGAGAGCGTCGGAATCGTTGATGGTGGCGGAGAAAAAGGATTCGCGGATTAGTAGATCGAGTTCGGTGAGGGTGAGGGGAGATAGTTCGATGGCGTGATCGTTGTTGAGCGCGAGGAGAGAGTTGGTGGAGGAGTGGAGTAGTTGAATTTGTGGGGGAGTCATGAGGTGTCGTAGAACATTATACGGCTGATAGGGAACGCATGAGCGGAGCGGAAATCGAACGCCGGGAACGCAGAGTTCACGGAGAAAGCGGGGGTACATATAGGATCGAACAGAAGACGCGCCCCGGCGAACCAGGCGTGGGGTAGCTGCGGGAGTTGATCAAACCGCGGGAACGAGCGGAAAAAGCTAAAAACAAATTTAACAGAGATTCCCCGCTAAGCGGACTCCACTCGGAATGACGGCAGGATGGTGGCGCTGGGCCAACACGCAGAAAACAGGGGGGTTAGGCCTACCACTTTCCAGTCGGGTTTCTACCGGCGCTACCTTATAGGAGGGTTGGGGTTTAACGAGTAGGCTTGGGGCACGTGCTTATTGCACGGGCCCAGAACTTTCATTCAATTCACAGCGCCCGCATCCGACAGGGTCAGCTCAGCAAAAAATGGACGGGCGAAAGGACGGAAAATGCGCTTCGTGAATGCAATTCGATTATTAGCGATTTTGGCTATGCTATTTGGGGGATTGGCGCTCTCGGTAGCGGCCGAGGCTCAAGTGGCAGTGGAGTTTTCGGTGGGATTCGCTCCTCCGGAGTTGCCGGTCTACGAGCAGCCGATTTGTCCGGGAGAAGGATACATCTGGACGCCTGGATATTGGGCGTGGGATGACGACGATCAGGATTATTACTGGGTTCCGGGGACGTGGGTATTGGCGCCGGAAGTGGGATATTTGTGGACGCCGGGCTATTGGGGTTGGGGCGGCGAGGCATACGTTTTCCATGTGGGTTACTGGGGTCCGGTGGTGGGATTCTATGGCGGAATTGATTACGGCTGGGGCTACACCGGACGCGGATATTACGGTGGACGGTGGGATCGCGGACATTTCTACTACAACCGTGAAGTGAATCGCGTTGACGAGCGGCAAATTCGCAATGTGTACAACGAGCGCGTGGAGAACCACGTCAATGTGACGCGGGTAAGGCAATTACCATCCGCCAGCGAACCGTGGCGGAGGCGGGGCGAATCGGCCTGCGAATGAGAACAATCGGGTCGCCGCGAACAATAACCGGCCCGAAAACAATGGCGCTGGAAATAACAGCCCTAACCGGCCGCCAAACGCCGGCAATCGCGGCGGTATAAACAGCAATCGGACGGAAAGCAACACCCGCCGGGCGGAAACAAATAACCGGACAACTTACAACCACTCGAACGAGGTGCCGAAGCACAGCGCGCCACCGGCCGAGGCGAACGCGAATCAGAAATACCAGCAACAGCAAGAAAGGCTGGCTCAGAAGCAGAACCAGGAACACCAAAAACTGCAACAACAACAGGAAAAAGAACATCAACGGGCGCAGCAGAGCGCCGATGCCGCGCGACAACAGCAGCTGGAACAGCGTCATCAGCAGCAGACGCAGCAGATGGAGCAGAAACATCAACAGCAAGCGCAGAAAATGGAACAGCGTCAACAACCAAGACAGCAGGCGCCTCCACGTCAAAATGAAGAGAAGAGGCCGCCGCACTAGGAGCGGTGGTTTCACTTCGAAACGTGAAGTGCGGGGATGTACCGTGGCCGGGCGATCGTCCGGCCACTTTTTTTGCTGCGCGCGTTGAAGAACGAGGCGCGAAGGCTTGGCTCAAGGCAAGCAGACAGGCTTGACGCAGCGCGTACTTTCCTTGACGATGATTAGGGTCGTGGACGGTGAGGAAAGATTATGCGGCGAGTCATTTTAAGCGCGGCGCTGGTGTGGGGCTTGGGCGTGACGGCGTGCGTCTTGCGGCAGGACAAAGCTGCCGCGACGGCGCAGAGCGAGACCGCGGCGCCAGCAATCAAGAAGTTGACGATTGAAGTGAGCGGCGGAGAAAAAAACGTCGCGGTAGAGAACGCCAGCGTTTATTTGAAGTATGTGGAAGAAAAAAAACTTCGCAAGGACCGAAAATATGCGTTGAACGTGAAGACCAACCGGGATGGAGCGGCGCACATTCCTGATCCGCCGCTGGGAAAAGTATTGATTCAGGTGGTGGCGGGGGGTTGGAAAACGTTCGGACAATATTATGATCTCAACGACAGCGGGTCAGTGATCAAAATCCATCTGGATCGTCCGACAAAGTGGTATTGAGAATCGGCGGCGGAAAAAATTTGATGGAGTGCACTGGAATAGTGCAAACCGCATCAGCCTATTGGAATACAGGAAGTTAGGTAGAGAGAGTGCGGGTTTTTGCACAGAGTTATCCACACTTCTGTTCAAAACTTTTACCGAAGAGAAATATTTTTTGCGAAGTTCGGCAGACATTGTGCTTGCAGGAAAAAATTACGCCCCGCTGAAAAGTCAGAACTTAGCATCGCGATGAAAAGGATGTTTCGGAATGGATGAGACGTTCGAAGGACGATTTGCGCAGGCGCAATTGTTGTGGGGAAACATCGCGGCGCGTCCGATGCGAGCATTCCTGAACATTCTGGCGATTACCATTCAAGTTTTTTTGGTGCTGATGATTGTCGGCCTGACGACCGGTGTGGTTTCTGAATGGGGCAAGCGGGTGGAAGGCGTCGGAGCGGATATTCTGGTGCAACCGCCGAACTCCTCGATGTTTTTAGCGTTTTCGCGCGCGGTGTTGCCGGAGTCGTTAGCGGATAAGGTGGCGAAGCTACCTGGCGTCGATGAAGTGGCTCCGACGCTGACGTTGATGGACCAGAAAAATTTTGTGTTGGTCTATGGGATTGACTACAAACGTTTTAATGCGCTGAGCAGAGGATTCTTGTTCCGGTCTGGAAGGCCGTTCGAGGCGCCGAACGAAGCCATTGCCGACGATATCGTGGCGCAGTCAAAACATTTGAAGGTAGGCGACACGGTGACGCTGCTGAATCACGAATTTACGATTTGCGGCATTGTGGCGCATGGAAAGGGCGCTCGTTATTTTATTCCGCTGAAGACCGCACAAGATATGACTGGAGCGGACCAGCGAGTTTCGATGCTGTATGTAAGGAGCAAAGGCGACATTGAAGCGACGCGCGAGCAAATACTGAGTGTGGCGCCGGGTGAGGGAGTGAAATCCGTGGCCGAGTACACGACGCTGATGAATTCCTCGAAATTACCGGAGTTGAAGCCGTTCATTCGAACGATGGTGGGACTGGGGATGGTGATCAGCTTTTTGGTGGTGCTCTTGAACATGCACACCATGGTGTTGGAGCGAACGCGCGAGATCGGCATTTTGAAAGCGCTGGGAAGTTCGCGGCTGGATATCGTGAAACTGTTGCTGGGAGAAACGCTGGTGCTGGCGTTGCTCGGCGGAATTAGCGGCATAGCGTTCACGTTTCTGGTGGAAACAGTTTTGAAAGAGACTACGCCGACGCTGCAGATTTTGATTACGCCGGGATGGCTGGGCGGTGCGTTGTTGCTGGCGCTGGCTGGAGCGGCGGCGGGAGCAGCGTATCCGGCGGTGCGTGCCGCGAGCTTCGATCCGGTCGTGGCGCTGGCGTACGAGTGAACCTTGCGCGGCGAGCGTGCGAATGCCAGATGCTTCGCCGCGAAGTCTTGCACCAGGACTGAGAGAGGGAATGAATGACTGAAATTCGGATGGCGCCGGCCGGTGACAAGCACTATGAAGCGACGATTCTGGAGAGACGCGAGCTGTCCGAGGATTTATGGCTGGTGAAAGTTGATCCGGGCGGGCCATTCCAATTCAAAGCCGGGCAATATGCGACACTGGGTTTCGATTTCGCAGGCAAACGAATTGAGCGCGCTTATTCGATCGTGTCGTCGCCGTACGAAGAGGGGCTGGAGTTTTTCGTTGAATTGGTGCCGCAGGGCGAGCTTACCCCGCACCTGTACAAATTGCATCCGGGCGATAAGCTGTATTGCCGTAAAATTGCCAAAGGGCGTTTCACGCTGGATTTGCGGAGCGGAAGGATCAATCACGTTTTGCTTTCGACAGTGACCGGGCTTGCGCCATTCGTAAGTTACGCGCGCACGCTGTATCGAGATTGGAAATCCGGCAATTCGGCAATGCCGGGCAATCACAAACTTTATTGCTTGCAGGGGGGGAGCCGTTCTTGGGAGTTCGGCTATCGCGATGAGATGGAAAAATATGCGGCGGAAGTGCCGTGGCTGAAATACGTGACTACCGTCAGCCGTCCGTGGGAGGATCCGGAGTGGCGCGGCGAAACCGGACGAGTGGACGATCTCATCCGCAAGTATACCGACTTGTGGGGACTGAAACCGGACGAGACGACGGCATATCTTTGCGGTCATCCGAGCATGGTGGAAAACGGCCGGGGTATTTTGCAGCGCGCGGGATGGCAGAAGACTGCCATGTTCGAAGAGGTTTACTTTCAGCCGGCCAAACAAGATTGAAGAAAGAATCAAAGTAAGCGTCCGAAGCTTGTCGATTTATCAGAACTGGTGTTTATCCGGCGGGAATTCTGTGGTCAAAATGGCGTCGGCTAACGGGGAGGGCATTTTCCGATTGCGATTTGTCAGCGCTGATCGGCGTCGGATCGGTGGGAACTTGAGCCTTATGGTCCACTGCGTTTTTTCCTTGCTGCAAGCAAGCCAGGGTATTGTCGAAAAAATGCATTGAATCCTTCAGCGTAAGTATCGCTGACGGCTTAGATGGAATTTCGTCGCCGGGCTTAATCACCGAGCCTTTAAATCCTTGCCTGATACCCACATAACGATTCCCCACAAACCCTCAGTCATCAACGAAGCTCTCCGAATCACTCCGAATTGCGTCTCGGTCGCTCTTTTCCACCCGCAAGACCAACCCAATTCGTCGGTCAGGGCTAGCCGATTCTCCCGCAAGTTTAATTGCACTCGCTGAACCGACTCGAATACCATCAAGTCGGACTGGGGCCTGCACAGCCAAGCCGGATGCGTCTGGGACGCAGACACTCAGTTGGTATTTCGGAACGAAAAGACCGGATGATCAGAGACGGTAAAACGCAAAAAAGCAAAGCTCCGCCGGAATAAAACTCCGCCGATTCTCAGTGCCCTATATGGAATGGGAATTGTCTTCTGCCCTAGGTATATCGTTATCCGTCCTTAGTACATGAGGGCCAGGAAGAATCGCATGCCAAAAGAGTGAGCGCGAATCCCACGCTCTTTGTTGGGCTTATGAAATTTTGCTTAAACGCCGGGGGCGTCGGCGGCTAGTTGGTTGGCGACGTCGTTGACGGTGGAGAGTGGGACAGCGATGTGGACGTTTTCTTCAGAGTTTACGACGTCGATCTGGATTTTGGAGCCGACGGTAGCGACTCGAACGTGGTCGTTGCCGTCCTGTACATCGACGAAGGTGGTGTTCGGGTAGCGGCGAAGCTCCGAGGTAACAATTTTCAGTAGGGGCAGACATTCGGATGCTTCCCCTGGCATCTCGCGGAAGTGGCGTTTGGGCACGAAATGCATGGCCATAGGTACGGCGGCGGCGGGAACCCAGAAATGAACGTGCGAGCCGCCGTCGCGGTGTTCGTCGACATCCACTTTGATCACGCCTTCACGGAAGGTGTAAACACCGGCGACTACGATCGTACTGGCGAGGGCAAGGGCGCATTTGGCAACGATGATCATGAGTTTATCTCCGTGTTCCTTAGTCTGAAATGTTCTTGGAATCGAGCCAGATGCGGACGGTGTTGTCGTCGCTCTTGACGGAGACGAGTTCGGTATCGCCGTGGGCGGAAAGGGCGCGGAGGGCGGCGACGAGGTCGAGTTCGTCTTTGCCGGCGGAGAAAAGGGCATCGACCACTTTCATAGGGATTTTGACTTCAACGCGGGATTTTTCTGAGGGCTTGCCGTTCTTCGCGGAATTGGCCGTCTTTTCTGTGACGTGAACGAACAGATAGCCGCCCTGTTTGGCCACGCGAACGTCTGAATCGTTGGATTGCACGGTGACGAATTCGCCGTCTTTGGCGGTACGAACGGCGTCGAGAATCGCCTTGAGGTCGACGCCATTCATGTCGCTGTCGTTAAACCTGACTTTGCCGTTGTGCAAGCGGTCTTTATTGATGGCGGGCAAGACTTTTTCAGCCATGTCGAGGGGCACATTGACGCGGACAGTCTCATTCTTGGATTCGGTGCTGACCACGCGAACGTGCAGCCAGCGGTCGGAAGTGCCTGAAGAGTCGGAGGTTACAGTAACCGATTGGGAGTATAGTGCGACTGGCGCGAGCAGCACTGCGGCGGCAAGAGCGACCGAAGCGCGGCGGGAAATTCGTTGCGAAAGCAGGCTCATGTGAAGATTCCTCCTCGACGACGGCTTACGCGGCGGACCAGAGTGTAGCCAGATTCGCTGCGCCTGGTACAGATACGCGGGACCTTGGAAGAAAGTTCCATGAAGGAACGTAGAAAGCCGCAAGTGATGGGGTAGGGGACCGAGCGTTTTCGGACGGGGTCTGGCGCGCACGAAGAGACCAGTTTCGCGGGCTAGAGAAGAGTTTTGTCAGTTTGCACACCCGCCAGCCACAATCCGGCGACCCGCGCGGTTATGCAAGCCACTATTTATATTTATACTCGAACGAGTGTGGCTCCGGGGCGGAGATGCCCAGTTCGCTAGCAAGCTGAGGCTGGGTCGCCTGGGGGCTGGTCTATTTGGGGAAAGCAAGTGCCTCAATTGTTCGGTAACCCTTGGGTGAGAGAGCACTCCTATATAGCGAGCAAACCTGTTTGCGTGCGTGGCGGGAAACAGTGAAGAGCGGCGAAGCGACAGCAGCGGCGGATCGAGACGAAGCAGGATTGATCGCGCGAATCCTGGCTGGAGAGAAAGAGCTGTTTCACGAACTGATCCGGCCATATGAGCGAATGGTGTATGTGACGGTGTTCGCGATCGTGCGGAATGAGACGGACGCGGAGGACAGTGCGCAGGATGCCATGGTGAATGCTTATCGGCACCTGGGAACGTTTCGCGGCGAGTCGAAATTCAGTACCTGGTTGGCGACGATCGCGATGAATGAAGGCCGGCAGAAGCTGCGCAAACTGAAGCGAGCGAAGGAAGATTCGCTGGACCAGCCGGTGCAGGGCGAGGAACAAGAAGTTACGCCGGCGCCACTGACGGATTGGCGCGAAATTCCGCTGGAGGCGCTGGAGCGGAAGGAGTTGCGGGAAGCGCTGCGAACTGCGGTGGCAGAGTTGCCGGGAATCTATCGGCAGATCTTTACGTTTCGCGACCTGGATGGAATGAATGTGGCGGAGACGGCAGCGGCATTGGGAATCAACGAAAACATGGTGAAGGTCAGGTTGCACCGCGCGCGGATGATGCTGCAGAAACGGCTGGTGCCGTTTCTAAAGACGACGGCGCCGGCGCGAAAAGGATTCTGGGGGAGGATGCCATGGAGCTGAACTGCAAGCACGTGTGGGCACACATCTCCGACTATATTGACGATAGCGTTGCGCCGGAACTGCGTACGGATATCGAGCGGCATCTGGAGCATTGCGAAATTTGTTCGGCAATTCTGGATTCGACGCGGAATATTCTGGTGCTGACTGCAGATGACCGGACGTTTGAGTTGCCGGTCGGATTCAGCAAGAGATTGCATGAGCGGCTAGCGCGGGAGCTGGCGGCGGGGTGAAAAACCGGAACGGGTACAAGAGTATAGAGCACAAAGCGCAAGTGAGGGCAGGTTGGCCGCTTGGATTACGGTACTCGGTGGATCATGGGATGAGTGATCCACTCGGCGGCTAGGAGGACTAACGAGAGGATTGAGACGGCGATTTGCAGACGCTCGGAATTTTTTTGCTTTGTGGTGACAGGTTTTTGACGCCATTGCGATGCGGGTTTGCTGCGCAGGCTGCGGATTTTCCAAATCACAAATAAATTGATGAGCGAGCCGAAGAGCGCGAAGAGCATCATCGGGATGCGGATGGCGTCCTGGTGAAAACCTTTGGCGGGGGCGTGGATGCCCGCTGCGGCCGCGAGAGCGCTGAGGCCGAGGGCTACGCGTACGCCGCTGATCGCGATGACCGCGGTGCAGGCGCTTTGTAGGATGGCGAAGACGATTCCGGACCAACCTAAGACTTTCAGGCGCGACGACAGGGTCGCGGCGGACGCCGAGTCCCGTGGCGCGTCGTGGGGAGTTGCTTCCGTGGTTGAGTTTTCTAGCACAGCAATTGAGTTTAGCGAAGGATGAAAATTGCGTCCAATTGGAAGAAAGAGCGGGATCCCGTACCGACTAGACCGGCTTGTACGCTCGGTTTATTCGACGTCAAGCCTTTGGGTGGACTCAGGACGACAAGTCAGGAACTGGTTGGGATGAGAACGGGACGCAAGACGACAAGTCGGGCTACTCGATGCACTGAGGATGACGGCGTTGTTGGGATCAGGATTTTTTTGGAGATTTTGCAGGCGGGGGAGCGACAAATTTGATGCGCCAGGGGAGTTTGCCTGAGTCCACGGTGCAGATGCCTACCTGGTTGGATTCGGAAGTGCCGAGCTGGCCGATCCAGGCTACGCGGAAGCGGGCTTTGCCGTGCCAGCGGCGTTTGACTTCGATGACTTGTCCAGGCGAAGTGAGGTACGCCACATTGTCGAGGCGGGCGCCGTCTTCGCTGATGTCCATGGTGTAGGAACTTTGCGAGAAAGGATTGCCGTTACGATCCTTGCCGCGAACAACGACACGCAAAGTTTGTGGGGCGCGCGAGCTGCGACGCGTTTTTCGCCAGAAGTTTATTGCGGGTTTGGCGAAAGCGAGGCCCACATCGAAGCCACCATTGTAATGAGAATCCTTGAAAACGACGCGGACTTCCAGTTCATCTTTCGTAAATTTGTTTACGATGAAGAGGTTTTCGCCGATTTCGACTGGTGTGACAAGCCTGACCAGTGCGCCGCTGGCATTGAACATGAGCGTGGTGGTGTTCTCATGGAACGTGCCGAAAGATTTGCTCCAGCCATAGACGATGACGGGAACGCGGAAGGCCTTGCGCTCGCTGGAACGTCTAGCTTTCGTTGTTTTGCCGGGCGCAAACAGGGGATAACCTTTCTGCGGCGCTGAAGTCGAGGATTGTTTTTCGACGCCTTCAAGAGGAAACTCCCGTTGCGCGCCATGAGTTGGACATTCAAAACCGCAGGGTGAAGCGAGCAGTTGCTCGAGGGATTCCACGCGGCTTTGCAGGGTGACCCAATCGTCGTGATCGCCGTAGGGACAGCGGACGTGGACGGAAAAAGTTTTGGCGGCGCCGGAGGAGAACATGAAAATTCCTAAAATATATGTTACGCGCGCCGCCCGGCGGAGATAGGGGGAGAGATGGGAGTGGTTGCGGGAGAGTAATGAGGCGGTGCGGTGGGGGCAAGGGCCACGAAGAGGTAGACGTGGCAGGGCAGACTTAAGCAAAGCGGCCGCTGGGCTGCCGCACCCCAAAGGCGCCCGCCTCAGAAGGCGGCCGCTACAAAGGCAAAGCAGGTACCTGCTACGAGACTACTTAGCGGGGGTCCACTTTAGGTAGACGACGGCTAGTGGGGGGAGGGTCAGGCACAGGGAGAAGGGGCGGCCTTGGCGGGGATCGATGGCTGCGTTTTGGCCACCGTTGTTGCCTACGTTGGAGCCGCCGTAGTGCACGGCGTCGGTGTTGAGGATTTCTTTGTAGAAGCCGGCGCGAGGGACGCCGACGATGTAGCCTTCGCGGACGACAGGAGTGGCGTTCATCACTGTTACGATGAGGTCGTCTTCGGTTTTGCCTTTGCGAAGGAATGACAGGACGCTGTTGTCGCCGTCGTTGCAGTCGATCCATTCGAAGCCTTGCCAGTGGAAGTCGACTTCGTGCAGGGCGGGTTCGGTGGCGAAAACGTGATTGAGGTCGGTGACTAGTTTTTGGATGCCGCGGTGGGAATCCCACTGTAATAAATGCCAATCGAGGCTGCGCTCTTCGCTCCATTCTTCGCGCTGGCCGAATTCCTGGCCCATGAAGAGAAGCTTCTTGCCGGGGTGCGCGTACTGATAGGCGTAGAGCAGGCGGAGATTGGCAAACTGCTGCCAAAGATCGCCGGGCATTTTATGGAGCAATGAATTTTTGCCGTGGACGACTTCATCGTGCGAAAAGGGAAGCACAAAATTTTCGCTGAAGGCGTACACCAGAGAAAAGGTGATTTTGTTGTGCTCGTATTTGCGATAGATGGGATTGGAGGAAAAATATTTCAAGGTGTCGTTCATCCAGCCCATGTTCCATTTGAGGCTGAAGCCGAGGCCGCCGAGGTAAGTAGGACGGGACACGCTGGGCCAGGCGGTGGATTCTTCGGCAATGGTGAGGATACCTGGGAAGCGTTCGTAGGCGACAGTGTTCATGGTCTTGAAAAAATCGACGGCTTCCAGATTTTCGCGGCCGCCGTAGCGGTTGGGAACCCACTCGCCCTCTTTGCGCGAGTAATCGAGATAGAGCATAGAAGCGACGGCGTCCACGCGCAGGCCGTCGATATGATATTTGTCGAGCCAGAAAAGCGCATTGGAGATGAGGTAGTTGCGGACTTCATTGCGGCCGTAGTTGTAGACGAGCGTGCCCCAATCGGGATGAGCGCCCTGACGCGGGTCCGCGTGTTCAAAGAGATGGGTGCCGTCGAACTGCGAGAGGCCGTGAGTGTCGCGCGGGAAATGCGCGGGAGTCCAATCGAGAAAGACGCCGATGCCTTCCTGGTGGCAGCGATCGATGAAGTACATGAAATCGGCGGGTGAGCCGAAGCGGCTGGTGGCGGCGTAGTAGCCGAGGGTTTGGTAGCCCCAGGAGCCGTCGAAGGGGTGCTCCATGATGGGGAGGAGTTCGATGTGCGTGTAACCCAGTTGCTTGACATAGGGAATTAAATGCTCGGCGAGTTCGCGGTAGGTGAGCCAGCGATTGTGGTCCTCTGGGACGCGGCGCCAGGAGCCGAGGTGAACTTCGTAAACGGAGATGGCAGATTCCAGCCAGTTTTTTTGTTGGCGGTGGGCGATCCAGTCGGAATCGGCCCACTGATGAGAGTTTAGATTGGCTACAACCGAACCGGTGTTGGGGCGAAGTTCGGCTTGGAAAGCGTAGGGATCGGCTTTGAGCGGGAGAAGTTTTCCGTGCGGGCCGAGGATTTCGTATTTGTAGACGACGCCTTCGCCGACTTCCGGGAGGAAAAGTTCCCAGATGCCCGAGGAGCCGCGCGGGCGCATGGGATGGACCCGGCCGTCCCAGTGATTCATGTCACCGACGATGCTGACGCGACGGGCCGCGGGCGCCCAGACAGCGAAATGGGTTCCGGGGACTCCTGCGACGGTGTGGAGATGGGCGCCGAGCTTTTCATAGGTGTCGAAATGGCGGCCTTCGCCGATGAGGTGGAGATCGAAATCGGTGAGAAAGTATGGAAAAGCGTAGGGGTCGAAAATTTCAAAGGGCTCGCCGGAGTGGGTGCGACCCTGAATTTTGTAGCTGCCGGGTTCGGGCGCGGTGGGTTGATTGGAAGGCCAGACGGCTTCAAAGAGGCCCTCGGGACGGAGCTTTACGGCATCGGCAATTTTTGCCGGAGAGATGGTGGGATTTTTGAAAACGATGCTGGCTTCGGCGACCCAGGGAAGGAAAAAACGGATGGCCCAGCCGGAGGAGACTGGATGCGGGCCGAGGATGCCGAAGGGGTCGGCGTTTGTTCCGGCGAGAAGAGAGTTCGCGCGCGCGTCGAGATCCGAGAGCGGTTGCGATTTCGATTGCGAAGCGGGCGGAACGAGCGGCTTGGCGTTTTCTGGAGGCAAGAGTGGATTCTCCGTCAAGGGGCCGAGGTAACGCAAGTTCGAGTATAAGAGTACAAGAGGTATAAAGGCTTATGAGTTTTGCGGTGCGCGGGCATTTAATGCAAGCATTTTGGCGCGAACTTTGTCATATAGTGCGATGAACGTTTTTTGCTACAACGCTGAAGGCCAGCCGATCTGCTGAAATCAAAATTTAGGAGACATGAATGCGACGCAACCGCGTAATGCTGCGAAGGACCGCGCTGAAAACACTGGTATTGCTGTACCTGATGGGGCTGGCCGCGAGCCCGGTGGGCGCGCAGGATCGCGGGCAGGCGCGGTCGATGGTGCTTTCCAAGAATGGAATTGTGGCGGCGGAGTCTCCGCTGGCGGCACAAGCAGGGGTGCGCATTTTGGAGAGCGGCGGAAATGCAGTGGATGCGGCAATAGCCACCAACGCGATGATGGGAGTGGTTGAGCCGATGATGAATGGCATCGGCGGAGATTTATTCGCGATTGTGTACGACGCTAAGGCAAACCAGTTGTATGGACTGAACGCCAGCGGGTGGGCGCCGAAGGGCCTGACGATTGAATTCTTGCAGCAGCAAGGGCTGCGAGAGATGCCGCAGGCGGGAATCAACAGCGTTACGGTGCCGGGAATGGTGGATGGCTGGCAAAAACTGTCGGATAAATTCGGGCGGAAGAAACTGGCGGAGGATTTGAGCGCGGCGATTGCTATGGCGCGGAACGGATTTCCGGTGCCGGAAATGGATGTGGCGTATTGGGGCGCTGCGGTTGATCTGCTGCGTTCGAATGAGGCTGTGAGCAAATTATATTTGCCGGGCGACCGCCCGCCAAAGGTGGGCGAGATTTTTAGGAATGAGGATCTGGCGTGGTCGCTGCAGCAGATAGCCGAGCACGGAAGGGATGCGTACTACAAAGGGGAGATTGCGCGGAAAATATTGGCGGCGGAGAAGATGCACGGCGGCACGATGGTGGAAGAGGATTTGAGCAAATATTCGGCGGAATGGGTTGAGCCGATCTCGACGACCTATCGAGATTGGACTGTTTATGAATTGCCTCCGAACGGGCAAGGGCTGGCGGCGCTGGAGATGTTGAATATTCTAGAAACGACTCCGATCGGACAAAAGGGATATGAGTTTGGATCGGCGAAGGCGCTGCATTTGATGATTGAGGCCAAGAAATTGGCGTATGCGGATTTGAAGAAATATATCGGCGATCCGCGCGGGCAGAAATTGCCGGTGGATAAATCGCTTTCGAAGGAATGGGCAGCAGCGCGCGCGAAACTGATTGATGAGCAGCACGCCAATTGTGATGTAAACGGCGGGGAGATGACGGTCGGAAATGACACGACTTATCTGACGGTGGTGGATCGCGACGGGAACATGGTTTCGCTGATTCAGAGCAATTATGACCAGTTTGGATCGGGGATAGTGGCGCCAGGAACGGGGTTTGTACTGCACAACCGGGGCGGATTGTTCACTTTGGATAAAAGTTCACCGAACGCGCTGGCTGGGCGGAAGCGTCCGCTACACACAATTATTCCGGCATTCGCGCAGAAGGGTGATACGCGCGTGGCGTTTGGAATTATGGGCGGATGGAATCAATCGCAGGCCCACGCGCAGTTCATAGTGAATCTGGCGGACTACAAAATGAATATTCAGGCTGCGCTGGAAGCGCCGCGGTTTACGAAGATTACCTTTTCGGGATGCGATGTGAAGATGGAGAACCGGATTTCGCAGAAGACGCGGGATGAGTTGAAGGCTAAAGGACATCAGGTCGAACTGTTGGGGACGTATTCGTCGAGAGTGGGAGGCGGACAGGTGGTACTGCGGGATTTTGCGACGGGCGTAAATTACGGGGCGTCGGATCCGCGGAAGGATGGAGAGGCAATTGCCGAGCTACCTTATTGAAAATCTTGAACACTGGTGTGAACGGGGTTATCTGCATCGCCGATGGTGGTCTGGAATCCCGTTCGTTCCAGGTCGGAAAAAATCGTATCGGGGCGTCGCGATTCTCTGCGGCTTTGTTATTTTCGGGTGCGCGTGGTAAGTCATCGCGTTTGGCTCGACCCATCCCTGAAATGACGGTAAGAATTCCATTCACAACCCGGAGTCGTAGGCGGAGGCGGCGATTTCGCCTAGAGCTTGGCCGGCTACATTTTGTGCGGAGTCAGGGTCGGGTGGAAGCGAGACGTGGTTGACGTAGGCGGCGAAAGCGAGTTTGCGGCCGGATTTGGTGATGACGTAGCCCGCCAGGCCTTTTCCATTGAGCATCATTTTTCCGTTGAGATGATCACCGGAGCCGAACGTTCCTGTTTTTGCGAAGACGTGGCCTGCGCCAGGACTTTGCGGCTGAATTTTGGCCAGGGTACCGTCTTTGCCGAGGATCGGAAGGGCGTGAAAGAGAACGTCGTAGTCTGGGCGCGTGGTCCAGTAGGCGAGATAGTGGCACATGAAGTCCGGGCTGAAGAGATCGGCCCAGTCGCCGCCAGCGCCGTCGCCTTGCGATGCCCCGCTGAGATCGAGTTTTGCTTCGGTCAGGAGTTCGCGTTCGAGTTCGAATCCCTTTTTTAACGGGTTGCGAGTGTCTTTAGCGGCGATTGCTCCGAGAAGATATGGACCCATTCCGGCGTGAAGATTCTGGCTGACTTTTAGTGTGACTTTGATTTCTTCGGCGAGCGGCAGGGAGATGTGTTGTGCGATTTGATTTTCTGCTGTGTAGTTGCGAACCAGGGGAGCGAAATCTGGTTGGACGGTGATGAGCGGGCTTTTGACTTCGATGCCTTCTGCGGCGAGCGATTCGCGCAGCACCCATTGCGCGAAAATGGTGGGAGAGGGAACGCCGATGGAAACGGTTTGCAGTTCGCCGGCGAGGGGAAGAGTGCCTGAGAGAGTGATGTTGACCGAGCCATCGGAGTTTGTGTCGAATTCCGGGTCGCTGAAACTTGGCGGAGTGCCGGCCACGGTGGTTGTGGCGTGATTGATGAAATGTGCGTAGCCGGTTTGCGGAGTGGTGGTAAGTGTCAGTAGTTCGCCGATTTTTGCACCGGGCTTGGCGATGACGTCGATGACGTTGTCGTTGATCATGATCGAGGACATAACGACGTCGGTACCGCCTTCGCGGGGGCCATCGGGAAAGAGGGAAGTGTCGATGAGAACGCGACCATCGATACGGCGAACGCCATTATCGCGAACTTGTTTGGCGAGAGATTTGATGACGGCGAGGGGATCACCATTCACGGCGGGACCGCCGTAGGAATGATCTTCGTCCTGAAAGGAAAGCGTGTTGTCGGGCTGAATGCGATTGGAAAGATTGGGGTCGCCGGACGCGACCAGGATCAGGTCGCCTTTGAGTCGGCCTTTTTTGTCGATTGAGCCGGTTCGATAGATGGCGGTGTGGAATCGATAATCTTTGCCGAATTTCGCGAGAACGGTGCCCTCGGTAAGGAGTTTGGTGGTGGAAGCGGGAGTGAAGAGTTTGTCGGCGTTGAGCGAATAGACCACCGTGCCATCAGCGAGATCGTAGAATTCGATTCCGAAATTCGCGTGCTTGAATTCAGGACGGTCGATTACTTTTTGGATGGATGCGGTGAGCCTGGAATTTTGCTGGGCGGTTGCTCCAGAAGAGAGCGCTGCCACGAGAAAAGCTCCGAGCATCCATCTGGTAAATCGGCTTTGCGATGAGTGCATTCGAATTCTCCGGTTTATTTTGTGAATTTTAGTTCTTTGCGGCATTGAGCTTTTCGAACGGCACGTTGCCGATGGCGTAATCGCGCCAGTCCTTGTAGTCGAAATGCCACCACTCGAATTCAAAGACGGTGAAGCCTTCAGATTCCATGGCCCAGCGCAGCAAGTCGCGGCGCCAGCGCTGCAGCGAAGTGCCGCCGGGATAATCTGGAAACGAGCGCGGCGACATTTCGTCATAAAGGCCGGTCATCTCGGCGGGTTCGTCGGTTTTAAGATCGTACAGCGTGAGATCCACGGCACAGCCGCGGTTGTGGCGCGAACCTTGCGCCGGATCAGCCACAAAGATTTTTCCATCGGCCGGAGTCGCCTCCCAGAAAATCTTGGTGACATACCACGGCCGGTAGCCGTCATGAATCAGCAAGCCGTAACCGTAAGGCTGCAAGCGATGCAACGCCTGCAGCAGCGCTTCCGCGGCCGGACGCTGCAAAAACGCGCGCGCCTGTGTGTACACGGCCCTGCCTAGAAAATCGTTCGTCGTGGCGTAGCGAATATCCAGATGAATGGCGGGATCGAGCTGTGCCAGTTCGACCAAATCACTTTTGCGATAAGGACCTTTTTCTTCCGGCGGCCTAGCTGCGAGGGCCTCGTTGCGAATCTCCGCGAGTGAGCGCGTCGGCTTGACGATACTAACGTTCCCGCCGGGAACTGAATAAGAGAGACGGTGATAAGGACCGACCTGAGTAAATATCTGCCAGATTGGCTCTGCTTTGTGCTGCTTGAAAGCCAGCACCCAAGCGTCGGGCTCGTTGCTGGCGTAGGTAAACGATGTTTGCTCGCCCTCTTTAGAAAAACCAAGAGGATTTAGAAGATGTTCGGCTCCGGAGGAGTCGAGCAGGTACAGGTGTCTGGAACGCTCGAGGAGGACGATTACATGCGTTTCGGCTTGGTTTCCAAAATCGCCAGTCTTGCCGATGAAATCTTGCGGCACGTTTTCCGGCACGGGACCGGGGAAAGGAGCGGGAGATGTTTGCGCTCCAGCGCCGAGAGCCGATGCGACGATCAGCATGAGAATGCAGAGATAGAATTGCCGCAGCAAAGGCATCCGCCCCCCCGACCGGGTCGGGGCAAGCAGAAGGCGGCCGCTATAACGGCGGGATAAACGGGCCGCTGAAAAATTGCGGCGACGATTACGAGGCGGGGAAGGTTTCTTTTTCAACGGTCCACCGTTTGATGAGTTCGAGGCGGACATGATAACCGAGTCCCGGAGATTGCGGGACGCGAATCGTGCCCTGCGGCGTGACGTGCACTGCGGGCCCGATGATGTCTTCGGCCAAATAACCTTGCCTGATGGATTGGCGCGGAACTAGCGGCGCGAGATATTCGCTCGACTCAGAATTGTAAAATGGACTTTCGGTTGCGGTTAGGTCGGCCCATCCGGTGACGCCATCGGATCTAAGTTCGACCGGCAGCACAGGGCGAACATGGGCGGCACCGAAGCTGGTTTCGAAAGGCGCTTTGAGGCGCATTTTTAGTTTTCGCAGGGTATAGATTCGACGCGCATCAGTTCCTTGCCAGAAGTAGCCATGCACATCGGCCAAAGTCAACGATGCCAGAAATAAACAGAACCTAATCGCAAAACGCGAACAACCGACGAGCTTAAGATTGGACGTGCGGAATGCAACATTTGTTACGGCAGCGGTTTTAGCGGGGTAGGCACGATTATTCCTGAAACCAGCGGGAGCCGTGGCGCTGTTCTTCGGAGATTTCGCGGACAATTTCCATGGTTTCAGCCCTGCGGACTTGTCCGCAGGCGGCGAGCAGCGCGTTGACCAAAGCCACAGGAGCCGCATAGGAAGCGCCGAAGGAGGTGGTTTCAATGCTGGCCAGAAAAGTTTCGTGGGCAATGCGCGCGAGAGGTGACAAGTAGGTGTCGGTGATGGCGACGCAATGGGCTTGGCGCTGGCAGGCCTGGCGCGCGCCTTCAACAGTCTGCATCAAGCCTCTGCGGAAAGAGATGGCCATGACCAGATCATCTTTTGTCAATGAACGCGTCAGGTGGCTGATACGGCCGGCGGAGGTGGCGGCGAAGACCGGCATACCCAGCAGGCTGGTCTGATACTCCAAATATTTGGCGAGGTAGGCGGCCAAATCACCCGCCAGCACAACGATGCGGCGCGAGGCGTACATGCGCTTGGCGAGTTCCGTGAGGCGGGCGGCGTCCAGACTATTTTTCAGGCCCTGGAGATTTTTCAGGTCGCACTCGATGGAATCGGCGACGTATGCGTGGCGTCCGCGCTCGGACGAAGTGGACTGCATGGTATCGGCCGAGGTGGCGAAAGCAATGGAAAGGTCATGCAGATATTTTTGAAATTCGCGAAAGCTGGCGAAGCCCAGAACGCGCACGATGCGAACCATGGTTGCCGGGTCAGTGTTAAGTCGCTTGGCCATGGCCCGCACACTCAGTAGCACAAAACCGCGCGGATGTTCGAGCACCGGACGCAGAACTTCCTGCCGCTTGGCGGTAAGTTTGGCGATGCGTTCTTGCAGATTTATTGGTTGCGAAGGTGCCGACGCAGTGTCCCGCTTCATGGATAATGATTAACCCGTTAGGTGCAAGCAGCGCAAAAGATGATGCCACAGAAGCGAGTCTTACGCATCTATAGGCTTTTGCGAAAATCGCGCAGGCAAGTGTGCTTGCGCTACGAAGGCTTACTTGTCAGAGGCCGCGGTTTTGGCGGTGAGGCCCGGCGCGACGATGGGTTGCAGGAAAGGCATCATGGCGCGCAGTCCGGGGCCAAGTTGCTCGATGGCGTTTTGCTGTTCGGCTTTACGCGTGGCCAAGAAATTCGTGCAGCCGTTTTCGTTTTCTTCAATCCATTTTTTGGCGAAAGAGCCATCGCGGATTTCCGCGAGCAGTTTTTTCATTTCGTCGCGCGTTTGCTGGGTAACGATGCGCGGGCCTGCGGTGTAGTCGCCATGTTCCGCAGTATCGCTGATGGAATAGCGCATGTAGCTGAGGCCGCCGCGGTAGATCAGGTCGACGATGAGTTTGAGTTCGTGCAGACATTCGAAGTAGGCGACTTCGGGTTGATAGCCGGCTTCGGTGAGCGTTTCGAATCCAGCTTTGATGAGCGCGCTAACGCCACCGCATAGGACGGCTTGCTCGCCGAAGAGGTCGGTTTCGGTTTCTTCGGTGAAAGTGGTTTCGAGTACGCCGGCGCGAGTGCAGCCGATGCCGCGCGCGTAGCTCAAAGCGAGCGCCTTGGCTTTTCCGCTGGCGTCCTGCTCGATTGCGAGAAGGCCGGGCGTGCCGCCACCTTCGGTGAAAACTTCGCGAACGCGATGGCCGGGAGCTTTTGGAGCGACCATGGAGACGTCAATAGTGGCGGGAGGCTTGATGGTGCCGAAGCGAATGTTGAAGCCGTGCGCGAACATCAAAGTTTTGCCGGGCTTGAGATTTGGCGCGATGGCTTCGTTATAAAGTTTTTGCTGCTTGGTATCCGGCACAAGGACCATGATGACATCGGCCCAAGCGGCGGCTTCTGACGGAGATTTTACGGTGAGGCCGTCCTTTTCGGCTTTGCCGCGCGAGGCGCTGGTTTCCGGCAGGCCGACGCAGACATTGCAGCCGCTATCCCGCAAATTGAGCGCGTGGGCGTGGCCTTGCGAGCCGTAACCGAGGATTGCAACCTTTCTTGCTTGAATGAGGGAGAGGTCGGCGTCCTTATCGTAGTAGAGCTTTGCCATGTGATTCCTTTCGTGGGCCGGTTTGCGGCCGAAAAACAAATTGAAACTTCTAGCGGGATGTTGGGTCGTCGTTAATGCCTAACCGCAGGAGCGATTCCTCGCTTCGCCCGGAATGACGGATAAAAACATGAACGGCAGCATTCGCCTAGGAAACGGCCGATTCGAGTTTGGTTGAGCCTGGAACTCCTGGCGGCTGGAGGAGGTCGCCGCCGCGAGTCATGGCGATGCGTCCAGTGCGCGCCATTTCCAGCACGCCGAACGGGCGCAACACTTCGAGCAGGCCGTCGATTTTGTCTACGGTGCCGGAAACTTCTACGATCAGCGATTCTGGAGCGACGTCCACGACGCGGCCGCGGAAAACTTTGATGAGTTCCATCAGGTGCGGACGGGATTGCTGGTCGGCGGCGACTTTGAGTAGAGCTAAGTCGCGTTCGAGTACGGAGCGTTCGGAAATATTTTCGGCGAGCAAGACGTCCACGAGTTTCTCGAGGCTGGCTTCGAGGCGGTGCGCGCCCTTTTCGTCGGTGTGCGCGACGATAGTCATGCGCGCGACCTCTTCGTTTTCGGTCGGGCCAACGGTGAGCGAGTCGATGTTAATGGCCAGGCGCCGGGCAAGGGAAGAGACGCGGTTCAGGACGCCGGGTTTGTTTTCAACATAGGCGATCAGTGTTTGCATAAGGTCCTCAGTCAGCATGGTCGTTACTACGGCAGCGACGTAAAGTCGACGCTACAAAACCAAGAAGGCCCGCCAGCGCACTTTTATGGTTCGGCAGCGGTTTCCACCAGCGGGTTGTGCGGGCGGCGAATCATTTCATGCAGCGAAGCGCCGGCCGGAACCATCGGGTAGACAGAGTCTTCCTGCTCGACGCGGAAATCGATGAGCACGGATTCTTTCGAGGCACGTGCTGCGCGAATGGTGGAGTTGACGTCGCCGCGAGCGGTGACGCGTTCGCCGCGTATACCAAATGCGTTGGCGAGAGCGGCGAAATCCGGGGCGACGAGAGGAGTGGCTACATAGCGTTTATCGTAGAAAAACTCCTGCCACTGGCGAACCATGCCGAGGAAGCCGTTGTTGATGATTGCGATGTTCACCTTAATTTTTTCCTGCACGATGGTGGCGAGTTCGCACATGGTCATCTGGAAGCCGCCGTCGCCGACCACGACCCAGACATCGGCGTCAGGTTTGGCGAATTTTGCTCCGATGGCGGCAGGCAGTGCGAAACCCATGGTGCCGAGACCGCCGGAAGTGATCAGCGTGCGCGGATTGTTGTGATGGTAATATTGCGCTTCCCACATCTGATGCTGGCCGACGTCGGTGACCACGATGGCGTCGCCATTGGTTTCTTTCCACAAATCGTTGATAACGTGCGCGGCATAGAGGTGTCCCGTGTCCGGCAGGCTCTGGATGTCGCGAACTGCGGAATCACCTTTCATTTCGGCGATGCGGCTTCGCCAGGCGGTGCGTTCTTTCTTTTCGATATGCGGCAAAAGTCGTTCTAAAACTTCGCGGGCGTCGCCGACCAACGGGGCGTCTACTGGAACGTTTTTGTTAATCTCGGCGCGATCAATTTCGATATGAATTTTGCGCGCGCTCTTGGCGTAGGTGCGCAGATCGCCGGTGACGCGGTCGTCGAAGCGCATGCCGACCGCAATTAGTAGGTCGGCCTCTTGAATGGCGTGATTGACCCAAGCCTCGCCGTGCATGCCCATCATGCCGAGATTTAGCGGATCGCTGGCAGGGAAGCAGCCGATGCCGAGAAGCGTCATGGAAACATAAAAGTCACCAGCGCGTACGAATCGGTCGAAAGCCTGCATCGCGCCGGAAATCATGATGCCGTGTCCGGCGAGAATGAGCGGGCGCTTGGCTGAATTGAGAAGTTCGATGGCCCGGTCGAGCTCGGATTTATCGATGCCGGCACGAACGCGCTTTGGGGGAAGCTTGGGAGTCGCGGCGTTCCAATCAAATTCGGTTGCGGCTTGCTGCGCGTCCTTGGTGATGTCAACGAGCACGGGTCCGGGCCGGCCGGAATTGGCGATGATGAATGCTTCGCGAATCGTGCGCGCGATATCTTCCGCGCGGGTGACAACCACGTTGTGCTTCGTGATCGGCATGGTGATGCCGGTGATGTCGATTTCCTGAAAAGCATCGGATCCGAGAAGTTTGCTGCCGACTTGCCCGGTAATGCATACGACTGGGGAAGAGTCGAGCATGGCAGTGGCGATCCCTGTGACCATGTTGGTGGCGCCGGGACCGCTAGTGGCCATGGCCACGCCGACTCCGCCGGTGGCGCGAGCGTAACCATCGGCCATGTGCGTTGCGCCTTGTTCATGGCGCACAAGAATGTGGTGAAGCTTCGATTTACCGAGCGCGTCGTAGACCGGCAGAATCGCGCCGCCAGGATAACCGAAAATGTGTTTTACGCCGAGATGCTCCAGCGATTGGCAGAGTATTTCCGCGCCGGTGAGTTTCATAGCGTCCTTCCCGATTGCACTGGGTGTGAAGTTGTTTGTGGCAGTACGGTGACCGCGCCGCGCGAAGCAGACGACACGAGGAATGCGTACTTGGCCATAACGCCGCTGGTGAAACGCGGAGCCGGCGGTTTCCAGTTGGCAAGCCGTTGCTTGATCTGATCCGCGGTCAATTCAACATTAAGCGTGCGATTTGAAATGTCGAAGACGACGATGTCGCCATCGGCCACAGCCGCGATCGGGCCGCCATGCGCGGCTTCGGGAGCGACATGGCCGGCCATGAGTCCGTGGGTGGCGCCGCTAAAGCGGCCATCGGTGAGGAGCGCAACGGAGTCGCCGAGCCCTGCCCCGACCAATGCAGCCGTAACGGCGAGCATTTCGCGCATGCCCGGGCCGCCTTTTGGTCCCTCGTAGCGAATCACGATGACGTCACCAGCTTTGATTTTATTTTTGTCGATTTCAGCGAAAGCGGCTTCTTCACTGTCGAACACGCGAGCCGCGCCACGGAAATTCATGGTGTTGTGGCCGGCAACTTTTACGACGCAGCCTTCGGGAGCGAGATTGCCTTTCAAGATGACGAGGCCGCCAGTTGGCTTAAGAGGATTTTTCGCTTGGCGCACGACTTCTTGTTTGGGTTTTTCTTTCGCAGCGTCGGCTTCCTGAGCCAGGGTTTTTCCGGTCACGGTAATTGCATCGCCTTGTAGAAGTCCGGCTTCGATCATGCGCTTGGCGATCAGCGCGGTGCCGCCTGCGGCGTACAAATCTGTGGCGACAAAACGGCCGCCGGGTTTCAAGTCGGCAATAATCGGAGTCTTGGAACTGACGCGGTCGAAATCGTCGATGGAAAGAGGAATCTTTGCTTCGTTGGCGATAGCCAGCAGATGCAGGACGGAATTGGTCGAGCCGCCGGTGGCCGCAACGCCCGCGATGGCGTTTTCGATGGCGGTCTTGGTAATGATTTTAGATGGGGTGATGTCGCGGCGAAGGAGATCGAGAACCATTTCGCCGGCGCGCTCGCCTGCAGCGGCTTTGCCTGCATTGGTGGCGGGAACACTGGACAGACCGATCGGAGCGATACCGAGAAATTCGGCGACGAGGGCCATGGTGTTGGCGGTGAATTGTCCGCCACATGCGCCAGCTCCGGGGCAAGCGGCCTTTTCGAGCGCTAGCAAGCGAGCATCGCTCATTTTTCCGCTGGAATGCGAGCCGATAGCTTCGTAAACGTCTTGAATGGTGACGGCATGACCTTCAAATTCGCCGGGAGCGATGGAACCACCATAGAGAATGAGTCCGGGAATGTTCAAGCGCGCAAGCGCCATGATTCCGCCAGGAATTGTCTTGTCGCAGCCGACGAGAACCACCAGCGCATCGAAAAGATTTCCGCGAGTGACAAGTTCTATCGAGTCGGCGATCACTTCGCGGCTGATGAGCGAGGTTTTCATCCCTTCGGTGCCCATGGTGATGCCGTCGGAAATCGAAACCGTGTTGAACTCCAGCGGTGTGCCGCCAGCTTTTCGGATGCCATCTTTTACGTGTTGCGCGAGTTCGCGGAGATGATAGTTGCAGGGTCCGATTTCAATCCAGGTGTTGGCGACGCCGATGAGCGGCTTAGAGAAGTCTTCGTCCGTGAGGCCAGAAGCGCGCAACATCGCGCGTGCACCGGCGCGGCTGGCGCCTTTGACTAAAGTTTGACTGCGTAGATTAGGACTATCCTTGCTCACTTCCGCTTCCCCCTAAAGACCGCGGCTTTCTAAACCGCGCCTGACCAAGGTTACAAAGAAATTGGGCCATCAGCCTGGTTTGGATGATGGCCCGAGTCTCTCGGAACTTCATTATTACGCCGCCATCACTCGCTCTTGCCGTCGACTACGACGACTTTGCGAGCCGGTACGATTTCGGGCACGACGCGAACCGACCGTCTCAAGAACATCATAGGTGCCTGCGTCGTCATGGCGCTGTGATTCATTGCGTTGCCTAGTGAATACGGGCCGCTGTGGGCAGCACCGCGTTTCGCCATGTAAAGTACCAGAATGGGCTATGCCGGTCAATGAGTCCAATTAATAGAAATGACTAAGACGATAAAACTGGCTTATCGGAGGCTGGATGCCGCATCAGCAAGATAGGGCCGATGCGGGAACTTTTGAGTCGGAGTTTGGGAATTCTCACAGAGGAAAGACGCCTGTCGCCAAGCCATCCGGGTAACTCCGGCATCCCTCCAGCCGTCTATACCCATAAGAGAAGTGCGTCGCAACGGTGATGACTATGAAAGCGCGTTTATTGTTTCTCAGCCTCACTGCAGTCTCAATAATGGGAGTGGTTTACCTGCCTTGCGTGCGAGCGCAAGCTCCACAAAGCGATTCGGGCCAGGCGCCATCCGGGCCGCCTGGCGCGATGCAAGCAGGACCCGAGGCATCGCGGAGGGGAAACGAGGGACCAGGGCGAGGAGTATTCGGGAAAATTTCCGCGCTGCAAGCAGATTCGATCGAGATTACCGGACAAGATGGAACGAAGGTCTCCCTAAAGCTGACCAGCAGTACCGCGTTTCGCAAAGACCGGCAGCCAGCCAACAGGAGCGACTTTAAGGTCGGAGACAGCGTGGTGGTTCGAACCAATCAGGATTCAGGCGGCGCGAGCGGAGCTACAGCGTTGCTGGTGGCGGCAGCCCCAGCAGGAGGGTTTGGCGGGCGCGGCGGCGGTGGCGGGCAGGGAATGATGCAGGGGACGATGGGAAAAGACTATGTGGTCGGCGAAGTGAAGAGCGTTGATGCGCCTAAGCTGACTATCTTGCGCGTGGATAGCGCCACGCAAACCCTGGAATTGAATGAAGAAACTTCGTTGCGCCGCGGCCGTGACAGCGTGACCATGGCGGATATTCAGCCGGGCGATCACATCTTCGCGCGTGGCGCCGTTGCAAACGACGTTTTCGTTCCCAAAAGTGTGATGGTGATTCCTCCGGAGCAATGGAAGCGGATGCAAGAGATGACGAACGAGGGCGGCGGAAAGCGTGGCGCAGCGCCGCAAAATCCGCCGGCACCGCCGGCGCCTCCCACAGCGCCAACTCCGCCGGAGCAGCACAATTGAACAAGATTTTCCGCGGACTGATTATTCTCATTGCCCTGGCCCTGATCAGTGCGGTGTGCTTCATGTGTCTCGCAAGCGCGCAAGAGCCGACCCAATCACCCGCCGCAACATTCCAGATTTCCGGAAGCGTGCGTAATGGCAAGATTTTGTTGCCGGGGGTCGCAGTCACTGCCGCGAATACCCTGACCGGGAAAAAATATTCGATCGTGACCGCCACGAATGGGACATTTCAATTTGCGGGATTGCCGCGCGGCCGCTACGTGGTGCGAGTGGAATTCATGGGCTTCGCAACCGTGACGCAGGAAGTGGTGTTGAATCCAGAAAATCGCGCAGGCAAAGTGGAAACGGAGCTGATACTCGCGTCGCGTCAAAAAGAGCAACAGGCTGAAGCTGCGCAGACCGCTCGCCGGGGCTTTCAAAGCCTGGCCATAAACAATTCGCTGGCCGCGTTGACGGGCGAAGCTGGCGCTGCGGGCCTTGCAGGAAACGGCGCTGCGGGCGGAGGAGCGAGTAATGACGCCTCCGGTTTGCCCTTGGGTGGCGCTGGCCTCGAGAGTCCGACCGAGTCCGTCAGCATCAGTGGTGCGCAAGGACGCACGCAAGATTTCGGAGGCGGTTCGGAACAGGATCTCGAAGATCGCATCCAGGAATTTCGCGATCGCATGCAGCGAGAAGGTGGAGGAAATCTTCAAGGCGGTGGGCAGGGCGGTGCCGGCGGACAGGGCGGTGGTGGCGGGCAAGGAGGGGGCGGAGGCGGTGGCGGCGGACCGATCATGATTGGCCGATTGGGCCGCAACTTCAACGTCAACCAGCCGCACGGCTTTCTGTATTTTCAAGACGACAATTCCGCTTTGGATGCGCGACCTTATTCTTTGACCGGAATTCCCACGGACAGAGCGAGTTACAACACGGTGCGCTTCGGTGCAAATATTGGCGGGCCGTTGAATATTCCGAAAATCTTCAATGGCGGCAACAAGTGGTTCTTCTTTGCCGGATGGAACGGCACGCGCGGCAGTACGCCTTACGATTTTTTCTCGACGGTTCCGACGCTTGCCGAACGGGGGGGGAATTTTTCGGCGGCTACTTACAACAATGGAAGTCCGGTGCAAATCTTCAATCCCACGACGGGGCAGCAGTTCCAATTTAATGGCGTAGTGAATGCCATTGATCCTGCGAACATCAGTTCCGCGGCGCAAAACCTTTTGCAATTCATCCCGTTGCCGAACATTGCCACAACCGCCTCCGGCCAGAATTTCCATACAGTGACGTCCGGCGCGAGCGCTTCTGATGCCGTAAATCTGCGGCTCATCCGCAACTTTGGCGCGACGCCGTCGGGACCTATACAAATTGCTCCGGGCGGAGGCGGCGGAGGTGGAGGCCGCGGTGGCCGGCGAAATCAGAACAACATCAATTTTGGATTGAACTGGGCGCGCAGTTCCACCGACACAATTGGCATATTTCCGTCCCTTGATGGCGGAACCAGCACGCAAGGACTAAGTGCGAGTGCCGGATGGGTGTACGGAAAGGGCCGGCTCACGAATAATCTGCGCTTCAACTACAACCACAATCACGTTTCGACCACGAATCTGTTTTCGGGAATTGAAAACGTCGCAGGGAACGCGGGAATTACCGGAATTTCAACCGACCCGTTTGACTTCGGACTGCCGGGGCTGAGTTTCACCAGTTTTGGCGGATTGAGCGATCCGACGCCGCGCCGCGAACTGGACCAGACTTACACGATTTCCGATACGATCGCCTGGAATCGCGCAAAGCACAACTGGCGTTTTGGCGCCGATTATCGGCGTATTTTGCAGAGTTTCCGTTCAGCGCGGAATGCGAACGGCTCCTTTGTGTTTACCGGATTTGCGACCGGCGATTATTCCGGCGGCGGGACGCAGGCTGCCCCGAATACCGGTTATGACTTTGCCGATTTTTTGCTGGGCTTGCCGCAACAGACTAGTTTGCAGTCTGGAACGGATTCGTATGATTTTCGCGCCAACTCCTATGACCTGTTTGTGCAGGACGACTGGCGGGTTCGCTCGAATTTCTCACTGAATCTCGGTTTGCGTTACGAATACAATGGCCCGTACACCGAAGCGCGCAACCGCATCGCGAATCTGGATGTTGCTCCGAACTTTGCGTCTGCAACGTCAGTGCTACCGGGACAAACAGGGCCCGTGTTTGGCGCGTTTCCCACGTCGCTGGTGCAGCCGGACCGCAATAATTTTGCTCCGCGGCTCGGATTGGCGTGGCACCCGATGAAGCAAACCGTGGTACGGCTGGGTTACGGGATTAATTACAATCTCGCGCAATACGGAACGGTGATTCAGAATTTTGCGTTTCAGCCGCCGTTCGCGATAACGCAAACGAATTCAGTCCTAACTCCAAAGACTAGCGACCTGACGCTGGTCAATGGATTTCCGGGAACTGCCACCGGCGCGGTTACAAATAATTTTGCGATCGATCCAAACTATCGCCTCGGCTACGTGCAAGTCTGGAATCTGGATGTGCAGAAAACCTTGTCGCACGGTTTTCTCCTGAATGTAGGCTACAACGGCGCCAAGGGCACGCATCTCGATGAAGACCGCGCTATCCTTACAAATAATGCGCAGCCGTTCATTTACGAGTCGTCCGCGGCAAATTCCGTTCTTCATGCGCTTTCAGTTCGTCTGCGCAAGCGCATGGCCTCCGGACTGGGCTTCAGCGGAAGCTACGTTTTCTCGAAGTCGATTGATGATGCATCGTCGATCGGTCTCGGAGGAGTCGTAGTGGCGCAGGATCCGTTCAACATTGCTGCCGACCGAAGCCTCTCCAGCTTCGATCAAAAGCACAAATTTACCGGAAGCTGGATGTACGACTTGCCGTTCGGTGAAAACCATCGCGTGGCGTCGAAGGGCGCGATCTCGCATGTTCTGAATGGCTGGCAGTGGAGCGGCAGCGCGACGATTGGATCCGGATTTTATTTTACGCCCAACGTGCGCGGCGGCAGCGTGGACATTAGCCGCGGGGTCAGTGGCTCGCAGCGCGCCAATTTAGTTGCCGGGCAATCGATATCGCTCAGCGATCCTACTTCGCTGGAGTGGTTCAACACCGCGGCGTTTTGCACGCCAACGACTTCAAGCACATGCGTGAACCCGACTGGCTCTGCTTTTGGCGATGCGGGCCGATTTATTATCGAAGGTCCGGGGCAATTTTCGTTGAACATGGCGCTGAGCAAGACCATCCAAATACAAGAGTCGCGTTCGTTGGAGTTGCGGATTCAGGCCAACAATGTTTTCAACATCGTGCAGTTCACCGGACTGAATACGACTGTCAACTCGCTCGCTTTTGGCGAAGTAACCTCCGCCGCGACCATGAGGCGCGTCACGTTCGTTGCACGTTTTCGATTTTAGAGAAGGGATGGCATGGTGTTCCGCAAACTTCTGGCTGTTGCTAACGCCGTCGCGCTGCTGGCAGGGTCTCCGCTTGTGAGCTTCGCGCAGCAAGCGCCAGTTGCTCCCTCGCGGCAAATACCTGCGCAAGCGCCGCAAGCCATCCGTGTCGCTACCGAACTGGTGTTGGTAAATGTCATTGCCCGCGACAAAAAGGGAAATCTGGTTCGTGATTTGAAACGCGAGGACTTCACGGTGCTCGAAGACGGCCAAAAACAGCAGGTTTCCAGTTTTGATTTTGAAAACATTGACGAATTGGGGCTTGCCGGACAAACTCTACCGACCGTATCTGGATCCGAGGGCGCCGCTGTACCGAGTGCAGCGCCGTCGGCCAAGCCGCAGGCGACCATTGATGCGCGCGATCGCCGGCTGATTCTTTTATTCTTCGATTTTTCCGCGATGGAAGTCGATCAGATTGATCGCGCAGTGGATTCTGCAAAAAAGTATGTGAACGCAAAAATGCAACCGGCGGACATGATCGCCATCGTTTCGCTTGCGACCAATATGCGGCTGGACTTGGACTTTACCGACGATAAGAAAAAAGTACTGTCCGTGCTGAATTCATACAATTCCGGTTCCGGGCAAGGGTTTGACAACGGAGCTACGGGAAGTTCGGAAGGCGCGGCAGAAAATAGCGGCGCGTTTACCGCCGATGACACGGACTACAACACCTTCAGCGCGGACCGGAAACTGCTCGCGCTGCAATCCATCATTCAGGCCGTAGGCAAGCTGCCGCAGAAAAAGAGCCTGATTTATTTCAGCAACGGTATCTCGCAATCCGGGGTAGACAATCAATCCGCATTGCGCGCCGCGACGGCGGCCGCCGTAAAAGCCAACGTCGCCATCTATCCGCTCGATGTGCGCGGGTTGCAGGCGCTCCCCGGCGGAGGCGAAGCGCAGAACGCCAGTTTGCATGGACAGTCGGCGTATACCGGCGCGTCCGTGTTGAATGATCTGAACAGCAATGCCGCGTCGCAGGAAACGCTTTCGACGCTTGCCGCGGACACCGGCGGAAAAGCGTTCTTCGATTCGAACGATTTCAGCGGCGTGTTTTCGCAGGTGCAGAAAGACACTTCGGCGTACTACATTCTGGGCTACACCAGTTCGAACCATTCCAAAGACGGCCGCTTCCGCCACATCAAAGTGGTTTTAAATCGCTCCGATGTAAAGCTTGAATATCGCGCCGGATATTACGCGGGCCGCGATTTTGAGCATTCCAATCACACCGACCGCGAGCAGCAGATTCAGGATGAGCTTGCGTCCGACCTTCCCGCCACTGATGTGGCTGTGTTCGCCGGCACAGCGTATTTCCGTCGCGATGACTCACACTATTTCCTGGCGGTATCGCTGGTCGTGCCCGGCTCGCAAATTCCCTTTGTACAGGAAAAAGATAAAGACAACGCCACGCTGGATATCGCTGGCGTAGTGTTAGAGGGCGGCAAATTTCCGGTAGGCCATCTGCGCGACACCGTTAAACTCGCAGTAGAGAGCAGTCAACAAGTTCGCCGCAAGAACGTGCAGTATAACACCAGCTTTCTGCTGGCCCCGGGCGGCTATCACGTGAAATTTGTGGTGCGCGAAAACCGCACCGGACGTATGGGGACGTTCGAAACGGATGTTCAAGTTCCGGATTTGCGCAAGGTGCCGCTGCGTAGCAGTTCAGTGGTTCTGAGCAGCCTGCGCGTTCCCGCAAACGGAAAAAACAAAGGCAACAACCCTCTGGTCGGCGATCAGACCGAGCTTGTTCCCAACGTGACCCACGTTTTCACCCAGGATCAGCATCTGTATCTGCAGTTTGAAGTGTACGACGCGGCGAAAGGGAAGAGTTCTCAGCCGGCTGCAACGAATGAGGCGCCCGCAATAGATAGTCAGGCCGGAAAAAATCAGGGCGGCACGGATTCAGCGCCGAAAAATCAGCGCGACTCCATCCGTGTCCTAACGAGCGTAGAATTTCTGCAGAACAATTTAAAAGTGTATGAATCGAAACCCATCGTGGCGACAGAAGTGACCGTACCGCAGCGCAAAGCGATTGTCTTCCAATTGGACTTGCCTCTGCAAACTCTCAAGCCCGGGTTTTACACCTGTCAAGTCAACATTATCGACGACGTGTCAGGCAACTACGCATTCCCGCGCTGGGCGATGCTGATCAAGGACGCAGCGGCGCCCGCGCCTAAGGCCACTCCGGCCGCGAGCAATGCCAGTTCGAGTTCCAGCGCCATACAGTAAACCCGTCGATAATTTCGGCTCCTAATGTGATCACGTTCCTCGTAATTGCGGCACGTAAAATTTGACGCCGCGCTGCTGCTCCGCTACACTTCAAATGCGGGGTGGAGCAGCCTGGTAGCTCGTCGGGCTCATAACCCGAAGGTCGTCAGTTCAAATCTGACCCCCGCAACCATTCTAAGGAACACAACGTAAAGGCTTCCGACGCTCCATTCGGAAGCCTTTTTTTCTTGGAAAAATGTGCTCGGGCACATTCCGAACTCTCTCCT
>WNFO01000320.1_pt1 | contig 34218 bp, 41 predicted proteins | sample 5400251 | NCBI WGS metagenome assembly WNFO01 (sample SAMN13153354, study PRJNA577476) | soil metagenome | isolation source: 100 cm saprolite under Madrone tree | place: USA:California | collected 2016-06-14
GAAGTGCTGTTTAAGACGAAAATCACGAAGAACGTCCGGCTGGAAGAGAGTCCGGCATACAAGGAAACGATTTTGACGTACGCGCCGAAATCACCCGGCGCGGTCGAGTACAAGAAACTCGCAGGGGAGGTTATCCAACGTGTCGAAGAGGATCGGGTTACCCGTCACGCTGAAGATGCGGCATGACGCGCACTACGTAGAATCGCTGACAAGCTATAGCGGCGCGGCGGTCGGGCGTATGATTCGCGTGGACCAAATCCGCCCGAATCCCGACCAGCCACGCAAGGCGCTCGGCGATTTGCGCGAACTCACGGAATCGATCCGCGAGAAAGGCGTGCTAGAGCCGCTGCTGGTACGCTACGTCCCGCGAGAGGACTGCTTTCATATCATCTCCGGCGAGCGGCGCTATCATGCGTCGCGCGCGGCGGGGCTGCGCGAGGTGCCGTGCATCGAAAAGACCGCGGACGACGCGGAGACGCTCGAAATCGGGCTGATCGAAAATATTCAGCGAAAAGACCTGACGCCGTTTGAAGAAGCAGATGGGCTGCACCGTCTGAGCGCGCAGTTTGAATACACGCACGAGGACATCGCGAAGAAGATCGGCCGGGCGCGGTCCTCGGTGACCGAAACATTGTCGCTGCGCAATATTCCCGACTCGCTGCGGAAGAAGTGCATCGAGCACGGAATCCTCTCAAAGTCGCTTTTGTTGCAGATTGCCCGCCAACCCACCGAAAAGAAAATGATCGAGATGTTCCACCGTATCATGCAGGGCGGGCTGACGCGCGACGAGGCGCGCCGCGAACGCCGCGAAGAGCAGTCGGGACCGCAGCGACCACAGCCATTCATATTTCAATTCGAGCCGCCTGCGGAAACGTTCAAGTTCCGGATTCAGTTCAAGAAGAGTCATGTTTCACGGGATGAGCTGATTTCGACGCTGCGCGAAATCCTGGCACAGCTTGAGGGCTCCTCTTCGGAAGCCGATTCGACAGCGGCTTGATACTGCCAAGAGCGGACGGGCCCCTTCGAGAAGACTCGGGACATGCCAGCACTGCTCCCGCAAGTTACCTCCATGGTTGAACTTTCACCCAAGCAAATGCAGGTCATCGAGCGGCTCTTCGAGGCCGGGTTTCGCCCGATTGCGATTCCGCCTTACGAGAGTGCCCTGTGCATGAGGAAAGGCGATTGCGCGGCGGTGTTGGCGCCCGTTCCGAACGGCGGAATAAAACTGCTCGCGCCGCCATCGTATCTCTTAGAAGGAAACCTCAGTGTGAAGCTGAAGCGCGGCTCAGTAGAAGTGTTCGTGTGGAAAAAGAAGGAAGTAGAAGCGACGCCGGAGAAATTGGGGGAACTTGAATCGTTCCGGCGGGAGCTTACGGAACTCCTGGGTCGGCCTCCGAAGCAATAGAGTTGCGGCAATTTGCAATTCCTAAAAACTCTCGTCAAACTGAATTTCTCATGGAACCCTACGACATTATCTGCATTGGAGCGGGGCCGACAGGCCTGGCGACGGCGATTGAAGCCAAGCGCGCCGGAATGCGGCCGCTGGTCATCGACAAAGCCTGCCTGTGCAATTCGATCTTCCATTATCCGGTAAACATGGTGTTTTTCACGACGCCGGAGCTGCTCGAAATCGGCGACTTGCCGCTAGTTTGCGCGGCGGAAAAGCCTACCCGGGTCGAAGCGCTGAAATACTACCGGAAGGCGGCGGAGCACTATGCGCTGGAATTGCGGTTGTACGAGCGGGTGTTGCGGGTCGATGGTCAGGATAAAAACTTCACGGTAGTGACAAGAACGGAGAAGGGAACTGAATACAAATACCAGTGCAAGAAGATTGCGGTGGCAACAGGCTATTACGATCTGCCGAACCAACTGGGCGTTCCGGGCGAAGATCTTCCTCACGTTTCGCACTACTACACGGAGCCACACGAATTCTGGAATCAGGACGTGGTTGTGGTCGGCGGGAAAAATTCCGCTGCTGAGGCGGCGCTCGATCTCTATCGAAATGGCGCGCGAGTGACGCTGCTACACCGGAACAAGGAGCTTGGTGCAACAATCAAATATTGGGTGCGGCCGGACATTGAGAACCGGATCAAGGCCGGCCAAGTGAAAGCGTTGTTCGAGACGCGCGTGAAGCGCATCACGAAAGACGAAGTGGTGGTCGAAAATGGAGCCGGTGAGAAGAGATTGCCCGCGCGACGCGTGTTCGCGTTGACTGGGTATCATCCCGATTTCACGTTTATTGAAAGCCTGGGCGTGCGGCTCGATCCGGAAAGCCGCAAACCGGAGATGGATCCGAATACGCTCGAGAGCAATGTGGCGGGAATCCATCTGGCGGGAGTAGTCATCGGCGGACGGCATACCGGCGAGATTTTTATCGAAAACGGACGCTTTCATGGGAAGCAGATAATTCAAGCATTGAGGGCGTGAGCGGCGTGGGGAGCGCCACCGAGGCCAGATTTGCCCGCTCCGAGGCCGTTTGCTAGACTCGTAGTTTATGGCATCGATTATCCGGGAAGTAGGCGAGACGTTTGGCGCGCTGGTGAAGGGCTTCAGCGTCACCTTCCGCAATATGTTTCGTAAGACCGTCACGGAAAACTACCCTTACGAGCCCGTACATTTCCAGCCACGCTACCGCGGGATCCACGTCCTGCACCGCGACGAAAGCGGACTGGAAAAATGTGTGGGCTGCTTCCTTTGCGCCGCCGCGTGCCCCGCGAATTGCATTTACATCGAAGCCGCCGAAAATGTCGATGTCAACCGCATCTCCGCCGGCGAACGCTACGCCAGCGTGTACAACATCGATTATTCGCGGTGCATTTTCTGCGGATATTGCGTGGAAGCATGCCCGACCGATGCCATCACGCACGGTCATGGCTTCGAGCTCGCGACCTACGATATTAATTCTCTCGTGTACCGCAAAGAACAGCTTCTAGAAATAGCACCCGCTGCCGCGACCTCATCTGTCCGCTAGTATTTACCCACTCTAATCGCGCGAGTTTTTCCCGGTAGCTTCGAGGTGTGTCCAGATTTGTTGTGGGGCGGCTCTTGCGGTCTCTCTGAATTAGCATCCTCTAATAAGTATAAGGCAGATAAGACGTAAGTCCGGGAGAGACGCATGGACGTGACGGCTGCGATGCTCGTTGAAGGAAGACGCCAGGCGCGGTTATGCGAAGCGTTCGACAGGAACGCGGGGGCGAGAGGGTGGAAGCCGCTAGGGCGCATGACGCTGGGCACACCTCCGGGCCGAGCGACCTGGTCTTTTTGAGCGCTGGAACTGGCTGCAAACCGCGGATGGAGCGCCGGAAAATGGCCTTCACCTTAAGCGGGGCCTCGGTTTGCGGGCGGCGTGGTCGAGCGATCCGCAAAAAAATTATCGGACACGGCATGTCCGCTTCTCGGGAGAGATTCAGCAGAGGAAACGTCTTCTTGCCCTTGTTGCGGGCGTTCCCGTTGCTCCATCAGCCAGCGGGCCAGCATGGCCGCGGAATTCTCGTCCATCCAAAGGTCGAGAAGCGCGCCAATCTCCTTGCGGAGATTGGCGGCATGGCTGAGACGGGAGAGTTCATAGCTCTGCAGCGAATTTCGCGAAGCCGAGAGAAGAAACTCCCACGGAGGTTGGGTCTTGTAGTAGTTCAAAGGGGCCTCCTGATAAATGGCCTGGGTACGTTAATATTTCGTTAAGTTAAGTCAAGAGTACTAACAGGGTACTGAGCTGTGGAAAACTGTGGAAAACTTTGGCGCGCGGGTCGCGGGATTGATGGGCAGGTAATGCATAGCGAAGTTTGCCCGATCGATGGAGTCGGCGGAGAGCTTGAGATGCGCGCTTGCAGCGCGTGCGCGGGGAATTACGAAGACCCGGACCGTACAGCGTGGACGCCGGACGATGGAGAAGATGAGGAGCGCGACGGTGCAAAACGCGCAACCACAGAAGAGCTTCCTGCTGAGGACGGATAAGCGGCGGGAAAGGAGGGGAAGATGCGAAAAACTCGGAGACGGCGACCGACACCGGTCGCGCGGCGGAGACAGCGCGACGTGCTTTGCGACGTGATGCTGAGCGCGCGGCAATGCGAGACGTGGCTGACACTGGACGAACTCGCGAGGCTGACACATTACCCGCCGGCGAGCATTTCCGCGCAATTGCGGCATCTGCGGAAGCCGGAGTACGGCGGGTTCGTCGTGGAGAAGCAGCCGCGGGAAGTGGGTGCGGTCCTGCGCGGCGAGGATTTCGGGACGATGTGGGAGTACCAAATCAAGCGCGCGATTCGCAGGAATTAGCAGGCGCACGCTTGCGGGGCGGTGGAAGGCGACTTTCGCGGCAACCGGCGGCCTGCTGAATCGGGACGGAATCGGTGCGGAGGAACCATGAGCGTCAAACCAGAGCTCGCGTTTGATGTGTGCTGGGAAGTGTACCGCGGCGCGCGCGAAGTGTTGGAGACAAAGCGGGGCATTTCCGCGCTGAACTGGAAAGACACGGGGAAGTTCCTGTGGCGGCCGGATTTTCGCCCGCGGATGAACGAGTGGGTGGGGGATTTTGCGCTGGCGGGGGAGGCGGCGCTCGACGGGCCTGACTGGGTTTCACGCATGGTGCTATTCCGTCTCTACTACCTGGGGCTCGCTGCGTATGAAAATGCGCGGCATTTTCTCGGCTCGAGCGAGCCTAGCTGGGTGAACTGGACGGAGCAGATCCGCCATCGTGTCGGCAAGGAACTTCTTAGCCGTGGGATGTTCCCGCCTCGAAAATATTTTACGTCGAGCTAAAAGAACCACTCAGAAGCGCGGCGTTGCAACTGTCATCACATGGCTGTGGCGTCCGATCAACGAAGCCCCCGCATCCCAGATATTTCTGGTATATCTAGATGTGGTGCCTTATGGCCTTAGAGAAAGAACTCGAGACATACAAGAACAAGCTAGGCGAACTGAAAGCCCAAGGGGGAAAGTTTGCGCTCATCCAGGGCGACAAGATTGTGGACACGTATAGTAGCTACGAGGATGCCATTAAGGAAGGTTACCTGCACTTCGGAGTGGCCACTCCCTTCCTTGTAAAGCAGATCCTGGCGATGGAACAGACCCATTCTATTTCTCGGTTGCTCGACCCGTGCCTTACTTCACCCTCCAACTAAGCCCTCTCGGGCTTTGATCAAGGCATTTATTTCAGTGAGCCAGGCACGGGCGACGGCGCTTGTCGCTGCTCAACAATCGGTACCAGTTTCTGTAAGAATCCGAGCACTGATAGATACGGGAGCGAGTTGCACTTGTGTTGATCCCGGCGTTCTCAGTTCATTGGGATTGAGTCCAACTGGGAACACTCTCATCAACACGCCATCGACTGGAAATCAACCGCATACCATGAGTACCTATGACGTCGGCCTGCTCATTCCAAATGGAAATCAGGGGCCATTCTTCTTGCACACGATTCCCGTAGTCCAGACGCACCCGATCGCTCAAATGGGATATCACGCACTCATTGGTATGGACGTGCTGAGGCTGTGCCATTTCACACTTGACGGTCGATCGGGGCTGTTTACGCTTGCCTATTAATTTCGATCAGGATTAGGAGCATTTGAGATCCCAGGCTTCAAGATCACCGGATTGCCGAGCGTAGGAAACCCTTTAGGGCTTGGGAGTAGCGGGTTGGACGGAATATTTCCATTCCGCTTCGCCGGCGACGATGTTGGGGTCGAGATAAAGAAGGATGGTTTGGCCGATGCGATAGTGGGGCTGCTCGAGGACGGGAAGATAGAGTTGCCACCAGTGCGTGAGCGGCAAGTACGGTGAATTGTTGAGCGTGATGCCTTCGCAGAGACGAGCCTCGAACCAGCCGAGGAAGCCGTCGAGGCGGCCATCGGCGATGATGCGGAACGGGGCGAATGTTTTTCCGGGGTTGTGCGTGTCCTTGCGAAAATCTATGTGGTAGATGGGCGCTGGCGGGCTGAGCGAGACGAACGGCTGGCTGGAGGCGCGCACAAGTCCGCAGGTCTTGAAGATCCGTTTGCTGAACGGCGTGAAATCCAGATCGTAGTAACGGGGCGGGAGGCGGCCCGCGCCGAAAGCATCCGAAGAAAACGGCATTAGAAACGTGTCCGCGGATTCCGGGATAATGCGCGCGCCGAGCTTCAAGAAGCGCTCGCGGGCGTCGGCCACGAACTCGATGCTGTTTTCCGCGTCGAAGCAGAAAGCGCTGAGCGTCTCGGTGGCGAGGACGTCGCAACGCTCCGGCAGGCGCACTTTTTTTGAGTTTTTGCGAATCAGCGTGATGCGGTCTTGAAAGCCGTTGGCCTCGATCAGTTCGGCGGCGGCATCGGCGATGCGGCTCATCTCGATGGCGTAGACGTGGCGCGCGCCGGCTTGCAGCGCGAAGAAAGAAAGCAAGCCGGTGCCCGCGCCGAGATCCACGACCACGTCGCCGGGTTTCACGGTACGGTGAATCGCTTCGCGATAGGCATCGCAGCGAGCCTTATCCAGGAGCAGGCTCTCCTGCAGGATCGGGCTGGCAAACTCTTCCATCATCCACGGTTGCCGGAGCACACGGCGCTTGAACCAGCGCTGGAGCTTCCGTGCCGCAGCGACACCACGATTGGCAAGGGTCATGAGAGAGGTCCTGCCAAGTCCGCAGCGAACAGATTGCAGCGGGGAAGCGGGACGCGAGGTAGTATACGGGCGCGATGGCAGGAGACCAAGCGAGCGTTAGAGCGCGGGACGGCCGTGCACTCAAGTCCGACTTCTACAGAACAAGCAGGTCGCCGACGCGCAGAACTTTGCCTGCCTCACTGGAAGCGACGCGCGTGTTGGTGGCGAGACGGTAGTAGTGGTCGAAGCGGGCTTCGGGGCACCACGCCGGAATATGCGAGCGGCGGTAATCGCTGAAGATTTTTTGGAAGCCAGGAATGATAACTCCCGTGTGCGGATCGCGCGGGGGAACCGGACAGCGCGCGCAAGGATTGCTGCCCTCGAAATTCACTTCGCCGATGCGGAAGCGCACGGCGCTGCGTTCTTCCGCACTGAAGAGTTGGTCTTCCCAGAATGCCGGGACTTCTGCGGCTGCGGCGGTAGAGCGGTCGCCATCAATTTCGAGTGTGGTGCGGAAGCGCAAGCGCGCATCGTCGATGGTCATGCCGGGGAAAAGTCCGCAAACGACCTGCAAGCTCGCGGTGGAAATAATCGTTGGGCCATTGGCGATGGCGTCATCCGGAAAACCTTCGGGAGAATGGCGGACGGTGACGGGCTGCTCGAAGAAGTTGGAAAACCATTTAGAGGCCGCCGCCGTGTCGCCCGGAAAGACAAATGTTTTGGCTGGGATTTTCCGTCGGTCACCCGGGACCGAAAGCGTGACAGAACTGATGTCCGGCGCGAAAGCCGCACGGATCAAAAAGATAGCTGCGGCGCGCTTGCCGTTGACCCATTGGCCGTCAGCGGAATAGAGCGCCCAAGCGCGATCGAATTCAAGGCCGCCGCCCGGGCCAATGCGGGCTTCTTTTACGGGGAACGGATCGAGGGATTTGATGGGATAAAGGCTGATGTTTACCAAGCGCGGGGAAACCGGGGAAGGGGTCATGCGGAGATTCTAGCAGAGGCGAAGCGGCGCGTGAGGGGTTTCCCCTTGCGAGGACCGGTGCCGCACAATTTATCCCGAGAATCGCACGTGGCCGAAAATAAGTTTTGCCAGAAGCGCTCCCCCGAGGAGCGCCATCGAGATGCTCAGGAGCGTGCCAATCAAGAAGTATTCCGCGAAGCGCTCGGATTTAAACTCCGGATAGCGGGCGATGGATTTTGCCGTCAGGATCAGGCCAACCGTTGCCGGTGACTGTAGAAGCAACGCCGTGACAACCAGGAACCGTTCCAGCCATCCGATGTAAAGCCCGGCGTTCTGCAATTGCTCGCTGGTTCTTTCCAGCGAATGGCTTTTTACACCTGCCGCCAGGAAACGAACCAGGAAGCGGATCAGATATCCGCCGCCGAAGACCACACCTACGTAAATCACCGGCACGGCAAGAAACTTATTCGGAATGGCCCGGAAATTTTGAATTGAAGCGCTGAGTTCGCTGAGCGGCACGGCAGGGGTCAGCAGCCACGCGGCGAGACTGACGGTGAGGAAATGAAGGAGCTGATCGCTTACGTAGGCCCAGGATCCGTCGCAGACCGGATACTTTTTGGCTAACTGTATCTTGGCGAGATCGATCAGCAGATGAACGAGCGTTAGCGCCGCGATCACCAGATGCGCGCGCAGCGAGAGGATGGAGCCGCGCAGGACAAAACCGGTGATGATGACCGCGGAGAGATAGTGAATGAGCCCGTGAAGCAAATAGGCGGCGGCACTTCCGCGCCGTTTTTGCTCGACGAGGCGGTGCGTCTGAAAAACAAAATCGGTCAGCAGATGCGCCAGGTAGATCGCCAGAAGGGCCCGGAGGAGTGGTTGCATGTTTATGTACAACTTTCTGTTTTTGTACGTTTCTGTACAACTAGCAAAAAGTGCCCTTGATTAGCGACTCTGTTACCTTAACCGTTTCCGTTAGTTGCCAATAATACCCCCGTTTGAGATTTCTGGAAACAGTGGAGTTGTCAAGCTTAAGGCGTTTGGCGGTGCGCTCGAGCGTCGGGGTATCGTGGAATTCCTGGATGGTTTCCCACTGTCTTTCGGTGATCTTCAGAACCAGCGTATCGTGGAGCCCATAGATCAGGTTTATGGTTTTGTTGAAGTGTTCGTAGCGGGACACAAAAGCAGTCAGGACCTCGAATCTGAAGAGATTGCCGGTCTTGATGCTTTCGATGGCCTTGCGCGCGGATTGAAAAGCCTCGCCGCCAAGGCGGTTTACGGGCGCCTGAATGCGGCCGGAGACACTGCCAAAGCCCACTCCGATCCGCAGAGACAGCGGCCTGAGCGCGGCGCGGAGATCCCGGATGACGGCGGGAATCGACGGCAGGTCGCGGGTAACGGTTTGAAATTCATCGCCGGCGGTAACGGAATACGGCAGCTGGATGAGCTTCCGGCGCAAATGGCGCCTTGAAATGGCGGCAAGCTTTTTTCCGAGCAGGCTGCGGAGATCCGCGCGGGCGCGCGATTCCATGACGTCCGCGATCAACACCGCGTAGATTGTGGAAGGCATAAGGCACCCTTGCCAAGAATACCAGCTTGTATGAAAACGTGCAAGTATTTATTATTGTACGTAAACGTACAAATCATAACACTTGTACAGTTATGTACAAATGAAGAAAACGCCGCACAATCTCAGTAATTGTCTTGGAGCGCGGGCGGATTCCCGCGGCTGGCCGGGGCGACGATGCCGTTCAAGCGCAGGTGGCCAGGCCGAGGCGCGTGTTCGGGCCGGCATACGGGCCCTCGATGGGGTCGAACATGTTCTTTGCGTCGATGGCGCCCAGCGATTTGCGGATCGCGGCGAACGAATCGTGCAGGTAGATCATCAATTCCTTCCTGGATTTCACCGGGCTGGGGCCGCCCTTGTCGCCGAGCAACTCGGCGACGTGCTGGTCGCGAATGGCTTGCCGCGGCCGGCGCCTGCCGATGACGACCGCATCGGCGGCTGGCAGTTGATGTACCAGCTCCTGGAATCGAACGGCTGGCTCATCACGGAAACGTGCCCGAAACTGATCGAATGCATTCCCCAGCTGGTCCGCGACGATCGCCGCCAGGAAGATATTCGCAAAGTGGACGGCGACGACCCCGCCGATGCCGCGCGTTATGGATTGGTCTCCGGCGGAAGGATCGCCGGTGTTGGGCCGGCCTTTGTGCCGTCCAGGGCGGGGCAGGCCCCGCCCTTTCATTCGCAGTCGAGCACGCCGCATTTTGTAACCGGCATGCCTCTCGGCGAACAAATCGCGCGGCAGGCGAGCGCTACAGATCAAACTTCGCGCGCGATTCATTACCAGCGCCTCGAAGCTGAAGCAAAGAAAGCCTTTCGTCCCGCGAAATTGCCCAGACGGTCAAGGTAGTGAATTCGCGGCAGAAAGCCAGTTTTGCCGCCCAGACGGAACAACGGAGGTGTTACGGTAAAAGCAGGAGGACGACCTGGTGGAGAAGCCACTTTGGGAGCAGCAAAGTTTTCCAGAGAAACTCTTCAGGCTCAGCGTTCTTTTATGCATTGTGGGCTGGGGACTCTCGGCCATCTACTTTGCTAGCCACGTTGGCCCGGCGGAAGTCCCGTCCGTCCGCGCTCGCGATCTGGCGTCGTATTTCTTCTCCGCCATCTGGATTTTCGTTTTCTTTTATGCGCAGTATCGCGTCATTCCGCGATTCATCCGTCGCGATCTCGATCGTCGCGTTGGATTATGGCACGCGGGTGGCAGCCTGGCGCTGTTGATAGTGGGCGCGCTGCATGTCTTACTGCCGCAGACGAAAGCGGATGTTCCGAGCAGTTTGCTCTTCTGGATTACGCTGCTCGGCGAAGGCGTGTTCATCGGCAATGTCATCTGGTCGTACGTGCAGGGGGAACAGGCTCTGCCGTTCCTGCCGGTTGTGCCGGACGCGAAGGCGACTCCGGCTCACGTTCCGGACGACAGCGTCAAAAACATGGGCTGGCCTAAATCTCCGGTCAAATTATTTGGAATTGGGGCGGCCGTTTTTGCCGCCGGCGGGCTCATTTCGCTCATCCTGGATGTGCCGTCGTTCAAGTTCCCGGTGCCGTGGTCGGGAGAGTTGCATTTCGTTCCATTTGGATTCTTGTGGCTGGCCGCGGCCGCGCCGTTCGCTATTTTTGCGATGCTGTATAAGTTCCTGATGGATGCGTACGATCTGGTCTTCGAGGAATCGCTGAACCGCATCCATTTCGTTGTGACCATCATCACGGTCCTCGACCTGGTGCGGGTCTTCTCAGCCTGGGAACAGTGGATGGGCACGAAGTTTGCGACGTTCTTCTACGGCGCTGAATTCCAGTGGCTTGCGGTGCTTTTCGTCTTGAGCGCCGTGGTGTTCGCTATCAACGCTTTTCGGAGCTATCGCCGCACCGCCGTCCGGACGTAACACCGCGGAACCGGTGGTCCAGAACTTTCTCTAGCACTCAGTTTGCCGGAGTTCCTAGCCGCGCGGCCGTGGTGTGCTCTTACGACTATGCTTGAAAAACTGAGGCAACTCTGGCGGTCGAATTACGTTCGCATGCTGGAAGAAGAAGTGTCACGTCTGCGGGCAGAGAACCGCGCGCTGATGAATTCGCTGCTCGGCACGGCGGGTTTTCCACCGGTGGAATTCGCCGAACCGCCGAAGCCGCAGCCTTTGCCCCGACTACGCAAACGTTCCTTGCACCAGCTCCAAGCCTGGCGCGAGAATGAAGCAGATCGCGCCGGCGTGGATAATTTCGAAGAGCTCCGAGCCGCCAGGCACCAGGGTCTGGTACCGCATAGTTAGTGCGCGATACCGAGTGTGGCGATCAATTGATGGTCAGCCTCAGCTCGTTCGAGTTTGCTTCGATGAGGCTGCTGTTTTTCAGTGCCGATACATATTGACTGTTCTTCGGCAGTTCGTAGTGGCCGGATGCGAATGCAAAATGCAGGCTCAAGGTGTAAATGCCATGCCTGCGAAAATTCAGGGAAAACCACGGGTCGGCGAGATTCTTCAGCTCGTATCTTTCGCCCGGTTGCAGCACAACCAGATCGGCGTCGCGAATTTGTCTTGGAGCCTGGGTCGCGAGCAACGGCGCCGGAAGGTCCGGCACCGTCCGCATCACTCCGTGCACGTCGCATTCGATGGCGTAATTCGGTTGCCGGTCTAACCAGCGGCCTTTGGAATCAACTGCTTCCCATTCCAGCCGTCTTTCTCCGTACCAATCGCTTCGAGGCGGCACGAACGCCACCAGGTCATTCGAGCGATTGATCAACACAGCGGTGAAACGCGGGCGCCAGTCTCTTCGAGGCAGGGGCACCATTTCGGGACCGGCGATTATCAGTTCAATCGGTGGTGCCTGATCGGGGATCTCCAGTTTACCCGATAGGCTCTGTTGTCCGCGAGCGTTTGTGATGTCTGGAACAGTTGCGCCGAGAATCATAAGCGCCGCGGCGAAGCCGCCGAGCAGAATACCTCCCATGTGGAATCGCGGTGGGTTCATGACGTTTCGGTTACCCTTTCGCGGTCAGCAGTAGAACGAATCGACTTAGGCATTTTCCTGACCAGGACGAGCTAATGAGCTTCGCAAACGATGACATGGTTAGAACGATAGAGCCTGGTTTTCTTGCACCAGCCGACGGGAATTATTCGGCTGGCATAGCTCCGGCATCCCTGCCGGCGGGTTTCGCCGCCGCAGCCGCGAACGCAAGCAGCCAGCGGGATGTTGCCGCCACGGGTGCGGCGGAATCGCCAGTCCTTGGCCCCAATAACGAGCGGCTCGAAGATATGAAGCCCGAATTGGTGCACGCCTTGCGCGAGCTGGTGCGGCAATACCGCCAGGAAGGCATCGTCGCGCGGCGCCATGAGATTCGCCGCATTCGCCAGGCGCGGCTTTTCTGGCAGGGGTTGCAATACGCCTGGTGGAATCCCAACGACATGAACTGGCATTTGCCGTTCGAGCAGCGTTTCAGCGATGACCGAGCTCTTGAAGAGATGCCGCGCTACCAGTTCGTCACGAATTTTTATCAGGGCTTCGGACTGTCGTTCATCGCGGTGCTTTCGCAGGACGTCCCGAGCGAAATGACCGATCAGGAGCGCGCCAATATCGACGCGCTCAATCAGCAATTCTTGGGGCAGCAGCAGCAGATCGGCAACACGCTACTGCCTCAATACCAAAGCATCTTGAACAATCCCGGCCTCAGCCCGGCGGATAAAGCCGCAGCGACCGGACAATCGCAGGGCGCCCTTGCCAGCGCCTTCGATTCGCTCCAGCAATCCGCGCAGAATCGCCTCGCGCGCACGCGCAACTCCGTCGGCTTCGGCGAGCTGACCGACGAACTCGCGCGCCAGAAGGGAATTGTGCAGGGCGGCCAGGCCCAGCAGAACCAACGGCCTTCACCAACACCGCCTTTCAACGCCAAATGGCCGCGCTGCAAGGGCTCTCCGGCCTCTTCGGCATCGACTCGAACCTCCTGGGCCGCACGCTCGGCATCCCCGCTGAACTTCTCAACGTCCGCAACAACGCCTCGCGCAGCAATGGCGGCGGCTTCTTCTCCGCGCTCGGCTCCGGCCTCGGCTCCACGCTGGGCGCCCTGCCCGGTGCGTTTTTCTGATGGACTCCGTCGTGTAGGAATTGACGGCCAAGCGGCAGTTGACACACTAAGGGGCGAGGACGCATGGGAAGTGTTCCCATAAATGCTATACTGCTTGTACGAGGTGCTGAATTGGCGGCCTTGGAAACAGAGCGCAAGTTCTTAGACTCCCATCGAGATGAACTTCTTGGGCAATACGGAGACAGGTTCCTGATCATCGCTGGGGAGCAGGTCACCGGTGCGTTTGATACCCTCGAACAAGCGCTGGAAGAGGCCGCCGCCCGGCACGGGCTCAAAAGCGTGTTGATTCGACGCCCGTCCGAGGCGCAAATCGAATTCTCTGCGCCGGCACTAACGCTAGAGATTCTCAGTTGCCAATCTTCCACAGTCAAATAGCCGCGCAGGCGAAGTCACCGGATGGCAAAATCGTCCAAGTGCCACCCGCAACAGCCCTCCAGCTTCGCGGCCCCATTTTGCAGGTTTCTCTCACCATCGAGCAGAACGCTGGTAAGGGACTGTTGGCAAAGGGCCAGACAGTGCCAACACCGAGGTCCGGCCTCGCGCTCATCGATACAGGCGCGTCGAACACTTGCGTGGATGAGCAGACGGCCAAGGACCTAGGGCTGCCTATAATTGACGTAGCCAATATGCAGTCCGCGAGCCATGAGAAACACTCCTGTAATGTCTACCCTGTTCAAATCATTACGCCTATCGTCACCTTGAATGCTCCGAGACCGATGGGAGCGGCCTTGGCTTCCCAGGGTTTGCTGGTTCTTATCGGGCGCGACGTTCTACAAAATTGCAATCTGTTTTACAACGGTCCTGCGGGACAATTCACTTTGTCCCTTTAGCGGCTTTTGATTTCCCATTCACTGGTTCCCTCCGCATAACCTGAGCATTTTAAAGAGGCCGCAGGATGCATCCATTTTCACCCGGCTTTCTCAGCGTCTTGGTCCCAGTGTTGGTTCAATGTGTTCTGTTTCTCCGCTGGCTGCATCGCCGCATGCGCAATGACGAAATCACCCGCGCCTTCGTGCGCGACATCGCCACCAATCATCTTCCGCACATCTACAACGCGCTGCAAAAAATCGCCGCCGAGCAGGGAATTGAACTCGACGAAACGCCCCTCGTCCGTTTTGTGGACTTGAACGGCCACCACCACGCCGGGTGACCAGTGCCCGTGAACCCTCCTTCGCAACTTCTGGTGCTGGCGCGCAAAGTGGCCGCAGCCCAGTCGCTCGACCCGAGCCTTGTCTGCGCGGTGGTCGAACAGGAGTCCGCGTGGAATCCCTGGGCCATGCGTTACGAGCCGGCGTTCTTCAGCAAGTACGTCGCGCCCTTATATACGAACAACAAAATCGCCGCGACAGAAGCCTACTCGCGCGGCTTCTCCTGGGGCTTGATGCAGGTGATGGGACAAGTCGCCCGCGAAACCGGCTTTGATGCTCTGTTTCTCTCGGCCTTGTGCGACCCGGAGCAAGGTCTCGCCGTCGGCTGTAAAGTTCTCCGCAAGAAATTCGACGCCATGGCCGGCGACACCACGCGCGCGCTCCTCTCCTGGAACGGTGGAGCGAACACGGCCCATGCCGCGCAAGTCCTGGCCCGCCGCGCGCATTATTTTGTAGCCGCGGTTCACGATCTCTTTGTAGTGGCGCAGCGTGCTGCGCCACTACAAGCACAAGATCATCCTGGATCCTCCAATGCCCGCACGATACTGGATTCGTCTCGCTGAAGTTACAGTCGTGTCTCTGCTGGCCCTCGCGGTCTACTTCTCCTGGCGAGCAGACCGCCGCGATCGTTCGCAGCTCGAATCCGAACTGGCTGCCACAAAACAGCTCCTCGTCGCGGCCGACACGCGGCAACACGACCGCGACATTCAGCTCGCCCAAACTCTCGCTTTCCTCGCGGCCCAGAAGCGCACCATCGTGACACCAGCGCAAATCGTGCGCGAACTCCCGAGCCAGATTCCCCTGCCGTCACCCATCGTTCTGCAACCCACACCGGCGTCGCCAAATCCGCCATCGCCCCAAACCGCAGCCGCCATTCCCGCCGAAGACCTGAAGCCTCTCTACGACTTCAGCATCGACTGCAAGGCCTGCCAAGCCAAGCTCGCCGCCGCCCAGGGCAACCTCACCGACGAACGCCAGAAAACCATCTCACTCCCGCGCGAACGCGACGACGCTTTGCGCATCGCTCGAGGCGGCAGCCTCTTGCGCCGCATCGGCCGCGCCGCCAAGTGGTTCCTCATCGGCGCCGCAGCCGGCGCTGTTGCCGCCAAGGCCGCTCATTGATACGGTTTCACAATTCCTAGGGTATAATCCGCGCACTCCATCGTTTCAAAGCTGCACACCAGGCCATGCCGGAAAACGCAGTCCCGCCCAGTCCCGAAGGGTCGCCCCTTCCCGAAAAGAAACTGGTGTCTTGGAAGGAGATCGCCGCCCATCTCGGCCGGGAAGTCCGCACCGTGCAGCGTTGGGAGAAGACCGAAGCGCTTCCTGTCCATCGCCACGAGCACCAGAAAAAATCCACCGTCTATGCTTATGCAAGCGAGCTTGACGAGTGGATCAGAAAGCGCCAGCCCGTGGACGACCCGGAAGCCGACGCCGCCTTCGCCCGCGAACAGGAACTCAGTGGCACAGATTCCCCCATTGACAGCATCGATCCGCCGGACGTGCTCCCGGCCCCCGTCGACCCAAGCTGGATTGATCCCACTCCGGACCCCGTCAAGCCGTCGCCTTCCCCTCGGGTGTGGAGGCGCATGGTCATCGCCATCTCCTCTCTCGCGATTCTCTCCGCCGTGTCCTTCGCCATCTACCGCTGGATGCAGCCGAACAATTCAGCCTACGAAAGAGTCCGCATTGTAGTGCTTCCTTTCAATTACACCAGCGGTGATGCCAAGCCCGACTACATCACCGTGGGCCTGGCGGACGTCATCCGCACGAAACTCGGCCAGCTCGATCCGCCTCACCTGGGAGTAATTGCCGCCACCTCATCCAAAATTGTGGCCAACCAGGCCATCCCGGAGATCGGCCGCCTGCTCAACGTCAAATACGTGCTCGAGGGCAACGTGCAACGCGCCGGCGACAAGGTGATTATTGATGTGCAGTTGATCCAGGTTAGCGATCAGACTCACCTATGGTCCGAATCTTTCCCTCGCGAACTCTCCGATGTCCTGCAAGTGGAATCGGATGTCTCCGCGGCTATTGCCAGGCAGATTCTTGTCACGCTTCCCGCGCCGTCAGTTCCGCCGCCGGCCTCCACGGGGCCCGCAACCGTTCACGCCGCTACACCGGAAATCGCAAACTCCCGCCGCGCCTACCTCCAAGGGAAATTTGCTTGGGGCAGCCGCGGAGACTTGCGCGGCAGCATCACGTTTTTTCAGCAGGCCATTCACGATGATCCAAAGTTCGCCGATGCTTACGCCGGTCTTGCTGCGGCGACCGCCATTCTTGGTCAGGTGCCTAATGACGGCATGCCTCCTAGCGACGCCAAACCAAGAGCCAAGGAGGCCGCCCAGCAGGCCTTGCAGATCAATCCCAAGCTTGCCGAAGCCCACGCGGTCCTCGGCAACGTGGCGATGAGTTACGACTGGGACCTTGCCACCGCCGAGAAGAACCTTCGCCGCGCCATTGAACTGGCCCCCAATGAGCCCACTCCCCACGAGTGGTATTGCCATCTGCTCATCGTGGAAGGACACAACTCCGAGGCACTCGCCGAGGCCCGCCGCGCACTGGACCTTGATCCCGTCAATCCGCTCTTTCACGACGTTGTGGCTGAGACGTACTACTTCGGCCGCTCGTATGACGCGGCAATTGACGAAGCGCAACAAGTTGTCAAGCTGCATCCAGGCGATTTGTACGCGCTGTTCTGGCTCGGCTCCGCGTACACCCAGAAAAAGATGTACGCGCAAGCCGTAGAAACTTTCCAGCGGGCGCGGCAACTCACCAGCGACGCTCCCGTGATGCTCATGGCCTATGGATACGCCCAGGGCCTGGCAGGAAATGTCAGCGAGGCCCGAGCGGCCCTCCAGAAGCTGCAGCAACTCGCGGGCACACGGTTCGTTCCGAGTTTGTACCCGGCGGCTATCCATGTCGCACTCGGAGAAACCGATGAAGCCTTCCGCCTGCTCGATCTCGCATACCAGGAAAAGGTCGACCGGCTCGTCTACTTAAACGTCGATCCCATGGCCGACCCCATCCGCTCCGACCCGCGCTTCGCCCAGCTCATGACCAAGATTGGCTTCCACTAGGACCGTTTAGTGAGGCGTGCAGTCGCTTGCCGGCGGCGACGCCTGGCCCACGGCAGTATTCAAAGAGGGCGAACGCTCGAAGTCGAACATGTCCTCAAGTGTGTTGGCATGCTGGTCGCGGCTTGTTAGATGCAGCCGCTCGTCCGGATCATCCAAGCTCAAGAACCGCTTCTCGATGAACGCCAGCAGCGAAGTGTGATCCCCCACGGTATGGGACACATAGTGCGCCTTCGCGAATGGCGAAACGGTCATCAACGGAACACGGAATCCCAGCTGGTCAAAGCTGGCGCACTCCTCGGGATATGGCCCCGTCGGGTTCGCTGCCAGAGCCGGGCACAGCGCCTCGGCATCCTTTACGCTCGTGTCTAGGATGCTGAATGGGTTCTGTGCGCACTCCGCGCCTCCGCCTGGCAGCAAGCTAAGAGGAAGATTGGATAGATCGACGCATTGTCCGGGTGAAACTCCATCTGGCGTCCTCGCCCCTCCTTGGCGGGCTTTCGGCGGCGCCACATGGTCGTAATAGCCGCCGTGCTCGTCGTACGTTATGAAGATCACCGTGTCCTGCCAGAACGGACCATTCCGCACCGCGTTCACCACCTGCGATACGAACGCCTGTCCTCTCTGTATGTCCGTCGGTGGATGCTCATCATTTTCGTTTTGCGTTCCGAACAACCCGAAATTGGGATCGACGAACGCCACCTGCGGCAGCGGGCCTACGCCTGCCGCTCCGCCGGCCTGCGCCAAAAACACGAAAAGGGGCAAAAAGTGCGGGTCCACGCCTGTCGGCCCGAACAGCCGGAAGCTCGCTCCTTGCGGCGCATCCTGAAAATAGTCGGCCCAGGAGATTCCATTTTTATCCAGCAGATCAAAGATCGTTCCCCTGATCGGCTTATATCCTCCTGGCGGCGGAAACTCATCGTTTGTGCTCAAATGCCCAAAGGAAGTCGCCGCCATGAAATAAGCGCGATTTGTAAACGTTGGCCCAAGCATCGGGGAGAAATAGCGGTCGCTCACCGCGAAGTTTGCGGCCAGGTTGTAGTAGAACGGAATCTCGTCTTGGTTATAAAAGCTCATCGTCTGATCGTCGGTCACGTTCTCGACACCCTTGTCCAACTGCTCCGTGGCGTCGTTCACTCTCACGAATCCATCGCTCAGCGTCTCCCCAAGAGTGCCGTTCGGATTCAAGAAATTGGCCTCTTGGTGCGTGCCCAACCAGGAATGATCGAGATCGGGCGCCACGCACCGTCGGGAATCATGAAACGCAAACACCGTGGCGCCGTTGTCATCGAGGTTGGAGTTGAAACACGTCAAATTGCCGGCCGCGTCTACCTTGCAAGACAATCCATCCACGCAGTTGTGGTCTTCCTTGCCGCATCCGCCGGATGTCGTGTGATAAGGGCTCCCCGGTGCATAGGCCAGGGCCCCGAAATAATTGTCGAACGAGTGGTTCTCCTGCATCACGATAATCACATGTTTCACTTTGTGGATGTCACCGTTAGCCAGCGCCTGTCCTGGCAGGCACATCGTTAGCACCGCAGGCAGCAACAACGCCGCTGTTGAAATCCGCAGCAATTCCATGATCCCTTTGGTTCTCGACGCTTTCATTTTCACTTCCACCGCCTCATCAGTGACCTTAATGTTTGAGTGAACGTTTCTGCACATTGCAGGTACCTCCGGTGGGCAGAATCCGCCGAACAAAAAGACCTTACAAGCGATAAGGAGCGCCAAAACCGAACCTGCCGTCGATGTCGTCAGTTGTCGTGGGAAGAGCCGGCCCCAAGCCCTCGCAAATTGAGACGCGGTCGAGACCCCGGCAGGGAAGTAGCGCCTTTTTTCAATAACGCCCGAGTTCAACTGGTCGCGCTAGGCGTGGGTTCATGGAGCTCACGACACGGACGTCCCGTAAAGAATTGCCGGTCCTGTACGCACGTTAATTTCTGAAATTGAAAACCAAGCCATTGACGAGGATCCGCGAATCGAAGAAGTCAACAACTTACTGCTTCGGGCTGGCGCACCCCCCGCGCCAGCCCGAAGCAACACCCCAAGCGAGGCCCCTGGTGCCCTATTAACGGACCAGCCCGATTTCCACAGAAAAGGTGCCAGAGCCGCAGATTCCTGTTGACATCGCGTCCTATAAGTTATATTATGTTAACTACGAAATCGGACTGAATCTACGCCTGCCCCCGCACCCCAAAAACAGGCGGGTTCCAGCCTCCTCCCTCTCTCCTACTTCTTGTCGGCGGTTTTCACGGATTTTTGCGCCAATTCGTAGTTGATGTACTGCTCGAGCAGATGGGGATCGGCGCCCACCAGCCGCCTCCCGTTCACGAAGACCGTAGGTGTGCTGTTCACGTCGAGCAGTTGGCCGTTTGCGCGGCTGGCGTTGACGGCCGCGCCTGCTTCCGGGCCGGCCATGCAGGTCTTGAACGCATCGGCGTCCAGCCCGGACTGGCCGGCGTAGTCCATCATTTTCGTCCAGGCGTTCGCCGCCGAAATGATTTCCTGATTGTCGTAGATGAAGTCATACATCTTCCAAAAAGCATTGGGGTCCTGCTGGTAGGCGCAACGGCCGGCGATGGCTGCGGTCCGGGCCCACGGATGAAGCTGCTCGAGCGGAAAGTCCTTGAAGACCAGCCGCACCTTACCCGCATAGTTTGGAAGCATGCCGCGCAATACATCGTGAAGGCTGCGGCATACGGGGCACTCAAAGTCCGAGTATTCGACTACCGTGACTGCGGCCTTGGCATCGCCCAGCGAAGGAGCATCTTTCATCTGAATCTGTGCCCGGCTCTCCGCGAGGGGATCCTTCGTCATGTCCGACAAATCTCCGCGGAAAAGATACTTGCCGTCCCTGCTTATGTAAAATTTGACCGTTTGTTTATTTTCGGCAACGGTGAGGTCGATGGTGGTTTCGAGCAGGCCTTCGACCGCTGATTCTCTGGGAGTCCCGACCACCAGCAGCACATCCGGGCCGAAGGCATACAGATGTCGAAGATATGCCTCGATATTCTTTTGTGTTGGCGACTGCGTAGTGGGCGCCGGAGGTGCCGTTGCCGGCTTGGGTTGCTGCGCTCGCGCTCCGCAGGCAAGCGTGCCGGAGAAAAAGATGAATGAAAGGCTCAGTGCTGTTTTCACGAGGACCTCATGGATTTAGGGGATGAACTTCTGAGCGATCGGGAATGGCCTGCCAAAGCCAAAGGCGCGCGAAGTGATCTTCAATCCGGGCGCGGCTTGCTTGCGTTTGTATTCGTTGCGATCCACTAGCAACGCGATGTCGCGGACCAGTTTTAAATCGAAGCCGTAATGATCGGCAATCTCCTGGGGGCTTCGCAGGTCTTCGATATAGGCCTTGAGAATCCGGTCAAGGACGTCGTAAGGGGGCAGGCTGTCTTCGTCCTTCTGGTCGGGACGCAGCTCGGCCGAAGGCGCCTTCTCAATAGTCGACCGGGGGATCAGTTCCCTGTCGCGATTAATCCAGCGCGCCAGTTCATACACCATCAATTTCGGCACATCGGAAATGACCGCAAGCCCTCCAGCCATGTCTCCGTAAAGCGTGCAGTATCCGACCGCGAGTTCTGATTTGTTACCGGTGCTGAGAACCATCGATCCAAACTTGTTGGAGATCGCCATCAGGTAATTTCCACGAATGCGCGCTTGAATATTTTCTTCCGTCACATCAACGGGCCGGCCGCCGAACGCGGGCGCCAGCGCCTTCTTGTATTCTTCGAAAACATCCGTAATCGGCAAGGTGATGAAGCGGATGCCAAGATTCTTCGCCAAAGTGGCCGCGTCGCTCTTGCTGCCTGCCGAAGAAAAAGGTCCCGGCATGGAAACGCCGAGGACGTTTTCGGCCCCCAGCGCGTCCACTGCGATCGAGGCAACCACGGCAGAGTCAATGCCGCCACTCAGGCCGACGAGAACCTTCTTAAACCCGCATTTGCTCACGTAGTCCGCCGTGCCGGTCAGTAACGCCTCGTAGGCATAGGCGATCTCGGTCGGTGGCTGTTCGTGAATCTCGCCCATGCCTGTGACCGTGTCAAAGAGGACGAGATCCTCTTTGAATGCCAGCGCTTGCGCGGCCACACGCCCGTCGGGGGTAATCGCCATGCTCGCACCGTCAAAAATCAGATTGTCGTCGCCGCCAACTTGATTGACGTAGACCACCGGACGCAGCCGCTTCATCGCGATGGCGCGCAGCATCTCGATGCGTAGATTCCTTTTGTCGATCGTGTAGGGCGAAGCCGAAATATTCAGCAGGACGCTGATTCCCTGCTTGGTAAGTTCCACTACCGGATCGCGCTCGTACCGGCGCGTAGGCCAGAAATTCGGGTCGTTCCACACGTCTTCGCAAATGGTGATGCCAAGTTTTTCGTCCTTGAAGCTGTAGACCACTTGCTTATCGGCAGGCTGAAAGTACCGCGACTCGTCGAACACATCGTAGGTTGGCAGCAACATCTTGCTCTGCTCAAAGACGACCCGCCCCCCGCACAGCAGCGCCGCTTTGTTGGCCACGGATTTGCCCGCGCCATTCTTCACACGCCCGGCGTAGCCGACCAGGCTCGTCACCGGAATTTTGGACGCAAGCTCTTTCAGTTCGTCAATGTTCCGGTCTAGAAAAGCCGGGCGCTCCAGGAGATCTTGAGGAGGATAACCGCAGAGGCAAAGCTCGGTAAAAACAGCAAGGTCCGCGCCTCGCTGCTTGGCTTGCCCCGCCAAGCTCAGGATGTGAGCGGCATTCCCTGCGAAGTCGCCAACGGTGGGATTGAACTGCGCGAGCGCTATTTTCATGCCCGGGCTTTAGGATACGGATGGAACCCGAAGATTGCAAACATTGCCGCCTCGCAATGTGACTCGTTCACCGGCAATTTGCCTTCACCTCTGCTCACCACGCTTTTTGGCGACCAGGCTGGCGATTCCCTGCCCGGCGCGCAGTTCCCGGTAAAACACCACGCAAAGCTCCGGAAACGCCTCTCGGAGCTCGCCGGTTTCGAAGAGATAGGACGGCTTGCGCGGCCCACCCGCAAACTCCAGTTGCGCGCTTGTGTAAGTCTCAAACAGCAGGACACCATCCGGACGAAGGGCACGCGCCATCTGTGAAAAGAGCGATCTCTGCAGGTATTGAACGCACAGAATCAGATCGTAGCAGCGCTCCGGGAGTTCGGTCCGCTCAAGATCCGCCTGCGTCAGCTCCAGTCCGCCGTGCAAAGGCCGCTCGATTTCGTGGAGGCTTTTGCCGCGGCGCACACGAGCGCGCATGCCATGTGCGCGAGTTTCCAAAACATCTAGAGCAACGCTGGAAAAATCCACTGCCGTGACATGCTGGCCGCGCGCGGCAAGAAGCAGCGAATGCCTTCCCGTGCCGCAGGCGATATCGAGCGCCGGGCCCGCCGGCAGGAGCGACAAAAGTTCGCAGACAATGCTCGCAGGGTCGGAGGGAGGCGTCTCGGCGGCGACTCTGTGCTTGGCGTCCCAGTCGGATTGGCTAGAGGGCATAAAAAAGGCTCCTGAACGTACCGCTCAGGAGCCCGAAGAAAGGTTCTGAAAGCGCGCGGAGCGCTTCCCTACACGGAATTAGACGCTAAAAGAGCTGCCGCAGCCGCAGGTGCTCTTCACATTGGGATTGTTGAACTTGAATCCCGCACCTTCGAGCGTCTCGATGTAGTCGATCTCAATCCCGTCCAGATACATGGAACTCATTTGGTCGACCGCGACCTTCAGCCCATCGAATTCAAAAACCTGGTCCGCATCGCTGGTCTGGTTTTCAAATGCCATGTGGTACTGGAAACCGGAGCAGCCGCCACCAACCACGGCCACACGGAGAGCGGTCGGCACTGGACTCTGCATGCTCATGATTTCCTTGACCTTGGTACTCGCAACGGGCGTTAAATTGATCATAAATTCTCTTGGCCTCCGCTCGCGGACATACCCGCGAAGCTATCAACTTCTACATTATACCAGAATTCTCGCACTGCTGCGCAAGCCCATGTTCCTGTCATGAAACGCCTGGTATTACCGCATTTCGACAAGCCTGGACGCTTCGCATACAATAAGATGCAATGACCAGACATAGAGTTACCCTCATCCCCGGCGAGGGAATCGGACCCGAAGTGGCCTCCGCAACGCGCCGCATCCTGGAAGCCACGGGCGTGCAGATCGATTGGGAAGAGATCGCCGGACGCTCCGACAGCTCCTCCAACCAGGAAAAGACGGTCAACCAGGCGGCTGTGGAGTCCGTGCGCAGGAACCGCGTTGCGCTGAAGGGCCCTATGGCCACGGCCATCGCTGGCGGCGCACCCAGCGTGAACGTGGCGCTGCGCAAAACGCTCGACTTGTACGCTAACTTGCGTCCGGTGAAAAACATGCCGGGTGTTAAATCGCATTTCCAGGGCGTGGACCTGACACTGGTGCGGGAAAACACCGAGGATTTATATTCAGGCCTCGAGCACGAGGTCGTTCCCGGCGTCGTGGAGAGCCTCAAAATCATCACCGAGCGAGCCTCCACGCGGATTGCGAAATTTGCGTTTGAATATGCAAAACGCCACGACCGAAAAAAGATTCATGCCATTCACAAAGCCAACATTATGAAGCTCTCGGACGGGTTATTCCTGAGATCGGTCCGGGCGGTGGCGGCGCAATTCCCCCAGATCGAGTACAAAGAACTCATCGTCGATAACGCCTGCATGCAGATGGTAATGGATCCTCAGCAATTTGACATGCTCTTGCTGCCGAATCTTTATGGCGATGTGATGAGCGACTTGGCTGCGGGCCTCGTCGGGGGCCTGGGCGTAGTTCCTAGCGCCAACATCGGGGATGAATGCGCCATGTTCGAGGCCGTTCACGGTACCGCGCCCGACATCGCGGGCAAGGGCTTCGCCAATCCTACTGCCCTGCTGATGAGCAGCATCCTTATGCTCGACCACCTCGGTGAACGGACGGCAGCGGAACGAATCCAGAATGCCCTCGAAAAGGTCTACCGGGAGGCAAAACACACCACCCGTGACGTCGGTGGCAAAGCCGGCACAGAGGAATTCGCGGACGCCGTGATCGCCGCACTCAATTCAAAGTAATTCCGTGCCCGGTTATGACCGCCGCTGGCTCGCAGGGCCGTCAGTGGGTGATCTCTGCATGAGAGGCTCACTTCCTAGAAGGCAACGCCTAAATTAGCACCTGGCCGGACGTTGGGACCGTACGGGGCCTATGTGCTATGGAAAAACCATATTTAACTAGTGCAGAATGAATCACTTAGGTCGATGTTGTCACAACAGAATTCCTGCACATTGATCGTCCGGCACGGCCCCTGAATGGCCCCGCCCTTGCTCAGGCCCCCCCGACTGCCACTATCCGTTATCCCTGGAGTCCTTGTCACCCGGTACTCCAGTTCCATTCGCTTTCCCCGAGCCTGAATGTTAGATTTGCACCCAATGAAACTGCCACTGAGATCGGGTGTAACTGGCCTGGTCGGCACCATCCAAAGGATTTTGAAGCGCAGGACCAGCTTGCGATTGCGCACCAAGTTTCTCCTTTCGCTTGTCCTGGTCACGGCGGGGCTGACGTGTGTCACTCTGCTCGTCGTCCATCGCTATGCTGCGGTGCAGGCGCAGCGGGAGATTGAGGCGGGCGCGCGCAACGCCATGCTGACCTTCCAAGTCTTGCAACACCAACAGCAGATAGCCCTAAGCCGTAAAGCGGATTTGTTGGCGACATTGGCGTACATGCGGAACGGGGACGCCACCACGATTCAGGACGTCAGTGAAGACCCCTGGCAATCGGACGAATGCAGCCTGTTCGTACTCGCGGACCGGAAAGGCAAGATTGTCGCATTGCGTCCAGCGATTACTGATTTCCCGGTTCAAAACGCCGAGAAAATGCTGAGTCGCGCTCTCAAAGACGGTGCCAGAGCTGGATGGTGGCTCAGTGGCAGGCGTCTCTATCAGGTCGTGTTGCAGCCGTACTATGCAGATGCACCGTTGGACAAGACCCTCCTGGGAACGGTAGTAGTGGGCCGTGAGATTGACGCTCGCAGGGCCAGTGATCTTGGCCGAATTTCATCCAGCCAGGTGGTCTTCCGATATGGTGACAATATAGTTGGCAGCACGCTCTCTCCTTTCCAGGAACAAGAGCTGGCAGAGCTGCTTAAGGGTCGCCCTACCCCGGAACAAATTCAAATCAATAGTGAACGGTTTTTCGCAAGTTCCATCGAGCTAAACCCGGGCGTGAACCCTGCCCTGAGTCTCACCGTGCTCAAGTCCTATGACGAGTCAATGGCATCCCTGATCCGGCTCAACCATCTGCTTCTCGGAGTGGGCTTGGTGGCCATGCTAGCGGGAGTAGTCGTGGCATTTGTGGTTTCGGACCGGTTTACGCGCCCGCTCGCGAGTCTTGTGGAAGGAGTTCGGGCCGTCGAGCGAGGGGATTTCGCCTACCCGTTGGAGGCGGATGGCGGCGATGAAGTGGCCCAGGTGACCCGGGCATTTGATGGCATGCGCGGCACGTTGCAGAAGAACGAGACCCAGAGGCAACAGCTTGAAAATCAGTTACGTCAGTCGCAAAAGATGGACGCGCTGGGTCGGCTGGCAGGCGGTGTGGCTCATGACTTTAACAACCTGCTGACCATCATCAAGGGGCATAGCGACCTCCTCCTTGAGCGGTTGAAGCCCGCCGATTCCCTCCATCACAGCTGCCGGCAGATCGTAAAGGCGGCCGACCGCGCCGCCTCGCTGACCCGTCAATTGTTGGCTTTCTGCCGAATGCAGCTGCTCCAGCCCAAAGTTCTGGACTTGAATACGGTCGTCTCAGAGATGTGCAGCTTGCTCAAGCGTTTAGTTCGCGAAGATATCGCGTTCACTTTTCAGGCCGGCGAATCACTAGGACGAATTAAAGCAGACCCTGGCCAGATCGAACAAGTAATCGTCAATCTGACCGTAAATGCATGCGACGCGATGCCCGAGGGAGGCCGACTCACCATCGAAACCAGCAACCTGACTGTGGATGAAGAGTTCGCCACAAGTCGGCCTCCTCTCCAACCCGGCCCGTATGTCTTGCTCGCAGTTACGGATACCGGCTGTGGGATGGATGCGGCCACAAGAGCCCGGATCTTCGAGCCCTTCTTCACCACGAAGGAACAGGGGAAAGGAACCGGGCTGGGCCTTGCGACCGTTTATGGCGTGGTGAAGCAGAGCGGAGGGTGCATCTGGGTGGATTCCGAGCCAGGTAAAGGGTCCCGATTCGACATTTACCTCCCGCGAGTCGAGGAGCGAGCAGAGCCCGTTCGGCCGCGGGAAATCCCTGCCACCCTTGTTCACCGGCGTGAGACCGTGCTTATTGCCGAGGATGAAGACGAAGTTAGGGAGCTGGCCTCCGAATTTGCGAGGTCGGCCGGCTACACCGTGCTCACCGCCAAGGATGGCGCGGAAGCGCTCGGGATTGTGGAGCGCTCGGGCCAGCCGATTCACCTGCTCTTGACCGATGTCGTGATGCCCAAGATGCGCGGGCCTGAACTGGCTAAACAACTAAAATTTCTCCGAACGGATATCAAGACCGTGTACATGTCTGGCTACCTCGAATACAACAAAGGTAACGGACACTATTTGGAGGAGGGTTTCTTTCTTCAAAAACCCTTCTCGCGCGATAGCCTGGTGCGCAAGGTGGACGAGGCCCTGGGGTACGAGCTAAGCGGCACGGTCGATCAGCTAAACCACTCATCGCGAGACGGCGGAGAGTAATGGCTATCGAGGCAGAATTTACAGTTGAAGAGTTAACGATGTCTTGTGAATTTGATATTTCGCGTGGTGTGGCCCACTCTGCTTGCCAAAATGCTTGTTTTTTGGCGAAATTGTGGCATAATCTCAAAAACTAGCTTCGAATGTCCCCGAGGGCGGCCTTATGCAGAGAACACGATATCCCGAACGTCGGCGTACCACGCGCCTTTCGCTTCAGATACCTCTGACGATACGATGCCGCTTGCCCGAAGGCGAAACCATCGACTTGAAGGCTTCCACCTACAGCGTGAGCGCCAACGGGGCCCTGGTGCTTATGGACACCCCTTTGATCCCGGGCCAGAACGTCCGGGTCATCAATGAGATGACTTCGGAGTCGGCCGAGTGTTTCGTGACTTCTTTGCGGGAGAAGCGGGAAAGGCGATTCGTGGGAATCGGATTCTTTAATCCCAACATCGACTTCTGGCACATCGTATTTCCCAAGTCCGGCACGCGCCAGGCCATCCGTTCATCCGTGACAGGAGCGCTGGTGCCCCCGGGGTTCCGGCAGGATAATTCTCAGCAATTCTAGCGGATTTTTGCGCGGCGGATATCGCCCAGCCTCAGCTGCTCTTCCCCGCGTAGATTTGATAGACCATCAAATAAACGATGACGCCCGTGACGCAGACATAGAACCATAGCGGCAGCGTCCACCGCGCGATCCGCCGGTGTTTGTCGAATTTCTCCATCCAGGCGCGGCGTATCGTGATCAAAATCAACGGCACAATCACGATAGCCAGGATCGTATGCGAAGTCAGCAGCGCGAAGTAAACCGGCCTTATCCATCCCTGCCCTTGAAAGAGGACCAATTGCTTCACGCGGATGTGATAAATCACGTAGGACACCAGGAAAGCGGCGGAAACCCAGAACGCGGAGAGCATAAAAACCTTGTGCACATTCCGCTTTCCGGCTCGGATTGCCGCATAACCTCCGGCCAGAAGCAGCGCGCTGATTCCGTTGAGCGAGGCATTGAGAGCGGGTTGCGAAAACATGGGTGTGAATTCGTCCTTCCTGAATCAGTCTGATCAACGCGGGAGCTTGTCGTAGACCATCAAACCCAGCAACAGCGGTATGTGCAGGACCGTCGCGTGCATGAGCCACTTGGCGCGAGTGTTCGTTTTGTTGCTGGCGGCCCACAGGCACACCTGCACCAGGGCCGTGCTGATGACGAGCGCGCCAAAGAAATACATCACTCCGGCCAGCCCCAGAATGGCGGGAAGCAGGCTCACGCCCACGAGTGCCGCGGCGTAAAGAATGATCTGCCGGAACGTGCGCGTGCCCTCGCGGTCCACCACCGGCAGCATCATGATGCCCGCGCGCGCATAATCTTCGCGGTACATCCAAGCGATGGCATGGAAGTGAGGAAACTGCCATAGAAACAAGATTCCGAAGAGCAGCCACGCGCCGCGGTCGAGCGAACCCGTCGCCGCCACCCAGCCGATCATCGGCGGAATGGCCCCCGGAAAGGCGCCGACGAACGTCGCCCACACGGTGCGTTTTTTCAGCGGAGTGTAAGCCAGCAAGTAGCTAAGACACGTCACAATGCCGAGCCCCGAAGCAAGCGCGCCAGCCGCCACATAGAGGTCCACGGCCCCGGCAATTGCCAGCGCGACGCCAAAGACCAGCGCTTCCCGCGGCTGCAACACTCCGCTTGGCAAAGGTCGCAAAGCGGTACGCCGCATGTAGCGGTCGGACTCGCGCTCGATGTAGTGATTCAATGCCGCTGTACCTGCGGCGATGAGCATCGTCCCGAAAACGGCGTGGATCATGTGCAGCCACTCGACGGGGCCGCGCGCACCCATGTAATAACCGGCAGCCGTCGTCATCAGCACCAGGAAGGAAACGTCCGGCTTCGTCAGCGAGACGTAGCCATTCGCGCGGGCGGAAAACGTCAGTTCCGTGGTGCGTGCCGTGCTCATCCGATGGTCACCCGCCGTGGTGCCGTCGCGGCAACTTCCCTGCCGCGCGGAATCAACCTGTAGCACATCAGCACGACCAGCACCGAAAACGCGAAGAGAATCGCACCCACGACGGTATGAATCACGGTTAACGTTACCATGACAGGCATCGGCTGCGGAGCATCCACGGTGGTGAGCCGCGACCAATAGGCACCAAGACCCAGCAGGAACTGCGTTCCAAAAATCGCATGCAGCAGGATGCGCGCCTTGGAAAATTCCCGCGATTGCGGAAATCGCTTGCGCAGCGCCACCGCCGTCCAAATAACCATTCCGAGCACCAGCAACGCACCCGCCATATGCGGCCAAATGGGAATTTCCTTGTGGCGGAAGCCGGCGCCGAGAATCACCTGTATATAGATGACGGCGGCATTGAGGATCGCTACAGAATGAATCGACGGAGTTCCGCTATCCTCCAGCCGCGGCTGTTCGGAGACCCACCACTTGCTGGTGAACACCGCGATAGCGAGCACGGCGCCAAAAACGATCTGTGCAAAGCAGGCATGGACGACGGGCAACCAGTAATGAAGCAGCCGTATGACCACCTGGCCGCCCAGAATGGCCTGCACGGCGACGCCAAGCACGGCAATCAACCCAAGCCAACGCAGCCACGGCCGTTTTTCCTTTATCCAAAGCAACACGGCCAGCGCGAGTGTAAGGATCCCCAAACCGCCCGCGACAACGCGGTGCGAGAATTCAAATAGGTCGCCGCCTTGAAGCGCGGCTAGCGGTGGAACCCACGTGCCATGCGATTTCGGCCAGTCCGTCACGGAAAGGGCCGCATCCTTCGATGTAACCAGCGCCCCCGCGACGAAAAGAAGGACCGTCCAGCACACCACAAAAACGGAGAATCTGTGCACACCTGGATTGTAATTGGATGTCATCGCCCCCGTCCCAGCGGCGAATTATACCCTAGACGAGATTTTTGCGCTCAAGCGAAGGATCAATGCGAAGTTCGAATTCCACAAAAACGCCGAGGTTCATAACTTGCGCGACAGCGGGCCCGTCTCCCGGCCCGCTGCTGATGCTCTCGGTATGGAAGGTAACCCTGCGCCAATCCCGACGGCGTGCAACACGAGATCTTTGAGCGCGGCGATGAATAGTGGCGAATCACCCACCGCGGGCATCATGCGGAATTTCTCTATGCCTAGCTTGGTCGCTTCCTCGCGGGCCTCAATGTTGATTTCGTGGAGCGTTTCGATGTGCTCGGTGACGAACGAAATGGGAACCACGAGCATCTCTTTCACGCCTTCGTGGCCAAGCCGCTCGATCGTTCCCGTAAGCGGCGGCTGGAGCCACTTCGCGGGGCCCACACGGCTCTGGTAGCACAGCAAGTGCGTCTTGGGCCAGCCAGGATGCTGCTTCGCACCCAGCTCGCAGGCCAGACGCACCGTCTCCTCGATCTGTTTCGGATAAGGATCGCCCTTCTCGACCAAGCTCATCGGCAGGCCATGCGCGCTGAACACCAGGTGAATCCGCGAGCTGTCCGGGAATTGCCGCAACACAGACCCGATCCGTTGAACCAGCGCCTGAATGTACAGCGGATGGTCGTGAAAATTGTTGATCGTGCGTTCCGGCGGGCCTCCCGCGGATTGTCCCCACTTTACTTGATCCGCCGTCCGGCGCCATTCCTTCAAGCTGCTCAGAGTTGTCGCGTACGAATAATGCGGATAAAGCGGCAACAGCACGATTTCATCCAATGGCCCAGCCTTGCGCAACGTATCGACCGCCTCCGCCGTGAACGGATGCCAGTAACGCATCGCCACCACTGCAACCGGGTCCACGTAAGGCGAGACCGCTTCGACTAGCCGCAAGCGCTGCCGCTCCGTAAGTGTTTCGATCGGCGAGCGCCGGCCGATTTGTGCGTAGCGCCCGGCGACCGGGATCGACCGGCGTGAAGAAATGAGCTTCGCGATCGGGCGGCGGAGCAGCCCGAAAGGTCCGAGCGGAATAATGTCGGGGTCCAGAAATAAATTCAGCAGAAACGGCTCGACAGCCTTCAGCGAATCCGGCCCGCCGAGCTGAAATAGCACGATTCCGACTTTTTTCTTCCCTGCCAAGCTACTTGCCTCGCGTCAAAGAATTTTTCAGACGCTCGATATCGTCGCGTAGGGCAGAGGTGCGACGTGCGATGCTAATGTAATAGACGAAGAAAACGGCCCAGCCAATCATATATGCCGCGAAAACACTGTTGAGATTCTTCATGCTGCCTCCGATTCACGTTGAATAATCTCGAGATCCCCTCGCATGGCCTCCAGCCGATAGCGCTGGCGGAGGAGCAGCGTCATTAAACCGAGCATGGCAAGCCAGGTGAAGAAGAGCACCTTGTACATCGTCGGATCAAGCCTAGAGTCAGGTCCGCCCATAATGATTGGCTGCGGGTGTTGGGTGCGCCACCAACGGATCGAACCAAAGACGAGAGGCACATCGATGAATGCGAATATGCCAAAGAGCGCACTAAGGAGTGCGCGCCTCTCAGGTTCTTCGACCAGCGTCCGCAGGAGCAGATAAGAGACATACAGCAGCCATAAGACAAAGGTTGATGTGAGTCGCGCGTCCCACGTCCACCAGATTCCCCAAACAGGATGGGCCCAGATGGGCCCGGTCAGGAGCACCACGGTAGTGAACACCAAACCGGTTTCACCTGCCGAAACACCCAGCCAGTCCCAGCGTGGCTGGCGGCGTAAAACGTATAGCAAGTTCGCGATGAAGCAGATAAAGAAAGACGTAAGGCCGGTCCATGCGCTCGCCACGTGCAGGAACAATATGCGGTAGATCAGACCTTGCCTCGCGTCCGTCGGTGCCACAAAGAACGCCGCATAGGCCGCCGCCCCCAGAAGCAGAAGCACAACCATGGCAGATAGAACACTCTTCTTCATGACGCTTATTCCTCCAGAAGATATTCACCCAAAAGCCACAGGATCGTCAAAAACGCCAGATCGAAAACCGCCAGGAAACCTACTCCTTTCCATTGAACGTAGGGTGAGCGGTCGAATAGGGCTGTCGTTACCTCGGTGCTGGCCACCAGAATGGGAGTCAGAAGAGGAAGCAGAAGCAGTGGCAATAGGAGTTCACGCATTCGGGCTTGCGCAGAGATGGCGGAGAGAGCTGTGCCCGTAATCGAAACCCCCAGGCTTCCCAGGAAAAACACTAGAACGAGCCAATGAAGCATCGGCAAGACTGACACGTTGTACATCACCGCGAAGACCGGCAGCAGCAAGAGTTCTGTAAGGAGAAGAAACAGGGTGTTAGCAGCGAGCTTCGCTAGAAAGATAGCGAAAGGATCGGAGACCGAAAGACGCAGCGCGCTGAGTGTGTCGTTGCCTTGTTCGCGGAGAAAACACGGCTGCAACATCAAAGACGCAGCGAAGAGAAACGCCAGCCAAAGGAGACCTGCGCCGAACCGCCGCGATTCCTCCGAAGTCGGATCGAAGGAAAAGCTGAAGAGCACTATGACGATCAGAACAAAAACGGTAGTAGTTGTCAGTAGCTCGCGCGAGCGGAACTCCGTGCGAAGTTCCTTGCCCAGCAGGACCGCCGTATTGGAGAGCAGCGCCATTCACGCGTTCGCAAAGGCGAGGATCGAGCGAAAGTTCGCACCCGTTAGCGTGTCGGCCACTACTGTTCCCGCATCCAGCCGGATCGCCCGCGTCGCCAGCGTGGAAACTTCCGACTCGCCGTGCAGGCTCATCAAGATCGTGCGGCCCGAATCTCTCAAGTGACGCAGCGTCTGCGCAAACCAGCTCGCCCCCTCTGTATCAAGCCCGGTCGTCGGCTCGTCGAGGAGAACCACGGCGGGTTCGTTCAGCAGCGCCCGTGCAATGGCGACGCGTTGGCGCATCCCGCGAGAAAACGTGCGCACCAGGGAGCTGCGGCGCTCCGCAAGGCCCACCTCGCGAAGCAGCGTATCGGCGCGTGCGCCCGGCTCCGCGATTCCCTGCAATCGTGCGAAGAGCAGCAGATTCTCTTCCGCCGTCAGTTCGTCATAGACCATCGTGGCGTGCGCCACAAAACCGGCCGGCGGCACCGTCCCGCCCCGATTTTCTCCGCCGTTCAGGAAGCTTACGGCGCCTGACGAAGGACGCGCCAGGCGCGCTGCAATTCGCAAGAGCGTGGTCTTGCCGGAACCGTTCCGCCCGGCGAATACCACGCACTCGCCCGCGGAGATTTCCAGCGAGACACGGCGCAGCGCATAAAGCCCGCCATACCGCTTGTCGATGTTTTCGAAACGAATTCCTGTAGGAGAAAAAACTGTTGGCGTCACCGGAGGACCTCGGAGGTTGGCAAATCGCTCCTAGTCTTCAACGTTCAGCCTCGCACGAGATCGCGCAATACCTTTTCCGCGCGCGCGCGTTCCTGTGCATACTCTTCTTCGGAGATGGTGCCCGCTTGACGGCGCAGTTCCAGCCGGAACAGACGTTCCTTCAACCCATCAAGGCTGGTGCCGATGGCCGCATCGACTTCCGCAAGACTCGCGGTCCCGTTTGTGGGAGCCACAGCCGCACTCGGCGCAGGGGGGGCCTTCGACTTGGGTTTCTTCTGCTTCGCCGCCGGAACATCTTCCGTCGCCGGCGCCGGCCCGGCTACCGCGACAACGGGCTTGCGCGCAAGCAGAATCGCGACCAACACAAATATACAAACAAATCCAGCAATCAACGGCCACTTTAAAACGTCCAGCCGCCCGGGAACCTGCTGGATACCAGCCCCGGTCGCCTCGCCGCCGCCCTGCTGCGCATCTCGGCCTTGCGGACCTTGCTCCGCCCCGGCATTCGCGTCCGCCGGGGCAGGCGCCGTCCCGGAAACGCTCACGGCCACGATCGTGCCCGCTGGAACATCCTGACGGCCGTAGAGATTCATGCCCTGTTCTTGTCCGCCCGGAGTCAAACCGTCGCCGCTAATTTGGACACTAGGTGGCGCAACAACCACCAACCGCCCGCCAGGATAAATCGTCGGAATCTTTACCGTTGCGGTGTTTCCCGAATACGGCAGCTCGTAGGAATACCGCACCGAGTTATCACCCGGCCGGAACGCGAACGCAACCGCGTAATGATTATTTTTCTTGTTGATCGGAAGTTGCACGACCGGCATTCCCGCCGGCCCGGCAGCGGCCACTTGTTGA
>WNFO01000488.1_pt1 | contig 34200 bp, 28 predicted proteins | sample 5400251 | NCBI WGS metagenome assembly WNFO01 (sample SAMN13153354, study PRJNA577476) | soil metagenome | isolation source: 100 cm saprolite under Madrone tree | place: USA:California | collected 2016-06-14
GTTATGCATCGCCGCTTACGGCTTCCTCGTCGCGGAAAGAAGTCGTTTTTCCCCCTCCGCAAGCGCCGGTCGACTGGACTTACGCGCCACGAAACTTCCGCCTGAGTTCCACCCCCGCGGCTCGCCGCGTGCGTGTTGAACGTCACAATCCTCTTTCCATCGCGACCCTACGAATTCAGATTGCCAGACATCTTATCGAGCAACTCCCCTCCTGCCCGTTTTGTTACCGAAGGCGCTTGTGATTGTTTATAACACAGTAGTACTAGTCTAGAGGAGCAGGGCACAAAAGCCTTCTCTTCTTCTGCGCCCTGCCTTCTCGGTTTGGTTCGAAGTGAGAGTAACACGTAGTGTCTGTCTAGAAGTCCGCGTGAATCAATAAGGTAAACCCGTTAGAACCGCGATTAGGTTAGAGAACAGTTATAGGACTGCACCAGATCAGGAGCATCCTTTGCACTGGTGTCTCGAACATTTAATATCGATCGAGACGTCCTGTTTGGCAAGACGCAGTTTCGTTGCTTTGGCGGAGCTGAGGGAGTGCAAAGCGGCCCGAGACAGCCGGTTAGACGCTGCGATTCGATTTAGCTCGAACTCTTCTTGTCTTCCGCACTTCTTGATCGTGATTGTGAACTGGTCTTTCCGCGCAAGGATTTTTTCATGCGTTGCGTAATCTTGGCCGCAATCGCACATCGCGGCTTGTTTGGTCTCGTATGTCTTGGGCTGCGGCCATGCGATTGTCTTCTAATTTGCAGTTTAGTTGTGGCTGCTCGCGCTGACCCGCAAAAGCATGCCTGCGCCGCTTGGTAACTTGAGGGTGCCGCTGGCAGAAACTAGGACGATCACGCCAATGGGGTCGGTCCTGCCCGCATGGGCAATGCTAATTTGTTCAAGGCCGTAGGTCCCGCAAGCATCGGAGGAGAATACCCAGAGTGCCTGGGGACGGTCATTTCCGTCGATCGCGCCTCGGCACTTTGTACCTTCCTTAGCCCGGACTTTGCTGAGGACGCCGCCACTGACTGCCTTGCCCACAACTTGGTTTGCGTTCTCGCCGCTCGTGACCGGTCCGCCTTCACCGTAAACAACATCGCCGCCCACTTGCACTGTGGTCAACCAGCGGTAGACGTCGCTCTCTCCGGGACCGATCGGGGGTGTTTGAGCTTCAATGATTCGCATGAAACCCGCGATCGCTCGCAGGTTTGTGGTGATGGAGATTGTCTGATGCGAGGAGACCAGTTTGTCAAACTGGACGGAGATGCGTGCCCGGGCGCTAGTGGTTGCCGGGGTCACCTCGACGATGTGACCCAGAACCCTACTTCCTTCCTTTATTCTCATGCCTGGGGACAAGGGAACATCCTGCATAATCCTGCCCGTGATCACTTGGCCTGTTCTGCATTTCCCGGACGAAAGGGTTGAGTTTAAGCGAACAGGTAGTATCGTTCCGGGTGGAATGGCAGGGTTGCTCTCGGGAGTGCTTTTGTCATCGGACGCGGCGGAGTGTACAAACGCGGACGACCCAACAAACGGCGGACTTGGGTCGTCTTGTGGTCTCTGTTGTTGAGAATTTGCATGCTGCACAAGGAACGTTGCGCACGACAGCGTCCCCAAGAGCGGGCATACAGTCTGGACCTGCCAGTAAGTTTGACGTTTAGGGGCCTTCATTTCTGTCCAATCCCGGACTTGCTTTCTCCGCTTGAATTCCGCTCTCGCCTCCGTTCAACTGAATCACAATCATTCTTCAGCAGCTTCCCTAAATTTGCGTACGGCGACCACCAATGCTCTGCATTCGGCGATTTTACACTCACGAAACCGAATCTGGGACACCGTGGTCGATCCGCGCAATCTTCCGGGAAATTCGTTGTGGCCGGTGCTGTCCTGGAAGGAAGCGGCGAAGTAACTTTGTTTGTGGTGTACGTTGGCGCACAGTAGGTGACTAAGAAAAACAAACCCGAGATAAAAACTAGGACGCGACCGTTCGTCGCAGAGTGCAGTCTGGCGAAATTATCGAGGGCACGGTTATGCATCTGTGGGAAGACAAATCCGTGCTGATGGTCCGTGTCACGTCGGAAGAACTCGTCTACATCGTTCCGGCGAATATGCTGCTCGATGAAGGAAAGCGAAATAATATCAGCCATTCCAGTGACGCACAGGCACAGGTGATACTATACTAAGTACGTCCATGTACAGTACACTACATCCCACGCCACAGGAGAGAGTCCTATGAAGTCCGGCGCGGGCTGCAAAGGACTTGCGTCGCTTAGAGTTACTTCCCAATAGCAAAAGACAGTATTAACGCGTGAATGGCGGGTTTGTCGCTGCGGTGTAGTCAGCTGGCAATTTTGTCGATTTTATATTCGGTACCTTCGACGTGTTTGCTGAGGGGAAGCATACTGAAGAATTTGTGACGGCAAGGGATACAGCGGAAGGCGGGAACACCGAGGGTACGCCAAAATGGAGCGGCAAAGCCATGGGCGAGTTCGCTGGAGATGCGCTTGAGTTCAATGTTGCCGCAAATGCCGCAGTGCGCCGAGAGCAAGTGGGCGAATGGAGTAGTGCGAGAACGGAAACGTTTGGCACAGCGCGAACAACGCCAAGGTACGCTGCCGAAGATACGAGCGAGGTAGTCGGGAAGAGATCGCCTGCGCGACCGGCGGCATTCGGCAGAATTGCAAACTGGGCAAACCATTAGGGTCGAATGTCACCTGGACTGGAAAAGGTCTTGCGTTATCCTATGGGAAATTCCATCGGCAGGCAAGGCGGAATTGCAGCGTGATGCGCGAACTATTCCGGGTCTGCGTTAAGATGATTTGCAGGAGAAATCATGGCTGACTACACGGATGAGCATGCCCGCGCGGGAATTCAAGCCAAGCTGCCGAAGCTGGAAACGTGGCCGAACCAGTATCCCGGGTATGTGATTACCACGCGGTATCCGGAGTACACGTCGGTATGCCCGAAGACGGGATTGCCGGACTTTGGGGCTTTGACGATCGAATACATGCCACGAAAGTCGTGTGTTGAATTGAAGGCGTTGAAGATGTACCTGCTGGCATACAGGAGCCTGGGAATTTTCTATGAAAACGCGGTGAACAAGATTCTGGAAGACATTGTTGAAGCGATTCGGCCGGAATGGTGCGTAATTCGTGGAGAGTTTACTCCGCGCGGGGGGCTGAATACGACGGTGGAGGCACGGTGGCCGCGGCCAAGAGGGAGCGCTAAGAAGTAAGTAGGCCGCGAGTAAAGGGGTGTACGCCGGTGGAGAAGGCGCGCGAGGCGCGTATGGACAGGAGAAACGCCAAGAGACATAATCTTTGGCGTATCGCATCGTACATTTGAATGGCTGAAGCAGGTCTCCCCCGTTCTGGCCGGGCGATCCTGACCGTGGACCATTTTCCTAGGAGGGAAAATGAGCATTTCTCCGAACGTGCCGAGTCCGCAGGACTCGTACCATTATGAAAATACCGGAACGCCGCGCTGGATCGCGGTACTTTTCGGTGTTTTGTTCGTAGCCTTGGCAGCAATGGGATTTTTTGGATACACATCGCAGTCACGCATGTCGCAGGAGTTAGCGAAGGCTGAGGATCAGAACAAGACGCTGTCCGCGCAACTGGCACAGGCAAATTCCAGCCTTGCGGATTTGAAGGGCCACGTTGAAGTGACGGAAGAAAAGATGCATTTGACGCAATCAGAACTCGCCCAAGCGAGGAGCCGCGCTGAATCGATTCGCAAGGAGCAGGTTGCGGCGGCGCAGAAATTGAATACGCAGCTTTCGGAAGTACAAAAGGACAGTGAACAAAAGATTGGTGCCGTTGCGACGGATTTGGGCGGCGCGAAAAAGGACATTGAAACAACGCGCAACGATCTGGAAGCCACCAAAGGCAAGTTGGAACGCGCGCAGGGCGACATGGGCGTGATGAGCGGTTTAATCGCGCACAATCACGATGACCTGGAAGATCTTAAACGGAGGGGCGATCGCAATTATTACGAATTTACGGTACCGAAAACCAAGACAGCGCAGCGCGTGGGGCCAGTGCAGGTTACCTTGAATAAGGTGGACGCGAAGAAGAACAGGTACACGATGACCGTGTTTGTGGATGACCGGTCGATTGAAAAGAGAGACAAGACAGCGGGTGAGCCGGTGCAATTCTATGTGAAAGGCGGACGTGGATCAGCGCCTTACGAAATGGTGGTGTTCGACGTTGGAAAGAACCAGATCACAGGTTACCTTTCCACGCCGAAGGACGTCGGGACGGGCGGATCCGCGACTCCGACAGCCGCGCCTGCAACGAAGCCGTAGCGGCGATTGACGGAATAGTTCACAACGATTCGAATTAAATGAGGCCCTGGTCTGCGTTCTGGAAACTGGACGCGGGACAGGGCTTCTGACGTTTTGACGGCTGCCCTACGATGGAATTGTGTGACGATGACACTACTTCGGACGGCAGACAGGGAGCGGTGTAATGAAGCGAGCTAAATTCAACGTGTTTCCAGCTGTATTGATTCTAGCGGCGCCGTTTACGACTTTCGCGCAATCGAATCTTGATCCTGGACAGCTGCCAAAGTCCACGGCGTTCTATTTGGCGTGGCATGGAACACCGTCGGGCGAGGCGCGAAAGGCTAATTCCCTGTGGGCGATGTGGGATGATGCTGATTTCGCGCCGGTGCGCGCCGCGATCACCGCGGCGATGATGGGGAGTTCCGCGGATTCGCCAAAAGCAAAGAGTACCTTGACGGCGGATGCAATCTCGCAACACGCCACGTTGCTCGACAACGAATTTGTTTTCGGGTATGTCGCAAATCGGAATACGACGCAGACCAACGGAACAGGACGCGAAGCGCAGCAAGCAGCGTGGAACGGGATGTTTCTTGTCTATGACCATACGGGCAAAGAGGCCACACTGGCGAAATTGTTATTGCAAGCGCGAATGAACGAAAAGGAGCCGCCGAAAATTTCAGCGACGACGATCGCGGGCGTCTCGGCGATCAAGATAGAACGCAAAAACGGCACGACGTATTGGGTAGATGACGGGAAATATACATTTAGCGCGAGCGAGCCAACGGTATTGGAACAGATCTCTGCATGGACCAAGCACGCGACGCCAGAGGCGGCGCGGTTGTCACAGGATGCGGCGTTTCGCGAAGCCGGTGACTTGCTGAAGGGTGGAGTCGCGGAATTCTTTTTTCGCCTTGCAAGCATCCGCGAAATCGATTGGGACAAGAGCGTCGGAGGATTTCGGCTGCGGCCGCTCGTACAAAGTCTGAAGCTCGAGGCAGTGCACTCAATTGCAGGCCATCTCGCGCTGCAGGGTGCCCGAACGCGGATTGAAAGCGCAATTTTAGGCGAAACCAACCCAGGATCACTTTTTGACATTTGGGATGAAGGCACCACGTCTCCATCATCATGGCAATTCATCACCGCGAACACCGTGTCGTATCAGGCGTGGCGCGTGAATTTGGCAGGTATCTACGCATTGATTAAGCGCGCGATGCAATCCACAGCAGGCGCCGGCCAGACGAGCCCCATGGATTTCCTGGAGAGGGGGTTTGCGACTCGGCTGGGTATGCCGCTGCCCGCCGCAATTGGATTGTTCAGCGGAGAGTTTGCTTCGCTGCAATCGAGCTCGACGCTAGATCCAGCCAAGCGAGTTTCCGTGATCGGAATACGGGAAAAGGCGGCCACGCTGAAATTGCTGCGCGCGGGACTGGCTGAGCGAGTGGCCGGGGAACATTCGGAAGGCGATACAACTTTTTTGAAAATTTCGGAAGGTGGAATGGCAAGCGCCGCCGGAACCGCATCCTGGAAATACTATCATCTGGCGGTGGCGCCTGCCGTCATCGTCGCTTCAGCACGCGACCAGTCCGTGCGCGAAACGCTTGCGACGGGCAAAGGCACGATCAACGAGAACACATTGACGCCTCTGGCGTGGCAACAGGCACGCAAACAGTTTCCCAAGACAATCAATGGCTTGGGCTTTATCGATTTTCAAAAAATTGACTGGACAGCGGCGAAAGAGCGATGGATCGCGAATTCGCGCAAAGCGCCAACATCGGGAGGGGCCCAACAACAAGCGGCAGCCGATGCGTTCGCAAATGCGATGAAGGATTTGGATCCGCGAGTGTTTCCGCGTCACCTGCATCTGACCGCGAGCGCATCGTGGAAAGATCCCAAGGGTGTGCACTTCGATGGCTGGATTGAATAGACTTTACGTGAGTCAAGGCCGCGCCGTGTCGTTGAGAGTGGTAGAGCGCAGGAACAAAAAGAAGCAGACGGCGGCCGCTACAAATACGGAAGACCGTTGATCGCGCGCCCCAAGAATCTGGCTTAGTGATATTCCTTGAGGGTTTTGGCCATTTCGGAGAGGCGTTCGTCCAGGCGGGCGAAGGCGGTTCCGGCCGGAAATGTTCCGTCGCCATTGCGATCGCCGGCCGGAACACCGGTCAACAATTCGATTCCCTGCTCGATTCTGGCCACCGGCCACACGTGAAACTTCTTCGCGGCGACGGCGTCCAGCAGATCTTCGCGCAGCATCAGGTCTTCGACATTGGCAGCGGGAATAATCACTCCCTGCGTTCCGGTCAAGCCTTTGATGCGGCAGACATCGTAAAATCCTTCGATTTTTTCGTTCACGCCGCCAATAGCTTGTACGTCGCCTTGCTGATTCATGGAACCGGTGACGGCTACATCCTGACGCAACGGCAATCCTGATAACGCCGAGACCAGCGCATACACTTCGGTCGAGCTAGCGCTATCGCCGTCAACACCCGCATAGGATTGTTCGAAGCAGATGCTGGCGGCGAGTGATAGCGGTTTATTTTGCGCGAAATGGCTGCGCAGGAAGCCAGAAATGATGTGCACGCCTTTATCGTGAAAGCGTCCGCTTAAATTCGATTCGCGTTCGATGTTGATGAGTCCTGTCTTGCCGAGCGCGGCCGTCGCGGTGATGCGCACCGGCTTGCCGAAGGCATATCCGCCAATTTCCAGAACGCTCAGACCATTCACCTGGCCAACGCGCTGCCCGGAAACATCCACCAGGAGCGTGCCTTCTTGAATCATTTCGCGCAGGCGCGTCTCGATCAAATTGTGTCGCTCCATTTTCGAGCTGAGGGCCTTGCGCACATGCGCGGCGCGCACCACGGTTTCTTTGGCCTCGGTCGCTTCATAATTCGCTTCGCGTGCAAGGTCGGCAATATCAACGAAGCGCGCGGTCACCTTGTTTCTGCGGCCGGCCATGCGAACGCCGTATTCGAGGATCGCGGCGAACGCGCCACGGTCGAACGGCCACAAGGTCTCTCGTTCAGAAAGTGCGCGCAGCCTACCCGCATATTCGGCGATGACCGTATCGTTCATGGCCATCTCCTCGTCAAATTCGACACGCACTTTGAAAATCTTACGGAAGTCTTCTTCGTAGTCGTACAGCAGCTCGTACATCTCGCGGTCACCAATCAGGATCACTTTGACGTTGATCTGGATGGGTTCCGGCTTGAGAGCGCTGCCGCCAAAGGGATAAAACATTTCCAGCGGCTGAATTTCCAGGCGATTGTGATTCAGCGTGCGTTTCAACGCGCGCCACACGCCAGGCTCGGAAATCGTTTCCATCGAATACATGATCAGGTAGCCGCCGTCAGCCCTGAGCAGCGATCCTCCACGCAGGTCCATGAAATCGCTGGTCCATCCGCCGCGAGCATCGTAAGCGCGTTGAATTGTGCCGAAGAGATTTGCGTAGGTGGGCGTGGTCTCAAAAATCACCGGCGATTCTTTTTCGCCTTCGTGCGCCAGAATGACGTTGACGCCATAGCTGCGGAACGGATCACGTTCCGGCCCCTGCGGCTTCGGCAAGCCCTCCATGCCCTCCGGATGATCTTCGCTTTCGCCTTCGCGTTCCTTGAAAGGCTCGAGATTGTCGAGCAGGTGATGACGGACTTCTTCCAGATATTCCGAAACACTGGTGCCGGGATATTTTTCTTTCAGCTCCTCGATGACGCCGTCAACCAGAACGGATGCGGCCTCCTGTTCGAGATAGCTGAGTTCGCTTGCCAGTTCGCGCGAGAGCGTAAGCGTCTTGCGGTAAACGACCGTGAACTCCTGGCGGAACTGTTCGTATTTTCTTTCGATTTCTTCCGCAACCGGCGAATCGAGTTTGCCCTCGTGGACCATTTTTGAAATGTCCTCGATGGGCACCATCTGGCCCTCCAGGACGGGGAAAATTTCCGGTAAAGCCACCGCGCCAACCTGCATGTGACCGAGCGCAAACTGTTCGCGCGCGATTTTGCGGGTGAAATCGTCCATCAGATCTTTTTCGCGCGCGGTGAAGCGTTCGACGATTCTTCCCTTCTGCCGCTGAAACGGCTCGCCTTCGAAGACTTGCGGAATGCGGCGGCGAAGAAAGTCGATGCCGGCCTGCATATCTTTTTTGAAAGAGTTGGCCTGTCCGCGAGGAAGAGTGAGCAAGCGAGGGCGGTCGGCGATTTTGAAATTATTGACGTAACAGCGGTCCGGCGATTGCTTGGTGCCCGGGTGCAATTCGCCGATCATGCGAGCGATGGTGCCGCCGCGGCTGGTGCCGGCAAGCCCGCATACAAAAACGTTGTAGCCGGGCGCAGTCAGCTCGACACCCATTTTCAGGGCGCGGAGGGCGCGCTCCTGCCCCACAAATCCTTCGCGCAAGTCAGCTTGCGCAGTGGTTTCGAACGGCAAGCGCGAAGGCTCGCAACGCCAGCGCAACTTCTCGACCGGAAGCGCCGCGGGTTTTTCCACACGTTTGATAGGTTCGTTCATGTTCGGCGGTACTCTAGCACACCCGGTGGTGGGATGCCTGAGTCACTCCGCGAGATTTCTTTCTTAGGATTGCGCAGCTTCCAACTCATCGCGATGCTGCATGTACACGCGGAAGACTCCCATCGCCGCGGCAACAATTGTGGGGCCGGCCACCAAGCCGAGCAGACCGAACACTTCGATTCCACCAAGCACGCTGATGAAAAGCAACAACTCATTCAGATGGGTGCGATTGCGCAGCAGCAACGGGCGGACGATGTTGTCGGCTACTCCCGCAACAATGCCGCAAATTGCGGCGACGAGCAGTCCACTGCCGACATGGCCGGTAAACGCCAGCCAGAGCGCGGCCGGCACCCATACCAGCGCGGAACCTACGACCGGAACCAAGGAGAAGAATCCAATTAACACGCCCCAGAAAATCGCCGTGCCGATTCCGGCAAGAGTAAAGGCAAGTCCGCCAAGGGCGCCTTGAATGGCAGCGATCAGCAAGCCAACCGCGACGCTGGCGAATATGAGTTCTTTCGATTCGCGCATCATGTCTTCCTGAATGGATGCGTCGAACGGCAGGAAATGGCGCACAGCGCGGGCAACGTCTTCGCCGTCGCGAAACATGAAAAACAGAGCGAATAGGAGCACGAACAGGTCCAGGAAAAACGAAAAGATATTTTTCACGAGGCCGCCTACCTTGGCGGCCAAAAATCCTCCCACCTTTCCGGCTCCGATCCTGGCGGTATCGGCCAAATCCATGTCCTGCATGGAGTCCGGTAAATGCCGTTTCACCCAATCGAGGATCTGCGTGGGAATAGCTTTGTCCGGAGATTGCAGGACAACTTGCGCTTTTGCCCCGGCGTCGATCGCTTGCCTGGCAGTGTAGAAAAGCAGCAGCAACGCGGGAACGATCAAGAGCACCGTAACGCCGAGAGTGCTGAGTAAAGCTGCGGAATTGGGCTTGAACCGCTTCAGCACTTTCTGGTGCAGCGGGTAGAAAAAGATGGCGACCACCGCCGACCAGGCCAACGGCACCAGGAATGGCGCGGTGATTTCGTACACCAGGTAGCCCAGCAGCAACAAGGCACCGTACGAAAGAACTGTGGTTAGCTGGTCACTGGTGGTTATGTTTCTTTCCCGGAGGGTCTTTGTCACCGTTATATAATCACCTTAGCTCTTACGACGCCAGGTTACGGACAGGATCGCCGCATACTCCGCATGTCATCGAGCCCCATTCCGCTTTCGCGCTATCAGTATCGCTTACTTGCTGTACTTGCTTTGGTGAACTTTGTCAACTTTGCGGACCGCCAGGTGTTTGTGCCGCTATTGCCGCTGATTCGCGCGCAGCTCGGGTTGTCCGATGCGCAACTCGGTTCACTGCAAACCTATTTGCTGGCGGTGCTCGCAGTTGCCAGTCTGCTTTTTGGATTCTTGGCGGACCGGCTGAGCCGGCGTGCGGTGATCGCTTTCGGAGTGATTTTCTGGAGTTTGGCGACGTTTGCCAGCGGGATGGCCGGAACGTTCATGTTTCTGCTGACGTCCCGCGCGCTGGTTGGGGTTGGAGAAGGGGCGTACGCGCCGGCGGCGCAGTCGATGATTTCGGGGGCGTTCCCGCAAGAACGTCGCGCGTTCGCGCAGGCAATCTTTGCGACTGGAATGCTTCTGGGCGGAGCCTGCGGCCTGGCAGCCGGCGGCATCCTGAGCGAGCACTACACTTGGCAGCACATATTTTATTTCGCAGCGCTGGCGGGCCTGCTGCCCGGAGTCGCGGTGTTGTGGATCGAGGATCCGCCGCGCGGGCCGCGCACGGAAGTGGTGCCGATTTTCAGGGTGTTAAGTGTACCAGCGTTCTTGGCCATGATCGCCGCGGGAACCTGCATCACATTTTCCAGCGTCTCGCTGCTGACCTGGGGCCTGGACTTTGCCAAGGACTATAAAGATTTTACGATGCGCGAGGCGGCCGTTTACCTCGCCGCGATCGCGTTGTTCTCGTCGATTTTAGGCGTGCTGACGGGCGGATACGTCGCCGACAGGTTGCAACGCCGGTTTGCTTTCGGGCGATTGATCGCGATTGGATGCGCGTTGCTGCTTGCTACGCCCTTCCTGCTTTTCGCGATTCTTTCCGAAGAGAAATGGGCGGTACTGACCGGATTGTTTGTGTCAGGGTTTTTCTTGTCCTGGTATCACGGGCCGGTCACCGCGGTGATTCACGACATGATGCCGCGGCGGGCGCATGCGACTTCGGTGGGCATCTACATGTTCTTGACACAGCTCATCGGGGGATTCGGCCCGCAAGTGGTGGGCAAGATTTCCGATACGCGCGATTTGCAGGTAGGACTGGAAATTTCAGTGGGCGTACTGGTCTGCGGCGGCCTGCTGATGCTGCTGGTGATCCACTTTATTCGGCGTGATGGGCTTCGCCATCCTGAACTGGAAAGTTTCCACGTCGATCCGGTGCCGGAACGATTGCCATAACGGGCAGATATCGCGGTAGCTGCAAAAAAATACCGCCCGTAGAAACGTCAGAATTTCGAGGCTACTTGATTCCTACCTGATTGATCAGGCGCGTGACATCCTCGCCCGTGACGTCATACAACTTTCTCTCGTCTTCTTCTTCCAAGCGCTCTTTCATATATTCAGCTGCGATGAAGCTGGCTTCACGGTCAGTCAGATCGCGGCCGGTCTTTTCGCGAAACTTCACGAAGCCAGTGTGATTTAGCCCGACCACCAGCGCTTCGCCGTCCACAAAAAACTTGGTATCGATGGTATCGCTATGACGCGTGGCGATTCCGTTCCACATATGCGAGAAGCGGCACTGATAAACTTTGCCGGTCAGTTTGGAAACCACCTCGAACGCACCAACGAACTGGCTCATCGCTCCGTTGTTGGCTAGAACTGGAAATGTTGCCACTTTTGCTCGCTTTCTTTGTGATGCCCTTGCGAAAAATTCTTGAGGCCTTACGCTCTGCTGGCAGCAACTACAGTTTCCGCTCCGGCGTAGTTCCCTATCGCCGCGGCGACGCCTGCGCCCGGCGCAACCCGCGCTCCCTGATCGACTAGCACTTTTTCCATCGCCGCAAGCAGAAGCAGAACGTTAGCTTTCTGTGCGCAGTAGCCCATTAGCCCCAGCCGCCAGATCTTCGCTTTCAGCGGGCCGATACCGCCAGCAATTTCGATGTTGAATTCATCCAACAGTTGGTTGCGGAATTTTACGTCGTCCACGCCGGCGGGAATCATCACCGGAGTAACTGTCACCAGCCGCTCTTTTGGATTTTTTACGAGCAGCTCGAGCCCCATCGCTTCAACGCCGGCGATCAGCGCTTGCTGATTCACGCGGTGCCGCGCCCAGCGGTTTTCCAGGCCCTCTTCCATCGCCAAGCGCATCGCTTCGCGCAACGCATAAATCAGGGAAATGGGCGGGGTGTGATGATACAAGCGATCTTTTCCCCAATAATTCATGGCCGTCGTTAAATCGAAATACCAGCTCTGCACTTTTTTCTTGCGATTCTTCAAGACTTCTTCGACGCGTGGACTTACGGTGATGGGAGACATGCCCGGAGGCGCGCTCAAAGCCTTCTGCGATCCGCTGAAAACGATGTCCAATTTCTGCTTGTCCACATTCAACGGCTCTGCGGCCAGCGACGCCACCGTGTCTACGACCAGCAGGGCGCCAAGCTCGTCGGCGACCTTGCGGAACGGGTCGAGCTGCGTGATAACGCCCGACGAAGTTTCTCCGTGCGCCAGCCCGACGATCTTAATCTTCTTGCCGGCGCCCACATTACGAACGTCTTCGGGATCCACCGTCGTGCCGTACGGCGCCTCCACCTTCGTCACTTTCGCCGGCGAGCGCAACGCAATTTCATACATTCGTTCGGAAAACCAGCCATTCACGCAGATAATGGCTTCATCGCCTTCTTCCAACGTATTCAGCACCGACGCTTCAATTCCACCCGAGCCCGAGGCAGAAAGCGGCATGGTGACGCGATTTTCCGTTTGAAAAACTTGCCGCATCAGGATCTGTGTCTCATCCATGCAGGTCTTGAACCACGGATCGATGTGGCCAACCACCGGAGCGGCCAGCGCACGATACACCCTTGGATCGATGGAAGACGGCCCAGGGGTCATCATGAGCCGCATCGGAGGGGCAAGCTCACCAATCTTTTTTTCTGCGCCGTCACTCATGCTGTGACCTCAAATCAGCCGGAAAAACGTTGTACAGGCTGCCTGGTTGCGAGTCTGCCGTGCAAACTTGATTTTCCCGCACATCGCGGGTAAGCCGCAACCGCCATTTTGTCCGCTAGCACTTTCATTTCAAAAGCTGAAGATCCATCTCCAGGATCGAAGAAGAGCGGCGCGATCACTCGGGAAATTAGTGCCGAGAAACGGTGCGTGTGGCGCGTAAGATCCCGGCAATCCGGAAGCCGCGATCCTTCAGGCACGATTGCGAAGGATATGCCGTCAAGGAACGTCAATCGATCAACGGAGTGCAAACGCGGCTTCAATGCGTCGACGAAAGCGGCACTAGCTCAACGGTCGTGGCTTTGGATTTGGGGCTTCCGAGATCCTTGGCATACTTGAGCGCACCTGCCGTGTTGTACTTTTCCAAGTAAGATCGATGGCATCCCTTAGACGCAAACCCTTTATGTGCACGGCGCGAACCGCGATTTCGTGATCTCCCACTTGGATAGTGCCGTAAGGCTCCTTTAGAAAGGTTTGGTACCAACCGTTCGGCTTCACGCTCCAGGATCGGATGAAAGCGCGGTCCTTCACCACGACAACCCAGATGCCGATGAAGCGGTGCTGGCTTTTACCGGCCCGAAGGCGCAGACCTTTGTTCTCCCGGAGAACTGCCAGGATGTTTTCGGGAAATTGTCGCTTCGCATTCATTCGTGCACTGGTCTTGCGGCCTGTTACTCCGAAGGGTCGGTTATTTACAAACGCCGGTCATTCCGGGCTGTACCGTAAAATCCTTTGCGTCTCTTACCTTTTCGCGACGTTTATCGCCTATTGCAACTCTGCTCAGGCCGCCATTTCCTGTTCTTCAGCGAGCATATGCGCGGGGACCTTGCGCAAATCCCAAACCAATCCTATCCAACTCAGCAGCTTTAGCACGTAATACGTGATGTCAATTTCCCACCAGAAAAATCCTTGCCGCGCCGAGGCCATGAAGTGGTGATGATTGTTGTGCCAGCCTTCGCCCAAGGTAAGGATCGCGAGCAGCCAATTATTTTTGCTGGTGTCGTCGGTGTCGTAGCGCCGCGTGCCAAACAAGTGCGACAGCGAATTGATGGTGAACGTATCGTGCCACAGCAACGTTGTACTCACACAGAAGCCCCACACAAACAGCGGCCATCCCCCGATCAACCACAATGCGACAGCTAGCGTCGTCGTCGGTACAACATGATATTTGTTCAGCCAGCGCAGTTCCGGGTACTTCGCAAAATCCGCAATATAGTTAAGACGCGTGTCCTCGTATTTGTCCGAGATGATCCATCCAATGTGCGACCACAAAAATCCAAACAACGTCGGCGAGTGCAGATCATCTTCCTGATCCGAAAAGCGGTGATGGTGGCGATGATGCGCGGCCCACCACAGCACGCCCTTCTGGGAAGAGGTCATGGCCATGAACGCGATGAAAAACTGGAAGGCGCGACTGGTCTTGTATGAGCGATGCGAAAAATAGCGGTGGTAACCCGCCGTAACAAAAAACATACGCACGGCAACCAGTGCCAGGCACGTAATCACGTAGGTCCAACGGAACTTAACGAAGAAAACTCCCAGCGAGAGCAGGTGAATGGCGACAAAGGGCAGCGCAAGGGGTAGCGAAATTCGCGAACCGTTGGGTAAAGGGATAGAGAGAGAGCGCGATACAGATGCCATCCGGCTTTTCCTCCGACTTGTTTGAGCAGGTAGTACTACTCAGGGCGCAAGCGCAAAATCCAGCCGGATCCTCGCTGTACGCAACGTACAATTCAGTGTACGGACGCCTATAAAACGGGTCAAGCGTACTTTAGTACAGGTCGTTCCTCGTGCGCGAAACTTTCAACTTTCGACGGTTAACTGTAAACTCTCTCCATGGCTGAACGCCCCGTTCTCGTTGGTGTTTTCCCAGAAGTAGTGGTCCTCAACGCCGGCGATCAGGTGACCTGGATCTGCGATGCCGGCAATCTGCGTATCGAATTCGACGTCAACCGCTGCCCGTTTGGCTCCAATGTCTTTCAGGCTCCTATTGGAATGCGCCTGCAGACCGGCCCGCCGCGCCCCGGCACCAAAGTCGGTCCTTATAAGTATCGCCTGTGGATCAACGAACAGTTGGTGGGCCGCGGCGAAGTTCTGCTCCGGGATTAGCGCCCGGCAAAGTTCTATCCAATCTCCAGCTTCAGATCGTCGAACACGGCTGCAAACCCTGGTCCCTCGGGAGCGGCACACATGATTCCGACATTCGCCTCGAGTCCCGGTACGAAATATCCCTGGCGAACCGAAGTAAACTTTTTACCGTCTAACGAACACAATGTCTCGATGGAATCTTTTTTCCGCACCGCTCGCCACAAGATTGGCGCGGTCTTGGATAAATCTGGCATCGTGGACCAGTCCGAGAAGTCTCGCGTGAACACCACGCTGGCGTGGCGCTGACCTTCGAAAAATTCCGTTCCGCACTTCATCCAGTTCTCTGCGTTCTGCCGCACCATCAGCCCGGCCTGATCGTATAACGCCGCATACTCTCCGTTCACCCGGGCCTGGAAGACAAAATCTCCGCTCACAGGCAGGTAAAAGAAATGCCCATTGTCGGTCACGTAGCCGTAGAAGGTTTTCCGCCAGAAGTCGGTCTTGGCGCGGCTGCGAACCAGCAAACTTTCTCCTGATCCTTTCCAGGACGCGGGTTCGTTCATCCACTTCATACGCGCGATCAAATCACTTTTCGTTTCCGCAATCGCTGGACACACCGCGCGCGCCGCGGACGTGCCGGTAATCGTTGCGCACGAGAGCAAAATAGACTGCTGAAGAAACCTGCGTCGTTCCATTTGCATAATCCCCACCTTTCGCGCTTCATTCATCCCGGCATATTCAGTTGACAAGATAGCGCTTTCTACTGCCACGAATAAATAAACCCTTACGACGGCTTCGCCGCAATCAGTTATCGATATGGAATCGGGTAGCGGTGAATCAGGCGCGCCCGCTCAAAGCTTGCAGGGAATTTATTGTTGACAGCCACACGGTAAAGTTGCAGTATTCCGTTTATTAAAACGATTCAATCGCTCGAATCGTTTCTATTCCCAGCCTCCGCATTGGCAACCGCCCTGGCCGCAGATGCGGGCATTTCTCGGCCCACTTGATCGCAAGGGGGGAATCCTCAGATGAAATCCACGCAAGCTTTGGATAAAGCACCGCATGGTTGGCGTCGTTTTGTGATTTTATTCAGTGTTTTGACGGCTGTCACTTGGCCTTCGCCCTTGCTGGCCCAGATCAGTTTCATCCGCGTGCACCAGACAGGCTATGTTTCCAGCGCACCGAAGCGCGCTTATCTGCTGACCTCTTCTGCTTCTACCGGTTCTTCCTTCAGCGTGCTGAATTCGGGTGGGTCGCCGGTTTTTTCCGCCGCGCTCGGCGCGGATCAGGGCAAGTGGGGAACTTTCGCGCACGTGTACGCGCCCGATTTCGATTCTGTCTCCGCGGCGGGCGCGTACACAATTGCTGTAAGCGGTGCAGTCGCTGCGACGTCTCCCGGCTTTCAAATTGATAGTGGCGCCAAGCTGTACTCCACTCCGCTCGCCAACGCACTTTATTTTTATGAGAACGAACGCGATTGCGCGAACTTCATCGCGACGCCGCTTCGCACCGCTGCCGCCCATCTCAACGACCAGCACGGTAAAGTTTATTTCTCGCCTAGCTTCAACAAGAAAGATAATGCCAGCACCTTGACTCCCACCGGCGCGGTCATTGACGCTTCAGGAGGCTGGTGGGATGCCGGCGACTATCTGAAATTCGTCGAGACACACAGCTACACCGTGGCGCTGATGCTCGAAGGCATTCGCGACTTTCCGGGCCAGATGGGCGCGGCTTCTTCCTCTTCCAATTTCACGCCGGAAGCCAAATTCGGTTTGGACTGGCTGCAGAAAATGTGGGACGACAATTCTAAAACTCTCTACTACCAGGTGGGCATTGCCTCCGGCGGCCATGCCTACGTCGGCGACCACGACATCTGGCGCCTGCCGCAGGTCGACGACACCTATCAGAATTGCGTCTCTCCCTACGAATTCATCTGCAACCGACCGGTGCTTCTGAATACAGCGGGCGGCGCTGGAGCTTCCATCAGTCCGAATCTTGCCGGCCGGCTGGCGGCCGATTTCGCAGAATGCTACCAGGTCTTCAAAACCAGCAACCCGACCTATGCAAACCAATGCCTGCTTGCGGCGGAGCATATCTTCGATCTTGCGAATACCGCGCCTGGAACATTACTCACCGCCGGCCCGTTCGATTTTTATCCGGAAGCCGAATGGCGGGACGATCTTGAGCTAGGCGCCACGGAGCTCTATTTCGCACTGCAGGCGGGAAATCTTCCGTCAGGTCTGCCGCACACGGATCCGATGTTTTACCTCACCGCGGCTGCTAACTGGGCGCGCGCCTACATCACCGGACCCAACGATGCCGCGGACTCGCTGAATCTCTACGACGTCACCGGACTGGCTCACTTCGAGCTCTATCGCGCTTTCGCATTAGCGGGCAATCCCACTGGCCTCGCCGTCACGCAAACCTCGCTGCTTGCCGACTTGAAAAAGCAACTCGATAAAGCTGTTGCGCAAAGCAGCAGCGATCCATTCGGCTTTGGCTTTCCCTGGAATGTGTACGACACAACTTCGCACGGCTTTGGCCTGGTAGTGATGGCCGCGGAATATGACAATCTCACCGGCGGCACCGCATACGCTGCTTATGCCAGCCGGTGGCTGGCCAATGTTCTCGGCACCAATGCGTGGGGCACGTCGCTGGTAGTCGGCGACGGCAGCACTTTTCCCCTTTGCATGCAGCATCAAGTCACCAACCTGATTGCTTCCCCGCCAAATGGCCCGCCCTTCCTGAAAGGCGCGGCGGTCGAAGGGCCAAACTCCGCCGCCGCTAAGGGAGCCCTTACCAACATGGCTGCCTGTCCTCCGAATGGCGTAGATCAGTTTGCCCAATTCAACGGCAATGGCGCCGTCTTAAGGACAACGTACAGTCTTATTCCACGGTTGAACCTGCCATCGACCTGACTGCTACGTCCTTTCTAGCATTCTCATGGGTCATCGCAGGGACCCCTTCCGGCACACCTTAAGACCGGATTCTCCCTGCAACGTTATAGCGTCGTTCGAAGCGGCTGTCGTCGGTTTTCATGTTCAAAAAAATGAATTTCAAGATTAGGGAGGCAATAATGCTTCCAAGAATTCTTCTGGTCTGTGCTCTTGGATTGATGATGGAGTCAGCACTTCGTGCACAAACTCAAATACAAGTCTACGGAGTTTGGCACTGCTACACCGATGGCTGTGGTTGGCTTTCGGTCCCCAATATGACCACCTTCGACACCGACAACCACTGGCTGATTGATCGCGGGAACGGTCAACCGTCGGTCAATGTCGTGGTGCTCAGTTTCGTGAATCCGGTGGATCTGATGAATCTAACCACCAACTCAACCACTACAAACGGCATTCCCATTGGGATGAATACGGCGGTTGTAAATTATTTCCAAAGCAAGGGTGTACGCGTGATGTTTTCCATCGGCGGTATCCGGTTCGTAAAAAACTGGGAGAAAGCGCTGTCCTCAAATCCCACGCAACTTGGTATTAACGCTGCGAACGCGGCCAAGCAATTCAACGTGGGCATGGAAATTGATTACGAAAAAAGCAGCAATCCGAATCTGACCGGCTTACAGGAGTTCATCTCCGCGTACCGCTCGGTCATTCCATATGACCCGACCGGCAACAACTTTGCCGCCCGCTTGACCATCGATCTCGGTAACGACGATCTTTATCTCCAATCGCTTTCCGCGTATGCCACCGCGCATTGGCTCAGCACCAGCACTCCGGTGTTGGACTACGCCAACGCCATGGTCGCTTCGGAAAAAACGACGGTCTCGGCTCTCGAGACTGGCTGGGCGCAGCACGTTAACGGAGTCAGTGGCGTTCCCGCTCTTGCACCTGCCAAGCTGACCGGAAGCCTTTGGCTGATCGCCGGAAAACCGAACTGCGCAACTTTCAGCACTTCTGATCAAAAAGCCGCTGCCAATTTTGTCGAGACAATTCCGCCGAACGGCGCGGGAACCACGAACGGCATGCTCGGCTTCATGTTCTGGGCTGCCGGATGCCAGGGCCAAGGTACCGGTTGCACTTTTCCTCCCACCACCTGCGAAGGCGGCATGGGAGCCGCCTGCACCACATTCAATATCCCCATTCCAATGCCGGCGCTTCGCGCGCAATAGAATGTCGGCCTGATGACGGGGCTCTAACGCGAAGGGCGGCTGTGCATCCGCGTGTGTCTACGTAAATATTCCTAGGGTCCTGGCTGTATAGCGATTTTCCCCCTGATGTGTCGAATTTCCTTCCGATCCGTGTCCCTGGTACCCAGCCACGTTCCTGCAACCTGCTGAATCTGAAAGGCATTTTGTTTTTTCCTGCTTGCTTGGCACTGCGGTTGCACCTTCACATGCGGATGTAATCGACATAGGAGGTCGGTGGAATGATTAAGAAGAGACACTTGTTTGTACGAAACGCAGTTGCGATCCTGGCGACGACACCGTTATTGTGGATCACTCCTAGCGTCAATGCACAATCCTCGTCCCCCTCACCTCAGGAGAGCAAGACTTCTCAAAACGGCGACATTACACGTCAGGAATTGGCGCGCTTTGATCAGTTTCTGGACAATCACCAGGAAATTGCTCAACAGCTTCGCCACGATCCAGCGCTCGTGAACGATCGGAATTACGTGCAGGGGCATCCGGAACTGCAAGCCTTTTTGCAGGATCATCCCGGCGTTCGCGAAGAGATAAAAGAAGACCCGAACTATTTCATGCGGCAGGAAAATCGCTATGACCGCCGAGAGGAGGCGCGCGAAGACAACAACCGGCGTGAAGAACTGGCCCGGTTCGATCAGTTTCTCGACAGCCATCGGGAGATCTCCGAGCAGCTTCGCCGCGACCCCTCGCTTGTAAAGAACCGGCAATTCGTCGAAAGTCACCCCGCGCTGCAGTCATATCTTCAGGACCATCCGGCAGTGCGCGAAGATCTAACGCGAAATCCAAACGCTTTCATGCGTCAGGAAGAACGTTATGACCGCCGCGAAGACGCGAATCGTGATGAAGCGCGGCGTTTTGAAAACCGGCAGGACAATGACGCCCGGCAAGACCGTGACCGCGACTCTGACCGGCGAGATGCAGACCGTCGAGACAGTGATCGTCGTGCTCAATTGGCACAGTTCGATCGCTTCCTTGACAGCCACCGCGAAATCGCCGAGCAACTTCGTAGCAATCCATCTCTTGTAAAGAATCAGCAGTTCGTGCAAAACCATCCAGCACTGCAGACTTTTCTGCAGCAGCATCAGGACATCCAGCAACGAATGGATCAAAACCCCAATGCCCTCATGCGGCAGGAGAACCGCTTCGACAATAACGAAGACACTCGCAATCGTGATTTTGATCGTGACGGCGCTCGCAGAGACAGCGACGCTCGAAATGACGCGCGGGATCGCGATGCCGATAACCGCACCGGTGCTCGCAACAACAACGGAGATCGCGACGACATGCGCAATCGAAACGACAATCGAACGGACAATGCCAGTCGCATGGACAACGACGAGCGCCGGGATGCGCGTAACCGCGACCACGGCCAGGTAGTCAGCTTCGATCAGTTCCTTGACAAACACCAGGAAATCGCCGAGCAGCTTCGCCGCGATCCCTCGCTGGCGAAAAACCAGCAGTTCGTAAGCAACCATCCGGCGCTACAGGCCTATCTCCAGGACCATCAGGGCGTGCGTGAGGAACTGAATCAGAATCCGAATGCTTTCATGCAGCAGGAAAGCCGTTACGAGGGCCGCGAGAATGGCATGGGCCGCGGGGGCATGAAGAGCGAACAATTCAGCTTCGGACAGTTTCTGGGCACCCATTCGGGCATCTCAGAGCAACTTTCCAAGGACCCTTCGCTGCTCAAAAACCGCGAATACATGTCCAGCCATCCTGAGCTCCAGGCGTATCTGAAAGCCCATCCAGACGCGCAAAGTCAGATGGCTAAGGATCCGGACAGCTTCTTAAAGTCGTCGCAACAGTTCAGTGGCGGCACAAAGACCAGCGGCACCCCCACTGGCACTACCGGAACCGTAAAAACCACGACGCCTGACGCAACCAAGCCAGCAGCCGAGGCGACCAAGCCACCAAAGCAGTGAATTTCAACTCGGGGAGGCCGGGATAGCCGGCCTTCCCATTCATTCATGAGTCGAGTTGGGCCAATCTCAACGGAGGCGGTATGAACACTAAGTGTATAGCGATCGTGGGTCTTGCGTTGGTTTCGGCGGTTCCACTCAGCGCGGGCCCCAAAAAGAAAAAGGTGGCGCCCAGAGCGATGTTGGAAAGAATGGAATCAGTACCGTGCGGGGCGAAACAGCGAGGCTTGTCCGGCTTGGGGACGATATGGGCTTCAGCGGGAATTACCCACGTGAACTCCGACGAAAAACTTTGCCCGCAGTATCTCCTGCGCACCGATGAAATGGAGTACCACGTCCGGCCGACGGACGGCAAACACCCCGCCGTGTTGCCGGTCGGTCACGAAGTGGAATACAAGATCAAGGGCGATCGTATGCTGGTGAAAGTGCCCGATGGAGATAAGAAAACCCGAACGTATAAAGTCGTCGCCATGAATCCTACGACTCCCGATACCGCTGCCCAGGACACATCCAGATCCTCGTACGAAAAGCCCTAACGGTCATCCGTTCGTGCCCAGTTTTGCAGCGACCGGTTTTTTTGTAGCGGCGGGCTTGCCCCCGCCGTTCTTTTTCAATTGGCGATCAGATCTGAGTGTGGTGGCGGATAGGAAACAAAGTTTCTACTTTGTGGCGAACGTCACGCCTGGGCTGCCAGACCTTTCGTCAATTGCGACAGTGCACTCAGTTCCGGCACTTGGCCGTTCGGCGTGAGTTGATCCACCAGGCGCGGAAGCATATGCGAAAGTACCGACGCGGCTTGTGCTTGATCCATTCCAGTTTTCGCGACGATATTCTGCAACGCTTCGCTGTGCAGAACGCTCTGCAGTTGCCCGGCTGAAATTGGCAGGTTTTGGCCAGTCCCAATCCAGGAAGCGATAACCCCGCCAAGTCCTTTTTGCTGGAACATCTGCTGCAAACCGGAAATTCCGCCGACTTGCGGACTGTTGATGTATTCCAGCAACATCCCCAAGGCGCCCGCATGCTGCGGCGATTGCGCGTTGGCGGTGCTTCCCATCCCCGCCATTCCCATCACGTCATCCAAGAGTCCCATAGCTTTCCTCCTTCGTCTTTCGGGTGCGCAGATCGTAGCGCCTGCAAATTGGCTTTGATGCGTCGAGAGCGGCGCCTGGGAGTGGCTAGCATCGCAACTCCCAGGCACCGCCGATTCGATACTTAGATTCACTTCTGTTTCGCAATCACCAAGCCGGAGATTTTTTTGTACGTCGCCGCCGGAATGATCTTCTTGTTCAGAAGATCGGTCTTCTTTGCGTACGGCCGCCCATCCACGATCTTCTGTGCGTAGGCATCACCGATTCCCGGCAGGGCTTTTAATTGGTCCAGCGAAGCGGAATTAAGGTCAACAAGGTCCTTTTGAGATGCGGTCGATCCAGCCGCGGCAGACTTACCAGCCGTTTGTGGGATCGGCTGAGACGCCGCCAGCGAAACACCCAGCACTGCCACCAAGACTGCAAATAGAACTGACTTCATGATTCTGCTCATCGGACATCTCCCTATTCTTTATGTATTTTTTCTACTTCTCTGCTGCGCGGTATCCGGCCTTCTGAGCGTCCGCTTCCGTCATGTACTTCCCCTGCTTTGTCTTTCCGTACCAGCGAGTGCCTGGCTTGTGGTAGACGCCGGAGTCGGTGTTCACCCACACCATGCCATCGCTATTTGCTGGAGGCGTTTGTTGTGCTGTGCTGGCCTTTGCGGATGGGGCGGCCGTGCTCGCAGGAGCTGGCGTCGCTGCCGTGTTGCTGGCAGGAGCGACCGGCGAACTGCTGGCTGCTGGCTGAGCAGACTTACTTGCCGGCGAGGCAGCTGTCGCAGGAGCCGTTGGCGTCGCTGCTGTAGAGCTGTCCGCAGAAGTCGCTCCCTTCGACCTAGCCTTCTTGGTCGTGGTCGCAGCCTCCGTATTGGCCGGGGGTGTGCCACTCGCGGCAGATTTGCTCGCCGCCGAACTGTCGGTCACATCCGCAGTGCTGCTCTTTTTCGATCGAGACTTCTTGGTGCTGGCAGTGTCCGCGCCGGTAGTACCCTTCCCTGGGGAGTCAGCGGTAGCCGTCTTGCTCGACGCTGAGCTATCGGTTGTGTCAGCGGTCTTGCTCTTCTTGGAAGTTCTCTTCTTGGGAGTCGCCGTGGCGCTGTCCGGTGCGGCGGCGTCGGTGCTGGTGGCAGCTTTTTTCTTGGACTTGGAAGTCTTGGTTTTCGTCGAGTCTGTGGTGGCATCGGGGCTGCTCTGGGACGTATCCGAAGACGCGGCTTTCTTTTTGGTCTTTTTCTTGGTTGTGGAGCTGGCGTCAGTCTGGTCTCTGGAATCGGACGATCCGGATTGTTGCGCGGCGCGCGCCGTCAGGCTGCCGAAAATCAGCAGCATCGCTGCAACGAGCGCTAATACCACTCCCTTGCTAGCGTTCATTGACTCTCTCCCTCCGCTCGCCTCGGCCTTGCAGCACACTACTTTATTTTGACTATTGAGTGTGGGCGGGTTCGGGTGGCTTTCGGTATGCCGTGCGGGCGTTCCTTGCTGGAATGCGCGCATCATCCCGAAGTAGGAGGGCGAAGTCAAGGTCCAATGGCGGTTAAACGCGGAGAGGAAAGGCGACGAACTTCGCCGGTCAAAAGGCAAAACGTAGATAAACCGCAAGCAGAGTTAATGAAGATTCACAATATCGGCGGGAGGGCCGCGTCAGGAGGTAACTTAGTCGCCCGCAGCCATCGCTCGTGGCGCTTCCATTCCTTCGGCCAGGCCACGCCGCATTGGGCCCAGCGCATAGGCGGGAACTTCCCGCTCCGGGACCACAGAGACGGTCGCTGCCTTTTGCGGAAATTCCTGGCGGCGATCCAGCTTCAGACCGGCTTCTTTCAGGAACTCTGCGGAGAAGCCCAGATCTTCAGCTCGGTCGACGCCCCAGAACCAGAGCTTTTCTTCGTTGCGCTGCAGGAAGTCCAAGCCTTCTTCCAGTTTCTTCATGGCCCGGTCAAAAGAGCTGGCGAGAAAATACACGCCCAAGTTCCATGCGTGGCGCGGATAGCGGACTTGAATCCGTACGCAATATTTGCCGCCCTGATTCCGCTCCATGCTGCAGCGGTAGTCGTTCTTCACTGTTCGAATCGTCTGGGTTCGCGATGCCATGGCAGTCACCAATTGAATTAGATGAGTAAAATGAAAGCATTAAAACAGATCAAACAGAGGCCGATGTCTCTTCCGGCGAGCTCTAGAATCCCCGAGATTGCCGCGAGGGGGCTGTGCGGACATGCCAGAGGAAAACACCTATAGCCTAACGGGCGGATTTACAGAGCGCAAGTACCTCTCATGTAAACGGTAAGTATATTATTTACAGTTACTTAGACTAGCCTAGGTCGCCGAAGCCCTTTAGTTTTTCGGGCATCAGCTTGAGTTTGCCTTCTTGCTTAAGGCGCTGTTCCAGGCCGGTACGGAACGCTTCATAGGCCAATCCGCGCTTGTCATTCAGGACTTGCTCGGCCAAATCCTTCTTCTGTTTTTCGAAATCTGCGGGATTGGGTTCTGTTTTCGACTCGACGCGATAAACCAGCCAGTTCGTACCGATGTTTTGTGGCGCCGAAACCTCGCCGACCTTCATGTTAAAGGCTGCGCCGAGCTGTTTTCCGCTTCCGACACCGGCAATCGAGCCGGCGCGGGAAAAATCATCGCTGGTTTTCGCATCTAGACCCAAGGCTTTTGCGGCAACGTCAAATTTTTCGCCGTTCTTGATTCGCTTGGCCAATTCGTCGGCCTTTTGGCGCGCCAATTCCTGCGCTTTCTCCTGTTTCAGCGAAGCGACGATTTTATCGCGAACCTCATCGAGACTTGCCTGGTGGGCCGGAAGCACTTGTTTCAATGAGAGCACCACGTAGCCACGATCCGTGCGAATCGGCTGACTGACTTCCCCTTCGCGCAACCGAAAAATTGTGTCCTTTGCCTCCGCCGAATTACCCAGCTCCAGCAACGGGTCGGTCGCCGCAACCGCTCTAGTTTGAGCTACTTCCAGATGAAAGTCCCTGGCCAGATCGGCTAGCGGAGTGCGGTTTGATTTGCGAATTGCAGCCGCCAATTGTTCCGCAATTTTGCTGGCTTCGTCGTCCGCCTTGGTCAGCATCATGGGCGCGCGAATCGAATCTTTCACTTCGTCAAACGGCTTGGTGTGAGCGGTCTCTTTTGCCAAGACCTTAATGATGTGAAATCCGTACTGCGTCTTGACCAGATCCGAAAGGCTGCCTGGCTGCAGAGAAAAGGCCACCTTTTCGAATTCCGGAACGGTTTGACCCTGAACGATCCAGCCCAGGTCGCCGCCTTTGTCTTTGGTGCCGGGATCCTCGGAGTTCTTCTTAGCGAGATCTTCGAATTTGCCACCCTTTTTGAGCTGTTTCAGGACGTCGTCCGCCTTTTTTTTGATTTCGTCGACTTCGGCGTCCGGTTTCCCGACGGTCATGAACAGGATGTGCTCGACGTGAACGCGATTGGGAACTTCATACTGCTGAATATCGCGCTGGTATTTTGCTTTCAGGTCGTCGTCGGAAATTTGCGCGTTTTGTCGCAGCTTGGTTAAATCCACTAAACCATATTCGACCATGCGCTTCTCTGGAATCTGGTACTGGCTCTTGCGCTTCTCGTAGGCGGCCTTGATTTCCGCCTCGTCGGGGTTGATTTTGGCCTCGAGGTCCTCGGGTTTGATCAGCGCGTAATCGAGCTTCACTTTTTCGTTTTGGTAGCGGTACTGTTCCTGTAGCTCCGCGGGACTGGCGCTGATTCCGTCGGTCACCAATCTGCGGAATTTCTCCTCCAGCAGAAGTTGTTTGATCTGCTCTTCAAAAACCGGCACGGCCATGCCAAAGCGCTGCTGCACCTGCTGCGCATACTGATCCATGCCCACGGGATTGCCACCGTTGAACGCTGTCGGCAAGTACTGCTTCACGCGATCGGCAATTTCTTCGTTGGTGACTTTGATACCCAGGCGGTTCGCTTCATATTGGACTTCTTTGGTGTACACCAGTTGTGACAGGATCTGCCTGGCGTAGAGGCCTTCAAGGGGTTTCGGTACCTGATTGCGGCGTTCGATTTCGCTGAGCTGCTGGCGGACTTCGGCCAGCGTAACCGTCTGGTCGCTGCCAATCTTGGCCACCACGTCGCTGGACTCGGCATCCGAGTTCGGTCCCTGCGGCACCAGGTACAGCAACATACTGATTGCGATCAGTCCGATGAATATTCCGATGAAAACTCGGACTAGGATCTGTCTGTTATCCCAAGCTCCAGCCATCCGTAACGTCTCCCTCGACCGTGGTCAAACTAAATATTATAGACGAGCGTGCTGCCCCGTCCCAAATCAATTCGCGGAATTTTCCCGCGCCGCATAAAACTCAAGGGCCGGTTACACGCGGCGATTGCGCCGCGGCGTGTTTAATTCGCTTACAAGCTCGAAGCGTCGAACGGCTTTGGAAATAGATCCTTCATCGCGACAATTTCCACTTTGCCTTTTAGGTTTGCGAGGATTACCGGCACGTCCCCGCAAAATTCCCAGATCAGTTGGCGGCACGCGCCGCAGGGTGGCGTGAGCGCGTCGGTGTCGGCGACTACAGCGATGGCATCGAATCCGCGTTCGCCTTCACTGATTGCTTTAAAAATGGCTACGCGTTCGGCGCAAACCGTCAATCCGTAGGTGGCGTTTTCGACGTTGCAGCCGCCGAAGATTCGGCCTGAAGTTGCGCGGAGGCCTGCGCCAACACGGAAGTTGGAGTAGGCGGCGTGCGCATTTTCACGTGCGGATTTTGCGGCGGCGATTAAGGCGTCGTATTCGCTCACGAGATCTCCTGGTTTTACGAAACCGCGGCGGCGAGCCGCTACAAAGACGCGGCAATTCTGGGAATTGTGGCCCGCAGCAGGGCAATGAACTGGTGTCTTACTTTAGCGCCAGTTTCAAAGACCTCTTCCGCGGAAAGAGTTTTGCCGGTGATTCCAGCGGCCATGTTAGTGACGCAGGAAATGCCAAGTACCCGTATGCAGGAATGGCGCGCGACAAGAACCTCCGGAACGGTGGACATGCCGACGAGGTCCGCGCCAAGCGTGCGCAAGGAATGGATCTCTGCGGGCGTTTCGTAGTTGGGGCCGGCGAGAGCGAGATAGACGCCTTCGTAAAGACTGAGAGAGAGTTTTTTCCCTGCTTCGGCAACGAAGCGGCGAAATTCCGCGTCGTAGGCGCGGGTCATGTCTGGAAAGCGGGGGCCGAAACGATCGTCGTTTGCACCGATCAGAGGATTCGCGCCCTGCAGATTGATGTGGTCGCGGAGTGCGACCAGGGCGCCTTCGGAATAGTTGAGATTGATGCCGCCCGCGGCGTTAGTGACGATGAGCGCTTTGACACCCATGCGCGCGAAGACGCGAATGGGAAACGCAACCTGCTTGGCCGAGTAACCTTCGTACAAATGTACGCGGCCTTGCATCGCAGCGACGGCAATGCCGCCTACTTTTCCGACGACGAGTTGGCCAGCGTGGCCGATGGCGGTGGAGCGTGGGAAATTCGGAATCCTGGCGTACGGAATTTTAGCGGTGTTCTCGAATTCATTCGCGAATGCACCCAAACCGGAACCGAGGACCAACGCGATTTTCGGACGGAGTTTACTTTTAGACAGAATGAAGTTTGCAGCTTTTTCGGCTTGGAGAAATTCGCCAGACGGCTTGGCGGTTTGTTTTTTTGCAGACATTTAAGACTTCAATTTCCCAGAGATTAAGCTCGCCCGTTAAAAACGGAGTCCGGGGCTAAGCCCGGCACTACCACGGCAAACCCCAACTTCGCCACGACCGGTTCGACGCGCTAGGTCAGCAAACCGACGATTGATGCTGACATTAAATTCGCCATGGTACCTGCGAGCATGGCGCGGATGCCGAACTTTGCCAAATCATTGCGGCGATTGGGGGCCAGCGCTCCGATGCCGCCAATCTGGATTCCGATCGAGCTGAAATTCGCGAAGCCGCAGAGCGCGAATGTGGCGATCATGAAGGAGCGCGGATCGAGCGTGCTTTTCATCGGGCCAAGCTGGCTGAAGGCAACGAATTCGTTGATAACCATGCGGGTGCCGAGAAGATTGCCAATTTTGGGCGCGTCGTGCCAAGAGATGCCGATGAGCCAGGCGACCGGAGCGAAGAGCCAGCCGAAGATGGTCTGCAGGCTTTCCGGGAACCAAGCCATGTGCGGCCAGTTGTGAATGCCACCCATGATGGCGTTGAGCAACGCGAGCAGCGCGATGAAGGTGATGAGCATTGCGCCGACATTGAGCGCGAGTTGCAGGCCGTCGCTAGTGCCACGCGCGATCGCGCCGAGGAGATTGGACTCTTTTTCCATTTGTGGCATTTCGACGCGCCCGGCGGTGAGCGGCTGTTCAGTCTCCGGGACGAGCATTTTGGCCATTAAAAGAGTGCCAGGAGCGGTCATCATCAACTCGGATTTAGTGAGTGTTGGAAGAAAGGGACGAATGGTGAGCGGCGCTTCGGTTTGCCCCATAAAAATGCTGGCTGCGACGTTAAGGGATTCGGCGCCGCTCGCGCCCATCACGCGGGTCATGACCCAGGCGGCAGCGCGAATGATGAGTTGCATCAGGCCGATGTGATAAAGAACTGCAAAAAAGGCGGCGATGAAAATGATGGTCGGCAAAACCTGGAAAGCAAAAGAGAAGCCCAAGCGTGAGAGTTCCTTGGGAAAACCGATATCGCCAAAGACGAATTCGGATCCGGCATAGGAGAAGCTCAGGAGTTTATTCGCGCCGTTACCGAGGAACGCGAAAATCGCGGTTCCGGTTGTGGAGCGCAGGACGAAAAAGCCAAGCAAAAGCTGCAGACCCACTCCCCACAAAACCGTTTTCAGCTTGATGGCTTTGCGATCGGTGGAGAACGCGTAGGCCAGAGCAAGAATGACCAGCATTCCGAGGATTCCCGTAAATCGAGCCATGCACGCTCCTTGAGGTCGCTAAACTCTATGCTCCGATGAGCCGCCGCACAAGTTTTTTGCGAGGGGCGGGATGGTCGGAAAGAACGAAACTGTTTTCGATGAGGGCGATGGCATCAGCGAGTCTGGCATCGGAGTTGTAATGAATTGTAACCAGCCTTTCTCCGGCGCTGATGCGATCGCCGATACGTTTGTGAAATTCCAGGCCAACGCCTGGATCGATGGTGTCTTCTTTTTTTTCCCGGCCGCCGCCCAGCATGGCTAGCGCGATGCCGAACTGCATGCAGTGCGTCGCGGAAAGGTAGCCGTTCGAAGTGCTTTTTACCTCTTTACGATTTTTTGTCTGAGGCAGCAGGGCGTAGCTGTCCGCCACGCCTGCGTCGCCGCCTTGTAACGCAATTCCCTGCTTGAATTTTTCCAGCGCTTCGCCGGATGCGATTAGCTTTTGTGCGAGCGTGCGGCCTACGTCGACTGACTTTGTGCGGTCGCCCAGATAAAACATCCACGCCGAAAGTTCGAGGCTGAGTTCGCGCAGGTCGGCAGCCCCGCGGCCGCGTAAGACTTCGATGGATTCGATCACTTCGTTCGAATGGCCGGCGAAACGGCCAAGCGGCTGGTCCATGTCGGTGATCAGCGCGACGGCTTTTTTGCCCATGCGGCGTGCGGTTTCGACCATCAATTCTGCTAGCCGGACCGAGTCTTCTTCTTTTTGCATGAACGCGCCGGAGCCGGTCTTTACATCCAGCACCAGCGCGTCGATTCCTTCGGCCATTTTTTTGCTCATGATGGAAGCGCAGATCAGGCCGATGTTTTCGACCGTCGAAGTGACATCGCGCAGCGCGTAGATCTTTTTGTCGGCGGGAGCGATTTCCGCGGTCTGCCCGATCAGAGCCATCCCGCATTTGCCCAATACATTGCGGAATTCCGCGAGCGAGAGCGCGGTGTTGAATCCGGGAATGGCTTCGAGTTTGTCCAGCGTGCCGCCGGTGTGGCCGAGGCCGCGGCCGCTGATCATCGGCACGTTTAAGCCGCCTGCGGCGACGATGGGCGCGAGAATCAGTGACGTCTTATCGCCTACGCCCCCGGTCGAATGCTTATCTACCTTTTTGCCGGGCAGTTCTGGAAATGTGATGACTTCGCCGGAATGCAGCATCGCTTCCGTCAGGCCCGCGATTTCGGCTCCGCTTAGCCCGCGAAGCCAGGTAGCCATCAGCCACGCCGCCATCTGGTAATCGGGAATTTCGCCGCGGGTGTAGCCGGAAATCAAAAAATCGATCTCTTCGCGGGAATGCTCTAGCGAATCGCGCTTTTTTCGGATGAGGTCAACGGCGCGCATAAATTTTGAACGAACGGGAGCCTAACACCCGCAATATGCAGCGTCAAACGTGGCGGAGAAGAGAGACTCCTCGCTCCGCGCGGAATGACGGCGTCAGAAAAGCAGAACCTTATCGTGGTGGTAAGTCGTCGGCTTCGAAGGAAGCGAGTTGCTCTTCCCATGCGAGCGAAGGGGTCTGCAAAAGGCGGACGCAGCGGTTCCAGCGTAGGATGGCGTCGTCGTTCCCAGCGGGGCGAATTTTTTCGGATTCGGCGAAGCAGTGCAGAGCGCGCTCCAGTAAAGGTAAAACTGCATGGGGTAGTTGTCCGGCGCGAAGCTGGGCCTTGGCGCGGCGCTCGTGCAGAATTCCCCTGTAGTAGAGCTGTTCGTAGCGATCGGTGAGGCGCAAGAATAATTCTTCGGCTTCCAGGCAGCGATCGGAAATGCCGCCGGTAAATTGATCGGTGATGGATAGTCCGAGAAGACGAAGAGCGAGTTGTTGTTGCGGATCGACGGCAAGGATATCGCGGCAGATGGACTCGGACTCTTCTGGTTCGTTGAGGTAGCGATAGAGTTCGACTTTAGCGAGAGCCTCCGCGATTCCGGCCTTGGAGATAGATTTCAATTGGTAGTTCACCGAAACCTCCCTCGCGCGACAATTTTTACACGGACGATTATGCGCCGCGAATCTTGCGCACCAGCATCATCACAGGATCGTAATACTCATCCACTACGCGTTCTTTCAGCGGAATGATGGCGTTATCGGTGATGTGAATTTCTTCCGGACAAACTTCCGTGCAGCATTTTGTGATGTTGCACAGGCCGAGGCCCAGTTCGTCTTTTAGGAGTTTGGCGCGCGAGACGCCATCGAGTGGGTGCATTTCGAGGCACGCGGTTCGAACGAAGAAGCGCGGTCCGCCAAAGCTTTCGTGTTTCGCGTGATCGCGCAGCACGTGGCAAACGTCCTGGCAGAGAAAACATTCAATGCACTTGCGGAATTCCTGCACGCGATCGACGTCGCGCTGGTACATCTTCCATTCGACACCTGCACGCGGCTGGAACGCGGGAATCTTTTTGTTGATTTTGTAATTCCAGGAGACGTCGGTGACCAGATCCTTGATTAGCGGAAACGCTTTCAACGGGGAGACCGTGATCGGTTCATCGAGCGGCAGTGAATCCAGGCGTGTTTTGCAGGTCAATCGAGGGCGGCCATTTACTTCTGCCGAGCACGAGCCACACTTACCCGCTTTGCAATTCCAGCGCACAGCGAGATCCGACGATTGATGATTTTGTATCGAGTGCAGCGCGTCGAGCACAACCATGCCCGGCGCAACCGGCACCTGGTAGTCCACCGGCTTGCCACCGTCCGGTCCGCCGCGAAACACGCGCAGAATCGCTTCGTCCATTGCGCTGTCTTGCATGGTCGCTTCTGGCATTACCTGTCCTCCGCCAAAATTTCTTTTAGTTCCGCGGGCATTTCACTTACCGGACGCTGTTGCAGCGTCATCTGGTCGCCGCGCTTTACAATGATGTTGTTCTGTTTGCCCCAAGTTTCATCAAAATTCGGATAGTCGATACGGCTGTGCGCGCCACGGCTTTCTCGCCGAGCCAACGCGCTGCGCGTGACCGCTTCGCAGATCAACACCATCGAACGCAGATCGCGCGTAAGGTGCCAGCCAGGATTAAACATGCGCGAGCCGTCCGCGCGCATTCGCTCCAGGCGCGGTTTCAATTTTTCCAGTTCGCCGAGCGCTTTCTGCAGGTCATCTTCGGTGCGGAAAATTCCGACCAGACTCTGCATGAACTCCTGCAGGTCGCGATGAATTTCGTAGGGCAACTCCCCGTCGGCGCTTTCGAAGGGCGCTAGCATTTCGCGCTCGGCACCCTGCAATTGTGCTGCGCCCAAAGAACCGCTTGGCACTGACTTGGCATGTTCGGCTGCGGCTTTTCCAGCGCGCTTGCCGAAGACCAGCAAATCCGAAAGCGAATTTCCGCCCAGGCGGTTCGAACCGTGCAGTCCGGCGGCTGCTTCTCCAGCGGCAAAAAGTCCGCGCACAGTAGACTGGCCAGTCTCAGCGTCGACACGAATCCCACCCATCATGTAATGGCAGGTCGGGCCGACTTCCATCGGCCCGGTGGTAATGTCCACGTCGGCCAGTTCCTTGAACTGATGATACATGCTGGGCAATTTTTTCTTCACGTAATCGGCGGGCTTATGCGAAATGTCGAGATATGCGCCGCCGTGTATGGAGCCGCGGCCCTCTTTTACTTCGGTGTAAATCGCGCGCGCCACCACGTCGCGCGTGGAAAGTTCCATGCGCTTCGGGTCATATTTTTCCATGAAGCGCTCGCCGCGATTATTTTTGAGCGTGCCACCTTCGCCGCGCACTGCTTCGGTCACCAGAATTCCTTGCACCCCAGGCGGCCAGACCATTCCCGTGGGATGAAATTGCACAAACTCCATGTCCAGCAGTTCGGCGCCGGCTTCGTAAGCAAGCGCCATGCCATCGGCGGTGTATTCCCACGAATTCGAAGTAATTTTCCAGGCTTTGCCGATGCCTCCGGTGGCGATCACGATGGACTTTGCCTTGAAGATGACGAAGCGCCCCTGTTCGCGCCAGTATCCGAACGCTCCGGCGATACGATCAGTGTCTTTGATGAGCCGCGTGATCGTGCATTCCATGAAGACGTCGATGCCCTGCTGCACGCCGCGGTCCTGCAACGTTCGAATGAGTTCGAGGCCGGTGCGGTCGCCGACGTGGCACAACCGTTTGAACGTATGGCCGCCGAAGGCGCGCTGCAGAATTTGTCCGTCATCGGTGCGATCAAACAGCGCTCCCCACTGTTCCAGTTCGCGTACGCGTTCCGGCGCTTCCTGCGCGTGCAGCTGCGCCATGCGCCAGTTATTCAGGAATTTTCCGCCGCGCATAGTGTCGCGAAAATGGGTGCGCCAGTCGTCTGCTTTATCGACGTTGCCCATGGCCGCGGCGATTCCACCCTCGGCCATCACCGTATGCGCTTTGCCAAGCAGCGATTTGCAGACTAGTGCGACGCGCGCGCCTTGTGCCAGGGCCTCGATTGCCGCTCGCAATCCGGCTCCGCCAGCGCCGATAATCAAAACATCATGTTCGTGTGTCTCGTAAGGAGGGGTCACAGGATTCGCAGGTCCTTGAAAATTCCGGAAGCCAGCATGCGGATGTAAAAATCCGTCAGTCCCACCGAAATCAGGCTCGACCATGCCAAGAGCATATGGCGCTCATTCAGTTTGGTCAGCCAGCTCCACGCAGTGTGCTGCGGCGGGCCAAATGCCGTGCAGGAAAAGCAATCCAGCTTGCCTCCCGCAAGATGCCGCAACGAGTGACACGAGAGCGTATAAAGCGTAAGCAGCGTTACATTGGCCAGCATAATCAAGCTTCCGAGTCCGATTCCGAATTCCGGCACGCGCAGTCGACCGATAAAGAAAAAAGCCTGGTAGGCGTCGCGCCACAAAAACAGAAGGAACAGAATCGCCAGGTACAAGAAATAACGATGGATGTTTTGCAGAATGAACGGAAACGAAGTCTCGCCCCTGTAGTTGCGTGCGCCGCTTTCACTGACCGCGCAGGCAGGGGGATCGAGAAAAAACGCGCGGTAGTATGCTTTGCGATAGTAGTAACAGGTCGCGCGGAATCCGAGCGGACCGGCAAGAATCAAAAGCGCCGGGGAGAATTTCCACCAATGATGTCCGGGATCGATCA